>WNGG01003448.1_pt1 | contig 17850 bp, 19 predicted proteins | sample 5400661 | NCBI WGS metagenome assembly WNGG01 (sample SAMN13153372, study PRJNA577476) | soil metagenome | isolation source: 100 cm soil or saprolite under Garry oak tree replicate 1 | place: USA:California | collected 2016-06-15
AAGCCGGGCGCGCCCGCCAAGGCCGGCGGCGGCGAGTGCGCGGGCGAGGTGGTCAAGGTCGGCGACGGCGTCACCGGGGTGTCGACAGGCGATCGCATGATGGGACGCTGCGCCGGCGGCTTCGCCGAGTACGCCCTGATGGACGCGCGCGAGGCCATGCGCGTGCCCGGCCCACTCGCCTGGGAAGAGGCGGCGGCGACGCCGCTCACCTTTCTCGTCGTCTACGACATGCTGGTGGCCCAGGGCCGTCTCGCGCCCGGGCAGTGGCTGCTCGTGACCGGTGTGTCGTCGGGCGTCGGGGTCGCCGCGCTCCAGACCGGCAAGGCCCTGGGAGCGCGCGTCATCGGCACGTCGGGGTCCGCCGACAAGCTCGCCCGCCTCGAGAAGCTCGGGCTCGACGTGGGCCTCCGCACGCGCGGCGGCGACTTCCACGACGTCGTGATGAAGGCCACCGACGGCAAGGGCGTCAACCTCGTGGTCAACAACGTGGGCGGCTCGGTCTTCGCCGAGTGCGTCCGGGTGCTGGCGTTCGAGGGACGCCTGGCAACGGTGGGCCACATGGACCGGGTGCTCGACGCCACCCTCGATCTGGAAGCCCTGCACGGCAAGCGCCTCGCGGTCTTCGGCGTGTCCAACCGGTTCCGTACCGCGGCGCAGCGCGCCGAGACGGTGCGGGGTTTCGTCAGGGACGTGCTGCCGCGTTTCGACGACGGACGGCTGCGTCCGCTGGTCGACCGGGTCTTCGAGTTCGACGCCCTGCCGGCCGCGATTAAGTTCATGGAGTCCGACGCCCAAGTCGGTAAGATTGTCGTACGCGTCTGAATCGCATCCCACGCAGCTCTGACCAGGGAGCAACGACTGATGAGTGAGTGCAAGCACGGTTTGAAGGCGGGCTGCGCGTACTGCCACGCCGCGACACCGCGCGTGGTGCGGCAGCCCGCACAGAAGAAGCGTACGCGGACCTCCGCCCTCTCGGAGAAGATGAACGACCGGATGACGGCGCTGAAGCGGCGGCTTCGCGAGATCCGCGGCGGGTCAGCCGGCTAGCGAGTCGATCGCCCGCACCTCGTCGTCGGAAAGCGACAGCTCGCGGCTGGCCAGGTCCTGCTTCATGTGCTCGGCATCGGAGGTCCCGGTCAGCGGCAGCATCCCGATCGCCTGCGCGAAGCGGAACACCACCTGGGCCCGCGTGGCCCGGCAGCGCGCCGCGATCCGGGCGACCAGCGGGTGTCCCAGCGCCTCCGGATTCGCGGTGAGCAGCGAGAATCCCTGGTAGACGATCTTCCGCTCGGCGCAGAACGCCCGCACGTCGCGATCCCAGCCGAGACGGGCGAAGCAGCGGTTCTGGACGAAATGAGGGGCCTCGGCCCCGGTCGCCGCCATCTGCTCGAGGTGCCACAGCCCGACGTTGCTCACGCCGAGGAACCGCGTGCGCCCGGCGTCGCGCTCCTTGACCATCGCGGCCCAGACCTCCGCGTCGTCGTCGGTCCAGGCGGGGCCGGCGGCGGGCCCGTGCAGCACGTAGCTGTCGACGTAGTCGGTCCCGAGATGCTCGAGCGAGCTCTGTATCGACTGGGCGACCTGCGTACCGAGATCGGCCGCGGGGTCGTAGGGCAGCCGGTGATCCTGGCCGCGCTGGTAGGTGAATTTCGTCTGTAAGAACAGATCCGCGCGCGTGACCACGCCCGCGCCGTAGGCGGCGGTGACTCCCTGACCGACGCCGGCTTCGAAGTAGTGGCGCCGCTGGTTCGCGGTGTCGATGCCGCGGAAGCCCGTCCGGAGCGCGAGCTCGGTGAGGGCCTGGGTCCGCTCTTCCTTCCAGGCGGTGCCGTAGAGGAAATCGGGAAGGCTCATGCATCGCTACTGTACTATCCTCGCCGCGATGACGTACGGTTCCGATCTCGTCGTCGACCTGCTGCGCGCGGTCGGCGTCGAGCACGTCGCCCTCAATCCCGGTGCGACGTTCCGCGGCCTGCACGACTCGCTCGTCAACCACGGCCGGGGCCATCCGGAGATGATCCTCACGCTGCACGAGGAGATCGCGGTGGCCTTCGCCCACGGCTACGCCAAGGCGAAGGGCGCGCCGATGGCCGCCGTCGTCCACGACATCGTCGGCCTGCAGCACGCGAGCATGGCCATCTTCAACGCGTTCTGCGACAAGGCACCCGTCGTCGTGCTCGGGGCCACGGGCCCGATGGACGCGACGCGGCGCCGCCCGTGGATCGACTGGATCCACACCGCGCTCGTGCAGGGCACGCAGGTGCGCGACTACGTCAAGCTGGACGATCAGCCCGCGAGCATCGCGGCGATCCCCGAGTCATTCCTCCGGGCGTGGCGGATCGCGCGCTCGGAGCCGCAGGGGCCCGTCTACCTCTGCCTCGACGCCGAGCTCCAGGAGGCGCAGCTGGAGCGCCCGGTTCCCCTTCCCGACGTCGCCCGCTTCCAGCCCGCGGCGCCGCCGCATCCCGACCCGCGCGCCATCGAAGAGGCCGCGCGGCGGCTCGTGGAGGCGCGCTTCCCGCTCATCGTGGTGGAGTCTCTCGGCCGGCGTTCGGAGGCCACGCCGCTCCTCTGTCGGCTCGCGGAGCTCCTGGCCGCGCCGCTCGTCGACCTCGCCGCCGAGTCGCAGGGGCGGGCCAGTGTGCCGAGCGGCCATCCGCTCGACATGAGCGGCGTGCGTCACGAGGTCGTGCCCGAGGCCGACGTCGTGCTCGCCCTCGACGTCACCAGCTTCCTCGGCGCGCTCGGGCAGACCGATCGCAGCACGCGCGAGGTCCGGCTGCTCAACGAGGCCGCGCGCGTGATCTCGATCTCGCTCGACGACTACGCGGTGCGAAGCTGGGCGACGACGTACCAATCCCTCGTCCCGATCGACCTGCCCATCGCCGCGGACGCCGCCAGCGCGCTGCCCGCGCTCGTGGAGGCCGTCGCGGATCGGCTGAAGCACGATCGGCGCGCGACCGAGCGACAGGCGCGCGCGACACGTCTCGCGCTGCGCCACGCGCTCTTCGTCGAGGAGTCGCAGCTCACGGCGGCCCTCGCGCGCGCGTCGCAGCCCCTCGCGCCCGCGGCGCTCGCCGCCGAGATCTGGACCGTCATCAAGGGCGAGGACTGGATCCTCGCGAACGGCACGGGCAAGGGCTGGGCCCGTCGCCTCTGGGACTGGCGGCCCGAGCGGACGTTCGGCGGGAGCGGCGGCGCCGGGCTCGGCTACGGCCTGCCCGCCGCCCTCGGGGTCACGCTCGCGCACCGGGGATCGGGCAAGGTGTGCGTGAACCTCCAGGCCGACGGCGATCTGCTGTACGTCGTGAGCGGGCTCTACACCGCCGCGCACCACCGCCTGCCCCTGCTGACGGTGATGTTCAACAACCGCACCTACGGCAACGACGAGGAGCACCAGGAAACGGTCGCGAAGACGCGCGGGCGGCCCGTCGAGAACAAGGTCGTCGGCATCCGCATCGACGACCCGGCGCCCGACTTCGCGCGGATCGCGCAGGGGTTCGGCGTTCACGCCGAGGGACCCTTCGACTCCGCGGACGCCGTGGGGCCGGCGCTGCGGCGCGCGCTCCGCGTCGTGAAGGAGGAGGGCCGCCCCGCGCTCGTAGACGTGCTCACGCGGCCGTGACGGCCGCGCGGGCCCGCGCTATGATTCCGAGCCATGGCCGACACTAGCGCGCTGCCCCTCGCCCGCTTCACGGTCCTCGACCTGACACGCGCCCGCGCGGGCCCGACGTGCGTCCGGCAGCTCGTGGACTGGGGCGCCCGCGCGATCAAGATCGAGATGCCGGGCGGGCGCGCGGGTGACGGCATGGGCGGCAATCGCCACGGGTTCGATTTCCAGAACCTGCACCGCAACAAGATGGGCATGACGCTGAACCTGCGCGACCCCGACGGGGTCGCCGTCTTCAAGCGGCTGGCGCGGGACGCCGACATCGTGGTCGAGAACTACCGGCCGGACGTCAAGCGTCGGCTGGGCATCGACTACGCGGACCTGCGCCCGCTCAATCCTCGCCTGATCTACGGCAGCATCTCCGGCTTCGGGCAGAGCGGGCCGTATCGCGACCGGCCCGGCGTCGATCAGATCGCGCAGGGAATGGGCGGCCTCATGTCCATCACCGGCATACCGGGACAGGGGCCGGTGCGCGTGGGCATTCCCATCGCCGACCTGTGCGCGGGGATCCTCCTGGCCCAGGGCGTCCTCGTGGCGCTTCTCGAGCGCGAGGTCACCGGCCTCGGCAAGTGGGTGCACACGTCCCTGCTCGAGGCGATGCTGTCCATGCTCGACTTCCAGGCCTCGCGCTGGTTGATGAGTGGGGAGGTCCCGCCCCAGGCGGGGAACAACCACCCGACGGGGATTCCCACGGGCGTCTTTGAGACCAAGGACGGCCACATCAACATCGCCGCGGCCGGCGACGAGATCTACGAGCGCTTCTGCCGCGCCATCGAGCGGCCGGACCTGCGCACGGATCCGCGCTTCGCCACGGCCAGAGCCCGCTCGCTGAATCGGGGCGTGCTGATGGAGGTCCTGATGCCGGTCACCCGGCTGAAGGGCAGCGCCGAGTGGGTCGAGATCCTGAACGACGCGGGCGTGCCCTGCGGGCCGATCTACCGGATCGACGAGTCCTTCGCCGATCCCCAGGTGAAGCATCTGGAAATGGCGCAGCCGGTCCGCTCGCCGGCGCTGGGCGATCTCATGATTCTCGGCCACCCCGTCTCACACGGCGCCAAGCGGTTGCCGATCCGCACCGCGGCGCCGGAGCTGGGTCAGGACAACGAGGAGATTCTCACGTCGATCGGCTACGGCAAGGAGCAGATCGCCGACCTGGCGAAGCGCGGCGTCATCTGATATCGCCCGGGTGATATCTGCCGCGTCCTAGAAGAGCGGGCTGTTCGATTCGAGACCGAACATCGTGCGCCCCACCGCCTCGTAGTTCACGAACTGCAGCTGGTTGTGGCGGGTGACGACTTCGGCGTCCCGCGCGTAGCGCTCCAGCGGGCTCTTCGCGAAGATCGAGGTGGTGCCGGCCGCCGCGCAGACCATGTGCGTCGCCCGGGCCGCGTTCTGGGCGGCGTGCGTCATGGCCATGCGCAGATCCGAGCGCTGGCGCTCGCGGATGGGCTCCTTCGCGAGCGCGGTCTCCCACATCTCCTCGACGACGTCGAACAGGAGCGCCCGGCCGGAGCGCAGCATCGCCTCGGCTTCGCCCGTCTGCGCCTGCACCATCACCCGCTCGCGCAGCAGCTCGGACGAGGAGCGCGGCGTCTTGACCGTCGCGAGCTCGACGAACGCGTCGATGGCCGCGCGCGCCACGCCCAGCCCCACGCAGCAGAAGCCGCAGCCCGCCAGGTCGAAGCCGTGCATGCGGTTCATGGGGCCGGTGACGCGCGCCCGCCGATCCAGCGCCGAGAACGTGCGCGCCTCGGGCACGAACAGGTCCTCGACGGCGATGTCGTGGCTGCCGGTGCCCCGCAGGCCGCTGACGTCCCAGTTGTCGATGATGCGCGCGGACGTTTTCGGATAGAAGTACGCGATCCGGATCTCCTGCTCGCCGTTGGGACGCAGCCGGGGCGCGTCACCGTCGAAGACCCTGCAGGCGCCGTGCAGCAAGTGCGAATGCATGCAGCCGCTGGCGAAGAACCAGTGCCCGGTGACGCGGTAGCCGCCCGGCGCCGCGACGGCGCGTCCCCGCTCCCTCGCGGATCCCGCCGACACGCCGATGGGATCGCTGAAGAACAGCTCGCGGCGGACCTCGGGCGCGAGCTGCGCGCTCTGGCGGAAGGTGTTGACGCCCATGGCCACGCACCACCCGGTGGAGCCGTCGGCGCGCGCCACCTCTTCGATCACCTGCAGGGTCGTCAGCACGTCGGCGCCCAAGCCGCCCTCGGCCTCGGGGACTGCCACTTTGAACAGGCGGGCGTTCGCCAGCTCCATGACGAGATCCGCAGGCAGCTGCCGCGCGGCCTCGATCTCGTCGGCGCGCGCGCGGATGCGCCGCGCGAGCGCGCGGGCGACCTCGAGGGGGGCGGGCGCTGCCCGCGCGCTGTCGGTGGTCATGGGCCTGGACGGCGCCATCCTGCCCCCGCCGCGGGCGCGCCGTCAAGACGCGGCCGCGCCGTCAAGACGCGGCCGGCGCCGGCGCGGGCCACGGCTCACGGCTCGCTGAGGCGAAACCGCCGCAGCTCGGGGAAGCGATACGTCCAGAGGACCGCCACGACGATCGTGCCCACCCCGCCGGTCAGAACCGCCGCCACCGGTCCGAACAGCGCCGCGAGCAGACCCGACTCGAAGTCGCCGAGCTGATTCGAGGTGCCCGTGAAGAGCGAGTGCACGGCGCTCACGCGCCCCCGCATGCCGTCGGACGTGCGGATCTGCACCAGCGAATGCCGGATGACGACGCTCAGCAGATCCGACGCGCCGAGCACGCCGAGCGCCGCCAGCGACAGCGTCAGGTGCGTGGAGAGACCGAAGACGATCGTGGACGCGCCGAAGACCAGGAAGCCCCCGAACAGGATCGGCCCGGCGCTGCGCTCGATCGGCCAGCGTGTCAGCACCAGGGACATCGCGAGCGCGCCGACCGCCGGGGCCGCGCGCAGGAGGCCGAGCCCCCAGGGGCCTGTGCCGAGGATGTCGCGCGCGTAGATCGGCAGCAGCGCGGTCGCGCCGCCGATCAGCATGGCGAAGAGGTCGAGCGACAGCAGCGCGAGGAGCAGCCGGTGGCCGAGGATGAAGGCGATCCCCGAGAAGAGCGAGGCCGGCGTGATCTCCTCGCGCGCGCGCACGGACTGCCCGTGCCGTACCAGGGCCATGAGTGCGGCGCCGACGACGTACAGCGCGGCGACGCTGACATACACCGTGGTCGGGCCGAGGCCGTACAGCACGCCGCCGAGCGCCGGGCCCACGATGCGGGCCACCTGGCTCGCGGAGGTCACGCTCGCGATCGCGCGCGGGAGGAGCGCGAGGGGCACGAGCCGGGGCACGAGGGCGACGCGGGTGGGATTCTCGAACGCGCGCGCGGCGCCGACGAGCACGAGGATCGTGAGGATGCCGTCCCGGCTCAGCCAGCCGCCGAGGCTGCCCCACGCGAGCGCGACGGCGGCGCCCGCCTCGGCCACGTGACAGACAACGACGACGACGCGGCGATCGTAGCGGTCCGCCACCTGTCCGACGACGAGCGTCAACACCACGGTCGGGACGAACTGCGCGAGACCGACCAGGCCGAGATCGAGCGCGCTGCCCGTGAGGTTGTAGAGCTGCCAGCCGATGGCGACGGTCTGCATGTGTAGCGCGAGGGTGGACAGCACTCGCGAGCACCAGAAAAGCGTGAAGGGCGTATTCCGCAGCGGGGCCGTAGAGGCAGATGATACCCTCCCCGGCATGGACTTCGGGCTCTTCTTCCTCATGCAGCGGGACGAGCGCTGGAGCGAGCAGGCGGTCTACGACGGGGACCGGGAGCAGATGCTGGCCGCCGAATCGCTCGGCTATCACTCCGTCTGGATCGCCGAGCATCACTTCAACGATTACGGCCTCTGCCCGGCGCCGCCGGTCCTGGCCTCGTTCATCGCCGCGCGCACGACGACGCTGCGCCTCGGCATGGGCGTGAGCCTGCTGCCGCTGCACCACCCCGTGGATCTCGCCGAGCAGCTGGCCGTGCTCGACGTGGTCAGCGGGGGACGGCTCGACGTCGGGATCGGGCGCGGCGGCACGCTGCAGGACTACCAGACCTTCCAGTCCGACCGTGACGACGCCCGGGCCCGGGTGGAGGAAGGCATCGCGCTGATGCAGCGGTGCTGGAGCGGCGCGCCCTTCGACTTCCGCGGTCGCTTCCACTCCGGCGCGCAGCTTCACGTGCGGCCGCGTCCGGTGCAGCAACCGCATCCGCCGCTGTTCATCGCGGCCAACAGCGAGGACAGCGTGCTGTCGGCGGCGCGCCTCGGCCTGCCGACGCTGTCGTCGTTCTTCGTGCCGGTCGACGAGCTCCAGCAGCGGCGCCGGCTCTATCGCGAGACCGCGCTCGCCGCCGGACGGTCGGACGCGGAGATCGACGGGCTCGAGCGTCGATCGTGGGGCATGCGGGTCGTGCACGTCGCGTCCAGCCACGACGAGGCGCTGCGGGCGACCGAGGCGCCGTTCATGAGCTATCAGCGGAAGATGGCGGTGCTACGCTCGAACGGCACCGGCGGCTCGGTCCCCAACTCGTTCGACCGCACGCTGCTGCGCCTGCGTCCGTTCGAGGAGTACCTCGCCACGGGCTGGACCCTGATCGGCACGCCCGACGAGGTGCGAGACGGGCTCCGGCAGTATCTCGAGGCCACCGGCTATCGGCGCGTGCTCCTCGTCATGGCGCTCCCGGGGATCGAGACCGCGCTGGCGCTGCGCTCGATGCGTCTGTTCGCGAGCCAGGTGGCGCCGACGCTGACGCCGGCCGCTCACGAGAGCGCGCGATGATCGAGGTTCGCCGCGTCGGATCGCAGATCGGCGCCGAGATCCGCGGGGTCGACGTCAAGAAGCTCGACGACGCGGGCTTCGCCGTGATCTACCGAGCGTGGCTCGACTACAACGTCGTCGTGGTCCCGGGGCAGGCGCTCGAGATCGAGGACTTCCTGCGCTACAGTCGCCGCTTCGGGATCGTGCACCCGCACCCCTCGAAGATGACGCGCCACCCGGAGTATCCCGAGATCACCCTCCTGGGCGTGAACAAGTTCGGCGCGGACGGTAACCTCGACCTCGCGATCTATCGACGCGGCGCCGAGGGCTGGCACACCGACGGCGCCTACGACGAGGAGCCCTTCAAGGCGACCCAGCTCTATGCGCTCGCCGTGCCGAGCACGGGCGGCGACACGTTCTTCGCCAGCATGTACGCCGCGTACGAGGCGCTGTCGCCGCGGCTGAAGCAGCGCCTGGAGGGACGGAAGGGCGCCTTCACCTACGGCGGCCGGCGCAAGGCAACCGCGCTGCTCAACGAGGAGGACCGGGACTGGAAGCCCGTCTTCCATCCGATCATCCGCACCCACCCCGAAACGGGACGGAAGGGGCTCTACTTCGATCCGGGCAAGATCTTGCGCATCGAAGGCGTCGACGCTCGCGAGAGCGACGCGCTGATCGACGAACTGACCGGGTGCATGATCCAGCCGGGTGGCGAGTATCGCCACCACTGGCGAAAGGGCGACATCGTCATCTGGGACAACCGCTGCTCGTACCACAAGGCGGCCGCCGACTACCCGCCCGAGGAAGACCGCATACACTGGCGTGTCTCGATCAAGGAGCGCACATGACCATCGTCGCGCGCATGCTCACGCAGGAAGCGGACGGCATCGGCGGTTACATGGCCTGTGCCGAGGGCCCCGGCTCGCGCCCCGGGATACTGATGGCGCATCACGCGCACGGCGTGACGGCCGACTACAAGGTCGACGCGTACCGGCTCGCCGAGCTCGGATTCAACGTCCTCGCGCCGAGCCTGTTCAACATGTTCGGGATCACGGGGACGAGCCACATCGGTCAGGGCGCCGATCTGCAGGCGAAGTACTCCGACGGCGACTTCCTCGGAAAGATGGGCGAGGCGTGGCGCTACCTCACCGGGCCCATGAAGTCGGACCCGGCGCGCACCGCGGCGATCGGGCATTGCATGGGAGGGCGGCTCCTGATCCCGTTCGCGGCCGACAACCACCAGGTGCGCGCGATCGTCCTCTACTACCCGTCCGTCCGCGACGAGCCCGAGACTCCGCACCGGCCCCGGCACGCGTTCAAGCTCGCGAAGACGCTGAAATGCGCGTCGCTCGTCTTTGCCGCCGGCAAGGACCACATCGCGACGCCCGCCATCCAGGGCCCGCTCTGGCAGAGCTTCATCGCCAACGGCCGGCTCGTGGAGTGGCACTTCTTCTCCGACGCGAACCACGGCTTCCGCCACCCCGACAACGCCGGCTTCCAGCCGCACTACGCCGACCTCGCCTGGCCGCTCGTGACCGGCTTCCTCCAGCGCACGGTGTGAGGTCCAGCGCCATGGCAAACGAGATCACTCCGGCTGTCCGATCCGAGCTGGCTCCCACGGACAGGCTCCGGGTCGGGATCAACCACGGAAACTTCCTGCTCGTCACGCCCGGCTCGTCGGCGACGGATCCCCGCGGCGTCGCGCCGGATCTGGCGCGAGAGCTCGGCCGGCGGCTGGGCGTGCCCGTGGAGTTCTCCAAGTTCGACACGGCCGGCGGCCTGGCCGACGCGGTGCGAAGCGGCGCGTGGGACGTGGCGTTTCTCGGGGCCGAGCCGCAGCGCGCCGCCGAGATCGCCTTCACGGCCGCGTATCTCGAGATCCCGGCGACGTATCTCGTGCCCGCCGGCTCTGCGATCCGCTCGATCGCCGACGTGGACCGGGAGGGCGTGCGCATCTCCGTGTCCGAGAAGAGCGCCTACGAGCTCTATCTGAGCCGCAACATCAAGCACGCCCGGCTGCTCCTGACCAAGGGGATCGACGGCTCGTTCGACGCGTTCGTCGCCCAGAAGCTCGAGGCGCTGGCCGGGCTCAAGCCGAGGCTCATCACCGACGTCCAGAAGCTGCCGGGCGCCCGGATTCTCGACGGCCAGTTCACCGCCGTCCAGCAGGCGATCGGCACGCCGAAGGCGCGCGAGGCCGGCGCCACGTACCTCCGCGCGTTCGTCGAGGAGGTGAAGGCCTCGGGCTTCGTGGGCGAGGCGATCGCGAGGAACGGCGCCCAGGGCGTCTCGGTCGCGCCGCCCGCGAAGCCGTAAGCCGGGCTCCTACCGCGCGCCGGCCGCCCGCCGGCGACGGCCGCTCAGCAGATAGACGGCCGCCCGCGGGTCGAGCAGCGGGTCGCCCGACGCCTCGATGCCGTCGACACGCGGGATGGGGTCGAAGATGATCCGGCGCGCCTCGACGTCGTCGTCCGCCACCCGCCGGGTCAGCGCGAGGGTGCCGAACTCGAGCTGCGACCGATCCTCGGGCCAGTGCGCGGTGGCGTCGTCCACGACGTCGCCCTGCGCCGCCAGCTGAACCACGACGCGGAACGTGACGGGTCTCTTCGCGACTCGCTCCGCGATCTCGTCGAACAGGAAGTTGGCGCTCTTCGCGGCCGCCGCCGCGTCGGCCAGGTGCTCCGTCCCCGCGTCCGGACGGATCCGAAAGCGCCCGTAACGGCTGGCGCCGGCCCGGCTCGTGAACTTGAACGCGTTCACGCCGAAGAACGCCTCGCGCGCGAAGCTCGCGGGGATCGGCTTGGGCGTCTCGATGAGCCGCTTTGCCGTCGGATGGGAGGCGAGGAAGGGTCCGATCGCCGACGGGCCGGCGTGGGCGGCGCGAAGGAACTCGAGAAACTCCTCGGGCGTCCGCACCGGGAACCCGTCGGTCGAGTGGCCGATGATGTCCGTGTGCACGTGCGGGGCCAGGTGGAACCGGATCGCGATGCCGCGCGGGCTGGCGCCGTTCGGCGCGTTGTCCGCCACCGTCGGAATGCCGGCGGAGTCGGAGAAGCGAACCGTCACCGGCGTGGAGGCGCGCTCGGCGTGGGGCGCGCGCGTGAGGGACGTGGCGTCCCGCGCCGGCGTGAAGGTGCCCGTGAACATCATCCCCTTCGCGTGCGCCGCCCGATAGCCCGGGTGGACCCCGTTCAGATCATCGAGCGCCTGCAGCAGATCCCGACCGATCGCATTCGCGTCTGTCATCGTGGCCTCCGTTCTGGTCTACCCTTATGATGTCCCGGATTCATGAAGGTTTCCTTCTTCGAAACCGCGCGCTACCTGCCGCCGCAGCCGCTGCCGGCCGAGTGGCCGGTGCCGTCCGGCGTGTACGACCGGGAGGCCGGCGCCCGGGCCTACCGCTCCATGATCGAGCGGCTCCGGTACGTCGAGGAGCTCGGCTTCGACTGGGTGAGCGTCTCCGAGCATCATTACTCACCGCGCATCCTGACGCCGTCCCCGATCGTGTCGGCGGCGTTCATCGCTGCGCGCCTGCAGAAGATCAAGATCGCCCTGCTCGGCCCGATCGTCCCACACAGTAACCCGGTGCGGGTAGCCGAGGAGCTGGCGATGCTCGACACGCTGGCCGAGGGCCGCCTCGTCGTCGGGCTCCTGCGTGGGACGTCGAACGAGTCGCTGACCTACGATCTGAACCCACAGGAGGCGCGGGAGCGAACCGACGAAGGCATGGAGCTGATCCTCAGAGCGTGGACGGAGCCGCGGCCCTTCGGCTGGCAGGGTCGCCACTTCAAGTACCGCACCATCTCCATCTGGCCGCGCCCGCTGCAGCAACCGCATCCGCCCACCTACGCGCTGGGAACGAGTCGCGAGTCGTGCGAGTTCGCCGCGCGCCACCATCTCGGCTGCGGTGTCTCCTACGGATCGTTCGAGGCCGTGGGCAAGGCCACGCGGTACTACCGCGAGCAGTGCGCGCGTCACGGCTGGCAGCCGTCGCCGGAGCAGATCATCTATCGGGCCAACATGCTCCTGGCCGAGACGGACGAGGAAGCCCAGGCGCTGCTCCGCGCGCAGCCCGGTCAGGCGCCCTTCACCATGCGCGCGGGCGTCCGCGACGCCATGCTGACAATCGACGCGCGCAATATCGCTGGAGAGGCGCGCTCGCCGATCGTGAGCGGCGCGCTTCCCACCACCTTCGTCGGGAGTCCCGACACGGTCGTCGAGCAGGTCAGGCGCTGTCGCGACGTGGTGGGAGCGGGCGTCATCGACCTGTCCCTGCACCCGCCGGGATCGAGCGATCTGGAGCCGCTGATGCGCGCGCTCGAGCTGTTCGGTAAGAAAGTGCTGCCGCGCATCCGGGATATTTGACGCGGGACGCCGAATGCAAGACGGCCACGTCGAGGCGGACGGACTTCGGATCCGCTACATGGAAGAGGGCCAGGGCGCTCCGCTGGTGCATCTCCATGGCACGGGCGATCTGCGCCTCACGCCCGCCCACGGGCTCCTGGCTCGCCGCTTCCGGGTGATGGCCATCGAGACGCCCGAGGCCGATCAGTCACCGGAAAGTGCCGCGACCATGGGCCGGGCGCTGACGGCACTCGGCCTCGACAGCTTCAATCTCCTGGCCGGCTCGCTCGCCTGCCGCACGGCGCTCCGAGTTGCGCTCCATGCGCCGGAGCGTGTGCTCGCTCTTGTTCTGGAATCACCCGGTCGAGACGCCGATCTCGAAGCGCGGCTGCCCGGCCTCGCGATGCCGACGCTCGTGCTGCTCGGCACCCGCGGCGCCGGCGTCGCGCCCGCGCTGGGGCCCAACGGCCATCTCGTCTTCGTCTACGACGCCGCGAGCACCATCGGCGCCGATCGGCCGGAGGCGTTTGCCGAGGTGGTCGCCGACTTCCTCGAGCGGCACGAGGCGTTCGTCATCAGCCGCACGGCGACGGTGATCCACCCGTAGGCGTGCCCGCGTGCGCGCCGTCCGTCAGCGGTAGCCGCCGAGGCGAACGGCGTAGTGCCGGGATGGTGCGAGTCGCCGCTTCCGAGAATCGACGGTCAACCCCAGGGCTTCGAGCGTTTCCACGCCGAGGATCGGCTCCGCGACGTCACCGACGAGGATCGTTGCCGGCGCTTCCCTGGCGCCGATCCGAAAGATCGCCGTACCGGCGTCGAGCCTGACCCATCGTCCGTCCGCGAGCGAGACCCTGACAGAACGCCGGAGACGCTTGATGCCGACCGCACCGGCCAGCGCCTCCGGGATCACTGAGAACGTCGCACCGGTGTCTACGAGCATTCGGACCGTGACGGCCTTTTCAGCCGACACCTTGACCCGCTGATGAACGTGGCCCATCCGTGCCTCCGGTGACTCCGATTCAACCGTAGGCCGCGCGGCGGCTTACGTCAATGTCCGCCGACCGGTACGCTACGCGGACACGCCGTCTCCGCGTATAATCACGGTCGCGCGCGGGAGGCGCAGAGGAGGCCGACATGGCGCTGGACACGTCGCGAGAGCGGATTCGACCGGTGACGGGAACCCATGTGGTGCGCGTGCAGCACGAAGGACTCGTGACCGCCGACGCCGAGCGGTCGAAGGATTTTTACTGCCGCGTCCTGGGATTCCAGGTGCTGCCGCGCCCGGCGTTCAAGTCCGGCGGCTACTGGCTCGGCACGCCGGGCATTTTCCCGCAGATCCACATCATCCAGTCGGAGCTGGAGCCGCCGGGGCCGGGAGCCTCCATCAGCCCGCTCGCCCGTCACACCTGCTTCGAGGTGGCCGACTACGACGCGATGAAGGCCACGCTGGAGCGCGAGGGGATCAAGTACGTCGAGAACACGCAGCCCGGCGGACGCGTCCAGATGCTGTGCAACGACCCGGACGGCCACACACTGGAGTTCCAACCGGTGACCGTCTGATCACGCCGGCGGGGAGAGCAAGCGATGGCCTACAAGCCGATGTCCCTCGACCACGTCAACATCTTCGTGCGCAACGCCGAGCGGTCGCACCGGTGGTACACGGAGGTCTTCGGCCTGCACACGCAAGACACGTTCAACCACCCCGGCACCGAGCGGTTGCGCGCGGCATTCCTCGCGTGCGACCCGGGCCACGCGCACGACATCGCGCTCTTCGAGGTCGGTGACGACGACGCCGGGCCGCAGAAGGGCCAGGTCGGCCTGAACCACGTGGCCTGGCGGATGGCGAGCCTCGATGACCTCGCGGAGATCTACCGGCGCTTGAAGGACAAAGGGGTCGCCGTCTCCGTCCGCGATCACACGGTCTCGATCGGCGTCTACTTCTCGGATCCCGACGGCAACGGTCTCGAGGTTTACTACGAGCTTCCGCGCGGCCAATGGCAGCAGGAACGGCCGTTCTCGGGCGACGGCAAGAAGGGGCGTTTCCCCGGCCCCTGGGACGAGATTCTCCACCCGTCGGCGCCGGCCCTCACGAACGTTTGATCGCCGGGCCCTCGGCCTTCCGCATCCCGCGCCGCATCGGATGCATCGCAAGACCATGTGAGGGAGGGCCAAGAGCATGAGCAAGCTCAAAGACAAGGTGGCAATCGTCACCGGTGCGTCCAAGGGGATCGGCGCTTCCATCGCCACGCATCTCGCGGCGGAGGGCGCCGCCGTCGTCGTCAACTATGCCTCCAGCAAAGACGCCGCGGATCGCGTGGTCGCCGAGATCACGCGGAGCGGCGGACGGGCCGTCGCGGTACGCGCCGACGTCTCGAAGCAGGCCGAGATCACGCGTCTCTTCGCCGCGACGAAGACGGCGTTCGGCCGCCTCGACATCCTGGTCAACAATGCCGGCGTCTACGAATTCCTGCCGCTGGGCGAGGTCACCGAGGAGCGATTCCACAAGCAGTTCGACCTGAACGTCCTCGGAGTGCTCCTCGCCTCCAAGGAAGCCGTGAATCATTTCGACGCCGCGGGCGGGAGCATCGTCAACATCAGCTCGGCCGTCAGCACCCTCACGCTCCCGAACACCTCGGTCTACGCCGCCAGCAAGGCCGCCGTCGACGCGATCACCCGATCGCTGGCCAAGGAGCTGGGTCCGCGCAACATCCGCGTGAATGCCGTCAACCCCAGCATGGTGGAAACGGAAGGGACGCACGCCGGCGGCTTCGCGGAGGGCGAGATCCGCAAGCAGCTCGAGGCGCAGACGCCGCTCGGCCGGATCGGCCAGCCCGACGATGTCGCGCCGGCGGTCGTCTTCCTGGCCTCCGGGGAGGCCGGCTGGATCACCGGCGAAACGCTGCTCATCGCCGGCGGCCTGCGCTGAGCGACGTCCCGCGCGTGTTGAGCCGGCGACCGCCCGTCCCTCTCGGCTAGAATCGCCCGGGATGGCATCGCGACCTCGCTCGGCGCGCACGCGCCGGCGGTCCGGGCGCACGCCCGTCGAACGGCTGCGCGCGATCTGCCTGGCGCTGCCCGACACGAGCGAGAAGGTGGCGTGGGGCGAGCCCACGTGGCGCGTGAGCGGAAAGCTCTTCGCCCAGCTCGACAATCACCATCACGGGGCCGAGCACCTCGCCGTGTGGCTGCCCGCGCCGCTCGGCGAGCAGGAGGCGATGATCTTCGTGGATCCCGAGCGCTTCTTCCGACCGCCCTACGGGGGCGCTCGAGGCTGGGTCGGCGTGCGGATCGATCGCCGCCCCGACTGGAAGCTGGTGGCGCGGCTCGTGGAGCAGGCGTACCGGCACGTGGCGCCTCCCCGCGTCCTCGAGCGATGGAGCCGCGGATGCGGGTGATCGACATGGAGTGCAGCGTCCCGAAGCGCGCGCCCGCCGACGGTGAGGCGACGGCCGCGGTCCCGCCCTCACCCGGCGCCCCGGCTCCGGAGCGTCCCGCCGGCTACGGCATGGCCAACTACGAGCGCATCTTCCGCTCGCGCCGGGAGGGCGGCGACACGCGCCCGCGCACCGACCTCGCCGCGTACGTCGCGCTGCTCGAGCGCGTGGGGATCGTGCGGGCGTTGCCCTTCGGCACCTCCAACGACGAAGTCGCCGAGCTGCTGCAGGAATACCCCGACCGGTTCATCGGCCTCGCCCGCATCAGCGCGCTCCACGGGATGCGCGGCGTCCGCGAGCTGGAGCGCCGGGTGCGCGAGGAGAAGTTCCATGCGCTCGGCGTCTCGGCGCTGGTGGACGGCATTCCGGCGAGCGACCGGCGCTACTACCCGCTCTACGCGAAGGCCGTCGAGCTGAACATCCCCGTGCGCATCTATTCCTCCATGAACTACGCGACCGACCGGCCCTACGACCTCGGCCACCCGAAGCATCTCGACCAGGTCGCGATCGACTTCCCGGAGCTGACGCTGATCGGCGGCCTCGGCGGCTGGCCGTGGGTGAACGAGATGGTCGCGCTGGTCCGGCGCCATCCGAGGCTGTACCTCGACACCTCCGCCCATCGCGCCAGGTACCTCGGCCAGCCCGGCTCCGGCTGGGAGATGCTGATGCAGTTCGGGAACACGCTCATCCAGGACAAGGTGCTCGTCGGGCTCTCGGCGGGCCTCGTCGGGCAGCCGCACGAGACGCTGATCCAGGAATACCTGGCGCTGCCGCTCAAGGACACCGTGAAGGAGAAGTGGCTCTACCGGAACGCGGCGCGCGTGTTCGGGCTCGAGTAGCCCGGCCCGAACAGGATCATGGTGGCCGCAACCGCCTGAAGCGTCGCGCAGGCTCCGAGCGATGGCCGGTAGGTGCCGGCCCAATCGCGCAGGATCCCGACAAGCGACGGCCCGAAGGCGAACGTGAACTGGTTGATCGCGACGACGAGACCGACGAGCGCGCCGAAGCGCTCGCGCGGCCACTCGACGGCGAGAATCAGACTGGGCAGCGTCGTCAGATTCCCAACGCCCAGGCCGAACAGCGCGCAGCCCGCGTAGACGCCCATGGCCGACGGCGCCCACGCCAGCAGGGCCACGCCGGTGATCTGGACGACGAGCGTCGCGGTCGCCACGCGGCGCGGGCTCAAGCGATCGACGACGACGCCCGTCACCAGACGCCCGATGACCGCCGCCGTCGTCGTCGTGCCCACCGCGCGCGCGGCGCTCCCCGCTCCGAGAGCCGGCGACACGAGCGCGATCAGGTGCGTGAGGACGCCGACCTGAGCCGCGAGGGCGAGAGCGAACGGCGCGGATACGCTCCAGAAGCGCCAGGTGCGTAGCGCCGCGCCTCGCCACGACCGCTCGCCCGTCGACGGCGGCGCCTGGGCGGATGGAGGGGGGTCTCCGTCGGGACCAAGACCGAGCGTCTCGGGGCCCCGGCGCATCAGCCCCGCCGCCGCGGCGAACGCCAGGAGCGCCACGAGGGCGGCGAGGACGAGCGCGCGCGTGAAGCCGACCGCGCCGACGAGCGGGATGAGGGCGGGCGTGACGATGACACCGCCCAGCGTCGCGCCGTTGAACGCGAGGCTCACGGCGAGGCCCCGGCGCC
>WNGG01005065.1_pt1 | contig 17838 bp, 18 predicted proteins | sample 5400661 | NCBI WGS metagenome assembly WNGG01 (sample SAMN13153372, study PRJNA577476) | soil metagenome | isolation source: 100 cm soil or saprolite under Garry oak tree replicate 1 | place: USA:California | collected 2016-06-15
CCAGCGAGCCCGGCCGGTCGGTCTCGAGCATGCGTCCCAACGGGGTCAGCGAGAAGCGCTCCTCCTCGTCCTCGGCGAACACGCCGATGCTGCCGAGCGCGCGCAGCATGCGTTTGAGCGAAGGCCCATGCGTGGCCGTTGCCTCGGCAAGCTCCTCGCTGTCCTTCGGTCCGTATCTGAGCAGATCGGCAATGCCCAGCTTGGCTGTGACGAAGAGCGCGCGCGAGATGTAGAAGCCGCCGATCAGCTGCAGCATGGCGACGGCCGCGGGCGCGGGCGCCGGTTCGTCCTCGATGATGGTCTCGGCGATGCTCATGTCGGTCCCCCCAGACCGCGCCGGCAACAGCGCGCCGGCGAACGCGCCCCGGCGCGCGCCGGCCAGCCTATCGTTTGCCGGTCTTGAGTTGGCTGAACGGTACGTCCTTGTCGACGCGGATGTCGCCCGGCAGCCCCAGCACCCGCTCAGCGATGATGTTGCGCAGGATCTCGTCGCTGCCGCCCGCGATGCGCAAGCCCGGCGCATAGAGCAGCGCCTCCTGGAACCAGCCATTCATCGGCGCGAGCTCCGGGTCCATGACGGCGCCCGCCATGCCCATCAGATCGATGCCGTAGGATGCGATGTCCTGCAGCTTGCTCGCGCTCACGAGCTTGGTGATGGAAGCCTCCGGCCCCGGCGTGCCGCCGCGCGAAAGCGCGGTCATGGTGCGGAATTTCGTGTACTTCAGCCCCTGCGTTTTCACGTACCAGTCGGCGAGCTTCTCGCGCACCGCAGGGTCGCGAATGGCCGGCCCGCCGTCGAGCTCGAGCGCGCGGGCCAGCGCGAAAATGTCGTCGAAATCCGGGCCCGGCGCGTCGCCGACCGCGAGGCGCTCGGTCATCAGCGTGGTGATCGAGACCTTCCAGCCGTCGCCTACCTCGCCCAGCCGCTGCGAATCCGGCACGCGCACGTCGGTGAAGAACACCTCGTTGAAATTCGAGCCGCCGGAAATCTGCTTGATGCGGCGCACCTCGATGCCGGGCGATTTCATGTCGAGGAAGAAGAAGGTGAGGCCCGCATGCTTCGGCGCGTCGGGATCGGTGCGCGTGACGAGGATGCCGAAGTCGGAGAAATGCGCGCCCGAGGTCCAGATCTTCTGGCCGTTGACGATCCAATCGTCGCGGTCACGCACCGCGCGGGTGCGCAGGCCGGCGAGATCGGAGCCGGCGGCGGGCTCCGAGAACAGCTGGCACCAGATCTCCTCGCCGCGCATCGCCGGGCGCACGTAACCGGTGAGATGCTCGGGAGTGCCGTAGACCATCAGCACCGGGATGCACATGCCGAGCCCGATCTCGAACACGCCGCGCGGCACCACGTAGTCCTGCTCCTCCTCGTTGTAGATCAACTGATAGACGGGAGAGAGCTCGCGGCCGCCGCATTGCTTGGGCCAGGTGATGCCGGCAAAGCCCGCGTCCGCCTTCCTGGCCTGCCAGTCCTTGGCCTGGCGGATCGTCTCCGGAATGTTGTGCTCGGGGATGTAGCGGCCGCGGTGAAAATTTTTCGCATCGCTCTTGCGCGCCGCGTTCTTGTCGAGGAACGCGCGCGCCTCGGCGCGAAAAACGGCTTCTTGCGGGGTGTCTTCGAAATCCATGATGGCTTGCTTCAGGGCGCGTTGCGCCGCTCGAGCTCGCTGATCAGCCGGTCCTTCCAATAAGGCGCGGTGCCGATCGCCGTCGCCAGCAGCTTCGAGCGGCGATAGTAGAGATGGCAATCCGCCTCCCAGGTGAACCCCATGCCGCCGTGGGTCTGGATGTTCTCCTTGGCGGCGAGATGGAACGCGTCGGTCGCGGACACGCGCGCGGCGGCAGCCGCGATCGGCAGCTCGGCGGCGCTCGTCGAAAGCGCCCAGGCGCCGTAATAGGCGTTGGAGCGAGCAAGCTCGGTCGCGACGTAGACGTCGGCGAGCTTGTGCTTGATCGCCTGGAACGAGCCGATCGGCCGCCCGAAGGCGTAGCGCTCGGTCGCATAGGTTCTCGCCATTTCGAGGCAGGCCTGCGCGCCGCCCACCTGCTCGAACGCGATGAGGACGGCGGCGCGGTCGAGCAGGGCTTGGATCAGATCGAGACCCTGTCCGGCCGGGCCGAGCGGTTCCGCGGGGACGTCCCGAAAAACGAGCTTCGCCTGGTTGCGGGTGGGATCGAGGCTTTTCAGCGAAGTTTTCGTCACGCCGGGATCGCCGAGGTCGACGAGATACAGCGAGGCTTTGCCCGTGCCGTCGGCGGCGACCACGGCGAAATCGGCGATCTCGCCGTCGGCAACCGGCAGCTTGGTTCCGCTGAGCTTGCCATTGGCTACGTGCGCCTGGACGCGTACGGCATCGGGATTGCCGGCGCCCTCCGCGAACGCCAGCGTGCCGATGCGCTCGCCCGTGACGAGCTTCGGTAGGTGCGTCCGCTTCTGCGCCTCGGTGCCGGCAATGAGAATCGCCTCGCTCGCGAGATAGATCGAGGAGGAGAACGGGATCGGCGCGAGCGCGTGGCCCATCTCCTCGGCGAGCACGCAGAGCCCGTCGTAGCCGAGCGCGGCCCCGCCGTAAGTCTCCGGGACCGCGGCGCCGAGCCAGCCCATGCCGGCAACAGCCCGCCACAGCTCCGCGTCATAGGGCGCGGCGCCCTCCAGAATTTTTCGCACGGACTTGGGCGAGGATTTCTCGCTCAGGAACTTGCGCGCCTGTTCGCGCAACAGCTTGAGATCGTCGGAGAAATCGAAATTCACAACCTCTCTCCGTCACCCTGAGGAGGCCGGCCGTCCTTCGAGGCTCGGCCCTCCGGGCCTCGCACCTCAGGATAACGGCCGGCCCTCGAAGGGCGACGGCCAGTATTCCCGGTTGGCACGAGAAAGGCAAAAGCGGGAAGCGACGCTAGGTCGGCCAAACTGGAGGATGGGTGCCGAGCGGCACCGAGGGCCGCGACCAATGCGGCGGGGTTTCGGACAGCTTCGCCGCGTGCCGGACAAAGGTGAGGCGGCCGAAGCCGGAACTGGCCTCGTCCAAGAGATCGCGGACGTCGTCGAGCTTCGGGTCGGGACAGCTGAGCCCGTTCTCGATCCGGCCGAGATTGCGGACCCAATGGCCGGTCTGGGCGAGCGAAACGCGCACGTGCCAGCTGCCGCCTTCGCGGACGCGCCGGGCAAGCGCCGTCATAGCCCCGAACGCCATGAAATAGCCGGTGGCATGGTCGAGCACCTGCATGGGCAACGGGTGAGGCTTGTCGCTGCCGGCCGCCTGCGCCTCGGCATGATTGAAGCCGCTCGCGGTCTGCACCAGGGAATCGAAGCCGCGCCGGCCGCGCCAGGGGCCCTCGTGGCCGTAAGCCGAGAGCGAGACATAGACGATGCCGGGCCGGATCTTCGCGGCGTCTTCCGGACCGAAGCCGAGCTCGGCGAGGCCGCCCGGCCGGTAGCCCTGGACGAACACGTCGGCGCTCGGCAGCAGGGAGGCGAGCGTGTCGCGCCCGGCCGAATCGCGCAGATCGACGTGCGTCGACAATTTTCCTCGGCCGGTGTCGATGACGAGCTGCTCGACCGCGGGCAGGTGCGGGGAGGTGACGAGCAGCACCTCGGCGCCATGGGCGGCGAGCGTGCGCCCGGCGACCGGGCCGGCGATGATGCGGGTCAGATCGAGCACCCGCACGCCGGAAAGCGGCCGCGCCCCGGCCGTCAGGGTTTCGGCGGCCGCATCGCCGAGCCGCTCGATCGAGAACACCGGCAGGCTTGCGGCCGCGCGGCCCTGGGGATGCGCGTCCCATTCGGCAAACGAGCGCATCGCGGTCACGACCAGCCCGGCCTCGGCCGCCGCCGTTTCCAAATCTTCCGCGCGCCAGTCCTGCAGCGCCTGCTTGACCGCATCGCGGTCGTAGGCGCAGCCCAGCAATTTCAGCACGCCGTCGCGGTGATGCGCGAAATTGGTGTGCAGGCGTACCCAACGCCCGTCGCCGCAGCGGTAGGTGCCGGCGATCTTGTCCCAGAGATCCGGCAGGGGCTTGCCGGCGACGCGCAGGTAGCGCTCGCTGCGGCACTCGACCGCTGCGTGGCGCATGTCGAGCGCGACGCGCTGGCTTTGTCCGGTGCGCAGCCGCCACAGCTCGGCCGCGGCGAGCGCGGATGCCGCGATGCTCGCCTGCGCGGCGGTGCCGACCGGAAACGAGGACGGCAGCACCGGATCCGTGCCGGTGAGCTCGATGTTTTCGAGCGCGGCCGGATCCCCGCCGAACGCGCGCCAGAGCGCCGACAGCGCCTGGGCGGGCGCGGTCGCTCGGACGCTGTCGGAGCGCGCGAGCGTGGTCATGAAACGCCCCGGCTGATGGCAAGCGCGCCGGCGATCAGGATGACGAAGAAGACCGAGAACGCGGTGGCGTTGACGTCGAGCTTGAGCTTCTTGCCGAACACGTCGACCGCGAACGGCAGGTAGCCGTTGTCGTCATAGGCCTTGCCGCCGTAGATCGGCATGGCGAGAAACGTGATGAAGAACGCGCCGTAGACCACGAGTCCGAACGCGCAGACGAGATAGAGGCGCTCGACGTACATCGGGCCCGGGATCCAGATCAGCGCGAAGGCGAGGAGCCCGAAGCCGACGTAACTCGAGATCTGCCAGACCACGTGGAAGCGCGCGTGCGGCGTCCACAGCGGATTGGTGGCGTGGGTGCGGTTGAAATCGGCCTTGACGGTGGCGAGCCCGTAGCCGGCGGTCATCAGGGTCAGCAGGATGCGGGCGAGCAGATTGTGGTCGTAGCTGGGATCCATCGCGTCCTCGCATTGGACGTCCGAGTCAATTGCTCAGCCTCGTCCGTGCCGGTTCATCGCCTCGCCATGGCTTCCATGATCTCCTTGGGCCGGCGCTTGATGGCGAGCAGATAGGCAGCTGCCGGCGCGTCCGGATGACGCCGACCCTGCTCCCAATTCTTCAACGTGGAAAGCGGAATGCGATAGGCGATTGCGAACCGGTGCTGCGACATGCGCAGCGACCGGCGGATGGCCTTCACGTTCGGCAATTCGACTTTCGTGACGCGCATGCCCGGCACCTTCCGTCCGCCGGCGTGCGCTGCCGCCTGTTGCAGACTGGCGATCAATTCTTTTCCGAACTTGCTCATGCTTTCTTCCTCATTTGCCTTTGCCCTTGAGCAGCTCGGCGAGCTGGCGGACGCTGCGCTTTTGCTCCGGCGTCAAGTCTTCACGCCGAGCCTTGGTATAGGCCATCAGCAGGTAAAGCGGGTGATCCGGGTCGTGATAGAAATAGATCACCCGTGCGCCGCCACGCTTGCCGCTACCTGGCCGAACCCACCTTAGCTTCCGTACGCCGCCCATCCCGGGAATCACATCTCCCGCTTTTGGATTGGCGGCGATGAACTCCACGAAGGCCTCGCGTTCCGTGTCGTCCCAAATCTCCGCCGCCTGGCGCACGAACACCGGAGTTTCCACAACGGTGATGAGGCTCGTGGGCATTTGCCAATGTACGCCAATGGCGCCCACATGTCCAGATTCTCAAATGCGGGGTTGTGGCCGGCTTTGCCGGCCGGTACCAACAGGCCAAAGCTACTTCAGCCCGAAGTAAGCCCGGTGCAGTGCGTCGTCGGCGTGCATCGCGGCGACGGTGCTGGAAAAGCCGATGCGGCCGCCCTCGATGGTGTAGACCCGGTCGGCGAGGTCAAGAAATTTCACGTTCTGCTCGGCGATCAGGAACGAGAGCCCTTTTCCGCGGAAGCCCGCGAGCACGCGCACGACTTCCTTGACGAAGAGCGGCGAGAGCCCGGCCGAGGGCTCGTCCATGACCAGCAGGCGAGGCTAGCTCATCGGTCAAAACCCTAGCATATGCCGCCGTGTTCCCGAGCCTTACCGCACCATGCCGGCGCTGCGCGGCAAGAACAGGCTCAGCTCCGGAATGCAGATGATCAGCATCAGTCCGATCAGCAGCGCGATCAGGTACGGCCAATAGCTCTTCGCGTGGCGGCCGACCGGCACCTGTGCGAACCGCAGCGCCATCAGCAGCCCCACGCCCATCGGCGGCAGGAACAGGCCGATGCCCACCGCGGCGGTCTGCACGATGTCGAAATGGATCGGGTGAATCCCCAATTCCTTGGCGATGGGAAACACCACCGGGATCAGCACCACCGCGGCCGGCAGACCCTCGAGCACCATGCCGAACAGCATGGTCATCAGCGCGGTCCCGAGCAGGAACAGCCAGTGCGTGGCGCCGAGCGGCGCCAGAACTTTTGCGAGCAGCGCCGGCACTTCGGTGACGCCCATCAGATACTGGAAGATGGTCGCCACCGCGAGCAGGAACACCACCGCCGCGGTGAGCAGCGCGCTCTCGTAAGCGATGTAGAACATCTCGCGCAGCGTGACATTGCGATAATAGAAGAGTGCGGCGAGGAACGCATAGGCCGCCACGATCGCCCCGGCCTCGGTCGCGGTGAAAACCCCGAAGAAGAACCCGCCGAAGATCACGACCGGCACCACCATGGGCACCGCGGCTTCGCGTGCCGCCTTGAGCAGGAACCGCCAGCTCGGCCGCGTGTCGCGCGGCCAGCCCAGGATGTGGGCCTGGATGAACACCAGGATGCACAGGCACAGTCCGATCGTCGCCGCCGGAATGAAGCCGGCCAGGAACAGCGCCACCACCGAGGTGTTGGTGACGTCGCCGATGACGATCATGAAGATCGCGGGGGGCACCAGCATGCCCATGGCGGTGCCCGAGGAGATCAGCGAGGCGCCGTCCTCGGGCCGGTAGCCGGCGCGTTTCAACGAGGGGATCAGCGTCGAGCCGAGTGCGGAGACCTCGGCCATCTTCGAGCCGCAGATGTCGGAAAAGAAATACGACACCACGATCACCGACATGCCGAGCCCGCCGCGCAACCAGCCCACCAGCGCGCGCGCGAGATCGACCAGCGCATGCGACATGCCGCAGCGCTCCATCAGCATGCCGGCGAACACGAACGAGGGGATCGCGAGCAGCACCCAGTTCTGCGATCCGGCGACGAGGCTCGAGGGCAGCATCTGCAGAGGAAAGCCGCCGAGCGCCAGTCCGACGATGCCGGCGAGGCCGAGCGCGAACACGATCGGCATCGAGAGCGCGACGAAGGCGACGAACACGATTGCGGTCGCGGTCAGCAGCATTCACAGGGCCTCGACCGCGGCGGCCTTGCGCTCGATCAGGCCGAGCGCAATTCCCGCGGCATAGATCGCGATCAGCGCACCGCCGACCGCCGCCGACAGATAGAGCCAGCCGAGATTGATCTCGAGCGCGGGCGAGAGCAGCACGGAATTCAGGACGGCGAGCTTCCAGCCGTAGATCGCCGCGAGCAGCCCGAAGCCGGCGATCAGCCAATAATTGACGCGGTCGATGAGCCGCCGGATGCGCTCCGGCAGCCGGTGAACGAGGACGGCCAGCTCGAAATGGGTCCGCTCCAGGAGGGCGATCGCGCCGCCGACGAGCGTGAGCCAGGCGAGGGTGAATTCGCCGACCTCCTCGACCCAGAAGAAGTTCACGCCGGGCAGATCGAAATATTCGGTGACGGCGACGACCACGTAGCGCAGCAGGACGCCGGCGAGCATGTCGAGGATCGCGAGGATGAGCAGACCGGCGAGCAGCGCCTTGGGCAGGAATGCGAGGATTTGCCGGGCACGCGCCATATCAATACCCACCCGTCGGTGGGCTCGGCGCATCAGGTGTAGCTGATACCGCGCAGCAACCGGCTCCCTCCCCTCTTGAGGGGGAGGGATGGGGAGGGGGGTGTTGGCTGTCTCGGCTGTGAGACACCCCCCTCCCGCTTCGCGCGCGTGGCGCGCGAAGCGGCCTCCCCCACGTCCACGTCGGATGTTTCCGACTTGGACCAATCATATGATGGCCAAACCCGGGAACACCCGGGTTTGGCGGGGGAGGCAACCGGAGCAAGCTGGCAGGCATTCCGTCACGCCTGCGTCTTGACGATCTGCTCCCACATTTCGCTGTACTGCTTCTGATAGGCCGGCCACACCTTCTCCTCCGCGACCTTGCGGAAGGCATCGACGTCGGCGGCATTGACCGCCATGCCCTTGGGCTCGAGCAGCTCCTTGGCCTTGGCCAGGCTGTCGACCGATTCGGTGTCGTGGCGAATCCTCGCCTGCGCCTCGCGGGAGACGTCGAGCAGCAGCTTCTGCTCGTCTTTCGAGAGCGAGTTCCAGATGCCGAGATTGATCACATTCACCGTCGGCCCGTAATTGTGGAAGGTCATCGAGCAGTATTTCGAGACCTCGTAGGCCTTGAGCGCCAAAATGTTGACGATCGGCAGATCGGCGCCGTCGATCACTCCCTGCTGCGCGGCCGGGATGACCTCGCCCCAGGCCATGGGCACGGCGTTGGCGCCGAGTCCATTGATGGTGTCGGCGAACACCTTGGCCTGCTGCACGCGCATCTTCATGCCGCGAAGATCCTTCGGCTCGACGATGGGCCGCCGGCTGTTCCAGAAATGGCGGAAGCCGTAGTCGAAGAAGCACAGCACTTTGAGCCCGTATTTCTGTTGGAATTGCGCATCGAGCTGATCGCCGATGGCGCCGTTGAACATGCGGTAGGCCTGGTCGTAGCTGCGCACCAGGTAGGGCACGAGGAAGACGCCCATCTCCGGAAACACGGTTGCGGCGGCGCCGGCGGGGCCCCCGATGGCGACATTGCCGGCTTTGACCGCGTTCATGATCTCGAGCTCTTTGCTCAAGAGCGTGGCCCCGTAGAACTGCATGTCGAGGGCGCCCTTGGAGCGCTTGTTGACCTCCTCGGCCATCCAGGTGAACGCGACCGCGGCGGATTCCGGCGCCGGGTTGATGTGGGCGAACACCAGCTTCTTGGCGGTCGTCTGCGCGAAGACGGGCGCACGGCCGCTCGCCAGAATGCCGGCAAGCCCCGCGGCTCCGGCCAAAACCCCGCGCCGGGTGTGGCCGGCAGTCCGCGGATGTTTGGTCGATTTCATGATTCCCTCCCGTGGCTTGGCTTCGATCGATCAAGCTCCAGCTCAGTATGACTTGGGCAATCCGAGCACTTTTTCGGCGATGAAGCAAAGGATGAGCTGCGGGCTCACCGGGGCGATCCGCGGGATCAGGATTTCCCGCATGTAGCGCTCGACATGATATTCCTTGGCGTAGCCGTAGCCGCCGAGCGTCATCACCGCGATCTCGCAGGTCTTGAACCCGGCTTCCGCCGCCAGGTATTTCGCGGCATTGGCCGCAGGGCCGCAAGGCAGGCCCTTGTCGTACTGCCAGGCCGCCGAGAGCACCATCAGCTGCGCGGCCTCGAGCTCCATCCAGCACTCTGCGAGGGGATGCTGGATCGCCTGGTTCTGGCCGATCGGCCGGCCGAATACGATCCGTTCCTTGGCATAGGCCGTGGCGCGCCGGAGCGCCGCACGTCCGAGCCCGACCGCTTCCGCCGCGATCAGGATGCGTTCGGGATTGAGCCCATGGAGGATGCAGCGGAAGCCTCGGCCTTCCTCGCCCAGCCGATCTTCGACCGGCACCTCGAGGCCGTCGATGAACAGCTGGTTGGAATCGACCGCCTTGCGGCCCATTTTTTCGATCTCGCGCACCTCGATGCGGCGCCGGTCGAAATCGGTGTAGAACAGGCTCAAGCCCTCGGTCGGCTCATCGACCTCCTCCAGCGGGGTCGTGCGTGCCAACAGCAGCATCTTGTCGGCGACCTGGGCGGTCGAGATCCACACCTTGGCGCCGTCGACGATGTAGCGGTCGCCCCGCCGCACCGCGCGGGTTTTCAGCTTCGTCGTGTCGAGGCCCGCATCGGGCTCGGTGACCGCGAAGCAGGCCTTCTCCTCGCCGGCGATGAGCGGAGGCAGCATGCGGCGCTTCTGTGCCTCGGTGCCGAACACCACCACCGGGTTCAGTCCGAAAATGTTCATGTGCACGGCGGAAGCGCCCGCCATGCCGGCGCCGGATTCGGCAATGGTCTGCATCATGAGCGCCGCCTCGGTGATGCCGAGTCCGGAGCCGCCGTATTCCTCCGGCATGGCGATGCCGAGCCAGCCGCCTTCCGCGAGCGCCTGATGAAAATCGTGGGGAAAACCGCCCTCGCGGTCGCGCTTTAGCCAATAGTCCTCGTCGAAGCGCGCGCAGATCTTCGCAATTGCGTCGCGCACCGCTTCCTGGTCGGGGGACAGCGCGAAATCGATGGGCGTTACTCCGGTCGGCGGCGAGGTCTCGCTATCTTCCCACAGACAGGAACAGGCGGAAACCGGGCTGCGATTCGAAGCCGTCATCCCGGCCGCGCGACCCCGGACTTGATCCGGGGGAGAGCGAGCCGGGATCCATGAACACGGGTGGTAGAACTCGAGCGGCGGTGGTCATGGATTCCGGCCCTCGCGCTCCGCGCTCGGCCGGAATGACGAGGTCCAATCAACGAGGATCGCTCACGCCGGCTTGAAGGCGCGGTCGAGCATCACCTCGACCAGCATGGGCCGCCGTCGCCGAGCGCCTTGCCGATCAGGTCCGTGGTCTGCGCCACAGTGTGCGCCCGCACTTTGGTTCTTCCGAGTTTATTCGGCGAGGCGAGCAGTGACGATCGGGCAGGATCAACAGGCGTTACAGGCAGCCTGGGGCGAGCCGCGCTTGGCGAAATCCACGAGCTTGCCGCCTGGTCACCTTCGCTCGCCCTCCAAGGCCCGCATGATCGCCGCGACCGCCTGATCCTCCGGATCGGCCGAAACGGAAAGGCCGGCCAAGGTCCCGAGCCGGTCGGCCTGCGAACGGTTCTGGATCATCTTCCACTTGCCTTCGAGCCGGCGGACCGGGAGCCGAAGACCCACGATCGATCGGGTCAAGCCGTGGATGAAGTCCGCGGGCGCATCCGATATGGCCCAAGGTTGCTCGCGGCGGCTCTCGTTCGCAGCCACGAGATCCCCCAGGTGTGCGAGCAACCAATCCTGCTCCTCGACGATCTCCAAAGGCCCGTGCGCATGCACGACCACGTAGTTCCAGGTCGGAACCACCTTGCCGTGCTGGCGCTTGGTCTCGTACCAGGACGGGGACACGTAGGCCTGCGGGCCCTGGAATACGGCAAGCGAGGCGGGCTTGCTTGCAAGGACGGTCCAGTGCCGGTTGGGACGCGCTACGTGCCCTTCCAGCGTGAGCGCGCCGTCGGCATGCTTGAGGACCATCGGAATGTGTGAGGCGTGATAGGCGCCGTCCACGGCGGTGACCAGCAGCGCGAACTGGATGTCGCGGATCGCGCGCGCGAGCACTTCCGGCCGCTCCTCGTGATAATGCTGGGGAATATACAAGCGCTGCGCTCCCGAAACTCGCGCCGGAGTAAACCATTTCGGCTGAGCGGTCTACGGCCGCAACTCCGCCCGCGCGGCGAGTCGACGAGCTCTATCCGGCAGACTTGCGCAGCAGATATTTGTGCTCGCCCGCGAGCACCAGCTCGGAGCGCTGGTTGTGGATCGACGCCGCCATGACCACTATCCCGGTCGTGCGCTGGGGTATCAGCGCGGTGATGACTAACTCGGGATAGAGCGTGTCGCCGACATAGACCGGCGCGAGGAACCGGCAGGAAAGCTCGGTGAATGCGATCAGGCTCTCGCCGATCGCGTGCGGGAAGCTGCCGGCCCCGGCCGCGGTGAACGCCAGCACCTGCAGCCCGTGCGCCAGCATGTCGGGATGGCCGTGGGCGCGGCAATATTCGACGTCGTAATGGATCGGATGATTGTCGCCGGAGAGGAGCTGGAACGCGGCGAAATGCGCCGCCGTCACCGTGCGGCTGGGATTGCGGAAAACTTCGCCGACCCGGAGGTCCGCGAATGTCCTCGGCTCGGCCGCGGCAAAACGTTTCGGATCGAACGGATCGTTCATGCCGGCCTCCGTGCGCTGCGCGTCCCCCAAGAAGGAGCGCTGCGTCCGCGCACAGTCTAACCCGGCGCGCCTTCGCAGGCCCATGCGCCAAGCGCACAATCAGTGGGCATGGACGTGGGCGCCCGCGCCCGCCGAGGGCCGCGGCCGGCCGGGCATGCGGCGGACCGCGGCGATCTGACCGGCGAGGGTTTCGGGCTTCTCCCAATCGGGCCGGCGGCCCGGAAACCACATCGAGCGCAGCCAGCCGGACGCATCGACGAGAAACTCGGTGCCGTCGATCGCGTCGGTTCCGCGATAGAGCGCGAAAGCCGCGATCACGTCGGGGTCCCTGGTTTCGCAAAACGCCGTCGGCTCGGAAGCCTCGGGTCGAACCACGATCGTGGTCTCCCCGTCGGCTTTCGCGCTCGCCAGTCGCCGCAACCTCGCGGCCGATGCGGGCCCGGCAAAGACGAGATGCACGACATTGCCGCGCAGCTGATCGGTCGAGAGGCTCGAGCCGTCGCGGCATTCGACCGAGAACTCCGGCAGCGGCAGTGCAACGCCGGTTGTGCCCGCTGCCTCGGAAAGCCGCCGGGCGTCGGCATTGGCGTGCAGGAAATCGATCACATTCCAGCGCGCGGTCTCGTCGAGGACGGCGCCGAAAGGCGGCATCGCCTCGCCCATCCCGTTGGTGATCCACCAAAACAGGTCGCCGTCGGAATGGCCGTAGATGTGCTCAGCGGTAAGATCGTCGGGCGGTGGCCGAAGATCCTTGGCGGCGGGCCCGTCGCCACGCCCCTCGGGCCCGTGGCAGGAGACGCACTTCTCGGCGAAGAGTTTTCGGCCTGTCGCGATCGATTGGGCGGAATAGCCGGTCGGCGACACGTAGAAGCTCGTCGGGTAGGCCTGCTCGGTGAAAAGATTCAAGCGCGGCCCGATCCAAACGAGCAGCACGGTGCCGGCCGCGAGCAGTGGCCAGCGCCATCGCTTGGCATAGATCCCAGCGAGGATCGCAACGATCCCGATCACGGCTGCCGCGATGACGCCGGCAAGCTCCAGTCGCTGTGCCGGGTCCAGGAGAGCGTCGGGACTCGGCCGCACGGGAAACGGCCAGGAGGCTTGCGCATGCGCGGCGGGCGGCATGGTTCCAAGCGCGCCGACGATGATGAGAATGACAAGGCCGAGGCCGATCTCGATCAGGGCGTTGCGCTCGAGCTTGCCGAGTGCAGCGACCGCGTCCCCGCGACCGGAGAGCCTTGGCAACAGATGAAAACGATTGATGATGGCGATGGACGCCATTGCGGCGAACAGCGCGATCTTCGTCAGCAGCAAACGGCCGTAAGCTGTGCCGACGAGGCCGGGAACGCTGCCGACCAGGAAGACGCCGTTGACAATTCCGGTGGCGAGCAGCGTGCAAACGCTGACCAGCCCGAGCCGCGAAAACCGCGAGGTCGCCTCCGCGGCAAGAGCAAACGAAGGCGGGTTGGTCCGATAGGCGAAGGCGAGCAGCAAGACCAGCGCCGGCAATCCGCCGATCCAGGCAGCCGCCGCAATGAGATGCAAAGCATCGGCGCCGACCTGCAAACCGACCAAGTCTCCCGTACCGCCGCCATGCCCGGCCCACGCCAAGCTTCCCATCAGGCAGGCGGAGAGCAAAACACTCGCCAAAGCCTGCCAGTGCGAGCGCCAGCCGCGCCCGGGGTCGAAGCGAAGCAGGCAAATTGCCAGCACCGCCGCGAGGCCCAAGCGGATGAGCCAGTCGTTTCCGAAGCGAGTTTCGGTCAGCAATGTCCACGAGATGTTTTCGGCAATCAGTGCCGTCCACGAGTGGCCGCCGAGGTTGAAGCCGAGCAGCGCGAGCCATGCCGCGCCCGAAGAAAAGCTCACGGCAAGACTGCTCCAGCCGATGACGAGGAAGCGGCTGCGAAGCGTCGTGATCGCTCCGTCCGACCTTCCTCGCAGTACCGGCTCCCCGACGAAGCGCATGAACAAGAACAGACCGGCGAGCATCGCGGTCGACGCGAAATGAATCGCGCGTGCCGCGACCAGGGGATCGCTCAAGAACTTCTCCACGGCCTCTCAATTCGCCGCGCTGAGCGCCGGCTCACGGTCCGCCAACCTGGAAGCTGAAGCTGCCTTCGGTCGTATGCGTGTCCACGGAGAGTACGCGCCAGTGGACCTTGTAGCTGCCCGGACGCAGCGGCCTGAGCGAGACACGCATCAGGCTGCGGTTCGCAGGGTCGACCCGCGCCCCCTGGTCGACGCGGACCCCCGCGGAATCCCGCACCTCGGCCCCGCTGAACGCCGGCTCGAGATTCTGGGTGAACCACAGCGAGACCAGGCGCGGCGGCGAACCAACCGAGCTGCCGACGCGAGGTTCCGCATGGTCGAGGAACGCGTGCGCACGGGCCGGCGCAGCGGCAAACAGCAGCGCGGGCAGCAGGGCGATTGCGGCGAGCTTGCGCATGTTGTTGCTCATGGGAACGGCTTTTGCGGCGGCGCCGCAGTCCCGAACAACGGCTTGCCGATCGTGGTCGGGAACATGTCGTCGAGATAGAGATGCAATTGAGCCAGCACGCCGACCCCGGTGCCGCTGGCGCGGTTGATCGGGACGATCGCCTCGAGTCCGACCTGGAAATAGGCTCCGACCCAGATCACGCCCGGGTTGACGGTCCCGGTGGTCACCCAGGGCATGCCGAAATTGTTGGCGACCGGCGTCGTGAACTGCGCCTCGACGATCGGGATCAGATGGTTGATGAAATCCGGCAGCTGCAGATCGACGATGTTCGATTTGAGATACGGCATGCTGTATTGCAGCGAGGTGCCGTAAACCAGGAACCGCGGATTGGGCGTGACTGTAATCATACCGCTGTCGCCGAAACCCTTGCCGAAGTAGAACGTGGGCGTGATCGTGCTGAACCGATCGGCGCCGACCTGCTGGGCGCCGGTGCCGCCCCATTCGACGACGACTCCCGCCAAGAGGGCGAGCTCGTGCGGCGCATCTTTCAGCAGCTGGTACTGGAACGCGGTGTCCAGATTCTGAAACCCGCTGGCGTTCGGGCCGCCGGGCGGCCTGAGATGGGTCCAGGTCTCGCCGACCGAGATCCCGAAATTCTCGGTGATGCGCTTGGAGAACTCTCCCGAGATGTCGATCTCCCGGGCGGACGGATCGTCGCCGTTCTTGAAGATCGCCACCGTCGGCAGCGACATCTCGTCGGCGACGCAGGGATCGTCGGTCGCGAGCGTCGCGGGAAAGAACCGGCCGCCGACGAAGCAATGGGCGAGCGCATCGGAGGCGCCGAGCCAAAGCATGCCCGCGGCGGCTGCGATGCTTTGCAGCACAATGCCGCAGACGCGAGCATTGCGGCCGCGTTTCGGCTGTGAAGAGACCGTTTCGGAGCACATGGCCGCTCACCGCATGTCTTTCATGCCGGGCGTGCTCTTCATGTCCGGCTTCGAGGCTTTCTCGCCGATGCCCCCGACCGTGTATTGCACCGGAACCGTGCCGGCTTTTTCGAACTCGAGCGTGCCGGCGACCTGCTCGCCGTTCTTGAGCGGCTCCTTGAGATCGATGAACATCAGATGCAAGCCGTCGGGGTTGAGCTCGACCCTCTCGCCCGGTTTGATCTCGACGCCACCGGCGACGGGACGCATCTTCATCACGCCCTGATCCATGGTCATCTGATGGATTTCGACCTTTCCGGCGTCGGCAAACGAGCCGCCGACGAGGCGGTCGGCCATCGATCCGGTGTTCTTGATGCTGACATAGCCGGCCCCGATCTTGGCCCCTTTGGGCGTGGCGCGGGACCACGGATGATCGATCTCGAGCGACCCCAGCTTGTACTGCTGGGCAACCGCCCCGGTCGCGAGCAGACACGCTGCTGCCAGGACGAAAACGAAGGAAGTCTTCATTGATGGCTCCATGCCGAACGACCGCGCGCCGAAAGCGTCGCGGGGATCGAATTCAGACCGCTCTCGAAGATTGGAGAATCAGGCCGTCGGAGGAGCGCGCGGGATCTGCGGCCCACGGGCCGTCGGCCTCGGGACCGCCGGGCCGCCACATCGCGATAACGCCACGGGGAGGACCACGCCGGGGGCAAAGGGTGCGATCGCCGGCGCATCGGAAAGCACACTGCTGCCCGTCGTCATGCAGGTTGCAGCGCACGGACACAGCCATGGATCGTTTGCCGGCCGAGACGGCGCATCGGCCGGATCGGCTGCGTGCTCGCTGCAGATCGGCAGAGCCGGCGCGTTCGCGGATGCAGCAAGCGTGGCGAGCCCTAGTCCCGAAAGCGCGGCCTGAAGGGCAATCGCATAGGCGGCAAGACCGGCGGCAAGCTTCCGCCGGAATCGGCCCGTTCCCGACTGGTGCATGGCCAAGGCACACCTCTGCGCGCTGATTACCATCCGGGCCGATACAACTCAATGCGGCGTCGCTCCCCGCGCCTTGCGGCACAGGCCGCGTCGGAACCGGCCGGCAGCTGGCAAGGCCGCGTCCGACCGGGAATTGCCGGAAGATCGCCACACGGCCGTCGAATCCAATCCACATCGGCGCGCCATCGTGTGCGGCAGGAAGGACTGCAGGCATTCGCCGCCGCGCCGGGACCTGCCGCGAGACCGGCGGGTTGCGGACGGAGAGCGACGATAAGCCCGTTCGATCAGTCCATTGATCGGCGATGTTGCGTCGATTTCTAATCTAACTAATTAGATCGCGCGAATGGTTGCGGCAAGATTCGGTCAACGCGGGCCTCACTAATGACATATTGGCCCGATAGCCCCGAGGTCCTGCGAGGGATGAATCCAGTCCGATGAGGACGCGTTGCGTTGGGCCCGGCGGCCCGATCGTGTGTGTGTCGGTGAGCTGCCGGCCGCGTTGAGGGGGTGGTATGTCGGCAAGTCGACGGCGGCTCGCCCGTTCCGGGCAGCCATGCGCCCTTGACACCTTCGGTTCCGTCCGCGCTTTCCCCGGACATGTTCCTGTCAAGCCGGTAACCGGCAAACAGACCTCCACGTTTCGCTCAAACATCCAAAAATCCGGCGTCGATGCGGCGGCCGGGCCCCGATCGATTACGGAGCCATCGCCCTGCCGCAGAGCCACATTGGGAGGCGATCCATGAGTAGCCCGTTGGATCGAGACTTTGGTCCCGACGAGCCCTCGCCCTATGCCCCGAAATGGGTGCGCGACGCCGCCGATGCGCGGCGCGGCGGGGCTGCGGAGCAGCGTGGAATTGCGCCGAAGGCGCCCGAGAATCTCGAGGACGAGGATTTCCGGCGGTCCGCCGCCAACCCGGCCGCATCGAACGAGCCCGTGCTGGTCGATCGCTATCGGCTGCCGCGCTCGCTCGAACCGACGTTGATGCCGCAACCCTGGCCGGTTCCGCGCTCGCGCTCCGCTCTCGGTCTGCTGATGCGTTTTACCGTCGCCGCCGGCATCGCCGCCGTGGTGGCGCTGTTCGTCGTCGGCAAGGTCCCGATGTCGTGGCTCATCGCCGGGAAAGCCGAAAAACAGGATTCGCCTTCCTTCGGGCTGCGGTTCTCGGGGCAGAATGCGGGTACGGCGGAGCAGCCGAACCCCGCGACCGCGCAATTGACCTTGAGCCAGGAGGGTCCACGCAAGGTCCGCGAGGCATTTCCGCCCGGCGTCAAGCAGACCCGCGCGGTCGAGGGCGCGACGGCGGCGCAAGCGCTGGCCAATCCAGTGGCCCAAGCGCCGGCCAGCCCCGCGGCGCAGCCGCAGGCCAGTCCGGTGGCGCAACCGGCTGCCGGTCCGGCGAAAAGCTTTCCGATCCGTCAGCTCGACCGCGAGGAGATCGCCGACCTGATGCGCCGGGGCGAGGCTTTCATCGCCGCCGGCGATCTCGCCTCGGCGCGCCTGGTGCTGCAGCGCGCGGCGGAGGGCGGCGATCCGCGCGCGGCGCTCACGCTCGCTGGAACCTACGATCCGATCGTGCTGGAGAAGCTGGGCATCCAGGGCTTCGCCTCGGATATCGCCGCGGCGC
>WNGG01008085.1_pt1 | contig 17836 bp, 13 predicted proteins | sample 5400661 | NCBI WGS metagenome assembly WNGG01 (sample SAMN13153372, study PRJNA577476) | soil metagenome | isolation source: 100 cm soil or saprolite under Garry oak tree replicate 1 | place: USA:California | collected 2016-06-15
GGACAAGGGCTGGGCAAGGAGTTGCTGCGCTTCGTGCTGGAGCTGGCGATCCGGCTGGCCGCCGACTACGGCTGCATCGGCGTGGTGGTCGACGCCAAGACGGACGCGGTGGAGTTCTACGAGAGGCTCGGGTTCATGCGGCTCGATCTCCTCCAGGGTCAGTCGGAGGCCCGACCGACGCCGACGGCCATGTTCCTGCCGATGGGCGAAATCGAAGCTGCCTGTAGGCGGCGGAAATAGCGACCCGACCGACGGCTGCTTCCCGCTGACGCCCACGGGGACTGCACGGGAGGGGCCGCTCGGGAACTCAGATACAATGCCGGCCCGCGGCTTCCCTGGCCAGAGAGGTGACCTCCTCCCGGCTTCGGCCACGTACACCTCACACGGGCAGAGGGCGGAGCCGGCGATGCGGGGGCAGATCGTGAGCTTCGATTACGTGCTCGTGGGGGGCGGACTCCAGAATGCCCTCCTCACCCTGGCCCTCCAGGACCGGCAGCCCGCCGCGAGCATCGCCCTCGTCGAGCGCGGGTCCCGCCTGGCGGGGAATCACACCTGGTCCTTCCACGCGGGCGACGTACCGCCCGCGTCGCTCGGGTGGCTGGAGGCGCTCGTGGCCCACCGTTGGCCGGCTTGCGAAGTCCGCTTCCCGGGCCTCTCCCGCACGCTCACCCACGGCTACGCGACGATCCCTTCGACCCGGGTGGACGCCGTGGTGCGCGAGCGGCTGGCCGGCCCCCGCTCGCGCCTCCTCACGGGGGCCGAGGTGGTCGAAGTGCGGGCCCATGAGGTGCGCCTCGCGGACGACCGCCGGATCGAAGGGGCGCTAGTGGTGGACGCCCGGGGCCCCGACGCGCCGCCGACCACGAGCGGCCGCATGGGCTTTCAGAAGTTCCTGGGCCTGGAGCTGGAGCTCGCTCGGCCGGCGGGCCTCAGCCGGCCGCTGATCATGGACGGGACCGTCCCCCAGATCGACGGCTTCCACTTCGCTTACGTGCTGCCCCTGGCCGCGGACCGGCTGCTCGTCGAGGACACGTATTTCTCCGACTCTCCCGCCTTCGACCACGAGACGCTGCGGGCACGCGTCCTCCAGTACGCGGGCGGCCAAGGCTTCGAGGTCGCGCGGGTGCTGCGCGAGGAGACCGGCGTCCTGCCCATGCCCTGGAGCGGCCCGCTCCCGCGGCCGAGCGCTTCCCCGCTCCAGGCCGGCTATCAAGGCGGCTGGTTCCATCCCGCCACCGGCTACTCGCTGCCGGTGGCGGTGCGGCTGGCGGAGCGCGTGGCCAGCGTCCTCCCCGGGGCTCCCCTGGGTCCCGCGCTCCTCGACCTCGCCCGGCGGCATCGCGGGCAGGCCCGCTACGCCCGGCTCCTCAACTGGCTGCTCTTCTGCGCCTACCCGCCCGGCGAGCGCTGGCACATCCTCGAGCGCTTCTACCGCCTGCCCGAGCCGACCATCGAGCGCTTCTACGCTCTCCAGATGACGGGCGCGGACCGCGCGCGCCTGCTCCTGGGCCGGCCACCCCGCGGCTTCTCGGTCCGCCTCGCGTGGGCCCGTTTCCAGGCGGCCTGATGCGCCCGCGCGTCGCCGTGATCGGCAGCGGCTTCGGCGGCCTGGCCGCGGCCATCCGGCTCCAGGCCATGGGGCTCGAGACCGTGATCTTCGAGGCGCGCGACCTGCCCGGGGGCCGCGCCTACGTCTATCGCAACCAGGGTTTCACCTTCGACGCCGGCCCCACCGTCATCACCGCCCCCCCCTGCATCGAGGAGCTGTTCGCGGTGGCCGGGCGGCGCATGGAGGACTCGGTCACCCTGTTGCCCGTGAAGCCGTACTACCGGCTCCTCTGGCCCGACGGCGACGCCTTCGACTACGCGGGCGGCCAGCCCGAGATGGAGGCGCAGATCCGGGCGCGCTGCCCGGGAGACCTCCAGGGCTACCGCGACTTCGTGGAGTATGCGCGGAAGGTCTTCCTGAAGGGCTACCAGGAGCTGGGGGCGGTTCCCTTCCTGCGCTTCGCGGACATGGTGCGGGTGGCCCCCGACCTCGTCCGCCTGCGCGCGGACCGCACGGTCTACGCGGCGGTGGCCCGCTTCGTGGGCGACGAGCACCTGCGCCAGGCCCTCTCGTTCCACTCCCTGCTCGTGGGTGGGAACCCCTTCGAGACGAGCGCCATCTACACGCTCATCCACTACCTGGAGCGGAACTGGGGCGTCTTCTTCCCGCGGGGAGGGACGGGGGCGCTGGTTCAGGCCCTGGTCCGCCTCTTCGAGGACCTCGGCGGGGAGGTCCGGCTCTCCACTCCGGTGCGCCGGGTGGACCCTCCGAACGGCAACGGCGATCGTGTCCACGTCGTGCAGACCGACCGCGGCCCGGAGACCTTCGACCTCGTGGTCAGCGACGCCGACGTCCACCACACCTACGCGCGGCTCTTCGGCCAGGATCCGCGGGGAGCGGCCATGGGCCGCCGCCTCGAGCGCATGGACTGGTCCATGTCCCTCTTCCTCGTCTACTTCGGAACCCGGAGGCGCTACCCCGACCTCGCCCATCACACGGTCGTGTTCGGCCCCCGCTACGAAGGGCTGCTGCGCGACGTCTTCCACGGCGCCACCCTCCCCGAGGACTTGAGCCTCTACCTGCACGCGCCCACGATCACCGATCCCTCGATGGCCCCCCCGGGCGGCGAGGCCTTCTACGTCCTGTCGCCGGTGCCCCATCTCGGCCACGCCCCGATCGACTGGAGCGCGGCCGGGCCCGTCTACGCCGAGCGGATCCTGGAGTGGCTGGAGAAGCGGCTGCTGCCCGGGCTCCGCGAGAACATCGTCACCCGCCGGATCTTCACGCCCCTCGAGTTCCAGGGGGAGCTGAACACGTTCCAGGGATCGGCCTTCTCGGTAGCCCCCACGCTCACGCAGAGCGCCTGGTTCCGGCCCCGGAACCGCGACCCGCGCATCCCCGGCCTCTACCTGGTAGGGGCGGGGACGCATCCGGGAGCCGGCCTGCCGGGCGTCATCAACTCCGCCAAGGCCACGGCCCGCCTGATCGCGGAGGACCTGGGATTGTGACGACGCCATCCCCCAGGACCGACCGCCGCTGCAGCGAGCGGGTCCTGGCCCGGCACTCCAAGAGCTTCGCCCTCGCGGGCCGGCTGTTCCCTCCGGGGCCCCGCGAGGATGCGGCTGCGGTCTACGCCTGGTGCCGGCGCTGCGACGACGGGGTGGACCTCGCCGACCCGTGCCAGCAGGCGGCGGCGCTCGTCCGGGCGCGCGAGCAGCTCGCCCAGCTCTACGCGGGCGCTCCCACCACCGACCCCATCCTCAGCGCGTTCCAGGAGGTCGTGCGCGAGCGCCAGATCCCCTCCTGCTACCCCCAGGAGCTGCTGGACGGCCTGGCCATGGACGTGGAGTTCCGGCGCTACGAGACCATGGACGACCTGCTGCTCTACTGCTACCGCGTGGCGGGGACGGTCGGGCTCATGATGTGCCACGTCATGGGGGTCGCGGACGGCCGCGCCCTGCGCCACGCCGCCCACCTCGGCATGGCCATGCAGATCACCAACATCTGCCGCGACGTCATGGAAGACTGGGAGCGCCGGCATATCTACCTGCCCGACGAGGTGATCGGCACCGCCGTGGCCCGCCGGCTGTGGGAGCGGCGCGGCGAGCCGCTCCCCCGCGAGCTCTCGGGCGAGATCGGGTCGGCGGTGCAGCGGCTGCTGGCCCAGGCGGCCCAGCTCTACCGCTCGGGGGACGCGGGCATGCGCTGGCTCTCCTGGCGCTGCGCGCTCTCGGTGCGCACGGCCCGCTACGTCTACGCGGCCATCGGCGGGGTGATCGAGTCGCGGAACCACGACGTGTGGGCGGGACGCGCGGTGGTGTCGGTCCATACCAAGCTCCTCCACGTGGCCCAGGCCATGACCCGGGGCCTGCTCGAGGCCCCGAGCCGCCTCCTCTCCACCACGCGGACCCGGGTGCCCTCCGACCTCTTGCGCTTCCCGGACGGGGTGGTCGGGGAATGAGCCCTACGCGCCGTCCAGGTAGGATTCCACCTCGCCCGGGGGCAGCGGGCGGCTGAACAGGTATCCCTGGAAGCCCCGGCAGCCCCGGGATTCCAGGAAGGCTCGCTGCTGCTCGGTCTCGACACCCCTCCAGCCTACAGGAACAAGGTCGCCGCAACGTCCCCGGTGACATGAGATCAGCGTTTTCTACTAGCCAAGCGCTGCGCGGGCAAGTGGCGAAACAGGGTGCTGGCGCCTGGCGGTAGAATGGCTCCCGGCGATCCGGGCTTCCTCAAGCGACAGCGGGCATGCCAATGATCCGGGATTGGACCATTCGGCGCAAGATATTGACCGGGTTCGCGCCGGTCTTGCTTACAACGGGCTTGCTCGGCTGGCTCACGATCCGGCGACTAGGCGCGATGAGCGGGGCGATCGCCCAGGTCAGCCGTGGTCAGCTGCCGGAAGCGGCGGTCGATCAACTGTTCCGCGATTCCCGATCGGAGATCGTCCTGCTGGTGCTGACGACCGCCTTCATCGCCGTCGGCGTGGCCTTCTTTCTCACACGCCTGATCGCAAACCCTATCGAGCGTCTGGGGATCGCGGCCGAGCGAGTCGCCAAGGGAGACCTCACGGTCGAGATCGTGAGCCAGAGCCGCGACGAGATCGGCTGGCTGGAGCACTTGATGCGTGGCATGGTGAAGAACCTACGCCAGATGGTGGGACAGATCACGACCGCTTCCCACACCGTGGCCGCCTCGGCCGGGCAGATCTCGGCGAATGCGAAGGTCATCACCAAGGGCGCCCACAGCCAGGCGCAGGCCGCCGAAGAAACATCCACCTCCATGGAGGAGATGGCGGCCTCGATCCAGGCGGTGGCGACGAACGCCCACCGTCTCGCCAACCACGTCGATGAGACGTCGAGCTCCATCAGCGAGATGGGAGCTTCGATCGACCAGGTGGCCAAGTCGAGCGACACGCTTGCCGTCACCGTGGCGGAAGCCTCCGCCACGATCGAGGAGATGACGGTCTCCACCGACCGGGCGGCTGAAAACCTCGAGACGTTGGCTGACACGGTCTCAGAGACCTCGGCGACGATCGAACAGATGACCCGCTCGGTGGAGTCGGTGGCGCGCAACGCCGAGACCCTGAGCGTCGCCGCCGCGCAGGCCAGCCTGACCGTCTCGGAGATGACGGAAGCCGTCGAGGAGGTGGCGAAGATCACCGAGGAGGCCGACCGGATCAGCCAGAGCGCCAGCGAGGACGCACGAGCCGGCGACGCGGCCGTGGCCAAGACGGTCGAGGGGATGAAGCTGATCGGCGACACGATGGAGAACACTGCGCGCGTCATCACGGAGCTGGGCAAGCGGTCGCAGCAGATCGGCAAGGTCCTCGAGGTGATCGAGGAGATCGCCGACCAAACGAACCTGCTCGCTCTGAACGCCGCCATCGAGGCCGCGCGGGCCGGCGAAGCCGGACGTGGCTTCGCAGTAGTGGCCGATGAGGTCAGGAAGCTCGCCGAGCGCTCGGTGGAGGCGACCAAGGAGATCGGCGAGGTCGTTCGCCAGGTGCAGGAGGAGACCAGCGGCGCCGTCGCGACCGCCAAGACCAGCGCGGCGCAGACCAAGGCAGGGATCGGCCTGGCCGACCAGGCCGGCCTCGCGCTGCGGCGGATCCTGGAGTCCGTCTCGCGTTCGAGCCAGCTCATGGCCGAGATCGCAGTTTCGACGGCGAAGCAGTCGCGAGCGTCAGGCGAGGTGACGCGCACCGTCGCCAACATGAACTCGTCGATGGGTCAGGTCGCCACTGCGGTCAAGGAGCAGGCCGCCGGTGCGAAGCAGATCCGCGAGGCGATGGAGAACATCAATCAGATCATGGGCCAGGTGACGCACTCGACCAGAGAGCAGGCCCAGGGCGGGCGCCACGTACGCTCATCGGTGAGCAACATGAACCGGATCGCCTCTCAGGTGAACGTGGCGGCCAAGGAACAGGCGACGGCCAGCCGGCAGATCGTGCAGGCGGTCGACAGCATGAATCGGATGACGCACGAGGTCTCCTCCGCTACCGCCGAGGAAAAGCAGGCCGGAGAGCTGGTCGTGAAGGCGTTGGAGCACATCTCGGAGATCGCCCAGGACAACCTCGCCACCGTCGAACAGACGTCGAAGGCGACGTTGGACCTGGCCCGCCAGGCCGAAGAACTGGCCAAGTTGATCTCCGCCTTCAAGGCGACGTAGAGGGCGCCCCTTCAGCGGCTGCTGGCCCAGGCGGCCCAGCTCTACCGCTCGGGGGACACGGGCGTGCGCTGGCTCTCCTGGCGCTGCGCGCTCTCGGTGCGCACGGCCCGCTACGTCTACGCCGCCATCGGCACGGCGTGGTCGGGGAATGAGCCCTACGTGCCCTCCAGGTACGCTTCCACCTCGGCCGGGGGCAACGGGCGGCTGAGCAGGTAGCCCTGGAAGCCCCGACAGCCGCGGGCCTCGAGAAAGTCACGTTGCCGCTCGGTCTCGACCCCCGCCGCCACGACCTCCAGGCCGAGACTCCGGGCCATGGCCAGGATCGCCTCCACGATGGCGTTGTCGTCGGCGTCGTTCGGCAGGTCGCGCAGGAGCGTGCGCGCGATCTTCAGCCGATGGAAGCGGAAGCGCTTCAGGGAGCTGAGCGAAGAATGGCCGGAGCCGAAGTCGTCGAGGGTGAGCCGCACGCCGAGGCCTCGCAGGCGATCGAGCCGCTCGCGCACCTCCTCGCCGTCGCCCATGACCGCCGCCTCCGTGACCTCGATCTCCAGGCGTTCGGGGGCGAGGCCGGTCTCCCCGAGCACCTTCTGCACGGTGTCGACGAGGTCGGGTTCCCGGAACTGGCGGGTCGAGAGGTTCACCGCCACCCGCACGTCGGCCCGGCGCAGCGAGCAGGCGAACCGCGAGGCCTGCCGCAGCACCCAGGCCCCGATGGGCAGGATCAGGCCGCTCTCCTCGGCCCCCGTGATGAACTCGGCGGGGGCGATCAGGCCCTTGTCGGGATGCCGCCAGCGGAGGAGCGCCTCCAGGCTGGGCGGTCCCCCCTGGTGGATCGTGGGCTGGTAGTGCAGCTCGAACTCGCCCCGCTCCAGCCCCCGCCGCAGGCCGCCCTGCAGCACCAGGCGCTCCCGGGCGCGATCGCTCATGGCGGTGGTGAAGAACCGGTAGGTGTTCTTGCCTTCCCGCTTGGCCCGGTACATGGCGAGGTCGGCGTGGCGCAGGAGGGTCTCCCCGTCGGCGCCGTCCTCGGGGTAGACGCTGATCCCCACGCTCGCGCTCATCGGCACCTCGCGGTCGTTGATCACGCAGGGACGAGAGAGCTGCTCCAGGATGCCGAGGGCCACCAGGGCGGCGTCGTCGGCCCGGGCCAGGTCCTGGACGAGCACCGTGAACTCGTCGCCCCCGATGCGCGCCACGACGTCGGTGCGCCGGGTCACCGTGCGGAGCCGGTCGGCCAGGGTCCGCAGCAGGAGGTCGCCCGCGGCGTGGCCGAGGCTGTCGTTGACCAGCTTGAAGCCGTCGAGGTCGACGAACACGAGGGCGAGGCGCGCGCGGCGGCGCTCCACCCGCGGCAGGGTCTCGGCCAGGGTCTCCAGGAAGTACGAGCGGTTGGGCAGGCCGGTCAGGCTGTCGTAGCGGGCGAGGCGCTGGAGCTGTGCCTCCGCCTGCCGCAGCTCGGCCAGGCGGCGGTCCAGGTCTTCGTTGAGCCGGCGCAGCGCCTCCTCGGTGGCCTTCTGCTCGGAAACGTCCACGAAGATGCCGTTCCAGACGGTTTCCCCGTCGGGACCGCGAGTGGGAACGGCCTGGCCGCGGATCCACTTGACCCTGCCGTCGGCGGTGCGCACCTCGAAAGCCTGCACCCAGGGAGTGAGATGGTCCGCGGAGGCGGCCAGGGAGGCTTTGAGGGAGGGCACGTAGTCCGAGAGGATCAGGTCCCAGCCCGCCCGGGGATCGTCCTGGAGGCGCTTCGGCTCCATGCCCAGCAGCTCGACCGCCCCCCGGCTCACGAAGACGAAGCGATCCGTCCCGTCGGGCGCGAGCTGGTACTGATAGACCGCGCCCGGGATGGCGTCGGCCACCCGGGCGATCCGCGCCTCGCTCTCGCGCAGGGCGTCCTCGGCCCGCTGCCGCTCCACGAACAGGCCGACCTGGCTGCCGATCTCGCCGAGGGCGGTGAGCCAGTCCGCCTCCACCCGCCGCGGGCTGCGGCTCGCGAGCTCGAGGGCGCCCAGGGTGCGCGCCCCCACCCGGATCGGCACCGCGAGCGCCGTCCCTCCCCGCGCCCCCGCTTCCACCCAGGCGGGAGCGCCCGTCTCCAGGGCGCGGCCGGCCAGCCCTTCCCCCGGCCTCAGGGTCTCCTCGGGGAGGGCCCCCGGGCTCCCGGGGGGTCCGGGAGGCCCGCCCGCGGAGCCGGGAGAGGCGGTCGCGATCGCGCGGAGCCAGGCGCGGTCGCGGTCGGCCACCCACAGCCGTCCCTCGTCCCAGTTGAGCCCGGCCAGGATCGCTTCGAGGAGGCGCGGGCCGGCTTCCACCACCGAGCCCGCCTCCGCGAGCGCCTCGGTCACCCGGTGGCGCGTTGCGGAGACGCGCTCGCTGCGCTTGTGCTCGGTCAGGTCGCGCACGAACGCGGTGAGCAGCACCTTCCCCTTGATCCAGGAGGGGAAGACCGCGATCTCGATCGGGAAGAGCGAGCCGTCGGCCCGCATGGCGACGGCTTCCCGTCGTCGGCCGAGGTCGGTGGACTCCCCGGAGGCCACGAACTCCCGCAGACGACCGCGCGCCTCGCCCCGCTCCGCCGGGGGGACCAGCTTCTCGGCCGCCTCGCGTCCGAAGACCTCGGTCCGGGTGTAGCCGAACACGCGCCGGGCCGCGGAGTTGAACTCGAGGATGCGCCCCTCGTGGTCCACGGTGACGATGCCGTCGAGGGCGGAGTCGAGGATCAGGGACTTGCGCAGCTCGCTCGCCCGCAGCTCCTCCTCCCACTCCCGGGCGTCGTCGAAGGTGCGCAACCGCAGGGGGACCGCCGCGGGAGCGCCGCGGCGCGCGGGCGAGGCTTCCTCGTCCACGAAGGCGGCGATGCGCTCCCGGGCGTCCCCGCGGTAGACCAGGAACTCGACCCCGCTGCGCCAATGGCCGTCCTCTTCGCCGGCCAGGCGCACCACCTGACCGACCACGTGGAGGTCCGACGCGTCGCCGGGCAGACGCAGGGTCAGCCCCAGCTTGGAGCCCAGCTCCAGGGGCTCGCCCGTCTCGAGCAGCACCCCGCGGGCCCCGATGTTCAGGACCTGCCCTTCCGCCTCGTCGGCGTCGCTGACGAAGCGCGACCAGTCCTGGAGCCGCACCGGGATGCGATGGGCCCGCCGGGGGGGGACGGAGAGCAGCTCCTCGAACCGGCGGTCCCAGAAGAGCGAGTCCACGGGCACGGGCAGCAGCGCGTTCACTCCGGAGGAGAGCAGCCGGTCCTGGGCGCCCTCGGGCAGGGCGCGGCTCAGCACCGCGATGGCGGTGGAGCGGGTCGCGGGGTCGTCCCGCAGGCGGCGGACGATCGCGAGCGTCGGCTCGAGGCCGGGCTGGTCGATGACCACGAGGTGGGGACGGAGGCGCGCCACCGCCTCGGGGGCGGCACCCGGATCGGTCACCAGGGTCCGGTCCACGTCCGGACGCCACAGCACGGTGTGGCCGAGCTCACCCACGAGGTCGTCCGCGGCCACCACGAGGACCCTGAGCACGGGGTGCAGTCTAAGCTACAGGTGGTATAAATCCAGCGCGCCCCAGGAGCCGTAAGCCAGGTCGGGAGGTGCCGACGTGCGCAGGCTCTTTTTGCTTCTTCTCTCCGTGGCCGCCTCGACCGCGGTCCCTCGGGCGGCCCCGGCCGACCCCTTCGACCACTCCGCCTTCGACGCGCTCCTGCGGGCCCACGTGGTGGACGGAATGGTCGACTACGACGCCTTCCGGAAGGCCCCGTCCTTCCCGGCCTACCTGGACGCCCTCGCGCGGGCCGACCTCACGAAGCTCGACGAGAAGGAGAAGCTGGCCTTCTGGATCAACGCCTACAACGCCTACACGATCCAGCTCATCAACCGCCACAACGAGCGCGACTCCATCCGCAACATCAACAAGTCGGCCTTCATCAAGGGCCATGGGCCCTGGCGGGAGAAGCTCGTGAAAGCGGCGGGCCAGGCCTACCACCTCGACAACGTCGAGCACGACGTCATCCGGAAGCAGTTCAAGGAGCCCCGCATCCACTTCGCGCTGGTCTGCGCGGCCATGGGCTGTCCCCCGCTGCGCAGCGAGGCCTACACGGGGGCGAAGCTCGAGGCCCAGCTCCAGGACCAGTCCCAGAAGTTCCTGCTGCGCTCGCCGGCCAAGAACCGGGTGGACCCGAAGGCGGCCACCGTGTACGGCAGCGCGATCTACGTGAAGTACTACCGGGAGGACTTCGGCCAGACCGACGCCGCGATCGGCAGGTACCTGGCGGGCTTCTATCCCGAGGGCCCGGAGAAGCAGCTCCTGCTCTCCGGCAAGTTCACGCTCGTCGACACCGACTACGACTGGACCCTGAACAGCCAGGAGAAGGCTGCTCAGTACCGTCCCTGAGCGCGCTCCTTGGCGGGCAGGATCTCGAGGCAGCTCGTCCACCAGCCGGTGCGGATCGTCTCCACGAACTCGGGGGGCAGGCCTTCGGCCTCCATCTCGCGGGCCAGGCGCTCGTGGTCGTACTCCACCGGCACGTGCTCGACGCGCAGGCCGCCCTCCTCCGCTTCCACGATCGCGAGCCACACGTGGGTGCGCCCGTCGTTCGCGGGGCGGCCGAGGGCCCCGCAGTTGACGATCCCCCGCCCCGGCTCGACCAGCCGGCTCCAGTGCAGGCCCGTGTGCGTGCAGACCACGAGGTCGGTCTCGAAGTCGCGCAGCAGCTTCCGGAGGAACGGCTCCGGGGTCATGCTCCGCCAGAGGAACTCGTTGATCTTGCGGGGCGAGCCGTGGCAGAGCAGGACCCGCCGGCCGCCGAGGGTGAGGCGGATGTGGCCGGGCAGCGTCCCCATCCACCGTTTGTGCTCGGCCGCGGTGTTCTCCCGCGTGTAGTCGTACGAGATCTGCGCGAAGTGGTTGTCGCGGGGGTCGGTGTAGCCGCAATGGCAGTCTGCGGCTCCGCTCGAGAGCGACTCCTCGTAGTTGCCCTGGATGGCCGGGATGCCCTCCCCGCGCAGGATCTCCACCGTGCGGTCGGGATGGGGCCCGAAGGCCCCGAAATCGCCGAGCGCGAAGACGGCGTCGACCCGCCGGGCGCGGGCGATGCGCAGCGCCTCCTGGAGCGCGAGGTAGTTCGAGTAGACGCCGCCCAGGAAGGCGACCCGGCGGTTGGCGCCCATCTCGACCGCCCCGGGCTCCGGCGCGGGAGCCGGGGCGGGCCGGCCCAGCTTCAAGTCCGGCACGAAAGGCCCTGCTCGTGGCACGTGAAGCACGCCGGGTAGCGCAGCTCGAACGCTCCCAGGGTCTCCGAGAGGGTCGCCCCCATCCGCGCCTGGGGGAAGTCGATGAGGATGGGACACACGTACACGCCCTTCGACGTGACCATGCGCCCGGAGGAGCATACGAGCGCCTCCGTCTCGCCCAGCGCGTCCGGCCCTCCGCGGTGGACGCGCCCTCGCAGGCCTCGGTCACGGTGATGACGGGATTCAGGCCGCCCTCGGCCAGGTTGCGGATGCCGACGAGGATCCGTTCGAACGTCCCCGCCCCCCGCACGGGGTCGTTGGTGGCGGCGTCCCAGCCGTCGATCGAGATGCGGAGGTCCAGGCTGTATTCCGACGCGTCCGAGAGCCGCCGGAGCCGGGAGGCGCTCTCCGGCCTGAGGAGCAGGCCGTTCGTGAGGACGGAGACCGGCCCCAGGGCGAGCGCCGCCTCCAGGATCTCGAAGATCTCGCGGTTCAGGAACGGCTCGCCCCCCGTGAAGTAGTACTCCTTCACCCCGAGCGCCTCCCCCTCGGCCAGGAAGCGCTTCACGGTCTCGAGGCTCAGCATCTCGTGGCTGCGGTTGGTGGGAGAGCTCGAGATGAAGCAGTGCGCGCACTGGATGTTGCAGAGCGTCCCCGCCACCTGGAACCACAGGGTGTCGAGGGCGAACAGGGGGGCCTCCGGGTAGTGGGGGCGGACGGGAGCCGTGCTCATCGCCGCGCCACCAGGAGATCCAGGATCGATTCGAGCTGGGCGATCCCCGTCTGCAGCAGGAAGGTGGGCAGCCGCCCGTAGGCCTTGATCCCCACGAAATGGAATCCGGGCTCCCCCGTCCCGAGGTCTTCCGGCCCAACTTTCGGGACGGAGAGGCAGTCCGTGACGCCGGCCACCGCGCGGCCGAGGCGAGCCGCCCCTTCGGTCGCGGGCGAGATCTCGAGGGCCAGCTCGCTCAGGAACGAGAGGTCGGGACGGTAGCCGGTCAGCCCCACCACCGCGTCGAACTCGCCGCGCCGGTTGCCGGAGAGCGCGACCCCGAGGTGCCCGTTCGCGGCCCCGATCGCCTCCAGCCCGGCGCGCCGCTCCACCTTCAGGAAGGGGGGCGGATCGGCGGCCAGGTCGTTCGCCTGGGCGACGACGCGGCGCCGCTCGGGGAGGGGATCGTTTGCCACTTCGACGCACGGCCGCCCGTTCGGCGTGCGCACGGCCCAGGTGAGGCGCGCGGCCGGCTGGAGCCGCGTCAGCAGTTCCAGGGCGTTGGCCGCGGAGTGCCCGTGGCCCACGAGCAGCACCTCGCGCCCCGCCAGGGAGGCGAGCCCCTCCTCGAGGGTGCCCAGGTCACGCACGAGGCGGTCCCCTACCGCGCGCTCCCCGCGGGCGGGAACGCCGCCGGCCCCCACGGCCGCGGGGATGTCGTAGACCCCGGAGGCGTCGAGCACCGCCTCGGCCTCCAACACCTCCTCGCCCTCCGGCGTCTCCACGAGCAGCCGGAACGGGCGCTCCGCCCGAAGGGGATGTCCCGCCATCTCCGCCCGCGTCATCCGCGCGCGCCCCACCGCGACCACGCGGTGGCCGGTGCGGACGCGGCCGGCGAGGGGACGGCGGCTCACGAGGGGCTCCAGCACGCGCGCCACCATCTCGGGTCCCGTCAGCAGCGCGTCCGCGGGCGGGAGGTCGGGGCCGAGCAGGCGCCTGACCCGCCCGGACACATTCATGCCGAGCGAGCTGAAGAGCCGGGTGGAGCCCCATCGGCGAAGGGACTCGCCGATCCGGCCCTTCTCAAGGACCGTCACCTCGAAGCCGCGCTCGACGGCGCCCAGCGCGGCCTCGAGGCCCATCGGCCCCGCTCCGATCACGACGAGACGGCTCACCCGGTCACTCCTTGCGGGCGATGGTGTTGCACGACTGCACCCAGTGCGCCACCACGCCGCCCCCGCGGATGGCCGCGGCCACCCCCACCGCCTCCGCCATCTCTTCGGGCGAGATCCCGGCGTCGGAGCAGGCCGAAGCGTAGGAGTCGATGCAGTAGGGCTCGGGTATCGCGTGGGCCACCGCGAGAGCGATCAGCTTCTTGGTCCTCTCGTCGAGGGCGCCCTTCTCCATCACCTTTGCGTACCACTTCATGAACAGGTCGTGCTGCTCGGGGACGGTCCTCCCCATGTCACCGAAACGCGCCAGGTCTTCGGACAAGTAGTAGCTCGGCACGGATTCCTCCGGAAGGTAGATTGCCGCGCAGCGCCGGGAGGCGGCACACCGGGCCGCCGTCCGGAGCGTGAAGGCCGGGGTCAGGAGACGGCGGGGGGCCCGCGTTGCGCGTCGGGCGGCGCGGCGAGGCGAAGCGACGGGGGAGGACCGGCGGACGGCGTGGGTATGGCGGCTCGGCGGATCTCCCGCACGAGCCGGCGGATCGACGGCTCGAGGGTGGGGTCCCGCTCCAGCCGCGCCAGATCCACGGCCCCGTCCACGTCGGCCAGGGGGGGCAGCAACACGGCCCCCGGGGCGCGGGCGCGCAGGTCGACCAGCACCGAGCTCGTGCACCAGCGCACGTCTTCGAGGAGCCGGTCGGCGCCCTGCCGGGTGCCGATGAGGTAGACCCCGCCATCGGGCGACGGACCGAGAACGGTCGGGCCCGATTCGAGGGCAGCGAAGGCGGCCTCGAGGTGGGCAGACGACAGCCCGGGGACGTCTCCCGGGACCACCACGACCTCGCGGTAGCCCAGGCGGCGCGCGTCGGCGAAAGCGTTGGCCAGGCGTTCGCCGAGTCCCCGGCCCCGCTGGGTCAGGCGGAGGCGGCCGGAGGGCGCGCTCGGGACCGCCGGGCCGACGGGGAGCAGATCGACGCCGTCCAGGGAGGCCACGGCCGCCTCCACTCTCCGACGGGCCAGATCGAAGAGGGGCTCCGCCCGCGCGACGCGCTTGGCCTGGGCCTCGGCGCGGGGGGCCCGGGAGAACAGCAACACGCACCGGAGGGGCATGATCCCAACGACCGTAGGCCAGCCGGCCGGTAAAGTCAACGGAACGCGTCGGCCTCACCGAGGTTAGAATACTCATGGGTCGATGACGCCACTCAGCCCAGGCTCGACGGTCTCTCACTATCGCATCCTCGAGACGCTGGGCCGGGGCGGCCAAGCCACCGCGTTCAAGGCGGAGGACCTCCGGCTCAATCGGCCGGTCGTCATCAAGGCGCTCCGTCCCGAGCTCGCGGCCAGCGAGACGGCGCGCCGCCGGTTCGAGCGGGAGGCCTGTCTCTGCTCCGCCCTCGACAACCCCCACATCCAGGGAGTCTACGACGTGGGGGAGACGGACGGCCTCTACTACATCGTCCTGCAGTACATCGAAGGCCCGACCCTCAAGCAGCTTCTGGCAGGGCGGCCCCTCGAGCCGCTCTCCGCCCTCTCGATCGCGATCCAGATCGCCGACGCCCTGTCGGTGGCCCACGCGTGCGGCATCGCCCACCGCGACCTCAAGCCGGCCAACGTCATCGTCACCGCCGACGGGCAGGCCAAGGTCCTCGACTTCGGCCTGGCCAAGATGCTGGCCGCGGACGCGGTGGCCGAGGAGGGCTCGCCCGCCCGCTCGCCCACCGACGAGCCCCTCACCGAGGTCGGGGTCCCCTACGGGTCGATGGGCTACAGCTCCCCCGAGCAGGCGGCGGGCGACCCCGCCGACCACCGCACCGACGTCTTCTCCCTGGGGGTGATCCTCTACGAGATGCTCACCGGCCAGGCCCCGTTCCGGGGACGCCACGCGGTGGAGGTGTTGAGCGCGGTCATCAACGTAGCACCCCGTCCCCTGCGCGAGCTGAACCCCAAGGTGCCGGCCGCCCTCCAGCCCGTCCTGGACCGCGCGCTCGCCAAGGCGCCGAAGGACCGGTACCAGACCATGGCGGCCCTGCGCGACGAGCTCAAGGCGGTGATGCGCCGGCTCTCGCGCGAGACCGGCCTCGTCCCCACCGAGGCCTCGGCCACCCTGCTCCCCCCCCAGCGGGCCCGCGCCACCTGGCTGCTGAGCTCGACCCTGGGCCGGGTGCTGGGCCGGCTGCGACCCCCCGGCGTCCTGGGCCGCGGTGTGCGTTCCGGCCCTTCCGGCGCCACCCCCACTCCCTCCCGCCCCGCCTCCTGGGGGAGCGAAGACCGGACCACCCTCGCGGTCCTGCCGTTCCGGAACCTCACCGGCGACAAAGACGCCGCCTTCTACGAGTTCTCGCTGGCCGACGGGGTGATCACCGAGCTCGCCCACCTCAAGTCGCTGGTGGTGCGTCCCTCGGCCTACGTGGCCCCCTACGTGGGCCAGAACGTGGACCCCCGCCAGGTGGGGGAGGAGCTGGCCGCGGAGCTGGTGCTGACCGGCGGGTTCATCAAGGGACCCGACCGCCTCCGGGTCACCGTCCAGCTCCTGAACACCAGCACCGGCGAGATCGTGTGGAGCGACAAGATCGACGTGGCGGACGAGAACCTTCTGACCATCCAGGACGCGATCGCGGAGCAGCTCATCGAGAGCCTCAAGCTGCGCCTGACCCCCGAGGAGCAGCGGCGGATCGAGATCCCCATGACCCGCAGCACCGAGGCCTACGAGTTCTACCTGCGCGGGCGCGACCTCCTCTACAAGTACATCCAGCAGAGCCACGACGAGGCGGACCTGGAAGCCACCATAAAGATGATGCACGAGGCGATCGGCCTCGACCCGGAGTTCGCCCGGGCCCACGCCACCCTCGGCGGGTGCTACGTCCTCCACGCCCAGGGCTGGGGCGGGGCGGAGAACTACATGCTGGCCGAGCGCTCGCTGAAGCGCGCCCTCGAGCTCGACCCGACGATCGTGAACGCCCACCTGCAGATGGTCTACGTGGACCTCCACCACGGCGACAAGCAGCACGCCCGGGAGACCATCGAACGTCTGCTCCGTGAGGCCCCCGAGGACCCGTCCGTGCTCTTCGTGGCCGGCATGCTCTACCGCCTGGACGGCCTCTACGAGAGGGCCCTCGAGATGTACGACCGCCTGCTGGAGCTGAACCCGAAGGACGTGGTGATCGTCAGCTTCAACAAGGCGCGGATCTACACCCACGAAGGGCGGTTCGCGGAAGCGATCGCCGAGCTCGAGCGGGGCCGGGCGGTGGAGCCCGAGCACCCCCTGGTCAAGACCTTCCTGGCGGTGGCCCTGTTCAACCAGGGCCTGGTGGAGGAGGCCCAGGCCCTGATCGAGGACGTGCTCCGCCAGAACCCGCATTTCGACGGGGTCCAGCCCCTCCTCGCCTGGTGCCTGTCCGCCCGCGGCGAGCACGAGCGGGCGCGCGCCCTCATCACGGACCGGGTGCGGGAGGTGGCCACCGCGGACCACGACATCGCGTTCTGGATGGCCTCGTTCTACGGGATGGAAGGGATGAAGAACGAGGCCATCGAATGGGTGCGCCTCGCCATCTGGCTGGGCAACGAGAACTACCCGCTCTTCGCCCAGAGCCGCAAGCTGGACAGCCTGCGCGACGACCCGCGCTTCGCGGAGATGATGGACGACCTGAAGCGCCGCTACGAGAGCCGGCGGGACACGAGGCAGGAGACCGCCCCCTGAGCGCGCCCGAAGACCTGCTGGAGAGGATCCGGCTCCGCCTGGAAGAGAGCTTCGTCGGGATCGGCGAGGTGGTGGGGGAGCTGCCTGCGGCCGACCTGGCCGACCTCGTGAACCAGCTCACCTTGCAGGAGGCGGCGACCGTGATGACCATGCTCGCGGTCCCGCGGGCCATCGAGGTCTTCGACCAGCCGACCCTGCAGCGCCGGAGCGCGATCCTCGAACGGCTCGATCCCGGGCGAGCCGGCCAGATCCTGGAGGGGCTCTCCGCGGACGAGCGCACCGCGGTGGTGCGCCTCATGGGCGAGCGCGAGCGCCGGCGCCTCCTCCCCAAGCTCTCCCCCGCGGTGCGGGCCGAGGTGGAGCGCCTGCTCCAGTACCCCGAGCACAGCGCGGGGGGGATCATGACCACCGAGTTCGTGCGCCTGGCCCCCGGCATGACGGTGGGCGAGTGCCTGAAGCACGTCCGCGCGGTGGCCCGGCACAAGGAGTCGATCTTCTCCTGCTACGTGCTGGAGCCGGGCACGGGCCGGCTGCTGGGCGCGGTCTCCCTCCGCAACCTCGTGATGGCGGAGCTGGACCAGCCGGTGGACAAGGTCATGCGCCGCAAGCCGGTCACGGTGGCGGCCCTCGATGACCAGGAGCTGGTGGCGAACAAGATCGCCAAGTACAACCTGCTGGCCGTCCCCGTGCTGGAGAAGGACGGGAGCGTGGTCGGCTTCGTGACCGTGGACGACGTGATCGACGTCCTCATCGAGGAAGGCACCGAGGACGTCCTGAAGATGGCGGCCATCGAGGCGGGCGCCCTGGACAGGCCCTACTTCC
>WNGG01004563.1_pt1 | contig 17835 bp, 14 predicted proteins | sample 5400661 | NCBI WGS metagenome assembly WNGG01 (sample SAMN13153372, study PRJNA577476) | soil metagenome | isolation source: 100 cm soil or saprolite under Garry oak tree replicate 1 | place: USA:California | collected 2016-06-15
ACCCGTTTTCTTTGAGGCTGGTGCTATGCGAACTACCATCGCTCGATTTTCCTTTGGAATTTGCGTGGGCGCGCTGCTCGGGATGCCGGTTTTCGCGCAGCTTGAAACCGCTCAGCCTTCCTCCCCCTCGAACTCCCAACAAGAATCCGCGCCGTCGGTCCCGACCCTCCAGGACATCCGCAGCCCGATCAACCTGATCACCAATCGGCCGCGCGCGGGATCCGAAGCCGGCGCGCGGACGGGCGCCGCGCAGGGCGCCGGCCAGACCGGGCCCGCGCCGGGGGCGCGCACCACGTTTACCGGCAGCGATCTTCAGCAGCGCATCCAGGAATTCCAGTTCCAGCAACTGCAGGATGATCTCCAGGCCGAGCAGAGGGAGCGCAACGAGTTCCAGCAATTCGTGATGCAGTCGATCGGTCGCGATCTGCCGATGTTCGGCGCCAATCTCTTCCGCAACGTGCCGAGCACCTTCGCGCCGGTCGAAAACGTCCCGGTCACGGCCGACTACGTCATCGGGCCCGGCGACGAAATCCAGATCCGCGCCTGGGGCCAGATCGACGTCGATTTCAACGCGGTCGTCGACCGCGAAGGCACGATCAGCGTGCCCAAGGTGGGCGTGATCAACGTCGCGGGGATCAAGGCGAACGACCTGCCCGCCTACCTGAAGACCGTGTTCGGGCGCACGTTCCGCAATTTCCAGCTCACCGCCACGCTCGGCAGGCTGCGCTCGATCCAGGTCTACGTCGTCGGCCAGGCGAAGCGTCCCGGCACTTACACGGTCAGCTCTCTCTCCACGCTCGTGACCGCGGTGTTCGCCGCGGGCGGACCTTCGAGTAAGGGCTCGACGCGCAGCATCCAGCTGAAGCGCGGCAACAAGGTCGTCGCCGATTTCGACCTGTACGACCTGATCCTCTCGGGTGACAAGTCGAAGGACGCGCAGCTCCTCCCGGGCGACGTGATCTACATCGCGCCGGTCGGGCAGCTCGTCGCGGTCACCGGCAGCGTCAACGTGCCCGCCGTGTACGAGCTCAAGCAGAACACGGCGCTGTTCGACCTTATCCGCTGGGCCGGAGGTCTCGCGACCACCGCGGCGGGGCAGAAGGCGACCGTGGAGCGGATCGAAAGCCACAAGGTGCGCACGGTGGAGGAATTCCCGCTCGACATGAGCGGCCTCTCGCGTCCGATACGCGACGGCGACCTCGTCACCGTGTATACGCTCGTGCCGCGTTTCGACAACGCCATCGCCCTGCGCGGGAACGTCGCGCAGCCGGGCCGCTTCCCCTGGCGCGAGGGCCTGCGCGTGCGCGACCTTATCCCGGATCGCGAAGCTTTGCTTACTCGCGAGTATTGGATTAAGCGCAACCAGGCGGTGGGCCTGGAGGACGGCGTCGCGAACATTCTCAGGCAGCAGAGCGCGACCGGCACGCGTCTCACCATCGAAGACCTGAACCAGAGGCGCAAGCGCGAGGGTGAGCAGGACGCCACCGTGGGCGACACCCTTCGGCGTCTGCAAACGGAATCCGAAGCGGTCAGGTTTCTCGATCCCAACCAGACTTCCAGCACCGTACAGATCACCCGGCTTCAGGACGCCAACAAGGGCACCCTCGAGGCCGCAAAAGCCGACGCGCTACGGCTCGTGAACCAGATCAAACCCTCGCAGCGCGAAGTCAACTGGGACTATGCGGTGGTCGAACGCATCAACCGCGAAGACCTGACCACTTCGCTCATCCCGTTCAATCTCGCCAAGGCCGTGATCGACGGCGATCCGGAGCACAACGTCCTCCTGCAACCGGGCGACATCGTCACGGTGTTCTCCAAGGAAGACATCAAGGTTCCGATCTCGAAGCAGACGCAGTACGTCCGCCTGGAGGGCGAGTTCAACAGCTCGGGCGTGCACCAGATCGTGCACGGGGAAACGCTGCGGCAACTGGTTGCGCGGGTGGGCGGCCTGGCGCCGAACGCGTATCTCTTCGGCGCGCAGTTCACGCGCGAATCCACCCGGATTCAACAGGAAAAAACCCTGGAAGAAGCGCTCAACCGCCTGGAACGCGACATCCAGCGCTTCAATTCGCTCCGCGCGCAAAACGTGACCTCCGCCGAGGACGCCGCCTCGCTCAAGCAGCAGGCGGAAAACCAGCAGGCTCTCCTTACGCGCTTGCGGCAAATCCGGCCGATCGGCCGCATCGTGCTCGAGCTGCCGGATTCGGCCCAACTCAAGGATCTTCCCGACCTGCCCCTCGAGGACGGTGACCGCTTCATCATTCCGCCCCCGCCTTCGATGGTGAGCGTGTTTGGGTCGGTGTACAGCGAGAGCTCGTTCGTCTACAAACCGGACAAGCGGATGGGGGATTACCTCACCCAGGCGGGCGGCCCGACCAAGGGCGCCGACGAAGGCAGCATCTACGTCCTGCGCGCCGACGGCTCGGTGAAGAGCAAGCGGCAGGAAGGATTCTTCACCGCTTCGCTGGAACGCTCGCGTCTCATGCCGGGGGACAGCATCGTCGTTCCCGAAGAGCTCGACCGCACCACGATTACCCGGGCGCTCAAGGACATCTCGCAGATCTTCTACCAGTTCGGTCTGGGCGCGGCGGCGATTCAGGTTATCCGGACGAGGTAGTCCGGGCGCAGGCGGGCAAGTCACGGGACGAGAGCGCGCGGCGCCATGAACGAGCAAACCGGACTGCTGGATACCCAGACGCCAGAGGGTTCGTCCGCCGAAGAGGACGAAATCAGCCTGCTCGATCTGCTAATCGTACTCGCCAAGCACAAGGGGCTCGTGCTCGGCCTTCCGCTTGTCGCGGCAGTCGTTGCGGCAATAGTCAGCCTCCTTCTGCCGAACGTGTATACCGGCACCACCAAGATACTGCCGCCGCAGCAGAGCGCCTCGGCGGCCTCGGCATTATTGAATCAGCTTGGGGGTGCTCTAGGAGGAGTTCTTGGCGGCGCCGGGGGATCGGCCCTGGGGAGAAATCCGAATGACCTCTACGTCGGCATGCTCAAGAGCCGGACCGTCGCCGACAACCTGATTTCCCGGTTCGAACTCGGCAAGATCTACGACGAGGACCGCCTGTCCGACACGCGCAAGCGCCTGGAGAAGGAAACTACGATCGCGGCAGGCCGGGACGGGATCATCGCGATCGAGGTTGAAGACAGGGACCCCAAGCGCGCCGCCGAACTCGCCAACGCCTATGTGGACGAGCTGATGAAGCTTACCAAGGTGTTGGCGGTGACCGAAGCCTCTCAGCGCCGCTTGTTTTTCGAGCGTCAGCTCGTTCAGTCCAAGGACAATCTGACAGCGGCAGAAATCGCTGCGAGGCAGGGATTGCAAAAGGGCGGGCTCGCGCAGGTGGATGCGCAGGGGCGCAGCATGATCGCAGTAACGGCTCGGCTGCGCGCAGAGATCTCTGTCAAGGAAGTGCAGTTGGGTGCGATGCGAACCTTTGCTGCGGAAGGGAACCCGGAACTGCAAAGAACTCAGCAGGAGCTCGAGGCCCTCCGGCGTGAGCTCTCTCGCGTCGAAGGCTCGTCCTCGGTTGCCGCGATCGGTAGAGGAGACGCACCGGGTAACAGGGGCCTCGACAACCTCGGCCTTCTGCGCGACGTGAAGTACTATGAATTTTTATACGAACTGCTCGCGAAGCAGTACGAACTCGCCAAGATAGACGAGGCGAAGGACGCTACTGTAGTTCAGGTGATGGACAGGGCAATTGAGCCCGACCGTAAATCCAAACCGAGGATGGCGTTGATCGTGAGCTTGACGGCGCTCGTGGGCGGGCTCCTGGCCGTTATCTGGGTCTTTGTCAAAGAGGCTGGCGAAAGAGCGCGCCAAAACCCCGAACAAGCTTCCCGGCTCGAGGTCCTGCGCGGCTACCTGCGTTGGAGGTAGGCGATCAAGAAGCGAGAAGACGTGGGCCATCGAGTTAGATAAGAAACTAACAGGGACCTGGGTGCAGTAGTTGTTGAGTCGGGTGGCCAGGGAAGGCCTCTTGTGCTCCATACATTCGGAACCATGACCGCAGACGTCAAACAGGCCGGCAAGCCACGCCGATGAACGCACCTTGGTTGCGTTTTGTCCCCGCGTTCTTGCGTGCGCATTTGGAAGGTCGCTTTAGCTTTCAGGCGGCGCTCGCCAATACCGGCTGGTTGATGGCCGACAAAGTGTTACGTATGGTGGTAGGGCTGTTGGTCGGCGCTTGGATGGCACGTTATCTTGGCCCCGAACAATATGGTGAACTGGCCTATGCGTTGGCATTCATCGCTTTCTTTCAGGCTTTCGCTAACCTGGGGTTAGATGGTTTGGTGGTCCGGGACATCGCGCGAGACCGTGCCGAGGCGGCTGTCATTCTGGGCACGACGTTCGGCGTGCGCTTGGTTGCCGCGCTTCTCGGATGGGTTGCCGCCTGTGGTGTCTTGGCGGTACTTCGCCCAGGCGACACTAACGCGCTGCTTCTGGTTGCCATCATCGGCGCGGGAATGCTTTTCCAGCCTGCCGATATCATCGACCTCTGGTTTCAAAGTCAGGTCCAAAGCCGACGAACGGTAGTAGCCAAGGTTACCGCCTTCCTTATTGGCAATGGCGCCAAGGTCGGGTTGATTCTCGCCAACGCACCCCTATGGGGCTTTGCGGTGGCGCAATTACTCGAAACGGCTTTGGCAGGGGTTCTCCTAGCCCTTGCCTATCGCCACTTTCAAGCAGATAACGAATGGACGTGGAATTGGCCTGTCGCAAGAGAGCTGTTACTACGAAGCTGGCCGCTCGTGCTTTCCGGTCTTTCCGTCATAATTTATATGCGGATCGATCAGATAATGTTGCGGGAAATGGTGGGGGAGAAAGAGCTTGGCATCTACTCCGCCGCGCTGCCGTTCTCCCAAGCCTGGCATTTTCTGCCGATGACAATCTGCGCAAGCGTCTTGCCCGCACTTTCACGACTGCATGCTGAAAACACAGAGGAGTTTTATCGACGTCTCCAGCAGCTCTTTAGCGTCCTTGTTTGGCTTGCGATCGCCATTGTGATCGGTATGGTCTTGACAGCTGATTGGATTGTCGCAGGGCTTCTGGGAAGCTCTTATCAAGAATCCGCTCGAGTTCTGATGGTTCATGTCGCCACCAACGTTTTTATCTTTCTAGGCGTAGTGCAAGCGCAGTGGGTACTTAGTGAGAACAAGACCCGAGTGGTTCTCATACAAACAGTATCGGGGGCCGCTGTGAACATTGGCCTGAACCTCATTCTTATTCCACGGTGGGGTGCACCTGGTGCTGCAATTGCGGCGGTTGCAGCGCAAGCATTGTCTGCCGTTTTGAGCAATCTTGTACTTGCGCCAAGGATCTTTTTAATGCAGTTGAAGGGCTTTGCATTTGTTGGTTTATTCTCCTGATGGCTAGGAACCTTTGATCTGTAGAAAAGAGGAATTTATGAGCAATATTCGACCCGTGACTGAAGAAGAGCGCAAATCATGGCCGACCGGAGTTCTCGTAGGCCTGCCGAAGCCATTCGAAGACGAGCGTGGCTCCATTCAACCCCTCGTCGACATGCAAATGGAAAGTTGCGTGCTTATTACTTCGAAGAAAGGTACTGTAAGGGCCAATCACTACCATCAAACAGATTGGCATTTTTGCTATGTGCTGTCCGGAGCGATCAAGTACTATCACCGTCCCCACGGGAGCACTAGGCCGCCCGAGAAGGTCGTCATCGAAGCAGGCCAGATGTTCTTCACTCCGCCACTCGTCGACCACGCGATGGTTTTCCCGGAAGACACGGCTTTCCTCACTTGGGGCCGCAACTCGCGGGCACAAGAAGTCTACGAGGCAGACGTACGCCGTATTGCCCCCATCAATCCGTAGTTGCCCTGCGTAAGAAGGCAACTGTGGCTATCCATCACTTTCGTCGCCGCAACTGCAGGTTGTGTGCTTCAACCGCATTGTCTTTAGTGCTTCAACTAAAACCGACACCTCTTGCCAATGCTCTTGTTCCCAAGTCTAGGTTGGGCGACGTACAACCCGTTTTCCCTCTGGATGTATTCCTTTGCGACAGTTGCAAACACCTCCAATTGCTAGACGTAGTCGACCCACGGGTACTTTACGAACACTATGTCTATGTCTCTGGAACTTCTCCCGTATTTGTAGAGCACTTCCGGCAATATGCCGAGAGCATGTTGGCGCGATTCGCTTCGAAGCCAGACGTTTTTACAGTAGACATCGGTTCTAACGACGGAACATTGTTGTCCTTTTTTAAGCAATCGGGTTGCCGCGTACTGGGTGTTGACCCCGCTATCGAAATTGCCCGAGATGCCGTTACTAGAGGGATCCCAACTTTGGTGGATTTCTTTAGTCCGGCGCTGGCCACGCAAATAGTCGAGAAACATGGAACTGCGTCAATTGTCACAGCGAACAATGTATTCGCTCACTTGGATGATCTGACGGCTTTTTTAAGAGGCATTCGTACATTGATTGGTCGCGACGGAGTCTTCGCATTCGAGGCATCATATCTTCGCGATGTGATCGAAAAGTCGCTGTTCGATATGTTCTACCACGAACATCTTGACTACCATTCCGTTGCACCGCTTGTGCCTTTTTTTGAAAGCCATGGCCTGGAGCTTATCGACGCATTGCGAATCGATACGCATGGCGGGTCACTGCGCGGGATTGTTCAGGCGGCTGGGGGGCCGCACCCGGTTTCACGGACTGTTGGGGAACTGGTCGAGGAGGAAAAGAGAATCGGTTTAGATAAAACGGTAATCTATACGGGATTCGCCTCCGATATCGAGAACATTGGGCAAGAACTACGCTCCATTCTGAAAAAAATAAAATCGGGAGGCAAGTCTATTGCGGGTTACGGTGCGCCCGCCAAGGCAACCACGCTGATGTATCACTTCGGTATCGGTCCAGATTTCGTTGACTACATCATCGACGACAGTCCGTGGAAGCAGTCGCTATATACCCCGGGCCTGCATATCCCGGTGGTTCCCAGCAGCTTTATGACGGAGAAAAAACCTGACTATATCCTGATACTTGCTTGGAACTTCGCCTCTTCAATCATCCAGAAGAATTCGGCATTCCAAGCAAGCGGCGGTAAGTTTATCGTTCCGCTGCCGCGCGTCCAAGTGGTCTAGCTGTCCGGGCGCAGTGCAAAAGCTACCGGGTTGAACGAAATTCGATGCAAATTAATAGTGAAACAGCCCTAACAGGCTGTTGAAAAACGTTATGTTCAATATTCGAATCGAATGTCGGCTTCACAGAATCGCCTACGTTCAATTTTCTCGGCCTTGGGAATGGTGTGACCACCCCGAAAAACTCTTTTCGAGGCGTTCATAATGAGTTTTTCAACACCCTGCTAACTTTCATGCCGGGTCTGTGATCATTCGTCCAGCCCACTCAGATCGGCCGGTCCGACTCGGCGTCGTCGGTGCAGGTCGATGGGGCCGAAACATCATCAAAACCGTCGCCTCTCTTCCGGCGGTGGAATTGGCGGGCGTCGTCAGCAGCAATCCGGATACGCAAAGGCTGGTGCCCACAGGGTGCCCTGTGGTTAGCGACTGGCGAGAATTAATCGATCGGATCCCGGCGGAAGGCGTCGTGATCGCCACGCCCCCGGCAACGCACTTTGCGATAGCAGAAGCCTCGATACGCGCCGGGCTTCATGCGTTGATTGAGAAGCCGCTGTCGTTGAACGTGGAAGAAGCGGAGAGAATATTGTCTCTAGCACGGTATCACCACCGAGTGGTTATGACTGAATTCACGCAGTTATTCAATCCGAAATTCCAGGCATTGCTGGCTTCCCTGCCGATATTGAGTGGTATTCGATCCATCCTAACCCGCGCCGGTAATTTCGGGCCCATTCGCACCGACACTCCCGTGCTGTGGGACTGGGGAGCGCACGAACTATCGATGCTCATCACGCTGGTTGCTGGAGTCCCCCTCACCATTACAGCGGAGCGCATCGCACAAGGCCTCCGTGGAGAGGGCGAAGAATCCCTGTGGAAAGTCGCTTGTTCCTTTCACTCCGGTATAAGATCTGAAACAGTCATCGGCAACATGATGCCCCGTTGCCGTAAGGTTGCAGTCTTCGGCGCGTCGGGCGCCTTGCTGTTTGATGACTTCGGGGACACGCCACTTTCCTTTCATGCAGGCCACCAACAATTTGCATTTCCAGAAGGGGCGGGCGAACTGATCGTTGTTGGAGATAGCACACCCCCACTCACTCGATCGATTGCGGAGTTTTCCGCAGCGATTCGAGACGATCACGTGTCCTACGATAGCGCCAGTATCGGCGTCGAGGTAGTTCGGCAGCTTTCCTTGTGTGCCCGGGCAAATTGAATTGAGGATGGACATTACGGGTGCATTCATGAACGGTAGTGAAACAAATGTGGGCGATTTGCCTCAGGACAGTTAGTTATTTGACACCCATCTCATGAAACGAATACTTATCCTCGGCGTCAACGGTTTCATCGGCCACCATCTGTCCCAGCGGATCGTCGCTGATACGGATTGGGAGGTGTACGGCATGGACATGCAGGCCGACCGCATTGGCGACCTGTTGGAGCACAGTCGCTTCCACTTCTTCGAAGGCGACATCACCATCAACAAAGAGTGGATCGCCTACCACGTCAAGAAGTGCGATATCGTGCTGCCGTTGGTGGCTATCGCCACACCGGCCACGTACGTGCGCGAGCCGCTCCGCGTGTTCGAGCTGGATTTCGAGGCCAACCTGCCGATTATCCGCGCCGCGGTTAAGTACAAAAAGCGCGTTGTCTTTCCATCTACCTCCGAGGTGTACGGCATGTGCCCGGACTCCGAGTTTGACCCGGAAAACTCACCACTGGTCTACGGTCCGATCAACAAGCCGCGCTGGATATACGCCTGCGCCAAGCAGTTGATGGACCGGGTCATCGCAGGGTACGGCCAGCAGGAGGGGCTCGACTACACGCTGTTCCGCCCCTTCAACTGGATCGGGGTCGGTCTGGATTCCATCAACACGCCAAAGGAAGGAAGCTCGCGTGTCCTCACTCAGTTTCTGGGCCATATCGTGCGTGGCGAGCCGATCAAGTTGGTGGACGGGGGCACCCAGAGGCGCACCTTCACTTATATCGACGATGGTATCGCTGCGCTGATGAAAATCATCGACAATCCCCATGGGATTGCCAGCGGAAAGATATACAACATCGGCAACCCGAAGAACGACTATTCGGTGCGCGAGCTAGCTAACATGATGCTGGCAATGGCCAAGCAGTATCCCGAGTACAGCGACTCCGCGGCTAAGGTGCAGATTATCGACAAGACCTCGGACGAGTATTACGGCAAGGGTTACCAGGATGTGCAGAACCGTGTACCAAAGATTGACAACACCTGCACCGAGCTCGGCTGGGCACCGAAAGTGGATATGGACACGGCGCTCAGAAATATTTTCAAAGGCTATATCGGACAACTTGCAGAGGTAAAAGGACTGAGCTAGTCAAAGCTCGTCTTCGAGCCATTACTTCCGCAAGCTACCTACTTCGGATCGAGCGATGAGAAGCGCCGTCCTGTTTTTGGTATTTAATCGCCCCGACACCACGCGGCAGGTGTTCGAAGCGATCCGCGCCGCCCGCCCGCTTCGCCTTTATGTTGCTGCAGACGGCCCGCGCGCTAACCGTCCCGACGAGGCCCAGCGCTGCGCCGATGTGCGGCGCATAGCCACGAAGGTCGATTGGCCTTGCGAGGTGAAAACCCTGTTCCGTGACCAAAATCTAGGCTGCAATAAGGGGTGCGCGGGTGGGATCGGCTGGTTCTTTGAGAACGAAGAGGAAGGCATCATCCTCGAAGATGACGTATTGCCATTACCCACCTTTTTCGTCTATTGCGACGAGCTCCTGGAAAGATACCGCCACGACGAGCACGTCGCGATGATCAGCGGTTGCAATACAATTTCACACCGATTTACGCCAAAGGAAAGTTATTTTTTCTCGCGGTACAGTCTTTTCTGGGGTTGGGCAGGCTGGCGTCGTGCGTGGCAACGCCACGACGTACTAATGAAAGGCTGGCCCACTTGGCGTGACCAAGGCGGACTGGCCAACGTCCCTGGCGGTAACCGCCTGTTTGAAGCGTATTGGCGCCGAGCTTTCGATGCTGCTTATGGTGGCAAGATCGACACATGGGACTTTCAGTGGACCTTTTCGTGCTGGAAAATGGGAAGACTATCTATCGTGCCAGCGCACAATCAGACTCGCAACCTGGGGTTTGGATTGGACGCAACGCATACAACGGCAGGTACGCCATCCTATGTCAGTGAGTCTGCCCCACTACCGCTGCAGTTCCCGCTGGTCCATCCTGAGCTGGTGGCCAGAAATGGCAAAGCGGACGCGATTATTGATGGGTACGTCTATAAAATAAGTCGTTTCAAGATAATGCAGCGCAAGATTCTCAGCTACCCCATTGCAAATACTTTTCTAAGAGCCTTGCGAAAATATGGCGCCCGTTCCGGAGGCTGAAGTACTTTGCCGTGTGTGTGGAAGGAAAGCCCGTAGTCTCTGGGATGGCCGATTGATGGACTTGACTGTGAAATATTTCGAGTGCGATTCGTGCGGCTATGTTCAAACCGAATATCCGTTTTGGCTGGAGCGTTCATATTCCGAACCAATGAACCGATCTGACACCGGTATCTTGGTTCGCAGTGATCTGAATACACGAGTCGTATTGATGGTGCTGAAGGCGCTCGGAGTTGGCGGCGGCACCGTCGTGGATTGTGCCGGAGGGTATGGAATCCTCGTGCGTATGCTTAGAGACGTTGGAGTAGAGGCGCTATGGTCTGACAAGTACTGCGACAATCTTCTCGCTCGTGGGTTTGAGTACCAAGGGGGCGGAGCGGTCCTCGTCACCTCCTTTGAAGCCTTTGAGCATTTTGTCGATCCTGTCGCAGAATTGAAGGATCAATTGTCCATATCTCCAAACGTACTGCTATCTACGGAAATAATTCCGGATCCGACACCGCCACAAGATAAATGGTGGTATTACGGGAGCGACCACGGGCAACATATCGGTTTTTTTAGGAACACAACACTGAAATATCTCGCCGAAAAATTTCGCAAGCGTTTAGTCAGCGATGGGCGCTCGTACCACCTTTTTTCTGATCGCGAATATAGCTCGATGTTTTGGCGTACGAGGATCTTTCTCCTCAGAGCTGTATCCAAGTCCCTCAGAATTGTGTCTGCGCGTTCCTTGAAGTCCAAGACATGGGAGGACAACAGGCAACTGATAAAGTGCATGGATACTTCCGAATCTCGGACCGAGGCGCCCAAGTCCTTAGACAGGCTCAAATAGCGCCACGCTCTCGAGCGAACACTGGTATGTAATTCATGGAGCGCCTTGCCTGCCTAATTGTTGCTCGATACCTAGGCGACGGTGTGATTCAAAGCAATTTTCTCCGTCGGTTAGTCGAGCGAGGTTATGCGCAACGTTACATCGTTTGGACCCGCCCCCAGATGGCCTTTTTCTTTGAGGGCATCGCCGGTTGCGTTGTAGTGTGTTCTCAGTTTCCGATAGCCACCATCAAACAGTTTCGTATGCGTGCAACGCTTGATTTCTTACGGGCCGCTCGAGAGATTCGCCGCCAACATCCGAGTGTCAGCATAGACTTGATTGGCGATGTGCGGGAGAGGGCGTTCGGTAAGCTGGCAGGCAGTCGGCGGCATCTCCACATCGGTTGGGCGTTTGACCATCCGTTCAATAGGCTGATTCGCAACCCATTCGGCCGAGGCAAGCCGGCGGTAACCGTTCCAACTGCGACGCTCAATATTTATGACGCCTATTACATGATGCTGGAGCACTTGACTCCCTCAGCCCCACGCAACTCCTTACGATCCATTGTCTCCCCAAAGAATCGTCTGCGCCAAAATGGAAAGAACCGGCCCCGCATTGGATTACACCCCCTAGCTTCGCAAAGGAGCAAGCTTTGGCCATTCGAGCGGTGGGCAATTCTTGCGAGCGAATTCTTGCGGATGGGTGTCGACGTAACTGTTTTTGGAGCACCCGGCGAAAGAGCGCAACTGGAAAGTATCTTCGCGCGGGTAGTCAACCAGATTTCGATCGTAACTGAAACCCTTCGAGGGATGGCTCGAGCTGTTGAGGCGATTGATGTTGCCGTCGGACTTGATAGCTTTTTCGTCCATCACGCGGCGTCCGTCGGCACGAGATCAATTGTGTTAATGGGAGGAAACCATCCGGCGATATGGGCTCCGCCCAATGCCGATGTACTCTCCGGAAGCGGGGGATGCATCTACTATCCTTGTTATAACAAGCCCAAGTGCCTCGGAAGCAAGACGGAATTCGCTTGCATAAAATCAATTTCCGTTGAAACCGTTCTTGCCGCCGTAAGGTCTGCATTGGCTCAGCCTTCTTCCAGTTAGAAGTCCTCGAGGATGCAATGAGAATTCGATCATGGCTATTGAACCCAGTACTCCTATACGGGGTGATATTTGGCGGATACATTGTCTTTCCTACTCTTTCGGCTCTCTATTTCGACGAAAGCTCCCAGCTCTTTCTTGGGAGCGTGTGGGATTGGAGTGTCGTGCAGAAGGGACTCTTCTTGTTTCTCGCGAGTCTCGTCTCCTTCTATGTCGGGTATCACGGCTCCGCTTATGTTTGTCGTTACAGATTTATCCCGGCGCCCGACTACAAGTCAGCTCAGACAATGGCCCGATGGGCGTTCCTACCCCTAGTGATTTTTTCTATTGGCATGATGGGAAATGCATATTTCTTTGGCCAGTATGAGGGTGGTGACAATCCAGAAAGCTTCTATAAGGCAAGTGAAAGTGTTCGCGCAGGGATTGCAATTCTGTATTTCACAGTGGAGATGCTGGCTGCGTTCCTAGTGATTGCAGACTGGAACTACAGGGGGAAGATAAGGGGATTAACGCTTTTCGTAGTCGCGTTGGGCGTCATTATTGCAGCCAAGGGGATGAAGCGGTTGGAGCTAGTTACACCCATACTGGCGTTGATTGGATTCATATGCCTAAACAAATCGAAGTCACTCTACGTCCCGGCGATAGTGTTCGCCTGTCTTGTCGTAACTATGTCCATTGTCGGTGCGTATCGAGTCGACGCAAGCATTGGCGTTGAAAACCTTCTTGCATTTGTGCTGGAGGCCAACTTCGTTGTGAATTCTCTTTATCGGGTGATTGACCTGATCGACAACTATAACTATCCGTTTACGTACGCAATCGAGTTGCTGGCTGTCCCTGTATCGGTGATTCCTAATATTTTTTTCCCAAATAAACATCTGTTGGTAGATGTTGGTCCTTTCTGGAGTGATCGCATAGCGATCAGTCCCTTGGGAGGTTACTATGGATTGGCCCATCTATATCGGTACGGTGGCATTGCCGCGGTAGTTGTCTTTAGCATCTGTTTGGGATTGGTCCTTGGGTATCTCTATCGGAGATTTTTAAGGAGCTTTAATGGGTCCAGATTCACTTCGATTTTTTACCCCGTGATAATTCTGCCGTTCCTCTTTCATTACGTAAGAGATGATGTTGTGGTAGCAATCAAACTTGTTCTACAAACGGGTATATTGCTATTCCTCCTGGGACAGGTGAAATTTGTCGTTCGCAATGGATTGCCACGTGCAAAGCCTGGGCCATCGAAGGACGCTGGTCCGAGGAATGGTCCGGGGGAGGTTCAACCTGATGTTGGAGCCGGAGACCTCCGCAGTCCTGTAGGACGTTTGGTATGAGTACCCGTCCCCGACGCGTGGGGGTAGCGCCACCGGAGCTGAACTAAGTAGGACACTGTTGTGATGAGTAACATAGGGTATTTCCTCGGTACCCCCTCCGCATGGTTTGCAATCTGTACATGGTCGAAATTTTCTTTCACTTCTCATCGCATTATTTCCTCCCTCAAACGGCAGGCGATAGTTCCTAAAACGATACTTGATGTGGGTGCAAACGTCGGGCAGTTCGCGGTCGCGTGCGCGAAGATCTTTCCGGGCGTTGCCGTCCATTCATTCGAGCCCTTGCCGGACTGCGTGGAACGATTGAAGCGAAACGTGGCAAGCCTTGATGATGTCCACGTTTATCCCCTTGCTCTGGGTGCGGAAAGCGGCGAGACGACAATGCATGTCAATTCACACAGTCATTCGAGTTCTATTCTCGCGCTTGGAGAACGTCACAGAAGAGCCTTCCCAAGCGCGCGGGAGATCGGTGATATCAAAGTGAAAATGTCGACGCTGGACTTAGAAATGAAGTCGATCTCTCTTGAACGTCCGGTCCTGCTCAAGCTCGACGTGCAGGGCTATGAGGCGCTGGTGCTTGAGGGCGCCACGGAAACCCTCGAGAAAATAGATTACGTGCTTCTTGAAGCGTCATTCCGGCCGATGTACGTAGGAGAAAAGACGTTCATGGACATAGTGAGAACGATGGAGGGTTATGGGTTTGAATTTCTGCGACCGGTAGATTGGTTAAGCGACCCGCACAATGGAGAAGTTTTGCAAGTAGACGCCCTGTTCGTGAAATCCAACGGCCGTAGCTAATGCGCATCCTGGTCTATGGAGCCCACTTTCCACCGGAGCCGATCGGAATCGGAAAATTCACAGGGGAGATGACGGCGTGGCTGGTCAAGCAGGGGCATGAAGTTCGAGTCGTAGCCGCGCAACCGTCCTATCCCGGATGGCGGGTGATGTCCGGGTACGCGGGCGGAAGATATCATCGCCGTCAATGGGAAAACGCAACGGTATGGCATTGTCCGGTGTGGGTCCCACGTCATCCAACGGGCATGAAGCGGGTTTTGCACTACTTGAGCGTTGCGCTGAGCAGTGCCCCCATCGTGCTGCGCCAGATTTTTTGGAAGCCGGACATTATTCTGGTGGTAGTGCCACCCCTTTTTTGTTCTCCCATCGCGTGGCTCGTCGCACGGCTATCGGGTGCGCGCTCGTGGCTGCATGTGCAAGATTTTGAAGTGAGCGCGGCATTCGAGACGGGCTTGCTGCGGCTGCCCGCGCTTCGCAGGTTCGCTTCCTGGGTAGAGCGGAACTTGATGCGGCGATTCGATCGTGTTTCCACGATTTCCACGAAAATGCTGGAGGGTCTTCGCGCCAGAGGCGTGGCCGATGAGCGATGCGTTTTTTTTCCGAACTGGGTGGATACGGGAGCGATTTACCCCCTGCCTGGGCGCAACCTTCTCAGGGAGGAGCTGGGGATTCCCGAGGGGACTGTTACAGCTCTCTACGCCGGCAACATGGCGGGGAAGCAGGGCCTGGCAACACTGCTCGATGCGGCGCGTATTGTCGACGGCGACCGTACTCTGCGTTTCGTGATGTGTGGTGATGGAGCGGCGCGCGAAAAACTCCACCAGGAGTATGGCGGTCTTTCCAATGTCATTTGGCTGCCTTTGCAGCCCGCCGCGCGGCTGAATGAGCTGCTCAACCTTGCCGATATCCATTTGCTGATTCAGCTCGCCGGTGTAGCGGACCTGGTGATGCCGTCGAAACTGACCGGCATGTTGGCGAGCGGCCGCCCGGTGGTTGCAACTGCATACGCCGGATCGCAGGTCGGGCTGCGGGATCACGGTGCCGCCCGGGGACGCGAATGCCCTGGCAACGGCGATCCGTGCGCTGGGTGCGGATTCGGAACGAAGGCGACGGCTGGGAAAAGCGGGGCGCGACTATGCAGTCAGGAATATCGACTCGTCGAGCGTTCTTCGGGAATTCGAGCGGGCTTTGATTTCCTGCCGCAAATAAATAGGGACGTAAGTCAAGGCCGTCGCGAGTACGCGGCGGGATTTCCCTTTCCTATTTCTCGGGGAGACAACTCCGGAGCAGCGCTTCGGAGCGTTCCAGGGTGATGCCCTCGTTTCGGAGCAAGACCCCTGCGGTCGTGTGCCAAATGATGAGGCAGTCACACCGGATGATATTGCCTTCCTGGTACACCTTGCTGTAAAGCGATTCCAGACGCAGGCGCTTGGCGGGCGTGAGATTCAACTTGCCAACAACCTGTGAAATCCCGGTGATTCCGCCCGGGCTCTCGAAGCGCTTCTCCCAAGCCGGAAACTGGGCGAGGAGCTCCACATTTTCCTTAGGCAAGGGACGGTTCCCCACCAGGCTCATCCCGTGGATCAACACGTTGAGGAGCTGTGGAAGTTCGACGATTTGCAGTCTTTCCAGAATCCGTCCAATCGGGGTATAGACCTCGCAGTCGAGCGGGATGTCCAAATATCCGTCCCGCATGAACCTCTCCTTTAACTCATATTTCGGAGAGCATGCATCTCGCGCCATCGTACGAAACTTGATGACGCGAATAGGCCGGTTCAGGCCGATATACCGGGTGGAAACGTAGAAAATGGGCAGCCCCTCTGTCAGTAACAACAAAATGGCGGCGCCAAGGAGAATTGGGGCGGACATCAGCAGCAAGGGAACGGCTATCAAAATGTCCAACGACCGCTTTAGCACGCGGTTTCTTAACTTCAGCGTGCCGTTACGGCGAACAAAAAAAGATTTGAGAGGGATAAAGCTTGTCCGCAGGTGGGAAAGGAAATGTCCTTGAGTTAGTGCTCCCCCGTGCGCGTGCGCGGCCGTGAGGCGAATCAGGAGGAAGCCTGCGAAAGCAAAACCAATTAGCAGCAGGGACGGGAGGTCGAAAAATACCTGCCAGATATCGGCACGCGGTGAGCTTGACGAGCTGGACAGTGGCCGGGGGGTGTTGGGCCCGTAGCATATTGCGCGAAAGCCTTGGCCCCCGCTGGTGCGCCGCTCCGTTTCTTGACAAGCAGCGAGAGCGAGTCCCTCGTTGTCCGAAATATAGGCCAACACGCCGTGAGGTAGTCGGGAAATCGGCATTGCAACCGGTTCTTCCGAGAGCAGCTTCTGGCGTTCAGGTTCGAGCCTGCCCGGGCATTGCTGCACTGCTACTCGACAGGTAGGACAGCTACCCCTGATGGCGCCGACGATCAGGGCTGCTGCTGCCTTGCAATCCTCCCCTTTAGGCAGACCTTCTTGCAGGAACTCAAGCCTCACGTTTTCTATAGGTTCAACGACAACATGAGGGTAGTACACCTGACCCCTGAAAAACCGTGCCGCGCCGATAACTGCGGTGAGCAAAGTGGCGATGGCGATCAGCGTTTAGGGTTTTTATTATTTTAGCTCAATAATGCTAACATTCGAGGCAACAAACAATTCCCGCGGAGATCGTCGGCTGTAGGTAGAAATCAGAGGATTTGGCCAGGAGAAGCACCAATGGGCTTCAGATCGTCTAAAGGGGAAGTCAGGAAAAACATGCAAATAATTGAATTATAATGATTAATTAATTTGCACGACTGATCCTCGAAGTAATCGATCCCAGACGTAGGAACTGATCGGACTTGGGTGCGGGTAGGGGAATAGGGAGAAGATTACAGGCGTTTACCTCCTTAGGTGCAGCGAAAGGTTCGGATTGGTGGGTGTTGCAAGGGCTTGACTGGGTGTGCTAATGTGCTGACTCAAATCCATTCGTGGTTTCTTTTGGGGGAGGTTTCATGAAAAAGCTAGTAGCTACGGTTTTCTTTGCTATGGTCGCGGGCAACGCGATGGCGCAAGCGGGCGGTTCGGCTGAGGGCGCCGGAGCGGGTGTTGGGGCTGCGGCGGGAGTCTCCGCCGGCACGATAGCCGTCGTTGCCGTGGCGGTAGTAGGAATTGCGGCGGCCGCTTCAAGTAGTAGTAGTAACAACACGACGCCGAACCACTGAGCGACCTTTAGACCGGAATACTTGCAGAGCCCTGCCGGGGCCACCTGGCAGGGTTCTGTCGTTTTTGGAGTCTCCGCGGGAGCGAACTCTTACTTAGGGCGCTGAAGTCGTGCTTCGTAGCCATGCCTTGTCTTGGGCTTCCGGGATTTGGGCGT
>WNGG01003455.1_pt1 | contig 17834 bp, 14 predicted proteins | sample 5400661 | NCBI WGS metagenome assembly WNGG01 (sample SAMN13153372, study PRJNA577476) | soil metagenome | isolation source: 100 cm soil or saprolite under Garry oak tree replicate 1 | place: USA:California | collected 2016-06-15
CATGACAATGCCGGCGCAGATGGCTCGGGTGCAACACCGCCATCTTCAGCGTGATCGAGGCAGTGCTCTTGCGCACGCTTCCCGTGCCCCACGCCGAGCGGCTCGTGAGCCTGTGGGAGGACCAGGACGGCGCGGCGCTCCTCGCCTGCTGGGTCCCTGCCCGCCGCGCATCGCGCGTCGATCCGCTCATCGCCCTGCGGGCGGAGTGACCTGCACCGAGCGCGCGATCCATCCCACGCCGCCGCGGCCGTCGCGCACCACCACCCAGAGCCGCGCCTGCTGCGCGGAGGCCGGAGTGGCCCAATCCACGGACGTGTCGGCGGGCTGCCCCGTCGCGGTGGTGTCGGTGGAGCGCAGGGAGCTGATCGATCCCGCCGTGGCGAAGAAGCTGTAGCCGAGCGTTTCCACGCCGCCGTCCGCCGGCTCCTTCGAGCCCGGCGCCGGAACGGGGGTCAGGCGCTGGGTCGTGCTCGCCGGCGCCGCGGTGCTCCCGTCCGCGGCGATCTCGATGCCGGCGCCGCCCATCCAGAGGGCCGCGATGCCCGGATTCTGGTTCGGCGGAGCTCCGGGTCCCCGCGCGGTCACGGTCGTGAGCCCCAGGAACACCTGCACATCGCCGCCGTCCGCGCCCGGCGGGCCTCCGTCGGGCAGCGTGTGCGCCGGCGCGGTCGCGCGGAAACCCACCAGCACGGGGATGCCTTCCGGCGGCAGCGCCCCACCGTCGGCCAGGCCCCCGTCCTGCGCCAGCTGCAGCGCCAAGGCGATCGCGCGCGGGTCTCCCAGGTCGAGCACCGCGGACGTGGGACCCGCGGACGGCAGCGGGATGCCCTGCGTGCCCGGGCAATCGACGTCGGGTGGCGGCACCGCCTCCTGTACGGTGCAGAGGGCGTACTCCATCGCGATCGGCGCGCCGGACGGCTCGACGGCGAGCGCGGTGAGCGTCGTGCGCGGCAGCGGCTGGGCCGGGTCGACGATCAGCTCCGCCGGCTCGGCTTGCACCGCGAGCACGCGCAGCTTCACCACCTCCGACTGCTTCTCCAGGTCTCCGGGACAGCCCAGGAGCATCGCCGCGCCCAGCGCGGCGCAAGCGGCCGCGCCCTTCCGCAAACCGCGAGCCGCGCGCCGCAAGCCCATCAGAACGACCCTTTCAGCCCGAGCGTGGGGATGATCGGCAGCCCGTGGAGGTACTGCGACTGCCCGAAATCGTAGCTGTACAGGGTGGCCTCGACCGGGCGCCGGTTGTAGGCATTGAGCACGTCCAGGTACGCGTCGAGCGTCCACGCGTCGTACGTCCAGACCTTGTCGACGCGCACGTCGAGCTGGCTGAAGGGCGGGACGCGCTCGCTGTTCGTCGCACCGTAGATGGGCAGGTAGACGTCGAGCGGCGCCAGGTACCGCGACCCGAGCACCGGCGTCTCGGGGTTGCCGGTGATGAAGCGGAAGCGCGCCCCGATCTGCCATCCGCGCGGCAGCTTGTAGGACGCGATCGCCGTCAGGTTGTGCGTCTGGTCGAAGTCGAAGAGGCGCCACGGCTCGCCGGACCGGTCGATGCGCTGGCTGCGCGAATAGGTGTACGCGAGCCATCCGAAGAGCCGGTCGGTCAACTCCTTGCGCAGCAGCACCTCCACACCAACCACGCGGCCGATCCCCGCATTGTCCAGGATCACCGGGAGCGTCTGCCCGTCGATCACCTGGGTGTCTGGAGAGCGCACGATGATGTCCGAGAGGCGCTTGTAGAACGCCTCCGCGCTGAAGAAGAGGCCGGGCAAGGGCCGCATCTCCGCGCCCGCCGTGAGCTGGAACGCGCGCTCGGGCAGCACCTCCGGGTTTCCGAAGGGGCGCACCGGATCGCCGTTGCGCGCGCCTTGCGAGTAGAGCCCGGCGCCGGCCTTGAAGGCCCAGACCGGGCTCGCTTCCCAGCGGACCGCCAGGCGGGGCGACAGCATGGCCGTGGTCGTGCGGTCGCGCGCGGCCACGCCGTACACGTACGCGTCGAGGCGCACGCCCGGAGTGACGGTGAGCCCCGGCAGCGGCCGGATGCGCGCCTCCGCCCACAACCCGGGGCTGAACCGGTTGACCAGCGTGGGCGGCAGCGTGGTCAGCGGCTCGTCGATGCGCGGCCCTTGGTTGTTGAACTCGCCCTCGCGGACCGCGAGCGACTGCTGGAAGCTGGCCGATACCAGCGCGCGCCGGTTGGCCAGATCGATGCCCGCGGAGAGCGACACTGCGCCTCCGGCCTCCAGGCGGACCGTGCTGCGCAGGAACAGGTCGCGGCTGAGGAAGTCGAGGTCCTGCTGCGCGACGGCGAATCGCAGGAGCAGCCGCTCGAACATCGCGATCGAGTCGACGGCCAGCGCGCCGCTTCTCCAGGAATGCTTCAGGCGGAGCTGCTGGAATCCCGTCTCGGTGTCGATGTTGCCGCTGATGTTCGGGTCCTGGTCGATCGGCCGCGCGACGAGCAGCCCGAGCTTGTCGTCGGAGGTGAGCGCGAGGAATTGCAGCGCGTGATTGGAGCCGGGCGGGCGCCAGTCGACGCGCAGCTGCGCGTCGTAGTAGCGGGGCGCGACGGTGAAGCGGACGTCGCCCTCCGACACCGCGGCGCGCAGAATATAATCAATGTAGCTACGGCGTCCCGCCAGCGCGAAGCTGAGCCCGGGCACGCCGGGGACGCTGCTCTCGACCATTCCGCTGGCCTCGAGCAGGTTCAGGTTTGCGTACCCGTGCGGCTCGTCGCGCAGCTTCCGCGAGCGCACCTCCACCAGCCCGCCCACCAGGTCGCCGTAGCTGGCGCTGAAGTTTCCTGGGATGAAGTCGATGCCCTCGAGGAGGTCGGGGTTGACGGTGCTGGAGATGGCGCCGAAGTGGTACAGGAGCGGGATCGGCTCGCCGTCGAGGTAGACCAGGGAGTCGCCCGGATTCGAGCCGCGGATGACCAGCAGGCCGCCGCCGATCGGGCTGGTGCGCGCGACCCCGGGCAGGTCCTCGATCACCTTGAGCGCGTCGCCCTGCGCGCCGGGGATGCGCTGGATCTCCGAGGTGCCGATCGTGGTGCGGCTCAGCTCCTCGCGGTCGCGTTCGCCCTCGACCGTCGCCTCGAACGGGTTGGCGAAGAGGGGCTCCAGCAGCAGGGAAGTGTCGGTGCGCTTCCCGGGCTCGACGGTGACCGGGGAGGCGAGTCGCTGGTATCCGGGCGCTGCGACCACCAGCTCGGCGTCGCCGGGCGGGACGCCGCGCAGCTCGAATCGGCCTTGCGCGTCGGTGACCGCTACCAGCCCCGCCGCGGGCACCGCGACCTCGATGCCGGAGAGGCGCCGGCGGGAGCCGCGCTCGCGGACCGTCCCGGAGACGTTCACCGCCTGCTCGGCGGGCGCGGCGGGCGCGGGCGGCGGCGCGAAGTTGAACGCGAACTGGATGCGCACGGCGAGCGGCTCGTCACCCCGGCGGGCGGGCTCGAAGCGCAGCCGCCGCGCGGCGGCGAGCGCGGACTCGTCGAACCGTGGCCGCGGCGGGCCCACCACGCGCGCAGCCGCCACCTTCCCCTGCGCGTCCACCTCCAGCTCGAGCACGACCCGCGCGCCGCCCGTCTCCCCGCCAGGGTACTCCGCCTCGACCGGCGGGCCGACGGGCTGGGGCGGGGTGATCGGCAAAGGCGGCGCCGCCGCTTTCTCCTCCGGCTGCGGATCCGGGACGGGCTGCGCGGTCGCGGCTCCGGCGCACACGATCACGAGCGCTGCCGCCCCGGCCCTCACGCGCGCTTTCCGTAGCCGAGGGTCACTTCGAGGGCACGGCAAAACGAGTCCTTACTTCGTGCGGACCGGGGGGAGGCGCATGCGGCGGCGGGCGTCGGCGAGGCGACCGAGGCGCTCGAGGGCCTTCTCCGGGTGCCGGGTCAGCTCGTCCGCCAGCGCGCGGAGGCGGTCGGCGAGCTCGCGCGCGGCGCCCGGGACGTGCCGGTTGAGCGCGGCGGCGCCGCCGACCGTGCCGTCCCCGGCGAGCCGCGTGGTGTCGCGGAAGCCGCCCGCCGCCAGCTCCGCCGCGAGCGGCGCCAGGTCGGCCACCTTCGAGAGCGACTCGACCACCATCGCCGCGGCGAGGTAGGGAAGGTGCGAGGCGAAGGTGACGGCGCCGTCGTGCCCGGCGGGATCGACGTCCAGCAGCTTGCAGGATCCGGCGGCGCTCCAGAGGTCCTTCACCGCCGCCGCCGCGGGCTCGCGTCCGGCGCGCGCTCCGACCGGCGGGCAGACCGCCACGGTGGCGCCCTCGAAGAGAACTGGGCTGGCGGCCGCGAAACCACGGAACTCGGTGCCGGCCATCGGGTGCGCGCCGACGAAGACGACTCGATCCTGCCCGGCGGCCCGCGCGCAGACGGCCTCTTTCGATCCGCACACGTCGGTGAGCACGGCGCCGGGGCGCATGCGGCCGGCGGTAGGCAGGATGCTCTCGAGGAGAGCTGCGGCCGGCTGGGCGAGCACCACCACGTCGCAGTCGGCGAGCGGAGCGGACCCGGGCGGCGCCGAGGCGTCGATCGCGCGCGCGGCCAGCGCCTCCTTCAGCGCACCCGCGTCCACGTCCACGCCCAGGATGCGCAGGTCGGGCCGCGCGCGGCGCAGCGCCAGCGCCAGTGAGCCGCCGATCAGGCCCAGGCCAATGATCCCGAGGCGCTGCGAAACGGCCATGTTTCCTTGTACACTGCCGGGACGTGTTCTGGCGCAAGAAGGCCTACGACCGTTCCGCCGTCCTCGATGCCGCCGACAAGGCGCGCGGCCGCGGGCGCGTCCGCAAAGCGATCGCCGGCTACTCGCAGATCCTCGCGCAGGATCCCAACGATCACCAGGTGCACGCGCGCATCGCGCCGCTCCTCGCCCGAACCAAGCGCTGGCACGAAGCGCGCCTTTCCTTCGACGCGGCGGGCATCGGGTTCCTCAAGGTGGGGTTCGCGGACAAGGCCATCGCCATCTGGAAGGTGGCCGCGAAGACTTTCCCCGAGGATGTCGACTACTGGGAGCGCGTCGCCAACGAGCAGGTGAAGCGCGGGCGCAAGGCCGACGCGGTGCAGTCGCTCCTGGAAGGGCGCGAGCAGCTGACCAAGAAGGCGCAGAGGCCGCTCGCCATGACGCTCTTGCGCCAGGTGCTCACGCTCGACGCCTTCCACTTCGACGCTACCCTCGATCTGGCCAACCTCCTTGCCGCCGAGGGGCAAAGGCGCGACGCGGAGAAGCTTTTGCGCGAGATGCGCATGTGGGTGAAGGGAAGGAATTTGCGCAGGCTCCGGGGCGCTCAGTTCCGCCTCTCCCCCTCGTGGCGAGGGCTAATGGACTGGATTCTGGGCAAGTAGAAATTGGTGGCGCACTTCCTGCGCGCGCTGCCCACCTGAGGGTCTCGCAGACCCACATCCCGGACTCCTAACCTCCGGAGCTTGTTGGTTCGCTCCAACCCAGGAGTTCGACATGGAGAGTCTGTACCTCTGGCCGGCACGCCCGGCCGCCTCGTTGCTGGCGCTCTGGCTGCTCAGCCAGCTCTTCTGCTGGGCCGCGCGCGCGCCGGTGCACCGGGCGTTCCGGGCCCTGGGGCGCGTGGTCGCCGGCGCGTTCCGCATCACCGCGCGCTGGTGCAAGGCGGTCTCCGTCTCCGTCGCCAAGCGCGACCGCGAGATGGTGCTGGAGATGGGGAAGGGCGACTCGGAGTCGAAGGTCGCGCGCGAGTTCCGCCGGGTGGAGGTCAGCTTCGCCAAGGAGCTGGGGCGCTATCCCGAGCTGCACCGCAAGATGGACGACCTCGCCGCGCGGCTCGACGCCGACTACAAGGAGTGCGGGAACGCCGCGCCCACGCCTCCCGGCTGGGCCGAGGCGACCGCCGCCGTCGCCAAGATGCCGGCGAACGGCGACAACGTGGTGAAGAAGGTCCTGGAAGAGATCCACAACACGGCGAAGTCGGGCGAGAAGAAGGCGTTGCAGGAGTACCGCGACGGCACCGCCAAGCGGCACAAGATCCTGAACGGCATGGCGCCGATGTTGAAGGAGCTGAAGGAGAACGCGGCGGATGCCGGCAAGTCGGTCGGCGCGGCGCTGGAGACGACCAAGCGCATCGACGCGCACATGACGACGTACGAGCAGATTCGCAAGGGCGAGGACAAGGCCGTGCGCGCGATGGGCTGGCAGTCCACTCAGCTCTTCGTCGCCTCGCTGCTGGTGCTCGGCGTCGCCGTCGGCGGCGCGTTCGTGAACTTCAACCTCATCGCGCTCCCGATGTCCGAGCTGGTGCCCGCCGGCAGCCGCATCGGCGGCATGCCCGTGTCCACCGTCGCCGCGCTGGTGGTGGTGCTGATGGAGGTCGCGGCGGGCATCTTCGCGATGGAGATGCTGGGCATCACCAGCTTCTTCCCCAAGCTGGATCTCCTGCCCGCCTCGCGCCGGCGCATCATCCTGGTCGTCTCGCTCGGGGGCCTGCTGCTGCTCGCCTGCATCGAGTCCTCGCTGGCGGTGCTCCGCGAGCAGCTCGTCGACTCGGCCACCGCGCTGAAGCAGTCGCTGGCCGGCGTCCACGAGAAGGCCGTCTCGGATCCCGCCGCCTCGCGCATCCCGGTGGTGGGCCAGGCGGTGCTGGGCTTCATCCTCCCCTGGATCCTCGCCATGGTCGCGGTCCCGCTCGAGACGTTGATCGCGACCGGCGGCCACATCTTCCTGACGCTCACGGCCGGCGCCCTGGCCCTGATCGGGACCATCGCCCGGCTGCTCGGGCACGGGTCGCGCTACCTGCTCGAGGGCGCGCGGCACGTCTACGACATCTACATCGTGCTGCCGCTGCAGATCGAGCGGCTGGCGACCGGCGCGCGGCCCCCGATGTCGACTGCCAAGCAAGGGGCCCGTCCATGAAGAAGCTCAGCCTTCTCGCCGTGCCGCTGCTCCTGTCCTGCTCGAGCAGCAAGAACTACGCGCAGGCGGTGGTTGCCCTCGTCGACGTGTCCGGCACCTACGCCGACCAGAAGCCGGAGGTGGTGAACGTCATCAAGCGCGGCATCCTGCCCAAGCTCCAGCCCGGCGACAGCCTCTTCGTCATCCGCATCGACGACGAGAGCTACAAGAAGGCGAACGTCGAAGGCGGGATGACGCTGGACGTGCGGCCCTCCAGGGCCAACGCGCAGAAGCTGGCGTTCGCCACCCAGATGGACCGGTTCGCTGCGAAGCACCAGCGCTCCAGGCACACGGACATCCGCGGCGCCATGATGCTCGCCTCCGAGTACCTCAAGGAGACCGGCGCGGGGTTGCGCACCATGGTGGTGTTCAGCGACATGGAGGAGGACCTGCCCAAGGGCGTGAAGCGCACGCTCGCGCCGGACGAGTTCGCCGGCATGCGGATCCTCGCCATGAACGTGAAGAAGCTGAACGCGGACAACTTGAACCCGACCGTCTACCGGCAGCGCCTCGCCTCCTGGCAGCAGCAGGCCAAGTCGCACGGGGCGAAGGAGTTCCAGGTGGTGCTGGAGCCCGAGAAGCTCGACGAGCTGCTGGAGCACTGAGCGCAACTGCCGGCTTCACCCCAGCCGGGCCTGGTTCCAGAGACCGAGCGACGCTCGACGACGGGTCAGTGCGCGTCCACGAAACCGCCGTGCTTCGCCAGGAAGGCCTCGTAGTCGCCCGGGAAGTCCTCCAGCTGGCCGTGGGTGAAGGCGAAGATGCGGGAGGCGGTGGAGCTGATCAGGTCGCGATCGTGGGCGACGAAGAGCACCGTGCCCAGGTAGTTCTGCAACCCGTCGGCGAGCGCGCTGATCGACTCCAGGTCGAGGTGGCTGGTCGGCTCGTCCAGGACGAGGATGTTCGGCTGCACCAGCATCAGCTTGCAGAAGAGCAGTCGCACCGCTTCGCCGCCGGAGAGCGCCTTGGTCGGCTTCATGCCCTCGTCGCCCCGGAAGAGCATTCGCCCGAGGAGGCCGCGGATCTGCTCGTTGCCGGCGCTCGGGTCGATGTCGTGCAGGTAGTCGAAGCAGGTCGTGTTTTCCGGGATGATCGGCCGCACGTCCTGCGGCATGTATCCGATCTGCGCCTCGTGCCCCCACACCGCGGTCCCTGACTCGGGCTTCAGCTCGCCCAGGACGGTGCGCAGGAAGGTGGTCTTGCCCACGCCGTTCCGCCCGACGATGGCGACCTTCTCGCCCTTGGTGATGAGGGCGCTGAACTCCTTGAAGAGCGGCTTCTTCTTCTCGAACCCCTTGGTCAGACCCTCGATGGTGAGGGTTTGCTTCCCGCTGGGCCGCTTCTGCTCGAACTTGATGAAGGGCCGGGCGATGTTCGACTTCTTGATGTCGCTGAGCGACAGCTTCTCCAACTGCTTGATGCGGCTCTGCACCTGCGAGGCGCGGGTGCCGGCCGAGAAGCGCGCCACGAACTCCTGCAGCTGCTCGCGCTTCTTCATCTTGTCGGCGTTCTCCGACTCGATGCGCGAGCGGACCTGCGCCTTGGCGCGCACCATGTCGTCGTACGCGCCGACGTAGGTGATGATGGTCTCGTAATCGATGTCGGCGATGTGCGTGGAGATGGCGTTGAGGAAGTGCCGGTCGTGGGAGATCACCACCAGCGTCCCCTCGTAGTTCTCCAGGAAGTCCTCCAGCCAGTGGATGGAGTCGATGTCCAGCGAGTTGGTGGGCTCGTCGAGGAGGAGCGCGGTGGGCTTGCCGAACAGGGCCTGCGCGAGCAGCACCCGCACCTTGTCGCCGCCGGTGACCTCGCGCATCAGCCGCTGGTGATCGCTCTCGAAGACGCCCAGGCCGTCGAGCAGCGTGGCGGCCTGGGCCTCGGCGGAGTATCCGTCCTCCTCGGCGATCACGCCCTCCAATTCGCCGAGGCGCGCACCCTCCTCGTTGGACAACTCGCGCTTCGCGAGCAGCTTCTCCTTCTCGTGCATCGCGTCCCAGAGAATGCGGTTGCCCATCAGGACCACGTCCAGGACGCGCTTGTCCTCGTAGCCGTACTGGTCCTGCTTGAGCACCGAGAGGCGCTTCGGCCGCGACACGGTCCCCGTGTCCGGCTCGAGGTCGCCGGAGAGGATCTTCATGAACGTGGTCTTCCCCGCGCCATTCGGCCCGGTCAGGCCGTAACGGCGGCCGGGCGGAAAGGTGGTGGACACGCTCTCGAACAGCTTCTTGCCGGCGAACGCCTTGGTGACGTTCGTGACCTGGATCATCTCAGCACGTTTCCTGCAAAGCGGGGGGTGCTGCGTCTAACACGGCGCGCCCCGCTTTGCATGCCATTCGGTCCGGGTTACATCTAGACGATGGAACGGTCGAGCGAGCGCTACGTCGACCCCGTCATCGAGGCCTACAAGAAGGATCTCGATCGGACCCTCATCCGGGAAAACCTGCGCCGGACTCCGGAGGAGAGACTGCGCGCGCTGATGGAAATGCAGCGGTTCGCCGTCGAATTGCGCCGGGCCGCCCGGGCCGCGCGATGATGCCCACTCGCTTCCCCGAGCTGCTGCGCGCGCTCTCGGAAGCCGGAGTCGAGTTCGTGGTCGTGGGTGGGGCAGCAGCGGTCGCTCGCGGTTCGGTGAGACTCACGCAGGATCTGGATGTCGCCTACCGCCGCACACCCGAGAACATGCGGCGGTTGGTCAAGGCGTTGTCATCGCACCGTCCTTATTTGCGGGGCGCTCCGGTGGGCCTCCCTTTCGTTCTGGACGAATCCACGCTCCGCGCGGGTCTCAACTTCACCTTGGTCACCGACTTGGGTTGGATCGATCTGCTCGGCGAGGTCACCGGTGGAGGAGGTTACGACGAGCTGGTGCGGCACTCTTCCGAGCTGGAGCTGTTCGGCACCCGCTGCCCCGTGCTTGGCCTGGACAAGCTCATCGACGTCAAGCGGGCCGCGGGCCGCCCCAAGGACTTCGAGGTGATCGCCGAGCTGGAAGCCATCCGCGAGATGGAGCGCGGCGGCTGAGTCGCCGGTCAGGCGCGTTGGCGCACCAGCCATTCCTGCGACGCCGATGAAGCCCTCCACGCGCGTGACCTGCCGCGCGGGGCCGCCGTCGAGCGGCTTCACCCACAGGTCGAGGCGGCCGCCGGCATCGCTCTGGAAGGCGGCGAGCCGGCCGTCGTGCGAGAAGCTCATCTCGAGCGACAGCGCGCCGTACCGGCGAGCCTTGAGGTACTCGTCGAGCGGCACGGGAGCGCGCGGCGCCCGAGCCGCTTGGGGGCAGGTTTCGCGGCCGCGCAGGCGAGGGCGAGCGCGCACAGGGAGGCGGCGGCGATGCGCATGGGCGTCAGACCTTGGGCGGGTGCTTCTGCAGCTTCCGCTGGAGGGTGCGGCGGTGCATCTTCAGCCGCCGCGCGGCCTCGGAGATGTTGCCGTTGCAGTCCGCCAGGATGCGGTTCAGGTACTCCCATTCCTGGCGGTCCAGGGAAGGGACCTCGTGCACCGGCGGCGGCGGCCGCTTCCCGAGGAGGGCCGCCTCGACCTCGTCCGCATCGGCCGGCTTGTTGAGGTAGTTGATGGCGCCGAGCCGGATGGCCTCGACGGCGGTGCCGATGGTGCCGTAGCCGGTCAGCACCACCACCTCGGGCGGGCTGGGGAGCGCGCGCAGCGCCCGCACCACCTCCAGGCCGCTCGGGCCCGGCATGCGCAGGTCCACCACCGCGTAGTCGGGCGTCTCCTGCCGCAGCAAAGCCTGGGCCTCGCCGGCGCTTCCGGCCAGGGACACCTCGTAGCCGCGGCGCAGGAAAGCGTTGCGCATCGCCACGCGGAAGGGCTCGTCGTCATCCACGATGAGGATTCGCGGCATCGCGCTGTGTTTAAGCGCCCGCTTCCGGGACCGTCAAGGTGACCTCCGTGCCGCGGCCCTCGGCGGAGGCGACGCTCATCTCGCCTCCCTGCCTCTCCACCACGTGCCGCGCCAGGTACAGCCCCAGCCCGGTGCCGCGGCCCAGCTCCTTGGTGGTGAAGAAGGGCTCGCCGATGCGGCGCAGGAGCGATTCCGGGACGCCGACGCCGTTGTCGCTCACCTGGATGCGCAGGTCGCCCCGCCCCCGCGTCAGGGAGATGCGCACGTCGCGCGCGGAGCGGTTTTCGGTCGCCTCGGCCGCGTTGTCGAGCAGGTTGGCGATCGCCCGCTCGAAGGCGTGCACGGGCAGGCGCGCCCGCGCGCGCGCCGCCTGCGGCTGGATCTCCACCACCGGCTTCGGTCCAGGGCGGCCTTCCTGCCAGCGCTTCACCGCGGCTTCCAGCACCGGCGCGACCTCGACCTCCTTGGGCTCCTCGAGGTCGGCCCCGCCGCGCGGCGCGAGCATGCCGGTGATGATCTGCTTGCAGCGCCGCACCTGGTTGCGGATCTCCTCGGCCTCGGCGCGGCGGTCGCCGTCGAGCTGCGCGGCCAGCTCGCCGGCGAGGATGGCGATGGTCCCCAGCGGGGTGTTCAGCTCGTGGGCCGTGCCCGCGGCCAGCGTGCCGAGGGCGGCGAGCCGCTCGGCCGCCTCGGCGTCGGAGCGCGTGCGCTCCAGCTCCGCCTCGCGCCGCCGGAGCGAGGCGCTCATGCGCAGGGTGAAGGTGCCGATGAAGACTGCCGCGACCACGAACGCCACCCACCGGCCCCGGGCGTGGAGCAGCAGCTGCTCCTGCCCGCCGAGCGAGAGCAGCGGCCCTTCCGGCAAGAGCTGCAGGAGCGTGTACGCGGCGATGCTGGTCGCCGTCAGCGGCAGGCTCCAGCGCGCGGGCAGCACCACGGCCGCGATGGTGATGTGCACCAGGTACAGGACCGCGAACGGGTTGTAGGCGCCGCCCGAGAGGGCGAGCAGCGCCGTCAGCGCCAGCACGTCGCCGAGCAGGTTGAGCCCGCTGGCGCGCTCGCTGGGATTGCCGCCGCGCAGGAGCCACACGTGGGTGGCGAGGTTCGCCAGGGCGAGGGCGCCGCAGACGGCGAGCAGCGGCTTGACGGGCAGCGCCTCGTGCACCATGCGCGCGGCGAACACGATGGTGACGACCTGCCCGACCACCGCCCCCCACCGGAGCCGCACGATCCAGCGCAGGTTGATCCGGGAAGCGGACTCGAGCGAGGGGGCCATCGCGCGGACGATACTCCAGGCCGGAAGCTGCCGCCGGGGCTTGACGGACTCGCCCGGCGGCAGCAGGGTCGGCGGCCATGCGCGCGCCATGGATCGCCGCCGCCTTCGCCGCCGCCTGCGCCACGCGGCCGATGCCGCCGCCCGCGCGCCTGTCGGTGCCCGCGTCAGCGCCGCACACCGCGCCGGGGGCTTCCGCGCAGCTCGACAGCATCGCGCGGCGCTACTGGACGGCCCTGCTCGAGACCGCGCCCCTGCCGCAGCTCGGCGGGGGCGGCATGGGCGGTCCGCTCTTCGCCACCGCGCTCGGCGACCACCGCTTCGACGCAAAGCTGGATGACCTCTCGCCCGATGCCCACCGGAAGGTGATCGACGCGCTCGCGCAGCTCCGGGCGGAGCTGACGACGCTCGGCCCGTCGGAGCTGTCCGGCGAGGAGCAGCTCACGCTGGAGATGCTGCGGCGGCAGCTCGCCGACGCCGACGCGGTGGAGGCGTGCTCCGCGCCCGCGTGGGTGGTGGACCAGATGGGCGGGCCGCACGTGACGCTGGCGCAGACCGGCCAGTACTACCCGCTGGGCACCGCGAAGGGTGCCGCCGACCTGGCCGCCCGCTACGGGCAGGCCGGGCGGTACTTCGATCAGATCGTCGCGAACCTCGGGCGCGGGCTCGTCCAGGATCGCACCTCGCCCCGCGTGAACGTCGAGCGGGTGATCGCCTCGCTCGACGACCTGTTGAAGCAGGACGCGTCCAGCTCGGTGCTGCTGCCCGCCGAGGAGCGCTTCTCCGGGCTTCCCGAGGGAGAGCGGCGCGCGGCCCGCGAGCGGATCCGCGCAGCCATCGTCGAGCAGGTGCTGCCCGGGATGCGGCGCTACCGGGCGTTCCTCGCCGGCGAGGTGTTACCCACGGCGCGCAAGGAGGTGGGGTTGTGGGCGCTGCCCGGAGGCGAGCCCTGCTACGCGGCGCTGGTCGCGCACCACACCGGGACCAAGCGGACTCCGCAGCAGCTGCACGACCTCGGGCTCCAGACGCTCGCCTCCATCGAGGCCGAGATGGAGCGCATCGCCCGCTCCGAGGGGGCGCGCGACGCCAAGGAGTACCGCGCGAGGCTGGACGGGAGCCGCGAGCAGTTCCAGAGGACCGCGGCGGCTTTGCTGCAGTGGAACCGCGCCACGCTGGCGCGCGCCCAGGCGGCGCTGCCGCAGGGGTTCGGCCGGCTTCCCCGGGCAGCGATCGAGACGCGCCCCATCGAGGCGTACCGCGCGGCCTCCAGCCCGCCGGCCTTCTACCAGCCGGCGGCCGGCGACGGCTCTCGCCCCGCCGTGTACTACGTCAACACGCTGCGCCCGGAGACGCGGCCGCTCTACAACGAGGAGGCGCTCTGCTTCCACGAGACCGTCCCCGGCCACCACCTGCAGATCGCCCTGGCCCAGGAGCTTCGCGACTTGCCCGACTTTCGCCGCCACACCGGCGAGACGGCCTTCGTCGAAGGGTGGGCGCTGTACACCGAGCGGATGAGCGACCAGGACCTGCACCTGTACTCGGGCTCCCCCGCGCGCTTCGGGATGCTGGGGTACCAGGCCTGGCGCGCGTCCCGGCTGGTGGTCGACACGGGGATGCACGCGCTCAAGTGGGACCGCGAGCGGGCGCTTTCGTACCTGCGCGAGCACACCACGCTCTCGCCCGACGAGGCGGCGAACGAGATCGACCGCTACGCGATCCACCCGGCGCAGGCGCTCGCGTACATGGTGGGACAGCTGGAGCTGTTCCGGCTGCGCGACGAGGCGCGCAAGCGCATGGGCGACCGCTTCGACCTGCGCGCCTTTCACGACGCCGTGCTCGCCCACGGCGCGGTGCCGCTCTCCTCGCTGGAGCGTGTGCTCCGCGAGCACGCGGAGGCGCGGGCCGCCAGCACGGCGCGGTGATCTCCGTCGCTTGAGTGGAGGCGGGGCGCGTGCGAAGGTCCGCCCATGATCCGCGCACCGGGCCGGACGCTGCAGGCGGCCTACCGGGAGCTGCGCGCCAGGATGGAGCGGGCCGCGTGAGTCCCGGCGAGCTGTTGGCCTCCTCGCCGGAGCAGCTCGCCCTGGCCAACCGGCGCGACATGGAGCTGGCCCGCGCCCGCGCGGCGCGGCTCAAGGCGATGCCCTCGCCGCGCACCGTCGAGGAGGGGCTCGGCGCGTACGACGAGGCTGTCTCCGCGCTGTCGGACGCCTCGTCGCGCGCCAGCGTGGCGCGCAACGCCCATCCTTCCGCGGCCATGCGCGAGGTGGCGGAGCGCTGCGAGCAGGAGGTGGACGCGCTCTCCACCGAGCTGTCGCTGGACCGGGGAATCTACCACGCCCTGCGGGAGATCGACCTCTCCGAGGCGGACGCAAGGACCCGCTTCTACCTGCACCGCGTGCTGCGCGACTTCCGCCGCGCGGGCGTGGACCGGGACGACCAGACGCGAGGCCGCATCCGGGCCCTCAACGACGAGTTGGTGCGCATCGAGCAGGAGTTCAGCCGGAACATCCGGGACGACGTCCGCTGGGTCGACCTGGACCCGGCCGAGCTGGAAGGCCTGCCGGACGACTACGTGCGCGCGCGCCCGCCGCGAGCGGACGGGAAGGTGCGCATCACCACCGACGCTCCCGACTACGTCCCGTTCCTCAGCTACGCGAAGAGCTCGCCGGCGCGTGAGCGGCTCTGGCGCGTCTACCGGCAGCGCGCGCACCCGCGGAACCTGGACACGCTCGCCCGCATGCTGGAGCGGCGCCACGAGCTGGCCGACCTGCTCGGCTACCCTTCCTGGTCGTCCTATGCGACCGAGGACAAGATGATCGGCAGCGCGCAGGCGGCGGCCGACTTCATCGCCCGCATCTCGGCGGCCTCCGAGGCGCGGATGAGGACCGAGTACGAGGCGCTGCTCGAGCAAAGGCGGCGCGACGACCCGGCGGCGGAGCGCGTGGAGGCGTGGGACTCGCAGGTCCTCACCGAGGCCGTGCGCAAGGAGCGGCACGGGTTCGACGCCCAGGAGGTGCGGCCCTACTTCGAGCTGTCGCGCGTCCAGCAGGGCGTGCTCGAGGTCACCGGGCGGTTGTTCGGCCTGACGTACCGGAACGTCCCCGACGCTCCCGTCTGGCACTCCGACGTGACGTGCTTCGACGTCCTCGAGGACGGGCGCCTCCTGGGCCGCTTCTACCTCGACCTCTTCCCGCGGGAGGGGAAGTACAAGCACGCAGCCCAGTTCACGCTGCGCTCCGGCCAGGCGGGCCGCGCGCTTCCCGAGGCGGCGTTGATCTGCAACTTCCCGCGCCCCGGCGAGCTGCTGGAGCACGGCGAGGTGGTGACCTTCTTCCACGAGCTCGGCCACCTCCTCCATCACCTCCTGGGAGGCCGGACCCGTTGGGCCGGCCTGTCCGGGGTGCGCACCGAGTGGGACTTCGTCGAGGCGCCCTCGCAGATGCTGGAGGAGTGGTGCTGGGACCCACCGGTGCTGGCGAGGTTCGCGCGCCATCACCAGACGGGAGCGCCCATCCCCGCGGAGCTGGTCGCGCGCATGCGGGCCGCCGAGGAGTTCGGCAAGGGGCTCCGCGTCCGCCAGCAGATGTACTACGCGGCGGTGAGCCTCGCCTTCCACGGCGCCGAGCCGCGCTCGCTGGACACCACCTCGCTCATGGCCCGGCTGCAGGAGTCGTTGACGCCGTTCCGCTACGTTCCCGAGACCTATTTCCACGAGTCCTTCGGGCACCTCGAGGGGTACAGCGCGCTCTACTACACGTACATGTGGTCGCTCGTCATCGCCAAGGACCTGTTCGGCGCGTTCCGCCGCGAGGGCCTCATGGAACCCGCGGCCGCGCTGCGCTACCGCAAGGCCGTGCTGGAGCCGGGCGGCAGCGCCAAGGCTGCCGACCTGGTCCGCGACTTCCTCGGGCGCGAGTACGACTTTCGCGCCTTCGAGGAGTGGCTCAACGCCGGCTGAACGGCCGGGCGCCAGGCGGCGGATCCGGCTCCCAGGACGAGGAGAGGTAGCGCACCGCGACGGAGTGGGCGGGGGAGTCTCCAGCCGTCGCGGTCCATTGCGCGAGGACGAGCAGGGCGGCGATCGCGAGCGCCAGCCGGTGCGGCCGCCACGCGCCGGCATCGATGCGCAGCGGCGCGGTCAGGAGGAGCGCCATCCCGGTGGCGAGCGCCGCCAGCGCGGGCAGGGCGCTCCACAAGCCGGGCACGCCCGCGATCTGCAGCAGGTTGCGCGGGACGTACCCGTGCGCCAGGAGTGGGCCGACGACCTCGACCAGCGGGTTGTACACCTCGAGCGGGAACCCCTGGCAGACGATCGAGGCCAGGCCGGTCGCCGCGATCGACGCCGCCCCCGCGCCGCCGAGCAACGCGGCCGCCCAGGGCCGCGCCGCCCGGCCGAGTTGCGCGATGGCGAGCCCGACCGCGGCTGCGGCGAAGGGCACCACCGGCGTCATGTATCGGGGACCGACCACCCAGCCGCTCCGCCACAGCGCGTGCGTCACCTGGAACAAGAGGTAGTACGCAAACACGGCGGCGGCGGCCGTCCCGGCGGGATGGCGGCGCCGCAGGAGCAGCGGCGCGGCGCCGAGCGCGAGCGCGGTCCACGGGGCCCAGAAGAAGAGGCCGAGGTAGGGCGCGAACAGCGATCCTTGCACCCGTTCCCAGGTGGGCAGCGAGATGCCGAGAAAGCCCGGGGCGATGTCGTGCACGAACGCGGGGTTCTCCAGGTGCGAGTAGGGCGTCGCCCAGGGAGCGCCGAAGGCGGCCGCGTGGAAGTGGGCCAGCGCGAGCAGCGGACCGGCCGCGCCGAGCGCCGCGAGGGCGAGCGCCTTCGGAGAGGCTCGCCCGGACCACAGCCACATGCCGGTCAGCAGGAGGGCGGCAGGGGCGGACGGGTATTCGCAGCAGACGGCGAGCCCGGCGGCGAAGCCGATGAGCAGCGCGGACCTCGTCGGGGTCTCGGTCGGAGTCGAGGTCTCGGTCGGGGTCGGAGTCGAGGTCGGGGTCGGAGTCGGGGTCGCGCGGCGCGGCCAGAACGCGACGAGGAACGCGGTCCCGAGCGCCAGGGCGGCGAGCTGGTGCCCGGCGAACATCTGCCCGTACGTGAAGGACAGCGACCCGAGCGCGCCGGCCAGGACGCAGGCGAGCGCGGCCGGGGCCGGTGCTCCGCTGCGCAGCAGGAACCGCCGCATCGCGATCCAGAACAGCGCGGTGGGCACGATGCAGAAGACCCAGCGCAGCGCGAACACGTCCGCCGTGCGCGTGGGCTCGTGCCCGAGCGCGAGCTTGAGCGCGCCCAGCACCGGTACGGCGAAGAACGACGGGCCCGGGGCTTTCGCGGCGTAGAGCTTTCCGCTGCACGCCGGCGGCCGCGCGCGCGGATGGTCGCAGACCAATGCCTTGTCGTTGATGTAGCCCCACTCCGAGTACACCGGGCCGCCGTCGCGGAACCCGCCCGGAACGGCGCGCCGCTCGCCGATCGCGTAGGTGCCGTGCTCGAGCATTGCGCGCGCCATGTAGATGCGCACCAACTCGTTCGGGTTGTTCAGCTTGTCGAAGTAGACGAACAGCCAGCCCGAGGCGACCAGCAGCAGGGCGAGCAGCTTGCGCTCCGTCGAGTCGAGCACCGTCAGCCCTTGGTCGCCTCGGCGATGGCCAGCCGCGCGGCCCGGGTCGCGGGCAGGGCCCCGCCCAACAGGCCCATCGCGATCGCGAAGACGGTCGACCAGGCCGCGACCGCGGGCGCGAAGTGGAAGCGGAACTTGATCTCGGTGAACGAGGAGAAGTTCAC
>WNGG01003456.1_pt1 | contig 17834 bp, 11 predicted proteins | sample 5400661 | NCBI WGS metagenome assembly WNGG01 (sample SAMN13153372, study PRJNA577476) | soil metagenome | isolation source: 100 cm soil or saprolite under Garry oak tree replicate 1 | place: USA:California | collected 2016-06-15
GCCGCCCGCGCGCATCAGCTCCAGCATGCGCTGTCCGACGTAGCTGTTCAGCTCGTCGCCGTACGCGATGACCGCCATGCGACTCCGCGTGTTGCGCAGGCGTGCCACCGTGCCCGCAGTGTCGCGCACGAGCGTCAGCGACCGCTGCGCGAGGCCGTCGGCGGCGTCCTGGAACGCCTTCGAGCCGACGATCCGCGCGATCGAATCGAGCGGCACGGTGCGCTGCGCGAACAGGCCGAGCTGCCGCTTGATCCCGAGCACGCGGCTCACCGACGAATCGAGGCGCGCGGTCGTGAGGCGGCCGGTCTGCAGTGCCGTTAACATCGACGCGATCGCCGAATCGGGATCGGCAGGCATCAGGAGGAGATCGGAGCCGGCCTGGAATGCGCGCACCGCCGCCTCGCCGGCGCCGTACTTGGCGACGATCGCGCCCATCTGCAGCGCATCGGTCACCACGAGGCCCTTGAACTTGAGCGAGTCGCGCAGCACGCCCGTGAGCATCGCGGAGGACAGCGTCGCGGGGGCATCGCCCGTGAACGCGGGGAACGCGATATGCGCGCTCATCACCACCTGCGCGCCGGCGGCGATGCCGGCGCGGAACGGCACCAGCTCGACCGAGTCGAGACGTGCGTAATCCGCGCGGATCGTCGGCAGGCCGAGGTGGGAGTCGGCGTCCGTATCGCCGTGGCCGGGGAAGTGCTTCAGCGTGGCCAGCATCCCGTTGTCCTGCAGCCCGCGAACATATGCGCGCACGAGCCGCGCCACCGCGTGCGGATCTTCGCCAAAGGACCGTGTATTGATGATGGGATTCAGGGGATTTTTGTTGACGTCGGCGTCGGGCGCGAAGTTCACGTGGATGCCGACCGCCCGCCCCTCGAGCGCCGCGACGCGGCCGATGGTGTAGGCGTCGCGCTCGTCGCCCGTCGCGCCGGCGGCCATGATGTAGGGGAAGGCGGTCGCGCCCACGACGCGCATCGCCGCCCCCCACTCGAGATCGGCGGACACGAGGAGTGGCAGCTTCGAGCGCCGCTGCAGCGTATTGAGCTTGGCGGCGATGTCGTAGGGCGACCCGACCGAGATGATGATGCCGCCGACCTCGAGCGTGTCGATCCAGCGCGTCGCGATCTGGAAGGCGGAATCGTCCAGCGCCATGTAGTTTCCGCCCAGCCACGGCACGACCAGCTGCGCCACTTTCTGGCGCGTCGTGAGCTTGGCGAGCACGGCGTCGATGGCGACCGGCTGCGGCGGGCGCGGAGCCGTGGTCGCTCGGCCACCACACGCGGCCAGGACCGCAACGATCAGGAGTCTATGCGCGCCCATCGTCTCGTTTGGATCGTATTGGGGATTGGGTGTTCCAGCGGCACACGCGTCCCGTCACTTGCCGCCGCCCAGGTTCGACCGGGCATCGAAGTCCTGCTCTCGGATTCGGCACATCTGATTGCCGGCAAGCGCCTGGGCCTCCTCACGAACAACACGGGTGTGGATCACCTCGGCCGCCGCGACGTCGATCTGTTACGCACGACCCACGACGCACGACTCACGGTCTTGTTCAGCCCCGAGCACGGCTTTCTCGGTAAAGAGGATCGCTCTGGTCTTCCGGACAGCCGGGATTCGGCCACGGGTCTCCCAATCTACAGTCTCTATGGCGGATCGCGTAGCGCGGCGGTGGCCGCGCTCGATTCGGTCGATGTGCTGCTCATCGATCTGCAGGACATCGGGGCGCGCTACTACACCTACATCGCGACCGTCGTGCAACTGATGCGCAACGCGGCGCGCGCCGGAAAGCGCGTGCTGATTCTCGACCGCCCTGATCCGGTCGGCGGAGTTCAGGTCCAGGGCAATGTCCGCGCGCGTGCCGGCGATCCCGATTCGGCCTTCGTGGGATTCATGCCCGTCGCGATGCGCTATGGCATGACCCTCGGCGAGCTGGCGCGCATGGCCAACGACATCCTGGCGATTCGCGCCGACCTCGGCGTCGTTCCCGCATCCGGTTGGTCGCGGTCCATGTACTACGACCAGACGAAGCTGCCCTGGGTCAAGCCGTCGCCCAACATGCCCGATCTCGAGAGCGGGATCCACTATGCGGGGACGTGTTTGTTCGAGGGCACGAACCTCTCCGTCGGCCGGGGAACAACGATGGCGTTCCAGCTGATCGGCGCGCCGTGGCTCGATCCGGGACAGGTGATCGCGCGTCTCGACACGACGGCGCTCCGGGGCGTGGAGATACGCGCCACGACCTTCACGCCCATCGCGCCGACTGACGGCAAGTACGCCGGCACGCTGCTGCGGGGCGTGCAGCTACACGTCCGTGATCGCGCCGTTTACGATCCGACCAAGCTCGCCGTGGCGTTGCTCACAGCCATTCGCGCCGTACATCCCGCAGAGTTCCAGTTCCGCCCCGAAAGCTTTGATCGTTTGGCGGCCGGACCGGAGCTGCGGACCGCGGTGGAGGCGGGGCGGTCGCTGCAGGAGATCTGGGATGCCTGGGACGCGGATCTCGTGCGGTTTCGCAACCTTCGGGCGAGGTATTTGATCTACTAGGCCCGAACCCAGCTTGCCGAGTCGGTCCGGCCCCTCCATTATCCGGCCCGCGCCCGTTGTCAGTTTTCACGGGGGTTTGCCATGATCACCGGCCGCTCGCTGACACGCGCCGTCATAGCAGTCCTGCTGGTGGCGGCACCCGCCGTGTGGTTCGCCTGTTCGGACAACGCGCCGAGTTCGTCCACTGGTCCCTCGCTTGCGGCCAAAACCGCGACTGGCCGTCCGGTTGCCGGTCTCCTGGGCGCGCTCGCCGTGCAGCGGCGTCACACACCAGCGCTGCTCGACATCCCCGGCGTCGTGGGCACCGCCGTCACGGCCATGCCGGACGGCGGCGCCGGCGTGCTGATCCTGACGGAGCGGTCGGGGATCGCGGGGCTGCCGCAGGCGCTCGATGGCGTGCCGGTCACCGTCCGGGTCACCGGGCGCTTGATGGCCTTCAGCGATCCCACGCAGCGCCAGCGCCCGGCACCCATGGGCTTCTCGGTCGGGCACCCGGCGATCACCGCCGGCACGATCGGCGCGCGGGTGCGGGATGCGCTCGGGCGGGTGTACATCCTCTCCAACAACCACGTCCTCGCCAACTCGAACGGCGCCAACATCGGCGACCCCGAGTACCAGCCTGGTCCGTTCGATGGCGGCACGGCCGCGGATCAGATCGCGACGCTGACGGACTTTCAGGTGATCTCGTTCGCCACGAACGGCAGCAACACCATCGACGCCGCGATCGCGCTGTCCACCACCGACGTGCTGGACAACGCCACGCCCGCGGACGACGGCTACAGCATGCCGAATTCCACGATCTACGGCGACGCGAACAATGACGGTTTGTTCGATGACCCCAGCGCGCTGCTCGGCCTCAACGTGCAGAAGTACGGCCGCACCACCCGGCTCACGCACGGCCAGATCACCGGCGTCAACGCAACGGTGACGATCTGTTACGCCGTCTCGGGGTTCACCTGCACGAAAACCGCCCGCTACGTGGACCAGCTGATCATCTCACCGGGAACGTTCAGCGGCGGCGGCGACTCCGGCTCGCTCATCGTGACCGATGACGCGAACCTCAATCCGGTGGGCCTGCTGTTCGCGGGAAGCTCCTCGGTGACCATTGGCAACCGGATCGATCTCGTCCTCCAGCGCTTCGGCGTCACGATCGACGGCTTCGAACCGCCGCCGCCAGGCCCATGGATGGATCTGGCCGTGACGAGCGTCAGTGGACCGAGCGCGGCGGTGCAGGGCGGCACGTCCAGCATCACCGTCACGGTGAAGAATGTCGGCAACCAGGATGTGTCGAGCTTCGACGTTACGCTGCAGGACACGACGGAGCACGTGACCGCCGGCACGCAGACCGTTGCTGGATTGGTCGCGGGCGCCACGACGACGTTGACGTTCTCCTGGACGCCCAGGATCACCGGCGACCATCAACTCGTTGCGCATCAGACGCTGTCTGACAATCGGGCCACGAACGACCAGCGCTCAGTGACGATCCCGGTCAACCCGCCGGTGACCGATATCGCGGTGAGCAGCTTCAGTGGGCCTGGCTCGGTGATCGTGGGCCACGGCATCAACATCGGTGTGACGGTCACGAACGTCGGCAATCAGAACGTCGCGAACGACATCATCGTGACCCTGCGGGACTCGACGGCCGGTACCACGATCGGCACGCAAACCATCGCTGGGCTCGCGGCCGGCGCCGGCAGCACGCTCGTCTTCAGCTGGAACACCACCGGCGCCGCGCTCGGTGGGCACATACTCGTGGCGACGCACGCCCTGACCGACGACAACGCCGCGAACAACCGGCGATCAGAGGTCGTCAACGTGAATCCCAAGCCCACGGACATCGCGCTGACGGGCATCACCGGCCCCGGCTCGGTCGCGCAGGGAGACACGGCACATGTGGTGGTCACGGTTCAGAACGTGGGCGAGGTGGATGTCACCTCACCGTTCACCGTCGACTTGAGCGACGGGTGGGCTGTCCCGGTAGTCGCCACGGGAACGGTTCCCGGTCTCGCGGCGGGGGCGACGACCACGGTCGAGATTCTGTGGAACACGGCTGGGGCGACTGTCACTGGGCATACGCTGTTCGCAAACTCGGAGCTGCCGGACGACAACTCGGCGAATAACAGCATTGGGATCGCGATCAATGTGACCGCCCCGTCCGGGCCGCCGCCGCCGCCCCCGCCGCCTCCGCCTCCACCGGGAACTGATCTCGCCGTCACCGGCATCACCGGGCCCTCCTCGGTGGCCCAGGGCGACACCGCCCACGTCGTGGTTACGGTGCAGAACGTGGGCTCGCAGGACGTCACGACCACCTTCGGCGTCGTGTTGACCGACGGGTGGGCCGGCGTGACGGTCGCGACGCAGACGATCGCCGGGCTCGCCGCAGGCGCGAGCGTGACGCGCACGTTGAACTGGAACACCGCCGGCGCGGCGGTCACCGGGCACACACTGTTCGCGACGCAGCAGCTGGCCGACGCCAACTCGGCGAACAACAGCATCGGGATCGCGATCAACGTGACTGCGCCGGTCGCGCCGCTGCCACCACCGCCGCCCCCGCCTCCTCCTCCGCCGCCGGCGACTGACCTCGCCGTCACGGGGATCACCGCGCCGGCGCGGGTGACGCAGGGCGACACGGCTCCGGTCGTGGTCACGGTGCAGAACGTGGGCGGATCGGATGTCACGACCAGCTTCGACGTGGTGTTGACCGACGGGACGTACGGCAACGCGGTGCTCGGTACGCAGACGATCACGGGGCTCGCCGTGGGCGCGAGCGTGACACGCACGTTCAACTGGAATACCGCCGGCGCGGCACTCAATGGACACACGCTGTTCGCGACGCAGAAACTTGCGGACGCCAATCCGGCGAACAACAGCATCGGGATCGGGATCGACGTGCAAGCGCCGCCAGTGACCGACGTGGCCGTGAGCAGCGTGGTCGCGCCGAGCGCCGTGACACAGGGGAGCACCGCCTCCATTGGCGTGACGGTCCAAAACGTGGGCGGACTGAATGTCAGCGGCAGCTTTGATGTCGTCCTGACCGACTCGAGCGCGGGCGTGACGGTTGGCACTCAGACGGTCACGGGGCTCGCCGTCGGCGCGACAGCGACGCGCACGTTTACCTGGAACACGACGTCTGCGGCGATCGGTGGTCACACGCTCGTGGCGACCCACACCCTGAGCGACGCCAACGCCGCCAACAACCGCGGCTCGGCGGTGATCACGGTCAACGCTCCGCTCAACGATGTCGCGGTGACGAGTGTGAGTGCACCGAGCTCCGTCATTCAAGGCAGTCCCGCCACGATCGGGGTCGCCGTCCAGAACGTAGGTGGACAGAACGTCGCGAGCAGCTTCAATGTCGTGCTCACTGACGCGACCGCCGGCGTGACGATCGGCACGCAAACGGTCACGGGATTGGCGATCGGTGCCACGGCGACGCCCTCCTTCGCGTGGAATACGACGGGTGCCGCGCTGGGCGGTCATACGATCGTGGCGACGCAGGGCTTGCCGGACGACAACGCCGCGAACAACCAGCGCTCGGCGACGGTCACCGTCAACCCGCAGCCGAGCGATCTCGCGCTGGCGAGTATCACCGCGCCGGCCCAGGTGACGCAGGGCGATACCGCTCCGGTGGTGGTGACCGTGCAGAACGTGGGCGGAACGGACGTCACGAGCAGCTTCGACGTCGTGTTGACCGACGGGACGTTCGGCAACGCGGTGCTCGGCACACAGACGATTCAGGGGCTCGCCGCCGGCGCGAGCGCGACTCAAACGTTCAACTGGAATACCGCCGGCGCGGCGACGAGCGGGCACATCCTGACGGCGACGCAGAAGTTGGCGGACAACAACGCCAGCAACAACGCGCGCGCGATCGCGATCACCGTGAACCCCCCGAATCTCCATGTGGGGAATCTCGACGGCGTGTCTGCCAGCAACGCGAACAACTGGACGGCGACCGTGACGATCACCGCGCACGACTCGCGGCATAACCTGGTGAGCGGCGTGAGCGTGCGAGGCCTCTGGAACGGATCCACTCCCGAAGTGGGGTGCGTGACCGGACCAGCTGGGACGTGCAGCGTCGTCCTGTCGTCCATCCCGAACTCGACCAAGGCGGTCTCGTTCGGGGTGACGGCCATGACCCTCACCGGGTACGTGTACAAGTCATCCCTCAATCATGATCCGGATGGCAGCAGCAACGGCTTCTCGATCACCGTCAAGCGATAGATGATCGCACGAATAATGACGCTGGTGCTGCTCGCGGGAGCATTCGCATGCTCCCGCGCGCAGCCCGGGGGAGCCGAGGGAGCCACTGTGGCTGTGAAGAGCATCGAGGAAGTTCTCGCCGCGCACACCGATTCCCTCATGAAGCTGCCCGGCGTCGTGGGAACGGCGCTCGGGTTGTGCGAGGGTGAGCGGTGCATCAAGGTCCTTGTAGCCGACTCCAGCTCTCGAACAAGGGGCCGCATTCCGTCGCGTCTCGAAGGCTATCGTGTCGTGGTCGACGTGACTGGACCGATCCAGCCGAGGTAATCTGCCTAGGGTGTAGCCCTCGGCTCCACGCCGAGCTGCCGCCACAGATAGACATAGGTGAGCGCGAGCTCCTTGGCGACCTGGGCGTTCGTGACCCCGGCACCGTGTCCACCTTCCGTGTTTTCGAAGTAGTAGAACGGAATCCCCATCGACTCCATCTTGGCGGCCATCTTGCGTGCGTGGCCCGGATGCACGCGGTCGTCGCGCGTCGTCGTCGTGAACATGACGGTGGGGTACTTCACCCCAGGCTTCAGGTTCTGATAGGGTGAATACTGCGAGATGTAGGCCCAGTCCTCGGGTTTGTCGGGATCGCCATACTCGGCCATCCAGCTCGCCCCCGCGAGCAGATGGTTGTAGCGCTTCATGTCGAGCAGCGGGTTCTGAATCAGCACGGCGTTGTACAGGTCCGGGTGCTGCGTGAGCGCGACGCCCATCAACAGGCCGCCGTTGCTTCCCCCGCGGATGCCCAGATGCTGCGGGCTGGTGATGCTGTCCCTGATCAGCTGCTGCGAGATCGCCGCGAAGTCGTCGTAGATGCGTTGCCGGTGTTCCTTCAAGCCGGCCCGGTGCCACTGCGGGCCGAATTCCCCGCCACCGCGAATGTTCCCGACCACGAAGACCCCGCCGCGCTCGAGCCAGGATGCTCCTGTGTGGCTGCTGTAGCTCGGTGTGCTCGCGATCTCAAATCCTCCGTAGGCACCGAACAACGTGGGATTGCTCCCATCGCGCTTCATGTCGCGCCGGTGGACGATGAAGAACGGGATCTTCGTGCCGTCCTTCGAGGTCGCTTCCTGCTGCTCGACGACGAGACCGCCGGCGTCGAACATCGCCGGCAGCCGTTTGACTTCCGCGACGCTGCCGTTCTCCGCCGTCACGAACAATGTTGTCGGCTGGATGAAATTGGTGAAGGTGAAGAAGTACCCGTTCGAGTACGCGGATGTGGCAACCACGCCGACGGTGCCAAGATCCGGTGCCGGCACTTTGTCGAAGGTCCAGCGCCCGCCCTGATAGCGGTAGCGTCGCAGCTCGCCCCGCACGTTGTTCAAGATGTTGAGCAGCAGGTAGTCACGCGTGGACGTCACGCCATTGATGGTCTCACGCGGACCCGGCTGCGTCACGAGTTGAAAGGCGCGTTTGCCGGCGAGAAAATCGTCGACCGACATCGCAATGAGCGAACCGGTCGGCCAGGTCTTGCCGCTGACGGTCCACGGATCGCGCACGTACACCACGAGCTGGCCTTGCACGAGACGGATGTCGGCGTCGGCAGGCGTGTCGATCTTTACGACCTTCCCCTGGTCATAGAGGTATTGCGCCCGGTGGTAGAAGTCCGTCCCGTCCGTGATCATGAGGTAGCGGCGTGCGCCGTCATTCGTGCTGAATGACCCCGCGCTCACATGGTCGGCGGGCGCTTCGTACACCGTCGTCGCAGTCGACAACGGAGTGCCGCGCCTCCAGAGCTTGATGATGCGGGCATAGCCGGAGGTCGTCATGCTGCCAGGTCCGAAATTCGTGCCCACGAGGAGGGTGTTGTCATCGACCCAGGTGGCGCTCGTCTTTGCCTCGGGGATCGTGAATCCGCTGGCGACGAACTGCTTGGTCGTCAAATCAAACTCACGCCGTTCCGTCGCGTCCGACCCGCCGCGCGACAGGGCAACCATGCAGCGCCGGTATTCGGGCTCGAAGCAATTGGCTCCACTCCACGACCAGGGGGCTCCTTCAGCCTTGCTCAATGAATCCAGATCGATCACTGTCTCCCACGACGGATTCGCGGTGGCGTAACTGGCCCATGTCGTCCGGCGCCAAATCCCCCGCTCGTGGTCGGCGTCTTGCCAGAAATTGTAGATCGAGCTCCCGAGGATATTGGGGAAGGCGATCTTGTCCTTGGAGTCGAGGATCTGCTTGATGCGAGCATAGAGCGTCTGATACAGGGGTGATCCGCCGAGTTGGGCGATGGTAGCGGCGTTCTTGGCGTTCACCCATTCCATCGACTGTGCGCCCTCCACGTCCTCGAGCCAGACGAACGGGTCGTCGGCTGGAGGGGGAGGCGCAGACGCCTGCTGTGCGCCTAGGACAGCGGGTCTTAGCAGGGTGAGGACGAGAAGACCGAGTACGGCGGTGGTGGGGCGGTTCCTGCGATCCATGGTGGCTCCTCGGAAATACGGTGGCGACGGCTCTGCTAAGGTACGAGTCAACCCGTTGGTCCACTAGGACTTTTGGACCTACCGCCAATCCCTCCGGCGATTAGCTTCCCCCCGGCATGAATGTCATTCCCCAGCGCGTCAAGGACGGGTTCGTCAGGTTGACCGGACCCTTGGCGCGCGGCCTGATCCGGGGCGGCGTGCAGCCGAACGCGATCACTACGTTGGGCACTCTCGTGGTGATCGGTTCCGGGGTGGCGTTCGGCACGGGGGCGATCCGGCTGGGCGGCCTCCTGCTCCTGCTCAGCGGGCTGTTCGACATCCTCGACGGGCAGGTTGCGCGGCAGGGCGGGAAGATCACCGCCTTCGGCGCCTTCTACGATTCGACGCTCGATCGAGTCGGGGAGGGCGCGGTCTTTAGCGGGTTGATCTTCTACTTCGTGACCGGCCCGTTGCCGGCTGCCTTGAAGGGAGGCGCGATCGCCGCCGGTCTGGTCGCGCTGGTGTCGTCCCTCCTGGTATCGTACACGCGGGCGCGGGCCGAGGCGCTCGGCGTGGAATGCAAAGTCGGGATTGCCGCGCGGGCCGAGCGGATTCTGCTGCTCGGCTTCCCGGCGATGGTGTTTGGCGCGGGACCGGGGCGTCCCGGGATCCTGCTGTTCGGAATTGTGGCGGTGCTCGCGTTCGTCTCCGCGATCACCGTGATCCAGCGGGTGGTGCACGTCGCGCGGGTGGCACGCGGCGCGCCGCCGCCGTCGCCGGTGCCCAAACGTGAGACGTTGCCTGGAGTCGCGGCGGCGCGCCGCAAAGGACATTGATGGCACGGGAGCAAGCAGCGGTATTGACGGGAGGCGCACGCGAGATCGCGCCCGCCACGGGAAAACTGGGCGTGATGCTGGTGGGCCTCGGCGCCGTCTCGACGACGTTCATCGCCGGCGTTGAGAACGTGCGGCGGGGGCGCGCGCTGCCGATCGGGTCGCTGAGTCAGATGGCGACGATCCGCCTCGGCCGGCGCACCGAGAAGCGCATGCCGAAGATCAAGGACTTTGTCCCGCTCGCGGATCTCAACGATCTCGTATTCACCGCCTGGGATCCGATTCCGGACGATGCCTACACCGCCGCCGTGAAGGCGGGCGTCCTCGATCGGCATGAGCACCTCGACCCGATCAAGCCGTTTCTGCAGGGCATCAAGCCGATGCCGGCGGTCTTCGATCAGTACTACGTCAAGCGGCTGCAGGGCACGAACGTCAAGCGCGGCAAGAACAAGCGCGAGCTGGCGGAACAGCTGCGCGAGGACATGCGCACCTTCAAGAAAAGCGCCGGCGTCGATCGCCTGGTGGTCGTGTGGTGTGCATCGACGGAGGTGTTCCTCACGCCGGGGCCCGCGCATCAATCGTTGCAGGCGTTCGAGCAGGCGATGGAGCAGAACGATCAGTCGATCGCGCCGTCGATGCTCTACGCCTACGCGGCGCTGATGGAGAACGTGCCGTTCGCGAACGGCGCGCCGAATCTCACTGTCGACCTGCCCGTGATGGAGCGGCTCGCCGAAGAGCGGCATGTGCCGATCGGCGGCAAGGACTTCAAGACCGGGCAGACGATGATGAAGAGCGTGCTCGCGCCGGCCTTCAAGGCCCGCATGCTCGGACTCTCAGGCTGGTACTCCACGAACATCCTGGGGAATCGTGACGGTGAGGTGCTGGACGACCCCGAGTCGTTCAAGACCAAAGAAGAGTCGAAACTCGGCCTGCTCGAGCACATCCTCCAGCCCGAGCTCTATCCCGAGCTCTACGGCAAGGTCTATCACAAAGTCCGGATCAACTACTACCCACCGCGCGGCGATAATAAGGAGGGGTGGGACAACATCGACATCTTCGGATGGCTCGGCTATCCGATGCAGATCAAAGTCGATTTCCTGTGCCGCGACTCCATTCTCGCCGCGCCGATCGTGCTCGACCTCGCGCTGTTTTTCGATCTCGCGGGGCGCGCCGGCCTGTCAGGCATCCAGGAGTGGCTGTCCTTCTACTTCAAGAGCCCGCAGTTCGCCCAGGGCCTGTACGCCGAGCACGACCTCTTTATTCAGCAGACCAAGCTCAAGAACACGCTGCGCTGGATGATGGGCGAGGAGCAGATCACGCACCTCGGCATCGAGTACTACGAGTACGCGGAGAAGTAAGGCGCCCGCTCCCTACCAGACCAGCAGGACTCCAGGAGACTGTTGCACATGATTCTCGCATTGCTGCAAAATCCCGCCCAGCACGCGGCTGGTGGGGAAGCCGCGCTGGTGCTGCCGAATCTCGACCAGGCCACGTTCCTCGGCGGGATCGGCGGCCGCGCGCTGCTGCTCTGGGGCCTAGTCATTTGCGCGTTGGGCCTGCTGTTCGGGCTCGCGCAGTACACGCAGCTGCGTAACCTGCCGGTGCACCGCGCCATGCGCGAGATCTCCGAGCTGATCTACGAAACGTGCAAGACGTACCTCCTCACGCAGGGTCGCTTCCTTCTTATTCTCTGGCTCTTCATCGGCGCGATTGTCGCCGTGTACTTCGGGACGTTGGCGCAGACGACCGACGCCACCGGGGCGGTGGTGCGCGGCTTCCCGGCGATGAAGGTGCTCATCATTCTGCTGTTCAGCCTCGTCGGGATCGCGGGCAGCTATGGCGTGGCGTGGTTCGGCATCCGGGTCAACACCTTCGCCAATTCGCGGACGGCATTCGCCAGCCTCACCGGGAAGCCCTATCCCAACCACGCGATTCCCCTGAAGGCCGGGATGAGCATCGGCATGCTGCTGATCAGCGTCGAGCTGCTGCTCATGCTCCTGATCCTGCTGTTCATCCCGGGCGACTACGCCGGCCCGTGCTTCATCGGCTTCGCGATCGGTGAATCGCTCGGCGCGGCGGCGCTGCGCGTGGCTGGCGGCATCTTCACCAAGATCGCCGACATCGGCGCGGACCTGATGAAGATCGTCTTCAAGATCAAGGAAGACGATGCGCGGAACCCCGGCGTCATCGCCGACTGTACCGGGGACAACGCCGGCGATTCGGTGGGGCCGAGTGCCGATGGATTCGAGACGTACGGCGTGACGGGCGTCGCGCTGATCTCGTTTATCCTCCTCGCCGTCCACGATCCGCTCGTGAAGGTGCAGCTGCTCGTCTGGATCTTCGCGATGCGCGTTATGATGATCATCGCGTCTGGCGTCTCGTACTTCTTGAATGCCGCCTTCGCAAAGGCGCGCTACCAGAACGCCGACCACATGAATTTCGAAGCGCCGCTGACGACGCTCGTCTGGCTCACGTCGCTCGTCTCGGTGGCGCTCACGTTCGTCGCGTCGCGGCTTCTGATCCCCAGCATTGGCGGCGATCCCACGTTGTGGTGGAAGCTGTCGCTCGTGATCACCTGCGGGACGCTGGCGGGGGCGATTATCCCCGAGTTCGTGAAGGTGTTCACCTCGACCGGGTCGCGGCACGTGCGGGAGATCGTGACGTCGTCGCGTGAAGGCGGCGCCTCCCTGAACATCCTGTCAGGCTTCGTCGCCGGGAACTTCAGCGCGTTCTGGTTAGGGATGACGATGATGGTGCTGATGGCGATCGCCTATGGCGTCAGCACGACGGGTCTCTTGGGGCTGATGGTCGCCCCGGCGGTGTTCGCGTTTGGCCTCGTCGCCTTCGGATTCCTGGGGATGGGGCCGGTCACGATCGCGGTCGACTCCTACGGCCCGGTCACGGACAACGCGCAGTCGGTCTACGAGCTGTCGTTGATCGAGCAGGTTCCCAACGTGCGCGCCGAGGTCAAAAAGGACTTCGGGTTCGATCCGGACTTCGCGCGTGCCAAGGCGAACCTCGAGGAGAACGACGGGGCGGGGAACACGTTCAAGGCGACCGCCAAGCCGGTGCTGATCGGCACGGCGGTGGTCGGCGCCACGACGATGATCTTTTCCATTATCGTTGCGCTGACGCGCGGGCTGCAGCCGGAGCTGTTGTCGAATCTGTCGATCCTGCACCCCCCGTTCCTGCTCGGCCTGATCACGGGCGGAGCGGTCATCTACTGGTTCACGGGCGCGTCGACCCAGGCGGTCACGACCGGTGCATACCGCGCGGTCGAGTTCATCAAGGCGAATATCCGGCTCGAGGGCACGACCAGGGCCTCGGTGTCCGACAGCAAGAAGGTGGTGGCGATCTGCACGCAATACGCGCAGAAGGGGATGTTCAACATCTTCCTGACGGTCTTCTTCGCGACGCTCGCGTTCGCGTTCTTCGAGCCGTACTACTTCATCGGCTATCTGATCTCGATCGCGCTGTTTGGGCTCTACCAGGCCATCTTCATGGCCAACGCAGGGGGCGCGTGGGACAACGCCAAGAAGATCGTCGAGACGGAGCTCAAGCAGAAAGGCACGCCGTTGCACGACGCAACCGTCGTCGGCGATACGGTGGGCGACCCGTTCAAGGACACGTCGTCGGTCGCGATGAATCCGATCATCAAGTTCACGACGCTGTTCGGCTTGCTGGCCGTCGAGCTCGCCGTGTCGCTCACGGCGCAACGCGGCGCGACCTTGAGCCTCGTGCTGGCGGGCGCATTCCTCGTCATCGCGCTGGCGTTCGTGTGGCGCTCGTTCTACGCCATGCGCATCGAGACCGCGGTCAGGACCAGGACGCGCTAGCGGGGGCTGGGTGGGCTGGGGGTGCCGCATGACCACCGCCCAGATTGCCGTCACGGCGCTTGGCGCCGTCGCCATCGTCTCGGTGCTGTGGTACTTCCTTTACTCACGCGGCAAGGCGGTGGCGGCGACGGCCGGCGCGGGCGGCATCCAGGAAGTGCGGGTGATCGTGAAGGGCGGCTATACGCCCGACACGATCGTTGTCCAGGCGGGCAAGCCGGTGCGCCTGCAGTTCTACCGCGACGAGACGGCCGACTGCTCCGAGCGCGTCGTGTTCGAGCGCTTTGGCATCGATCAGCAGCTGCCGCCGTTTCAAACCACGGCGATCGAGTTCACGCCCGACCAGCCGGGCGAGTACCCCTTTCGCTGCGGCATGAACATGCTGAAAGGTCTGCTCGTCGTGGAGCCGACGGGGGAGCGCCGCGCCGCGTCGTCGCCGCACAAGTTCCACGATGCCCGGCCATGAGTAAGACCCGGATCATCCTTCCGATCGAAGGCATGACGTGCGCCAGCTGCGCCGCCACGGTGCAGGAAGCGCTGACCGGTGCGACCGGGGTCACGTCCGCCGGCGTCAACTTTGCCACGAATAAGGCCGCCATCGAATACGACGCCGCGCAGACGAACGTGGCGCAGCTGATCAAGACGGTGCGCGAGGCCGGATACAACTGCGGCAAGGCGAGCGTCACGTTCGGCATCGTCGACCTCCATTACGCGCCGAGCGTCGCGCCGCTCGAGCAGTCGCTGGCGAAGGTCAACGGCGTGATCCGCGCCGTCGCCAATCAGGCGACCGAGACGGCGACCGTCGACTACATCCCCGGCGTCGTCAGCGCCGAGGATCTCGAGCAGGCCGTGGATGCGGCGGGGTTCGTGGTCGCGGCGCCGATCGCGGCGGAAGATCCTCTCGAGCGCGAGCGCATCGCGCGCCGTCGCGAAATCCGCACGCTCACCTGGAAGTTCGTGGCCGCGGCGGCCGTCACGATCGTCGCGATGATCGGATCGATGCTGCTGATGGCCGATCGCCCCATGGGTGAGAACGGGACGATGAAACAGGTGGACCTCATGGGGCGCCTCCTCATGCCCTTGGCGGTGTGGCTCAGGGACTGGGTCGCGGGGCGGGGATGGGTGCTCGACCTCGGTTGGATCAAATGGGGTCTTGCGGGCGTCACGCTGCCGGTCGTCGCCTGGTCGGGCCAACAGTTCTACAAGGGGACGTGGAGCGGGCTGCGCCATCGGACCGCGGACATGAACACGCTCATCGGTGTCGGGACCGGAGCGGCATTCATCTATTCGCTGGTGGCGACCGCGGCGCCCACCCTGTTTCTCCGCGCCGGGCTGCCTGCCGACGTCTATTACGAAGCGGTGACCGCGATCATCGCGCTCGTCCTCCTCGGCCGATTGCTCGAGGCGCGCGCCAAAGGCCGGACGTCGGAGGCGATTCGCCGGCTCGCGGCGTTGCGCGCGAAATCGGCGCATGTCGTCCGCGACCGTCAGGAAGTCGACATCCCGGTCGAAGCCGTGGTCGTCGGTGATCTCCTGATCGTCAAGCCGGGCGAAAAGGTGCCCGTCGATGGCATCGTCACCGAGGGCGCGTCCGCGGTGGACGAAGCGATGCTGACCGGCGAGCCGATGCCGGTGGCCAAGAAGCCGGGCGACGAGGTCATCGGCGGAACACTGAACACCACCGGCAGCATCACGTTTCGGGCGACGCGCGTGGGCAAGGAAACCGCGCTCGGCCAGATCGTGCAGCTCGTCGAGGACGCTCAGGCGACGAAAGCCCCCATCCAGAAACTCGCCGATCGCGTCGCGGGAGTGTTCGTCCCGATCGTGATCGCGCTGGCGATCGCTGCCTTCGTCGCGTGGTTTGATCTAGGCCCGAGTCCCGAGGCCCGATCCCTGGTCTTCGCCACGGTCGCGTTCGTCACGGTGCTGATCATCGCCTGTCCCTGCGCCCTCGGGCTCGCCACGCCCACCGCGATTCTCGTCGGCACCGGCAAGGCGGCGGAGTACGGGATCCTCATCCGCAGCGGCGAAGCGCTGGAGCGGCTCGCGAACGCCCGCACGGTGCTGCTCGACAAGACCGGCACGATCACCGAAGGCCGGCCCACGGTCACGCATATCGTCACGGCCAAAAAGCCGGACGGCACGCCGATCAGCCCGGCCGACGTGCTGAAGTGGGCGGCGTCCGTCGAGCAGCGCTCCGAGCATCCCCTGGCGCTCGCGATCCTCAAAGCGGCGCAGGACAAGCAGGTGTCGCTGCTCCCCGTCGAGAAGTTCGCCGCCATGGAAGGCCGCGGCGTGCGCGGCACGGTGGACCGCCGCATCATCGAAGTGATCTCGCTCCGGCATGCGCGCGAGCGCAGTCTGGAGCTGGGGTCGCTGGGGAGCGATGCCGACCGTCTCGCCGCGCAGGGTCGCTCGCCGGTCATCTGCGTGGTGAACAATACGGTCTATGCCGTCATCGCGATCTCCGATCCGCTCAAGCCGACGTCCAAGACGGCCATCGAGCTGCTCAAGCGGCGCGGGATTCCCGTGGTGATGGTCTCGGGCGATTCCAGGAAGGGCGCCCAGGCGGTCGCGGCGGAGGTCGGGATCGACGAGGTCATCGCCGAGGTGTTGCCGTCGCAGAAGGCGGATCTCGTGAAGAAACTGCAGCGCAATGGCGGTCACATCGTAATGGTCGGCGACGGCATCAACGACGCGCCGGCGCTGGCGCAGGCGGATGTCGGCATCGCGATCGGCACCGGGACCGACATCGCCATGGAAGCGTCCGACGTGACGCTGATTCGGGGTGACCTGCGCGCGGTGTTCACCGCGATCGAGCTGGCGCGCCGCACGATGCGCACGATTCGCTGGAACCTGATCTGGGCGTTTGGTTACAACGCGCTCCTGATTCCCGTGGCCGCGGGCGTGCTGTATCCGGCGACGGGCTGGCTGCTGTCGCCCGTCCTGGCGAGCGCGGCGATGGCGTGGTCGAGTCTGTCGGTGGTGCTCAACAGTCTGACGCTTAGGGCGTTCAAACCCCGAGGAGTGACGAGTCATGCGTTACTTCCACAGAACTAGCGCGAGTCCCGAGGCGGTGCTCGATGTGGCGAAGAGCTTTTTCGGCGGGCGGCTCGCCCCGGCCGAGGAGTCGCCCCGCCGGCGCGCCTATCACGGGACGCTGGGCCGCATCACGATCAGTGCGCGAGCCGAGGGTGGACACTATACGTTCGTCGAGGCGGCGACCGATCAGGTGGGGGAATCAGAGCTCGATAAGCTCGCCAAGCGGTTTCTTGCGGAAGTGCACCGGCTCGTGGAGCCGGCGCACGTCATGCGCGGCGCGTACTAGCCCGCGACCTTCGCGCCGTAGCCGGCCTTCGCGACGGCCGCCACGAGCTGGTCCGTCGTCACCGAGTCATCGTCGAAATCCACTTCGGCTTCGCCGTCCGGCAGGTCGATGATGGCCGTGTAGACGCCCGCCACACCCTTCAAGGCCTGCTCGACCTTGGCCTGACAGTGCCCGCAGGTCATTCCGGTCACGCGCAGTTTCACGTTCGCCATGGCTCTTCCCTCCCAACTATAATTTAGGGCCATGGCGCTTCCCGCGACTCGACCGACGGCAGCCTTTCCCACCGGGGCCGCCTTGTCGGCCGACCAGCTCCTCGAGATCTACTACTTCCTCCGGCTCACCCGGACGCTGGAGGAGCGCCTGGTCGCGCTCTACCGGCAGACCAAGGTCATTGGGGGGCTGTTCCGCTCGCTGGGGCAGGAAGGGGAATCGGTGGCCTCGGCGTATGCGCTCGAACGCGGCCGCCACAAGGACATCCTGTCGCCCCTCATCCGGAACCTCGGGTCGCTGCTCGTGATGGGCGCCCAGCCGGTCGAGATCCTGCGCCAGTACATGGCCAAAGCCGAGAGCCCCACGCGCGGCCGCGAGCTGAACGTCCATTTCAACGATCTCGAGAAGGGCTACCTCGGGCAGATCTCGCATCTGGGCGACATGA
>WNGG01003457.1_pt1 | contig 17834 bp, 15 predicted proteins | sample 5400661 | NCBI WGS metagenome assembly WNGG01 (sample SAMN13153372, study PRJNA577476) | soil metagenome | isolation source: 100 cm soil or saprolite under Garry oak tree replicate 1 | place: USA:California | collected 2016-06-15
AATCTGAACGTTCGAATTCCTCTGGGTCTGCTGGTTTGCATCTCGGGCGTCAGTGGAAGCGGAAAATCCACCCTCGTCCACGACGTTCTCTACACGGGGTTGAAGAAGACGACGGGGAAAGTGAAGGAACCGGCGGACGGGTACGGCAGCATCCGCGGAGCGGAGAAGATTTCCGATGTCGTCCTGGTGGATCAGACTCCCATCGGGCGCACTCCACGTTCAAACCCGGTCACCTACCTAAAGGCTTTCGACGATATTCGCGAGATCTTTGCAAACACTCGGGACGCCTACGCAAGGAATCTCGGACGGGGCCACTTTTCCTTCAACCTGAGCGGAGGGCGCTGCGAGACCTGTCAAGGCAACGGCACGACTACCGTGGAGATGCAATTCCTCGCGGACGTGGAGTTGACCTGCGAAACCTGCAAGGGGGCACGGTTCAAGAGCCTGGTGCTCGAAGTCGGATACAAGGGAAAGAACATCGCCGAGGTTCTTGACCTCACCGTTCGCGAGGCTATGCAGTTTTTTGCAGGAAACAGCAAACTGACCCGCAAGCTGCGGGTCCTGGACGAAGTCGGGCTCGGTTACCTTCGTCTCGGCCAGTCGGCCACGACGCTTTCCGGGGGCGAGGCCCAAAGAATCAAACTGGCTTCTTTCATCTCCCGAGAGAGCGCCGGCAAGGCCATGTACATTTTCGACGAGCCCACGACGGGTCTCCACTTTGATGACATCCGGAAACTGCTCTCGGCGTTCGACAAACTGATCAATTCAGGGAATTCCCTGGTTGTGATAGAGCACAATCTGGACGTGCTGAAGACCGCGGACTGGATCATCGACCTCGGACCAGAGGGCGGAGATGCAGGCGGGCAAATCCTCTTCGAGGGCCCCCCAGAAGAACTCGTGGAGTGCGGCCACTCCTATACGGGAAGGTTTCTGAGAGCCTATCTGGCAAAGCACGCCAATTGAATGCGGATTGCGGATTTCGGATTGCCGATTGTGGATTGCGGATTGCCGATTGGCGATTGCGGATTGCCGATTGCCGATTGCGGGTCTTTCGCAAACTCTGCCGGTAGACCAAGGCCCATGATCCACAAGAAAGGTTCTGCGGAGCGAAAAATCCGCAATCCGAAATCCGCAATCCATTGACCGTTCGGATACCTTTGGCTTATGATGTCTTCTGCCCCTGCAAGGTTGGTGATGGCATCAAATATTTGAGCCAACATCTATTTGAACGGGAGTCCACGTCGCCTTACGGTGAGCGACTCTTCCTTCGGGAACGTGATTGCCTGAAGTAAAGCGCAGGACACCCCCTTTGAGTTAAAGGTTCAAGTAGGTTCGTGCCACACGGCGGCGCGGGGGCATTTTGTTTGAAGACAGGTCCAGATGCGAGTCCTCTTTATCGGCGACGTTTTCGGGAAACCCGGACGCCGGATTCTGCATGAAAAATTGCACGGCTTGATCCAGGAGCACAGGGTCGATTTCTGCGTTGCCAATGTGGAAAACGCCGCAGCCGGCTTTGGCATCACGCCGGAGATCGCGGAAGAATTCCTGAAACTGGAAATCGATCTGCTCACGTCGGGAAATCACATCTGGGACAAGCGCGCCATCATCCCGTACCTGGCCGACCAACCCCGATTGCTGCGGCCGCAAAATTATCCTTCGTCTACTCCCGGAACCGGCGTTTTTCTGGGCGACGCGCACTGTGGCGTGAGAGTCGCGGTCGTGAACCTTCAAGGGCGCATATTCATGCCTGCCACCGACTGCCCGTTTACTGTGGGTCTGGCTGCGATAGAACGACTCCGGAAGGAGACGCCGGTCATCCTGGTGGATTTCCACGGCGAAGCGACTTCGGAGAAGCAGGCCTTCGCCTGGTACATCGACGGGCTGGCGAGTGCCGTTCTCGGCACGCACACCCATGTTCAAACCGCGGATGAGCGCATTCTACCCAAGGGCACGGCCTACATGACGGATCTGGGCATGACCGGGCCTTACGACTCGGTCATTGGTTCGGTCACCGACCTCGCTCTTGAGCGCTTGATTCGCCAGATGCCTGCGCGTCTGGAACCTGCTACCGGCAATCCGAGGCTGTGCGGGGCGATCGTGGATATAGACGAAACCAGCGGCCGCGCCGCATCCATCACGAGAATCAATGTCGGGGCGTCCACCCAGCCGCCGCAATAGGACTCAACCCTGCGGTCTATTGAAGGAAGCGGTCCAGAATGCTGACGCACTCCATGGAACGGCGGCTTACTACTTCGTCCATGTTCTGAAATTCTTCCCGCAAACGAAAGAGCTCGTCTGTAACGCTCAGCGCGGTAAGAATCGCGACCTTCAAGGTGTCCACCGATCCGGAGGACTCCGCCACGTCCCGCATCGTCCGATTCAGGTAGTCGCAAAGCACGAGTAACCGCTCCGTGTCCCCGCTCGTCCGGAGGGCGTACTCCCGATCGTAGATCTTGACGTTTACGGCACTGGCGTTCGGTTTGGTCATTTCCGCACCTCGCTGTCCCGATTTCGGATTGCGGATTGCGGATTAAAACTCCTGCGGAAGGTCTTTCAATCCGCAATCCGCAATCCACTAACGCGTTTCAAGTGTCGCCAAGAGACTCAGGGCCTTCTCCACGCGCTCGCGCAGCTCCTCGCGCTGTTTTTGCAGATGCGCGAGGCTCTCGAATTTGCTTTCACGCAATGCCTCGAGCTCGGCTTTCAGCTGCCGGTTTTCCTCACGGAGGGTCTCGTTCTCCTTCCGGATGGCCTTGAAAGATTCCACCACACGGTAGATCTTGTCTTCCAGATGGGCAAACCGTTCCAAGCCCGTGGGCTCCCATCGAGTCTTCGTTTCCGTCATACCTACCTATCTGAGTTCGGCGTTGTAGCTCGATCGAAGAAAGGTGAGGATATTATCACTGAAGGCCTGAACCTGGTCAACCGTCAGCGTCTTCCGGCGGTCGAGAAAGACAAAACGGAAGGTCATGCTGACCTTTCCCGCAGGGATGCTCTCGCCTTCGTATACGTCCAGGAGTTCGACAGAAACCAGCTGCGAAACCCCCAGCCCGAGGATTCCCCGCCGGATCTCGCCGTAGGAAACCTCGCGCGGGAGAACGACAGAGAGATCTCGCTCTGCCGCGGGGTACTTGGGCAAGGGCTCATACTTCACTGGCTGGAAAACCTTCCGGCAGAGAGCTTCAAAGTCTATTTCGGCAAGAAAGACGGGTTGCTTCAACTTGTACTCTTCGGCTAGGTCCGGGTGCAACGAGCCCAGCACACCAGCGCGTTCCCCTCCGACGATCAGGGCCGCGGCGTCGCCTGGATTCAACCAGCGCACGCCGGCCGCCGGAACGACCTCGGCCTCCTCGCTCCGCATGCCACGGAGCAGCGCGACGACAGCCCCTTTCAAATGAAAGAAGTCATAGGCCGTTTGTGAGTGGCGCCAGTTGCAGCCCGCGAATCCTCCGCTCCCGACGATCCCGAGCGTGTTCCGCTCCAGCGGCCGGCCCTGAGAGTCCAGCGAGTAAACTCTGCCGATTTCAAACAGCCTCACCTCGCCGATACCATGGTTGAAATTCCGCCTGGCCGACTTTACAAGCCCGGGCGCCAGCGTAGTGCGCAGGAACTGCGTGTCTTCGGTCAGAGGATTCCGCAGCGCCACACGCTCACCGTTACCCGGAGCAAACTGGTTGTGCTCGTTCTCGGCGGCAAAGCTCAAGTTCACGGCCTCGCAGTACCCGAGGCCCAGGAGGATTCGACGCGCCGCGTTTTCGAACGGAAAGACGGGAGAAGCCAGGCCCTGGCTGTTATAGCGCGGCAGGGTGTTGGGGACGTTCTGGTATCCATAGAAGCGCGCGATCTCCTCGATGACGTCGGCTTCCAGCTCCGTGTCGGCGCGGTAACTGGGGCAGGTCACCTGCCACTTGCCTTTTCCCTTGGGCGCCGGCTTGAAATTCAGTCGCTCCAGCGTGGAGGTCACGAAGGCGTCTTCGAGCGTCACTCCGAGCAGCGCTTCCGCCTTCCGGCGCCGCAGCCCGATGCGTACGGGCTTTATTTTCGCGGGATACACATCCTTGAGGCCGCCGGCAATTTCTCCCCCTGCCACCTGCTGGATAAGAAGGCAGGTGCGCGCCGCCGCCTGGATCGTGTCGCCCCAATCCGCTCCCCGCTCGAAACGGTAACTCGCCTCGGTCGAGAGCCCGAGCTTTTTTGCCGTCCGGCGTATGGAAGGCGGATTGAAGTACGCGCATTCCAGGAGGATCGTGCGGGTGTCCGGCTTGATCTCCGAGTCGAGCCCTCCCATCACACCGGCGATGGCCACAGGACCGTCTCCATCGTTAATAAGCAGCGTGTCTTCGTCCAGTTCGCGTTCCACGCCGTCCAGGGTGATGATCCGCTGTCCCGGGCGCGCCCGCGCCACCACGATTTTCCCTTTCCGCAGCCGCTGAAAGTCAAAGGCGTGCAGGGGATGTCCCAGCTCCAACAAAACGTAGTTCGTTATGTCAACGATGTTGTTGAGGGGCCGCATCCCCGCCGCTTCCAGGCGGTGCTGCAACCACGCGGGCGAGGCTTCGATGCGAACCCCGTCCATGACCAGACCGGTGTAACGGGGACAAAGGTCGCGGTCTTTGATTCTGATTTCGTATGGAATTCTCTCGACGGGAACAGCCAACGGCTCTGCGCAGGGCGGGTACTTCAAAGGGCGTTTGTAAAGAGCCGAGAGCTCGCGCGCAACGCCCACATGGCTGAGACAGTCCGGCCGATTGGACGTCACCTCAATTTCAAGCACCGGCTCGCCTTGGAACGGGGAGATCGACTCCACAACCAGCCCGAGCATGGTGAGATCGTCCTTGAGCTGCTCGGGCGTCTCCCGGATCTCAACGTAGTCTTTCAGCCACTCCACACTAATTTTCATGGCTCGTGATTCCAATTACGGATTTCGGATTGACGATTGCGGATTGCGGATTGACAGCATGCTCATGAGTCTTTCAATCCGCAATCCGAAATCCGAAATCCGCAATTGTCTAAAACTGGGTCAGGAACCTCAGGTCATTCTCGAAGAAGAGCCGGATATCGTCCACCTCGTACTTCAAGAGCGCCACGCGATCGATTCCCATCCCCCACGCGAACCCGGTGTAGCGCTCGTCGTCCACCCCGGACATCCGCAGAACTTTGGGATGCACCATTCCCGCTCCCAGGATCTCAATCCAGCCGCTTTGCTTGCATATGCGGCACCCTTTGCCGAAGCAGAATATGCAGCTGATGTCCACTTCGGCCCCTGGTTCGACGAAGGGGAAGAAACCCGGACGGAAACGCATCCGCACGTCGGGATGGAAGATCCGCTTCAAGAAGACCTCCAGTGTTCCTTTGAGGTCTCCCATGGTGATCCCCTCATCCAGGGCCAGAACATCCACTTGATAAAACATGGGAGAGTGGGTCGCGTCCGCGGGATCGCGCCGGTAGACCTTGCCGGTGCTCACGGCCCGGACAGGAGGCTTCATTACCTTCATGGCGTGGATCTGGACCGTGGAGCAATGAGTACGCAGGAGCGTCGTCTCGTCGAAGTAGAACGTATCCTGCGAGTCGCGAGCCGGATGGCTTCGGGGCATGTTCAAGGCGTCAAAGTTGTAATACTCCTTCTCGATCTCGGGGAGGTCGAAAACCCGAAAGCCCAGGCTGATGAAGACCTGCTCGATTTCAGCCTGCAGCCGTTTTATGGGATGCTCCACGCCCAGTGCGTAGGGGAACCCCGGGCGCGTCACGTCCACGCGCCCCCGCGCGATCTCCAACTCCCTGGCCCGAGCGCCGAACCGTTCGAGGGCCGCGTTCAGTTCCCTCTCGACGTAGTTGCGCAGCTCGTTGGCGGCCTGGCCGAAAGCGGGTCTGTCTTCGCGCGGGAGCTCCCGTAAGCGCTTCATCTCTCCCGTGATGATCCCTCTTTCGCGCCCGACCCACCTGTCACGCACGGCGGCACAGGTGTCCAGGCTGGCTGCCTGCGCCAGCTCCGCATCAAACTGCCGGCGAAGCTCCTCAATGCGATCCAAGATGACGTGATCCGACATAGTACAACCCAGCCGCAACCAAAACGACCTCACCGCAAAGACGCTGACAGCGCAGAGAAAGAAATGACAAATGACCAATGACCAATGAAAAATGACAAATGGCAGTTCGTTGTCCGGACTTCTGACTTCTATTTGTCATTGTTCATTTGCCATTTGTCATTTGACCGAAAATCCTTGCCAGATTGCGAAGCATTTTCGCCTTAGTAGTACAGATAAACACGGATCTCTTCTTCGTGTCTTCGTGGTAAAGGCTGGGCCCAAACCACCACGAAGACGCGAAGAATCGCGAAACGTTGTCTTCATTTTGTGCGGTTTGCGCAGAGGAGCAGGGATCTCAGGCAGCCGCCAGGGCAGCTTTTGCCGTTTCGGTCAACTGCGCAAAGGTCTCGGGGTCTTTCACAGCGATTTCGGCCAGCGTCTTGCGATCCAGAGCAACGCTGGCCTTTTTCAGCCCGCTCATGAACTTGCTGTAGGATAGGTCGTGCTTGCGCGCTGCGGCCCCCACGCGGATTATCCAGAGGCTGCGGAAATCCCTCTTCTTCGCGCGGCGGTCGCGATAAGCGAAACGCAGCGCGCGATCCACCGATTCCTTCGCCGAACGGTGCAGCTTGCTTTTCGTCAGGCGGTATCCCTTGGCCAGCTTGAGAATCTTCTTCCGGCGTTGAACCCGCTTGTTTCCTCGTTTGACTCTCGGCATTTGTGGTTTCTCCAGTGTATCACCGCGAGGAAGGTCACAACCTCTGTGGCCCACACGCGGCGAGAACCTTAGGGGCTGTGACGAAATAATATGGACACTTTGCTGCTGGCCCCTGGGCCCGCTGGCGAGGCGCGAGCGACGAGCTATACCCGGGGGGGTATGTGAGGAGCGAGCAAGAAAGCCTGCGGGCCGCAGCCCGGAGGGGCCCGGCGGCGAAGGGCGCGTATCGGCTTTGTTGCCGCTCCTCGACGATGTCCGACATCGCCTTCGTCGCGGCGCCTCGCATCTGGCCGCCCGGCGCTCGCGCCAAAGTGTTCATATTATTTCGTCACAGACCCTTAAATGTTCAGCATCCGCTTCACCCGGCCCTTATCCGCCTTGCTTATCAGGGCAGGGGACCCCAGCTTGCGAAGGCGCTTGCGGGACTTCTTGGTCAGAATGTGCCGGGCATGACTGTGGCGGCGCAAGATCTTTCCCGTTCCGGTCACCTTGAAACGCTTGGCCGCGCTCTTACTCGCCTTGAGTTTTTTCACGGTCCGATCTCCTTCTTCTCTATCTTCTCTACCACTTTCTTGGGCATGAATATCGCTATCAGGCTGTACCCTTCCATTTTCGGCGCTCGCTCCACCTCGGCAACTTCCTTCAGCTCCTGAATCAGCCGGTCCATAAGCCTGCGCCCCAGGTCCTGGTGGCTCATTTCCCTGCCCCGAAAGACTACGGTGGCCTTCGCTTTGTTCCCGTCGGTCATGAACCGTATTATGTGATTCTTCTTGAACTGGTAGTCGTGCTCGTCCGTCTTGGGACGGAACTTCACCTCTTTGAGCACAACCTGTTTCTGGTGCTTGCGCGCGTCGTGCTCGCGCTTGCTCTTTTGATACTGAAATTTGCCGTAGTTCATTATCCGGCAAACCGGAGGACTGGCTGAGGGAGCCACCTCCACCAGATCCAGCTCGCGTTCGTGGGCGAGTGACAATGCCTGTTGGGTAGGCATGATCCCAACCTGTCCACCGTTCTCGTCCACGACGCGGACCTCTTTGACGCGAATTTGCTCATTCACCCGAACTCGTACTGGTTTGATCTTGGACCTCCTTCAGTAAACTGCAAAAAACGAAACCATAGATGAACACCGATCTGCGGGCTTACTTTTGGCTGCGGCCTGCGCGCTCCATACTGCTATGTTGAAAATCCTTCGCTGCCTGGAAAAGATCCTCCTGGGTCTCCCTGGGAGCGCACGCATCCCGCGTGCAGGGGGTTATATACCCAGGGCACGCTGGAAGCGTGCGCTCCCAGGGACAACCTCCGTGTTCTCCCTCAAGGACGGACGGAACGGGCCTCGATGAATTCCCGAATCTTCTCGATAAAGCTCTCCAGGGGCTGAGGGCCCTCATCGCCTTCAAAGCGATTCCGCACGGCTACCTGCCCGCTCTGGGCTTCCTTGTCGCCGACGACCAGCATGTAGGGCACCTTTTGGGTCTGCGCCTCGCGGATTTTGAACCCCATCTTCTCGTTTCTGTCATCCAGCTCGACTCTCACTCCCGTCTCTCGAAGCCGGGAGACCACTTGACGGCCGTACTCCTGATGCCGCTCCGCGATAGGAATGACACGCACCTGAACCGGGGCCAACCAGATGGGAAACGCCCCGGCATAATGCTCGATCAGAACCCCCATGAAGCGCTCGACCGAGCCAAGGAGGGCCCGATGCAACATGACCGGCTGATGCGACTGGCCGTCCGGCCCGATGTAACGCAAATCAAATCGCTTGGGAAGGGTGAAGTCGAACTGTACGGTGGAAAGCTGCCATGGCCGGCCGATCGCGTCAATAAGTTTGACGTCGATCTTAGGGCCGTAGAACACCGCCTCCCCTTCCATTCGAGTCCACTCCATCGCCTTGGCGCGCATCGCTTCAATTAAAGCCCCTTCCGCCATCTCCCAGTCTGCTTCGGTCCCAGCATAACTCTCTTTCTTGTCCGGGGCCCGGACCGAGAGCTCTATCTTGTATTGGTCGAAACCGAAACTTCTGAGAACGAAAAGGACCAAGTCCAGGAGAGAAGATATCTCGTCAAGAACCTGTTCCCGGGTGCAGAACAGGTGAGCATCATCCTGCGTAAAGCCCCGCACGCGCAGCATTCCGTGAAGCACCCCGCTCTTTTCATATCGGTATACGGTTCCGAACTCCGCGAACCGCAAGGGAAGGTCCCGATAACTCCGCAGCCGGGATTTATAAATCTGGATGTGACCCGGGCAGTTCATCGGCTTGATGACGAACTCTTCGTCGTCGATGTTGAAGACATACATGTTGTCACGGTAGTAATCGTAGTGTCCGGAGGTCTTCCAGAGTGTGTTTCTGGCCACGTGGGGAGTGGCGACCATCTCGTATCCACGGCGGGTGATTTCCTGGCGCAGGAAATCCTCCACCACCACGCGGACCCGGGTCCCTTTCGGATGCCAGAAAATCAAACCCGGTCCGGCCTCTTCTGAAATGCTGAACAGATCCAGCTCGCGACCGAGCTTTCGATGATCGCGCTTTTTCGCCTCCTCGAGCTGGCTAAGGTAGGACTTCAAATCGTCAGGGGTCAGGAAGGCGGTGCCGTGGATACGCTGCAATCTCTGATTACGCTCGTCCCCTTTCCAGTACGATCCGGCAATGCTCGACACCTGAAACGATTCCGGGTGAATCCGTCCCGTGGAGTAGACGTGGGGACCCGTGCAGAAATCAATCAGATCGCCAAGGCGGTAGCAGGACAGGGTCTCACCTGCCTTCTCCTGGATCAACTCAACCTTGAGGTGTTCTCCCTGCCTGGAAAAGTAATCTATAGCTTCCTGCTTGGTTATGATGGAGGGTTCGTACTGTAAGTCCTTCTGGACGAGCTCCCTCATCCTTTCTTCTATTCTCGGAAGGTCATCTTCTACAAAGCTCTCGTCACGTTGGAAATCATAGAAGAAGCCGTCGCTGATCGCAGGGCCTATCCCCAGATGGGTTCCCGGAAACAGACTGCTCACCGCCGCCGCCATCAAATGCGACGTACTGTGCCGGTATATTTCCAGCGCTTCGCTGGGATCCGTCACTTCGCGAATCGACCCGTCTGCGTATCTAACTTTTAGACTCATATCACACAAAATGCCGAGCTTGCCTCTCGCCGGCATGATCTAGAGGTCTGTCAGCCGATTCCTGATACCTAAGGGCTCGCACAGAAATAAATTCGCATTTTGGCGCGAGCGCCGGGCGGGCAGAGGCACGGCGCCGCGAGGAAGACGATGCCCGGCATCGTCGAGGATGCCGGGCGAAGCCGGGGACGCACCGCTTTCCCGCATAGCGGGACAACCCACTGGCTTTGCTCCTCGCTCCTCACATATCGCCCCGGGTATTGCTCATGGCTCGGGTCTCGCCAGTCCCGCTTTGCGGGACAGCACCATGGGAAGTTATTCTGCACGAGCCCTAAGCATCAAAATAAAGGGTGGGAAACTCGAATCGAGCCTGATGCGAGGTGTTCATCAAAAAGCCTTTGCCTGGTACTTGAAGCGCTTTTTTTGGTAGGCGCGAGCGGATTTGAACCGCTGACCCCTTCCGTGTCAAGGAAGTGCTCTCCCCCTGAGCTACGCGCCTAGGAAATAAGGACTTAACACTACCAAAAGAATCGCAAAAGTGTCAACACAATCCTTTTTCACCGAGTGCAATTGGAAGTGGGTTTCCGCCGAGGGATAAGCGCAAAAGACGGACAAATGACAAGTCCGATTATGGAGTGCGGCGACTTGTCGCCGCTTTCGTTCGACGCCCGGGCCCTAGCGGCGACAAGTCGCCGCACTCCAAAAGAGCTGGTTCGTCTGCAGTTGACCAAAGCGGCACCTGAGGCGACTCCTAATTCTAATTGCACCCCTCTTCACCGCGGAGAGCGCACAGATTCATCGAGGAAACAAAGAAGTCTCCCCCCGACTCTCGCTGTTCTCTGTGTCTCTTCGTAAAAGCTGGAACGCCGCGACTACGTTGTGAGCGTTTGGTGTTCAGACTCGTGATCAAATTTATGCGGCCTTCTTGACCGAGGCCTGGCTCTTCATCAGGAACTCTACGGCCTTTTCGATCTGTTCTTTACTGATCGTATCCCGGAGCTTCTTGTACTTGCCCGAATCATCGAGATCGTCATAGTACGTTTCTACCAACAGGTCCTGATGCCTGTCCTCGTCGGGAGCTTGAATGTCCGGCTTTATTCCCGTGTTGCGCATAGTGTCGTCCTGAATCATCTTCCCGTTCGGCGTGTAAATCTTGGCCGTGGACAGGACGATCACGGCGCCGCTTTTCAAAGAAATGCGCTTTTGGGACGATCCGATTCCGAAGGTCTTTTCCCCGATAAGCGTGGCGCGTTTGTGGTCCTTTAACGCCCCCGCAACGACCTCCGCCGCGCCGCCGGTCGAGCCGTTAATCAAGACCGCCAGCGGATGGTCCGTGATGAATCGCGCCGGATTCGAACGCACCTCCTCGACTTTCTCTCCCACCCGGTTCTTACTGTAATAAATGACCCCTTCCGGCACGAAGAAATTTGCCAGTTCCGCGCCCTCCGCCAGACTGCCGTCCGCGCAGCCCCGCAGATCAAGGATAAGGCTCTGAGCGCCCGCAGAGATCAGCGTCTTCAGCTTGACTCGAGCTTGCTCCACTGTGGCTCCTCCCAGGGAGGAGATCTCGAGCAATCCGATGTTTCTCTCGACCATGCGCGCTCCGACCGGCATCGGGGCATCCGCTTTGCGAGTTATCTCCAGTTCCGCCGGCTTGGTTCGCGTGCTCCGGAATACGGAGACCCGCGCCTTGGATCCTTCCGGCCCTCGCAGCAGGCTCTCGGTTTCCACGATGCTCTTGTCCTCAACGTTTACCCCGTCTACGGCAATCACGTAGTCCCCCGGCCGGAGACCTGCCTCCTCGGCCGGTCCATTCCGCTCGGTGGAAACCACGTAGATGAGGTCTGCTCTCTTGGAAAGCGCCACGCCTATTCCCGCCATGCCCGCCGCCTTACGCTTTTCGAGCGCCGCCAGTTGTTCCTTGGTGAGAAAAGCGCTGTAAGGATCCAGGGCTTCGATCAATCCGCGCATTGCCCCGTCCTGGACTTTTTGCAAGTCCGGCGATTCGACATAGTCGTCGTTTATCTTTCTGAGAGCATCAATGAAAACTGAGAGCTCTTTGTAAGCCTCATCTTTGGCGACAACCTTTCCGTAGAAGGCAGCCGACACTCCATACAACACGATGAAGGCGGAAAGTATTAAGACTGTGAGTTTCCATTTGTGGAGCATTCGTCCCCCCGGAGTATTTTCGGTGCGTCGAAGCCCAAAAATTATATAGTACCTGGGGAGCCACCGCAAACAAATTGCAGAGGAGCAGAGGGGCGGAGGTGCAGAGGAGATTGCTTTTCCCCCCCGGCCCCTCTGCTCCTCAGCCCCTCTGCAGTTTTCCGTCACCTTGACGGCTCCGTACCGCTGTGTTCCAATGAAGGCGTGCTCTGCGGAAGAACTCTCGCTGTGGACTACGGGATGAAGAGCGTCGGCCTGGCATACAGTGATGAGCTTGGCGTTACGATTCAACCTTTGCCTTCAGTCCCAAACCGAGGCCGGCGAAACCTGATCGGCAGGCTCAAAGCTGCCGTGCTCGAGAACAACATTGGCCAGCTGGTAGTAGGGGTTCCATGGAACATGGACGGTAGCTCCGGTGAGGGAGTCCGAAGCGTGGAACGGCTAATGGAGACGCTTCGTTTGGAGCTGGGACTACCGGTGCAAGGCATGGACGAGCGCCTCTCCTCCGTTGAAGCCACGGAGCTGTGGAACCAAATGAGCGCGCGACAAAGAAAACGGTATCGCACTGTCGACTCCCTTGCGGCGGCACTGATTCTGACAAGATTCCTGGGTGAAAAATAGGACGTGTGGCGCTGGCTGCTCACAGGCTTTGCGGGACTCCTCATTGTCATAGGTCTCGCTGCCTGGTGGTTGCGGATGGATCTAGGCACGCGTTACTACGGATCTCCCGGGCCGAAGACCTTTGTGGAAATCCCACGCGGCGCAGGTATTATGCACATTGCCGCACTGCTCGGCGAGGCTGGGGTCTTGAGGCATCGCCTCCCCTTCGTAGTCTACGTACGTTGGGCCGGAAAGAGTCGAAGCCTCAAGGCTGGTGAATACCTGTTCACTTCTCAGGCAACCCCGGTGGAGATCACGCAGCGGCTGGAACGCGGCGATATCTACTACCACACCATCACGATTCCGGAGGGGCTTACCGCCCGGGAGACCATTGCCCTGATTGCTCAGAGCGGCCTCTGCAAACTGGAGGACTTGGAAAAGGCGCTGCCGCATTCCGATTGGATCGGAGATCTCAGTCCCGAAGCGCGCGACCTGGAAGGATACCTCTTTCCCGAGACCTATCGGGTCCCGCGCCGGATCACCGCCGAGCAGCTTTTGAAAACCATGGTGGACCGGTTCCGAGAGGTTCTTCTTCACCTGAAAGCGCAACATCCCCTTCCAGAGGGATGGACTCCGCATCGGATAGTCACTCTTGCTTCGATGATAGAGAAGGAGGTCAAGCTCGACGCCGAACGCGAGCTGGTGGCCTCCGTTCTCACCAACCGGCTTCGGAAAGGGATCCCTCTGGCGTGCGACCCCACAATCATCTATGCCTTGAAGCTGTCGGGCAAATACGATGGCAATATCAGGAAACGGGATCTGAAGATCGATTCCCCTTACAACACCTATGTCCGGACGGGGCTTCCGCCGGGCCCGATAGCCAACCCGGGCGAGGAATCGCTGAAGGCGGCGCTGGCGCCCGCTTCGACCGACTTTCTCTACTTTGTGGCGCGGAACGATGGCAGCCATCAGTTTTCCAAGGATTTTGAAACTCACGAACGCGCCGTCTTCCGATTCCAAAAGTCTTCCCACTAAGCGATTTCGGATTGCGGATTTCGGATTGCGCATTTTAGGCACCCCAATCCGCAATCCGAAATCGGGGGTGAAGTGCGAGTCAATTCATGGGGCCTTTGACTCTCTCAGAAACTGTGGAGAATTTAATTCGTGTTAATTCGTGGCCAACAAAAAACGCCACGAATTCCACGAAAACGATCCCTGCGATTTGGATGCCATCGGCTCGAAATACAAATTTTCAGAATCTCACAGCCGGGCTATTGACATGCACCTGGCAGTGACGCCTAGAAATTTGACTCGCCCTTCTGATTGCACCCGGCAATCCGTTGACTTGGGGTGGGGCCGATGCTACGATTCGCCTCGTGCGCGTTAATACGCGTTTTGAGAATATTTTCATGCGGCATCTTTCCTTTCTGGTGACGCTTCTGCTGATTTCTTCTCCTCTAGTGGCGCAGACGGATAGGCCCTCTCTGCCCAACCCCATCAAGTTCGTGAACAAGTTCGATATTGTCTGGAACGTGGTGCGGGCCGTGTTGAATGAGTTGGGATACAGCATCGAGCTCGAGGACAAGGCCGGAGGCAGTATAAGCACGAAACCCTACGTGTTTGTCACCGGCTCCCTGACCCCGAGCGAGATCGACAAAGTGGCAATCAAGAACAACACAGCCACCGGCAGCTGGGTGAGGGCGCGTTATTCTGTACAAGCGATCCTGGAGATAGTCAATCCTCGAGAGACCCTGGTTACGGTCCGGACGAAGATGGAAGGGCTCAATCGGGATCTGGACGGCACGGAAAAATGGCTGCCGTTGGAATCCCTCGGAATTTTTGAGAAGCGCATTCTCGGCAAGCTCAGCCTCAAGCTGCTGGGAAACGAGCTTGATTACGAAAACAAGAAGGGATTTTGGGACAAGAGCCCTCAACCCGTGGACCCCAGGAGACCCAAACCTTATCCGACCCGCCCACCGCTCTGATGCCTGAAGCGCCTGAGCCAACCGAGGGAAAGCAGATTGCTCCAGCGAGTGTCGTGGTACGCACGCCTCCTTATCTGATTGAGAGCCCCTCGCTGGCAAACCGTGTCGCCCGCGGCTCGTTGATTTTCCTGGCTGTCGTCGTGGCGGCAGGGCTTATCTTGATTGTTCTTCCTCAGAGCACGGTCGAACGGATGATCCACGGCCTGCAGGCAACCAAGGCTGCAGATCTTCCTCCCGAGAAGATCGCCCTCCTCTATCTGGGGGACGAAATGAAGGGTAAAGAGTTCCACATCCGCGGCATCGTGAGAAACATCTCGTCGGAACCGCTGCAAAAATTGGACGCCACGGTGCGCCTGTACTCCACTGAGAACACGCTGCTCGAGACGGTAGTGGTCCGCATGGACCAGGACGTCATTCCTGCGGACGCTACTGCGGAATTCCACCTGACCTATCCGAACTTTATGGGGCAGTTCGGCACCTATTCCGTGGACTTCAAGTGGCGCGGTGGAGAATTGGTTCCCTATAAGGACAGGCGTGGCACGAAATTTTTGAAATAGGCCCTTCCCGGCTGCTTCGAACCCATGACGCGAAGATACAGTCTCTTCTACCTGCTGCCGTATCTTGCCCGCCACAGGTTGGACATGAGTAGCGGCTTTCTCATGGTCGTGCTCACTGTGGTGGCAAGCATGTTTGGTCCCTGGGTGTTGAAGTACGTCGTGGACGATCTCGAGACTTCAGTCGTGGCCGAAAAGCTTCCGATTTACGCGGCGATGATTGTAGGCATCGCCGTGGTCGAGGGGTTTTTCCGATTCTGGATGCGAAAGATTCTCATCGGCGTCAGCCGGCGCATCGAATACGAACTGCGCAATGACTTCTTCGCGCACCTGCAAAGGATGTCCCTTTCCTTTTTCCACTCGCATCCTACGGGAGACATCATGTCGCGCGCCACAAACGACCTGAACGCCGTGCGCTCAGTTCTGGGTCCGGGAATCATGTACTCGATGACGACATTCGTGACGGTGGTGATCGCCACGATCATCCTACTGCGGATCAACTCGAAGCTGACCTTGCTGGCATACCTGCCACTGGCGCTGGTTTCTCTCACCGTGAAACACTTCGGCCAGCAGATCCACGATCGCTTTGAACGGATTCAGGATCAATTCTCGATGATCAGCAACATGGCGCAGGAAAACCTGTCCGGCATCCGCGTCATAAAAGCGTTTGCGCGCGAGGAGTCCGAGATCCTGGAGTTCGACAGATTGAACCGGGAGTACGTCGCGCGGAGTGTTTCGCTGATCCGCCTCTGGGCCACCTTTTATCCGCTCATGGGCTGCTTGATCGGTCTGTCTTCCGTAGCTCTGTTGTGGCTGGGAGGGCGGGAGGTGATTGCCGGGCATTTGAGCCTGGGAGAATTTGTGGCTTTCCTGGGCTATCTCTCCATGCTCACCTGGCCGACGATCGCCGTCGGCTGGGTGATTAACATCTTTCAGCGCGGCGCCGCTTCCATGAGCCGAATGCTGGAGATCCTGGAGACTCCGCCTGAGATTCAGGACGACCCGGCTGCCGCGGTTCCCGAGCAGATAGGCGGATCCATCGCGTTTCAGGGGCTCTCGTTTCGCTATACGGGCAACGGACCGGAAGTGCTGCGCGATGTCCGGCTGGAGATTCCGGCCGGCAAGACGCTCGCCATTGTGGGGCACACGGGCAGCGGGAAATCCACGTTGATCAATCTCCTGACGCGCCTGTTCGATCCACAGCCAGGCACGGTCCTAGTTGATGGCCGGGATGTACGGCTCTGGCCTCTCAGCAGCCTGCGAAGACTCCTGAGTTACGTCCCCCAGGAGACTTTTCTGTTTTCCGACACCATCCGCGAAAACATCTCCTTCGGACGTGACGGGGAAGCCTCGGACCAGGAGGTAGAATCAGCCGCACAGGTCTCCCAGATCCGCGGCGACATCCAGCAATTTCCCCAGAAGTATCAAACCTTCGTGGGCGAGCGCGGGATCACGCTTTCCGGTGGGCAAAAGCAGAGAGTCGCCATAAGCAGAGCGGTCCTGCTGGACCCCAAAATCCTGATTCTGGACGACGCTCTCTCCAGCGTCGACACGTACACGGAAGAGCAGATTTTGAAGGAGCTCGCGAGCGTCAGGAAGGACCGGACCACGATTCTGATTTCCCACCGGATCTCGACCGTGCAAAACGCGGACGAAATCATCGTCCTGCAGGACGGGGCCATCGTGGAGCGCGGCACGCACAGCACCCTGATGGCGCTGCAGGGCGTCTACGCAAGTTTGTATCAGAAGCAGTTGCTCGAAGAAGAGCTGGCATCCGCCTGAGACTCATGTCTATGGACCCGAGGGAAGAACAGGTTCTCGGAAAAGCGTACGACGGGCGGCTCATGCGCCGCCTCCTCGTCTACATCGCTCCCTACCGGAGCTCGGCAGTCCTGGCGCTGCTGCTGATCATCTCGGCCGCCGTCCTCTCCATACTTCCTCCTTATCTGACCAAGATCGCCATTGACCGCTACATCCAAAACCATGACCTGGCAGGCTTGAACCGTGTTGCGGCGCTCTATGTCGGGATCCTGGTCGCCGTCCTCGGATTGACCTACGGGCAGACCATGGTCATGAATCTCATGGGCCAGAAGATCATGTACGACCTGCGGATGCAGATATTCCGCCATCTGGAAGCGCTCGATGTCGCTTTCTTCGACCGCAATCCCGTGGGCCGCCTCATGACTCGGGTGACAACGGACGTTGACGCGCTGAACGAGTTGTTCACATCGGGAGTGATTTCGATTTTCGGGGACCTGTGCACGCTGTCGGGGATCGTCGTCACGCTCTTTGTGCTCGACTTCAGGCTCGCCCTGGCGATCTTCTCCGTGCTTCCTCTCCTGTTTCTGGTTACCTTCACGTTCAAGATCAAAGTTCGCGACTCCTTCCGCCGGGTTAGAACCGCCATTGCGCGCATCAACGCTTTTTTGCAAGAGAACATTACCGGCACCGCGGTGGTTCAGATCTTTGGCCAGGAGAAGAAACAGTTCGAAAAGTTTACCCGGATCAATTGCGAACACCTGGAAGCAAACCTGCAGTCCATTTTCTACTATGCGGTCTTCTATCCCCTTCTGGAGCTTGTGGGCGCGCTCGCGGTGGCCCTGATCGTGTGGTACGGCGGCTTTAAGGTACTCTCCGGCACACTCACTCTCGGCGCGCTGGTCGCGTTCATTCAGTATTC
>WNGG01006307.1_pt1 | contig 17834 bp, 15 predicted proteins | sample 5400661 | NCBI WGS metagenome assembly WNGG01 (sample SAMN13153372, study PRJNA577476) | soil metagenome | isolation source: 100 cm soil or saprolite under Garry oak tree replicate 1 | place: USA:California | collected 2016-06-15
GGCCGGCGACCCCGTCACATAGGCGTTTCCGCCGCTGTTGCCGGCGGAGGCGACCACGACCACGCCAGAGTCGACGAGGTTGTTGGAAGCGACGCTGTCGGGGTCGCTGTTCCGCCCGAAGACGGAGCCGAGCGACATGTTGACGACGCCGATGGCTCCCGGGTTGGTGAGGTTCCTGTTCGCCACCCATTCCAGGGCATCGGTGACCACGTTGGTCGAGCCCTCGCAGCCGAAGACGCGAAGGGCGTAGATGCTGGCCTGTGGGGCGACGCCAGGGCCGACCTTGAAGGAATTCGATCCGAGCGTCGAGCTGTCATAAGGACCGGTGAACGTGGCGCCGCTGGAGAGGACGCCCTCGCCAGCAGCCGTGCCCGCCACATGCGACCCGTGACCGAAGCAGTCCAGCGGGTCCGGGTCGGGGTGCGGGATCAATTTGGGAGACCCCGCCGCAGCCGAGGCGTCGTAGTCGTCGCCGACAAAGTCGGTGCCGCCGACCACCTTCGCGTTGGGGAAAGCCGCCGTGCCGATCGTCAGGCCGTTGTCGCTGGCGAAGTCGGCCGGGTTGCCCGAGCCACCGAAGTCCGCGTGGTAGTAGTCGATGCCGGTGTCGATGACCGCGATGCCCACGCCGCTGCCGGTGGCGCCCGTGTTCTGCCAGGCCGTGTCAGCCCCCATGAACACGACGCTATCGATGTTGTCGATCTTGTAGGTCGACACGGGCCGGATGCCGACGACTCCGGGGAGCGCCGCCAGCGCGGCGAGCTGGCTGATGGCGACCTGAACCTTGATGCCGTTGTATGCCACCTGGTAGGTGCCGAGGACGTGTGCCTGGTGGGCCGCGAGGGTCGCGCCAAGCTTCGCCTGGGCAGATGCCAGCTGCTTCTTCAGCGTGAGCTTGTCTGCCTGCGAAAGCCCCCCTCGCTGTAGGACGGGCTTGTCGACGAGCTGGAGGATGACGGTGACCTGGCGTGAGCTGTCGAGCATCGCCGGTCGCAGCTGTGGGTCGATCCCGCCGACGTTGAGACGAGTGAAGGTTCTGTCAGGCGATGCCGCGACGCCGGGCGATCCAAATGCGAGCACGAGCGCGCCGACACCGAGCAAGCTGAACCACCTGTGCTTCATGCCCTCTCCTCAGGCGATGCCTGACCCAAACCCTTCGACGCCCACCACCGAGCGAACAAACGTAGCAAAGCCTTGGTGCAGGGTCAACGCTCGATCGGAACGGCCCCGCTGTTGACGAGGCTTTAAGACTCGTCCCTCAGGTCGTCGTACTCGTCCGAGCGCCGGTCGGAGCGACTCGCCGCCAGGCTCGCGGGCGGCGCCGACAGCTGCTTGAGGCTGAGCGATATCCGCCTCCGCGCGGTGTCGATCCCGATCACCTTCACCTGCAGCGTCTCGCCAACTTTGAGCACGTCCTCTGTGCGCTCCACGTGATCCCACGAGAGCTCTGAGATGTGCAGCAGGCCTTCGATCCCGACCATGATCTGCAGGAAGGCGCCGTACTTCTTGGTCTTGGTGACCTGGCCTTCGACGATCGAACCGATCGGCATCGACTGCACGAGCTTCTCCCACGGGTCCTGCTGCAGCTGCCGCAGCGACAGCGAGATGCGCGTCTGCTCCGGATCAAGCTTGATCACCTTGACCGTCACCTCATCGCCCAGCTGCAGGACGTCGGTCACCTTGGAGACGCGGTCCCATGACAGCTCGGAGATGTGGATCAGCCCGTCCGCCCCGCCGATGTCAACGAAGGCGCCGTAGCTGGTAATGCCCGACACGGTGCCCTTGACGGTCGCCCCCATCTGCAGCCGGCTGAAGAGCTCCTCTCGCTTGCGCGCGCGATCCTCGTCCTCGGCGGCCTTCTGGCTGACGATGAGCCGGTTCCGCTTGCGGTTGACCTCGAGGATCTTGACGGGGATGCGCTGGCCGACCAGCGACTCCAGGCTCCCGGCGTGGGCGCGAGCCACCTGGCTCGAGGGCAGGAACCCGCGGAGGCCGAGCACGTTGACGATCAGGCCGCCTTTGTTCTGCTCGCGCACGTCGGCGTCGATGACCGAGCCATCCGCCTGCTTCTCCGCAGCCACCAGCCAGGTCGTCTCCGCCCGCGCGCGGCGCAGGCTGAGGACGACGTTGCCCTCTTCGTTCTCGGGCTGGAGCACGTAGACCTTGATGAGGTCGCCGGGCTCGAGGCCGATCGCATCCACCTCGCCGCGCATGCCGAGCTCCTTGCTCGAGATAACTCCCTCGGCCTTGGCGCCGATGTCGACAAGCACCTCGTCCGGGTCGACGCGCACGACGACGCCATCGACAATATCCCCATGGTTGGGGGTCTTGAAGGCCTCCTCCTCGTAGTGGAGGTAGTCCTCCATGGTCATCATCCCCGCAGACGAGTCCTTGTCGGTCGCCTCTTCCTGCTCTTTCAGGACGACACCGGACTCTGTGGCCAAACCGTGTTCAACCCCCTGGATTTATTGGTGTGGTCTTGGTCGTCAGAACGGCCCTACGCCAAAACGAACTGCCATTGTAACTCAGAACTGCGCGCTATCCAGGATGGGTCGCGAGAGGTCGTGGTTGTCGATGAGCCTTGTCTTCCCGATCCAGACGGCAAGCACCGCCAGCGTGCCAGGAGCGCTGAAGGTCTCCGGATCGACCACCTCGACATAGTCCACCCTGGCCAAAGACTCCGCCTCGATCACCTCGAGGAGCGCGGCCCGCAGCCGGGCCGGATCCCGCTCGCCGCGGCCGTACGCGTCCGCAGCCAGACGCAGCGCGCGGCTCAGGCACGTCGCCGCCTGGCGCTGCGCCGCATCAAGGTACGCATTGCGCGAGCTGAGGGCGACGCCGTCGGGCTCACGCACTGTCGGGCACGCGCGGATCTCGACCCCGGTGTCCAGGTCGGCGGCGAGCCGCTTGACCACGGCCACCTGCTGCGCATCCTTCTGCCCGAAGTAGGCGCGGTCGGGCTGGACGGCGTTGAACAGCTTGTCGACCACCGTGGCGACACCTTCGAAGTGGCCGGGACGGGCAGCGCCTTCGAGCGGCTCCGAAACCCGGTGGACTGTGACCCGCGTGCTCGCGTCCTTCGGATACATGGTCGCGGCCGCGGGCATATAGATTGCGTCCACCTCCGCCGCGCGCAGCAGCTCGAGGTCGTGCACGGGGCTGCTCGGGTAGCGCGCGAGGTCTTCGTTCGGTCCGAACTGGATCGGGTTGACGAACACGCTCACCACCACCCTGGTGTTCTGTTTGCGCGCCGACTCGACCAGGCTCATGTGCCCGGCATGCAGCGCCCCCATGGTGGGCACGAGCCCGATCGAATCGCCGGCCGCTCGCCATCCTCGGGAAAGGTCCCGCATCAAGTCCGGCGTGCCGACAGCGATCGGCCCCGAGCTATTTCTGACCGGCGCCGTACTTGACCTCGTCTGGTTGTTGAGGCTTGGCCGCCGGACCGCCGTTGGCCGAGTACGTGTGCTCCGGGCCGGGGAACGTCCCGTCGCCCACCTCCTGGATGTACCGCACGGCGGCCTTGGTGATCTCCCCGGCGAGGTTCGCGTAGCGCTTGACGAACTTCGGCGCCTTGCCGGTGGTCAGGCCCAGCATGTCGTGGAGGACGAGCACCTGGCCGTCGGTTCCCGCGCCCGCGCCGATGCCGATCGTCGGGATGCGCAGGCCCTTCGTGACTCGCGTCGCAAGGTCGGCAGGCACGCCTTCGAGGACCAGGCTGAACGCGCCGGCCTGCTCGAGCGCCCTGGCATCGGCGAGGATGCCCGCCGCCTGCTTGTCGCTCTTGCCCTGGACCTTGAAGCCGCCCATCTGGTGGACGAATTGCGGCGTGAGCCCCAGGTGCCCCATGACCGGTATGCCGAGCGCCGTCAGCTTGCCGGTGATCTCGACGATGCGGCCGCCGCCTTCGAGCTTGACGGCGTGCATCCCGGCCTCCTGCAGGAAGCGACCCGCGCTCGCTATCGCCTGCTCGACGGAGCGGTGGTAAGACATGAAAGGCATATCGCCCACAAGAAGCGCCTGCTGGGAGCCGCGCGCGACCGCCTTCGCGTGGTGGATCATCTCGTCCAGCGTCACGGGCAGGGTGGTCGGGTAGCCCAGCATGACCATGCCGAGGCTGTCACCGACGAGCAGGATCGGGATTCCGGCCTCGTCGAGGATCCTGGCGCTCAGAAAGTCGTACGCGGTGAGCACGGCAAATCGCCGGCCCTCTTCTTTGAAGCGCTGAACGTCCAGCACCGTCGTCATCTCTGACGTCTCCTTCGGGTCGCTGCCACTTGTCGGGTCAGCGCCCTCTCGATGCGCCCTGCCGCTTTGGGGTCGAGACCCCCACGCCTTGCGATCTCGAGCGCGATCGAGCCGAGCATACGATAAAGGTCACCCGGCCGCGAGTTGAGCCGGTCGAGCACTTCCAGGTGGCGCGCCACCGTCTCCGCGTCGCCGCGCCGGATGGGGCCGGTCAGGGCCGCGGTCGGGCCCTGCTCGAGGGCGACCGCAAGCGCGTTCTGCATCAGAGGCGCCAGGCTTCTCAGCGCTTCCTCTCTGCTCCAACCGATCGCTTCGAGCAGGGACGCCGCTTCGTCCACCATCGCCACCACGTAATTGGACGCGAACACAGCCGCGGCGTGATAAAGCACACGCTCGCTGTCGTCAACGTGAAGAGGACGAGCGCCGACGTCTCGCGCCAGCTTCGCGAGACGCCGCCTGAGCGCCGAGCTCGAGGCATCGACCGCGACTGTGATCCCGCGAAAAGCCGACGGGTCGCGCGGCGCCGGGAACGACTGGAGCGGATGAAAGGAGCCGACTGGATTGCCGCTGAAGGCGCCCAGCGCGTCCACCGTGCGGCGACCCCGTCGACAGCGTGATCTGGGACCGCCAAGAATACGACGCCAAACGAGGGCGGCTTGATGAAGGCTGAGCGTCCGGGCAGGAGCGATGTGTCATGGCCTGCCGCTCGAAAGGCCCGCGCAAGGCTGCGGCCGACGTTGCCCCGGCCCAGGACGAAGAGTCGTTCTGGCGTTTTCTAGTGGACTAGCTGGCGCTTGAGGACGCGGCGGCCGCCGGCGGCGCTTCGAACGACTCGCGATTGAGGATCGCGTCGAGCTCCTTGGCGTCGAGCGTCTCGACGATCTTCAGCTGCTCGACCACGGCGTCCATCTGGCGCCGCTGGGCGGTGAGGATCACCTTCGCGGTCTGGTAGCCGTGGTTGACGATGCTGCGGATCTCTTCGTCGATGAGCGCCGCGACCTCTTCGGAGTAGTTGCGCTGCTCGCCGAGGTCCCGGCCGAGGAACACCAGCTCCTCCTTGTGGCCCATCGTCACAGTGCCCAGCTTTTCGCTCATGCCCCACTGCGTCACCATCCGGCGCGCCATCAGCGTCGCCTTCTGGATGTCGTTCTCAGCCCCCGAGGTCACGTCGCCGAACACGATCTCCTCGGCCACGCGCCCGCCCATGATGCCCGCGATCTGGTCCATGAGCTCGTCTTTCGAGATCAGGTACTTGTCCTCCTGGGGAAGGCTGAGCGTCCAGCCGAGAGCCATGCCGCGAGAGATGATCGAAACCTTGTGCACCGGGTCGGCGTGCGGAAGGGACTTCATCACCAGCGCGTGCCCGGTCTCGTGGTAGGCGATGACCTCTTTCTCGTGGTCGGAGATGCGCCGGCTCCTGCGCTCGGGCCCGGCGATCACCCGTGCGATTGCCTCCTCGAGCTCGTCCATGCCGATGACCTTCCTGTTGGCGCGCGCTGCGAGGATGGCCGCCTCGTTGATCAGGTTGGCGAGGTCGGCGCCGGTGAAGCCAGGCGTCTGGCGGGCGAGCACGTCGAGGTCGACTGTGGAGTCGAGCGGCTTGTTTCGCGCGTGCACGTCGAGGATGGCGCGGCGGCCCTTGATGTCGGGCCGGTCGAGTGTCACATGGCGGTCGAAACGTCCGGGGCGCAGCAGCGCCGGGTCGAGCACGTCGGGCCGGTTGGTGGCCGCGATGATGATCACGTGGGTGTTGGTGTCGAAGCCGTCCATCTCCACCAGCAGCTGGTTCAGCGTCTGCTCGCGCTCGTCGTGGCCGCCGCCTAGCCCAGCTCCACGCTGGCGGCCGACGGCGTCGATCTCGTCCACAAACACGATGCACGGGGAGTTCTTCTTGGCCTGGTCGAAAAGGTCGCGGACGCGGCTGGCACCGACACCCACGAACATCTCGACGAATTCAGAGCCTGAGATCGAGAAGAAGGGGACGCCCGCCTCGCCGGCCACCGCCTTGCTGAGCAGGGTCTTGCCTGTGCCCGGAGGGCCGACGAGCAGCACGCCCTTGGGGATGCGCGCGCCCAGGGCGACGAACTTCTCCGGGTATTTCAGGAACTCGACGATCTCCGTGAGCTCCTGTTTCGCCTCGTCGACGCCGGCGACGTCGGCGAAGGTGATCGCCGGCTTGTCGCCCGCGATCATGCGCGCGCGCGAACGCCCGAAAGAGATCGCCTGGTTGTTCCCGCTCTGCGTCTGACGCAGCACCCACCACATGAACGCCGCGATCAGGATGACCAGGATGATGTTGGGCAGCAGCACGCTGAGCAGGTACGTCCCGCTGTTGTTGCTGCTGATCTTGACGTCGACGGGCACGCCATCCGCGGTCTTGTCGTTTCTCAGCTCCGTGGTGAACTGGCAGTCGGAGCCGGCGCAGTCGGGCAGCGTCACGTTGTGCTTGCGCCCGTTGATGTCGGTGGCGATGCCGTCAGTGCCTTTGATCTCGACCTGCTTGACCTGGCCGGCCGCGGCCTGATTCATCAGGTTGGAAAAAGACCAGTCACTGGCGTTCTGGCTGCCCTGGATCGACTGCCATGTGAACCAGAACACCAGGCCGAGGACGACGACCAGTGCGAAATAAAACAGGCTGGAGCGGGGAAAGCGGCTCAAGTGAGATCTCCTGGACGGCTGTTCGGCGATTCTACCGTAGCCGGGAAGCCGTTGATCGTCACATGCACGGCCCTTTCACCTGGGCTGCTCGCGAAGCTGGTGTCGACAGCGACCCCTGGGACCACGGCGAGTTCGCTGCCTGCAAACACCAGCGGCCATGCGTCCCGCTCTTCGCGAGGGATGCGCGCGTCCACGAAGATGTCCTGCAGCTTTCGGGTACCGCGGCCGCCCACTGGTCGCATCTTGAGGCCAGGACGGCGATACGCGAGCGTGAGGTCGAGTCCGGGCTTGAGGTGGACGGCGGATTGGTCGCCGCATCCGGCGCATGGCACGACGTCGAGCTGCAAAAGCTCGTTGCCTTCTTGCCCAAGGGCGGCGGCGATGATCTCCATCGAGTCACCCACGATACGCAAACGTTTGGCTCCGGGTAGATCGACCCCTCTGCCGCCAGGCCCCGGCTGAGCCAGGCGCAGCATCGAGCTCACGTGGCGCCGCGACAGGGCCGGCTGGGCGCCTCCCGCTCGAGCGTAGAGAAGCTTCATCAGCTCGGCCGCCACAGGCTGGGGCGCGGCGGCCACGCGCTTACGGGAGGCGGTGGCGCCCTGCAAAGTCAGCTCGGCCTCGGCCGCAATCTTGTCCTGGAGGGCCGCGGCTCGAATCGCCGCCCCATAGAAGCGCCTCGTGATGCCGGGACGGTCGCGCTCGAGCGCGGGGAGGATCTCGCGCCGGACGCGCACGCGCTCGAACGCTGTGTTCGCGTTGGCCGGATCCTCCACAGCTTCGATCCCGCGGCGGCGCAGGAAATCGACCACATCGGCCCTCCACACGCCGAGCAGCGGGCGCACAAACGGACCCCGGCGGGCGGGCATTCCGCGCAGCCCCGCCAGACCGCACCCGCGCATCAGGTGGAGGACCGTTCCCTCCACGACATCGTCCGCGGTGTGCGCAATCGCGACCACGTCCGCGTCTGTGCTCAGTCGCGCCCGCTCGAGAAATTCGTAGCGAAGTTGTCGCGCGGCGGCCTGGACGGAGCCCCGCGGCAGCGGCTCGGTGCGGCGTTCCATCGCAAGTTCAACGCCGAGTCCCCGGCATAGATCGCCCACATGCGCGGCGACCTGGTCGGATGCCGGCTGCAGCGCATGGTCGTAATGGGCCGCGACGACGTCGTGACCCTCATCGCCGAGCGCGACCAGAAGCGCTGTGCTGTCCGGCCCGCCGGACACTGCGACGAGCACGCGCCGGCCGTGCACGAGGCCGAACCGGCGGATGCCGAGCACCAGACGGTGGGTTGAGGGGATGGACTCGATGGGCAGCATTGGTGAACTTACGTTCCCACAATTCACGCGTGGAGCGTGTGACTAGCTGATGAAGGCTCTCACCTGTCCGATGACCAGCTCAGGGGTGCCGTGAAGGTCTGCGGCCGTGAAGCGAAGCAGGCGAATGCCGGCGGTCAGGAGCCGGTTTTGCCGTCGGTCGTCATTCGCAAGACTGTTGCTGTGTGACGCACCGTCGTACTCCAAACCCAAACGCTGGTTCGGGTAATACAGGTCAGGCCTGCCGAGGAAACGCCCCTCCTCATCGTGGAGTGGCACCTGCGCGCAGGGGCGTGGGAGCCCCGCCAGGACGAGCAGCAAGCGCAGGCGCGTTTCCATCGGCGACTCCGCCGCGGGCTCGGCCAGCGCAACCACGCGTCGCAGGCGTGCGATGCCCCTACGGTCGCCATTCGCGGCGATGTACCCACGCAGTTGAACCAGATCACAAAGTCGCTTATGCAGCGCCATGTCCGCCGCAACCACCGCCTCCACCAAGGGCAAGTGCGCCGCCAGATCGCGGAGTGTTCGCAGAATCGACGTTGCATGCAATCCGTTTCGCCGGACTACCTCGTTCGAAGCAAGCTTGGCTCGCCGTAGGGCCACACCAGCACGCACGGAAATGTGAACCGGAGTGGGAACGGTGACGTCGACAGGATCACAAGGAGGTAGATCCAATCCATGCAACCACGCGGCCGTTCGGCCGGAGAAGACCGCCACAGCCGGAAGGCGGCGCTGAACCGTCAGCAGACGGAGCATCGGGCTGTCCGGCAGGCCTGCCCAAACGTAGAAACCGCAACCCATGCGCCGCCAGCTCGCACCACGTAGCTGACGGCGAGTGAGGCCCGCCTGCCGTGCTTCGTCGATGGTGAAAGGAGCGCACATCAGCGTCGCCGGCACCTGCGGAATACGCGCCACGTTGCGGAGGCTGCCAGCGCGGGGCTCACAAGAGCAACCGAGCGTGTAAATGCGCCTGGATGGGCCAGTGTTGCGTGGTACTGTCGCCATATGGCCCTCTCACCAGGCCACCAGTAGGGCTAACTGTCGCCAGTTGGACCTATTCGAGAGCTCCGGCTAGCGGTGGTGGTGCCGGCTGGACTCGAACCAGCGACAACGCGATTATGAGTCGCGCGCTCTACCACCTGAGCTACGGCACCGCGCAGCGAATGCTATCGGGGGGTTTGCGCCCTTGCCTTCAGCTTGCGCTTCTTTCGGCGGTGCTTGGCGATCGCCACCCGCTTCCTCTTGTTCAAACGCCCTCACATGAAACAGAGCCGGGCGACGCCCGGCTCCTGATTGGACATCAATTGGTTGCGGAGGTCGGATTCGAACCGACGACCTTCGGGTTATGAGCCCGACGAGCTGCCGCTGCTCCACTCCGCGACTCGATTATACCCCCGCCCTTCTGGCCGTTCAGGGCGAGGGCGAGGCCTCTGGGGTCGGGCTTGGGGCGGCGCTCACGAGGTACAGCTTTTCCCACGGCTTGGCGTAACCATTGAGGCGCGCCTCCTCCTCGTTCGCCGCCCCCGACTCCAGAGCCTGGATGTCTTTGTGATAGCCCGCGTTCTGCGCGGCAATGATGGCGTTCTGCCGGCGCAGGTCTGAGACCTGTTGGCTCAGCCGGTGCCCGAGGTATGCCTCCTGGGCAAAGGCAATGCCGACCCACAGGGCGCCCACCAGCACTGCGATCGTGACCACAGCGTGCCGCATCCCGAGCGCGTTCACGCGCACGGTCCCGGCGGCGACAAAAGCTCTGCTGTTTCTCATGGTGCGTCGTAGGCTGCGACGTTGCTCGGAAGGTGCCGAATATTATCAAAAGGGCCCGGCGGGGAGGCGCTTAGCCTGATTCCCCCCAGCGCCTTTCCAGCTCTTCGGGCTCGACATCGCGAAAGCTCAGGCCGTCCCTGCGCAGCGAAGCCTCGGTTTCCGCAAAGCGCTTGCGGAAACGCTCGCCCGCCACGCGCAGGGCATCCTCGGGGTTGACCTTGAGGCGCCGCGCCAGTGAGACGACAGCGAAGAGCAGGTCGCCCATCTCATCGAACGCGCGCTGCGGATCTTCGGCCGCAGCGAGCTCGCGCGCCTCCTCGGCGACGTTCTCGGCCGCTGCAATCGGTGAGGAGAAATCGAAGCCCACGCGCGCGGCGCGCTTCTGCAGGCCGAGCGCCCACGCCAGCGCTGGCAGAGCTGCCGGCACGCGATCGACGACGGACTCGTTCTCTCGCCCGCTCGCCTCCGCTTCGCGACCCTTGGCGTGCTCCCAGTTCCGCAGCACCTCCTCCGCGTCCGCGACCGAGACGTCGCCGAACACGTGCGGATGCCTTGCCACCATCTTCGCGGCGACAGCCTCCGAAACATCGGTGGCGGTGAATCGACCCTCCTGGGCCGCTATCTCCGCGTGCATGGCGACCTGGAGCAGAAGGTCGCCGAGCTCTTCCTCTATCTTCGCGTCGTCGCCGGCATCGATTGCGCCGAGCAGCTCGTACGTCTCCTCGAGCAGGTAGGGACGGAGCGACTCGTGCGTCTGCTCGCGGTCCCAGGGACAGCCTCCTGGGGCTCGCAATCGGGCCACGACCTCGAAGATGGCCGCGATTCCCGGCGAGTAGGGACGGTCACCCGAGCCTGGCATGGCCTTTGATTCTGTCACGGGCTCGAGGCCACAGCGGTCTTGCCCGCCTGGTACAGGTCACCCATCTCAGCGAGCAGCCGGAGCAGGTCGTCCGGCCACGACTCCCCCTGGCGCCGCATCTTGATCCGGTTGGGCGCGATGGCGATTCGCCCGGCCATCCGCCGGCGGAGCTCCTCGACGTCGAGGAACCGCTCGGGGTCGACGCGGATCGCGATATCGTGGCCATCCGCAATTACCGCGCGCAAGCCAAGTCTGTGGCCGCGCAGCTTCACGCGCAGCGAGTAAGCGAGGTTGTCCAGCTGAGCCGGCCGCGGGCCGTACCTGTCCTCCAGCGAACGCAGGACCGCATCCATCTCCTCCTCCGCCTCCGCTGCGGCCAGCTGGCGATACGCGCCCAGTCGAAGCTTCTCGTCGCGGATGTAAGAGCGCGGGATGAAGTGGTCGAGCGGAAGATCTAGGTTCATCTCGGCTGTCGTGAGCACGTCGCTGACCACCGTTTCCTCGGCTCCCGACCGCAGCCTGGAAACCGCGCTCTGGAGCATCTGCAGGTACATCTCAAAGCCGACCGCGGCGATCGCGCCGTGCTGCTCCGTACCGAGCAGGTTGCCCGCGCCGCGGATCTCCAGGTCCCGCAGCGCGATCTTGAATCCCTGGCCCAGCTCGTGCAGGCCGGAGATCACGTCCAGCCGCTTGTCAGCGTTCTCGGTCAGCGTGCGTCGCGGGTCATAGAGGAAATACGCGTACGCGCGCCGGCCCGACCGTCCCACGCGCCCGCGCAACTGATAGAGCTGGGCGAGCCCGAAGCGGTCCGCGCGCTCGACGATGATCGTGTTGACGTTGGGGATGTCGAGGCCCGACTCGATGATCGTCGAGCACACGAGGACGTCGAAGCGGCCCGACTCGAAATCGACCATGACGTTGGCGAGCTGGTCTTCCGGCATCTGCCCGTGACCGACTGCGACGCGGGCAGTGGGCACCAGCTCCCGCACCCGATCCGCCGCCTTCTGGATGGTGCGCACGCGGTTGTGGACGAAGTACACCTGGCCGCCTCGCTCGAGCTCTCGACTGATCGACTCGCGCACAAGCTCGTCGTCGTCCGCCGTGACGTAGGTCTTGATTGGCTGCCGCTCCTCGGGTGCTGTCTGGATGACGCTCATGTCGCGAATCCCACCGACCGCCATGTGCAGCGTGCGCGGGATCGGCGTCGCGGACAGCGACAGCACGTCCAGCTGCGTGCGCAACTTCTTCAACCTCTCCTTCTGCATGACACCGAAGCGGTGCTCCTCGTCGACGATCAACAGACCGAGCCGCTTGAAGTGGACGTCACGCTGGAGCAATCGGTGCGTCCCGATGACGACGTCGACGTGCCCCGACTTCAGGCCCTCCAGCGTTTGTGCCTGCGTCTCTTCGTCGACGAACCGCGAAAGCATCTCGATAGTGACCGGAAAGCTGGCCAGCCTCTCCTTGAAAACGTGGAAGTGCTGCTGCGCCAGCACCGTGGTCGGTGCCAGCAGCGCGACCTGCTTCCCGCTCATTGAGGCCTTGAAGGCCGCGCGCAGCGCGAGCTCCGTCTTGCCGAATCCGACGTCCCCGCACAACAGCCGGTCCATCGGGTGGTCCGACTCCATGTCAGCCTTGATCTCGGCCAGGGCCGCGAGCTGGTCCGGCGTCTCCTCATAAAGAAAGGACGACTCCAGCTCCTGCTGCCAAGGCGTGTCAGACGCGAAGGCGATGCCCGGCCTGGCCTCGCGAAGCGAATAGATCTTCAGGAGGTCGTCGGCGACGTCCTGGACCACCTTCCGCGCGCGGCTTCGCGCGCGCGTCCAGTCGCCGGTGCCCAGCCTGTGCAGCGTCGGTTGGCCCTCACCACCCAGGTACTTCTGGACGCGGTCCAGGCTCTCGACGGGCACGAACAGCCGGTCGCCTTCCGCGTACTCGAGCTCGAGGTATTCGCGGTGCGCGCCCTCGGTCTCGATCAGACGCATGCCGCCGAAGCGGGCGATGCCGTGGTCCACATGCACGACCAGCTCGCCAGGGGCGAACTCGAGCGTGAACTCACGTGTCAGCTCCTCCGCCCGAGCGCGCGACGATCGCACGCGAACGGGACGGCGGACGCGGCCGAACAGCTCGGCGTCGGTGATGAGATGAAAGCCGAGGGAGGGCTGCGCGCAGCCGGATTGGATGTCGATGTCCGCGCGCTGAAGGCCCATCTGCACTTCGAGGTCGACGTCGAGCTCCACCTCGTTTGGTTCGGAGGCGGCATCGAGAAACGCCTGGAGCCTCTCCCCTTGCTCGGTGGCGATCACGACCGCGGCCGCGCTCGCCAGAGCCGAGAGCTCGGCAGCCGCGTGGGCCCGCCCGACCAGCGGCTCGCCCTCGACCCAGCCGAGGTCGATGCTTCCATCGGCCTCCCCAGCCGTGATCTCGAGTCGTGGATGGCCGGCGGCGACCTCTAGACGCTCGACGGAAACCATCGGCAGGGCGAAGCCGCGGGGAAGCTCGGCGCCCTCGGCTTCAGCGGCGGCGAGCATCCGCGTTTCGTCATTGAGCGATCGAGCGTCTGCACGCTGCCGTTTCGGCTCGAAGTCGACGACCACGGCGTCGCTCGCGAGATGCTCCAGCAGCGAAGGGAGGGCGGGCTCCAGGTACGCCGCGTAGTACTCGACGCCTGGGAAGGCCGCGCCCGAGGCCAGGCGCTCGAGCTCCTCCTCCCAGTCGGCGCGGACGTCGGAGCGCAGCGCCTCGAGGTCCACGCTCGACCGCAGGCGAGCCGCCGCCGCGGCTCCCCGATCAGGGCCCAGCAGCAGCTCGCGACCAGGGCGGATGGAGGCGACCGGTATCGCCATCACCGAGCGCTGGTTCGAAGGGTCGAACACCCTCAGGGTCTCGATGACCTCACCCGACCACTCGGCGCGCACAGGTGCATCGGCGGCCGCCGGGAAGACGTCGAGGATGCCGCCCCTGACCGAGAACTGTCCCGGTTCCTCCACCAGCGGCTCGCGCGAGTAGCCGAGCTCGACCAGCCTCGACGCCACCCCGACGGGGTCGGGTCCGCGTCCAGACTCCAGCGTCACCGTCCCGTTGACGAGATCGGCCCGCGAGATGGTCGCCCGTGTGCATGCACGCCGGGATGACACCACCACGCAGGGCGGGCCGGCCGGGTCGGCCAGGGCAGCGAGCCCATCCAGGCGCTTGTGCACCGCCTCGTCGAATGCCGGCGGGCGATCCAGGAACGAGACTCCGACCTCAGCGAAGACGTGGGCTGGGGTCTTGCCGCCGAGCCACATGCGCAGCTCGTCGCAGAAGCGCTCTGGGGCTGGGACCAGGACCAGAACCGTCCGGCCCCTCGCTGTCGACGCGCGCACCACAGAGCCGGCCACGATGGCCCACGCCGATCGCGGCAGGCGGCCGGCGCCCAGCTCGGTTCGGCGACCATCCAGCCAGCGCCCGAGCTCGGGCGAGACACCGAGCACCTGCTCCCAGAGCGCCTTCAAGGAATCTCCTGGCAGCCGAGCGCGCCCGGCCGGTTGAACCTGTCCATCGCGCGCTCGACGCCTGCTTCGAGAGCCACCTCGAGCGCGGTGGCCACACCGTCGACGATGTGCGGCAGCCGCTCAGCCTCGGCCTTGGTGAAACGACCGAGCACGTAGTGGCGGCCCGCGGGCGGCCCCTTGCGCGACGGCTTGCCGATGCCGACTCGAAAGCGGACGAAGCCCGGCGTGCCCAGGGCCGCGATCACAGACAGCACTCCGTTGTGCCCGGCGCCTGAGCCTCCCCGCCGGATGCGCATCCGACAGAGTGGGAGGTCGAGCTCGTCATGCACCACCCAGAGCTGCTGTGGACCGAGCTTGGTGTCACGGAGCGCTTTCGCGACCGCCTGCCCCGAGAGGTTCATGTAAGTCTGCGGGAGCGCGAACCAGATCCCCTTCGACTCGGCGTGACCCACCAGCGACTGCCAGCGCTTGCGCTCGATCTTCACGCCGAGGCGACGCGCAAGCTCCTGCACGCACGCGAAGCCGAGGTTGTGGCGCGTGTCGGCGTACTCCGCCTCTGGGTTGCCAAGGCCGACGATCAGGGTTTCCTCTCTGTCCAACTCTCATTCCAGGTAGACGCGGAAAGGCCCGCGGCGAGCGCCGCAGACCGGGTGTTGATCTTACGACTGGAATCAGAGACGGCCCGGAGCCAGCTTGAGCCCAGACAGCTTGAGCGCCGCGCGCGTGAGACGTGTCATCTCCCTGCGCTCCGATGCGGAGACGTGATCCCAACCGAGCAGGTGCAGCGTCCCGTGAACACAGAGGAGTGCGACCTCGGTGCGTGCCTCGTGTCCGTGTTGCGCGGCCTGCCTCATCGCCGCCGGCCACGAGATGGCGACGTCGCCGATGTGGTTGCCCGAACCCGCGAAAGACAGCACATCGGTTGCGTGATCGTCCCGCGCGTACGTTCGATTCAAGCGCCGGACCTCGCGGTCGCTCGCGATCCGCACTGCCACCGTGCTCGTGCCTTCCGGGAGTCGAGCGGCGATCTCGGGAACCCACACGACCCGTGTCAGCACGTCCCGGACGAAGGCGGGGGCTATGGGGGCGCGCACTGACTTGACGACTTCTGCTTCGAGTACAGTCACCTTCGGTGAAGATTCTCGTCACTGGCGGCGCGGGGTTCATCGGTTCGCACGTGGTCGACGCCTATGTGAGCGCCGGCCACGAGGTCGCGGTCATCGACAACCTGAGCAGCGGCCAGTCCGGAAACGTGAATCCGGCCGCGCAGATGAACAGGCTGGACATCCGCGACCCGGAGGGCGTCGCCGCAACGATCGCATCCTTCAAGCCTGAGATCGTCAATCACCACGCCGCCCAGTCCGAGGTGCCGAAGTCGGTCGCCGACCCGATGTATGACGCCAGCGTGAACATCGTAGGCGGCCTCAACATCCTCAAGGCGTCCGTCGATCACGGCGTGAAAAAGCTCATCTTCAGCTCGACCGGCGGCGCTCTCTACGGAGAGCCTGATGTCGTGCCGGCCGACGAGGACCACCCGGTGCGGCCACTCTCGCCGTATGGGACGAGCAAGTATTCCTTCGAGCAGTACCTCGGCACATTCATGCGCACCTTTGGACTCGAGTACACCGTGCTGCGGTACGCCAACATCTACGGGCCGCGTCAGGATTTCATGGCGGAAGAGGGACGCGTGATCGCGATCTTCGCGAGCCGAATGCTGGCCGGCAAGGCCGTGACGATCGACGGCGACGGCGAGCAGTCGCGTGACATGCTGCATGTCGCCGACGTGGCCACCGCCAATATCCTTGCTCTCGATCGTGGGGCCGGCGGCGTCTACCACGTGAGCACGGGTATCCCGGTCACGATCAACGACCTTTTCCGCAAGCTGGCCCTGCTGACCGACTACAAGCTCGCCCCCAATTACGGGCCTGCGCGCAAGGGCGACGTCTACCGCATCGCACTCGACAACAGCCGTGCCCGCCGCGACCTGGGGTGGGAGCCGCGCATGCAGCTCGAAGAAGGCCTGAGCCTCACCGTCGACTACTTCCGCGAAAAAGTCCTGACGCACTAATACTTGGTCGACGCCCTCGCTTTTCTTCATGACCTCGGAGCGAGGGCACTTGTCGTCTATGCGGTCCTGCTCGGCCTTTGGGGCACCTACAGCTACTTCCGGCACAACCAGGTGAGCGGGAGTTTTCGGTCGAGCTACCTGATCATGGCGGGGCTCGTCGCTGCGCAGGGACTTTTCGGCGCCATCCTGTTCGCGGCCGGCAACAGACCGGGTGAGCTGCTGCACGTCGTCTATGGAATCTTTGCGGTGCTCTTCCTACCCGGCGCGTATGTGTACGCGCACGCGGGCCCCAAGCGCAGGGAGGCCATCACGCTCGCCGCCGCCGCCTGGATCGTCCTGGTCGCATACCTGCGGGGAATCGGCACGGGCGGCTAGCGGCGGGAGGGCCTCCGCAGATTCGCGGGCCGCCCGGCTAGGCGCGGAAGAGGATGCCCACCCCGAACGTGACGGCGGCCACGAAAGTGCCGACTCCAAGCATCTCGAGGCCCGACCGCACGCCACTCTTGCCCGTGAAGAACGACCGTGCGGAACCGATAAGAAACAGGAAGGCGCTGCAGAGGACGACGGCCACCGCGAGCGCGCCGAGGCCCGAGAGGCTCGACCCCAGCGCCAGGCGGCCCGCGAGGTAGCCGACCACCGGAATGGCGCCGCCGATCAGCGTGGACACGCCGGCGACCAGGCCCTCTCGAGCCGGGTTCTCGAACTGGGACACGTCGAGGCCCAGCTCCTCGCGAGCCTGCGTCTCGAGCCAGACCCGCTTGTCCTTGGTGATCCGGTCGACGATCGTTCGGGCCTCCTCTGGTGTGAGCCCTTTGGAGCGGTAGATCTCGACCAGCTCGGCCCTCTCAAGCTCTGGCATCGCCTCGATCTCGGCGGCCTCTCGTTCCAGCTGGCCTTCGAACACCTCGCGCTGTGACTTGGTGGCCAGGTACGCCCCGCCCGCCATCGATACCGCCGACGCGACCATCGCCGACAGGCCGCCGATGAGGACGATGCGCGGGTCGACGCTGGCTCCGCCGACCCCGGACAGCACCCCGAGCGTCGCAGTCAGACCGTCGTTGACCCCATAGATGACATTGCGGATGCTCTCAGCGCCCCCGCCGTGCCACTCTTCGAGCGCTGCCACATCCACTGTGTCCTTGCGTTCCCCCGGCACGCTGGAGTCGCCGCCCTGGGCCATGTCGTCGGCGGACTGGTGGTCGAGCTCCTCCGGCAGCACGCGGCGCAGCACTCCCTGCGCCTGCGCGTCGGAGACCGTGGACACCTGGCTCAGATATGCGCGTAGCACCTGACCCTCAGCCGCGCCGGCGAGCGCCAGCGCCGGTCCGATGCCGACCAGCCGGGCCAGCGCTGCAAGGATGCGCGCCGTCATCTGCGGCCGGCGCTGTGGGAGCTTCACGCCACAACCGGCGAGCACCTCCGCCCAGGCG
>WNGG01005684.1_pt1 | contig 17832 bp, 11 predicted proteins | sample 5400661 | NCBI WGS metagenome assembly WNGG01 (sample SAMN13153372, study PRJNA577476) | soil metagenome | isolation source: 100 cm soil or saprolite under Garry oak tree replicate 1 | place: USA:California | collected 2016-06-15
CGCTGGCGCGGCGCTCCGCCACGGCCATCTTGGCCTATCCCGGCCCGTTCAACTGGTCCGCGGTGAACAACTTCGCCGCGCGGCATGCCTCGGGCGACTACCTGCTCTTCCTCAACAACGACGTGGAGGCGCTCGCGCCCGGGTGGCTCGACGCGCTGGTCGCCTTCGCGAGTCGGCCGGAGATCGGCGTCGTCGGCGGACTGCTCCTGTATCCCAACGGCACCGTGCAACATGCCGGAGTCGTGCTCGGCCTGACGGGATATGCGGGCCACGTGTTCGCGGGACGCCGGCCGGACGAGCTGACCCCGTTCGGCCGCGCCGATACCATCCGCAACTGCACCGCGGTCACCGGCGCCTGCATGCTGATGCGCCGGCGGCTGTTCGACGAGCTGGGCGGCTTCGACGAGCGGTTCATCCTGTGCGGAAGCGACGTCGAGATCTGCCTTCGGGCGCGGGCGCGAGGGCTCCGGAACGTGATGACCCCGCACGCCCGCCTCGTCCATCGCGAGTCGAAGACGCGCGGGACAGACATCCCGCGCTCGGATTTCCGGTACAGCTTCGCCGCGTACGAGCCGTACCTGCGCGCGGGCGACCCGTACTACAACGCCAACCTGAGCCTCCAGGACCCGGCGGTCGTGCTGCGCGACGGCCCGGAGGACATGCTCGCCTTCGCGCGGAGCTTCCTGTGAGCCTGGACGCGGTCCGCGGCCAGCTGCTGTCCCGCCTGGGCCGCTTCTCCTGGCTCGGCGCCAAGGACCTGCTGCGGCGGACCCGGTTCGCCATGGGAATCCAGGATCGGCTCGACCTGGTCGAGGCCCTGGACTTCTCCGCGGCGGACCTGACGGACAACCGCGAGTGCCTGCGGAAAGCCGGGCAACTGCGCACCCCGGTGCGCACCGTGCACTGGTACCTCCCGTATTTCGAGTACGCCTTCTACGGCGGCGTGCACACCATCCTGCGCTTCGCCACCGGGCTGCTCGAACAGCACGGCGTCCGGAGCGACCTCGTCTTCTACGACCGCCCGTCCCTCGCCGCGGCGGACATGAAGGCGAAAGTAGTGGAGGCGTTCCCCGCGCTCCGGGACATCGAGGTCCGCGTGCTGCGATCGGCGATGGAGCCGCTGCCGGCCGCGGACGCGAGCATCGCCACCTTCTGGACCAGCGCCTACGCGCTCCTGAAGAACCGCACCTCGGTTCGCAAGTTCTATTTCATCCAGGACTACGAGCCGCTCTTCTATCCCGCCGGCACGTACTACGCGCTGGTGGAAGCGACCTACAGGTTCGGATTTCCGGGCATCGTGAATACGCCGGGCCTCTGCGACGTGTACCGGCGCGAGTTCGGCGCTCCTGCCGTCGCCTTCACGCCCGCGACGGACGCAACGATCTTCCATCCTCCGGCGACACGCGACGAAAAGCCCTTCCGAGTGTTCTTCTATGGCCGGCCGGAAACAGACCGGAACGCCTTCGAGCTCGGCATTGCCGCGCTGCGCCGGCTCAAGCAGCGGCACGGCGCGGGGGTGGACGTCGTGGTGGCGGGAAGCGAAGTGCCCGCCGAGATCGCGCACCGCGCGCCGGGGATCCGCTTCCTCGGCCGGATGCCCTATCGCGAGACTGCCGAGCTGTACCGGACCTGCCATGCCGGGCTGGCGCTGATGCTGACGAAGCATCCGTCGTACCTGCCCTTCGAGCTGATGAGCTGTGGGGCGGTGCCGGTGGCGAACGTGAATCCGGCGAATGCGTGGCTCCTGCGCGACCGCGAGACGGCGCTCGTCGTCGAGCCCAGCCCGACGCTCCTCGCGGAAGCTCTCGAGACGCTCCTTCGCGATCGGACGCTGCGCGAGCGCCTCGCGGGTGCCGGCGAGCAGCTGGTGCGCACGTTCGCCTGGGACGATCAAATCGACCGCGTTTACCGCTTCATGTCGGCTCCAGGCGCACCGCTGCCATGATCGCCGCACCGACGGCGGAAAGGAGCAGCCACGGCCACCAGCCCAGGGGCGGGCTCCACTCGAACTGCAACGGGAACAGCCACGAGCCGGCGGTTCCGACGGCGGATCGGCGACCGTCGGAATAGAAGCCGACGAGATGGACGAACGCGCAGAGCGCCGCGGCGCCAACAGCGAATCGGCCCAGGCGGCGCCCGTTCCGAACTAGGACCTCGGCGGCGATCATCGGCACCGCCGCCGAGAGCGGCAGCACGTGCCGGCCTTGCACAGCCCAGTCGATCGGACGCATCGCGAATGCCTCGAGCAGCACCGGGACGCCCAGCGCGGCAGCCACCGCGAACGCGACGGCGAGCCGATCGCGCCGCGTGCCGACCCAGACGGCAGCCAGCGCCAGCGCCAGCACGAGCGCGGTCCAGAGCAGGTAGGCGAAGCCGGGCATGGGCGAGTCCAGGTATTGGTACACGCCGATCTCCTCCCGGATCCAGCGCGGCAGGGAGCGCAGCGATTCGCGCAGCGCGAAGCCGATCGGCTCGCTGCGCAAGGCCGACAGATGCGGCCCGTAAGCGTGCTCCCAGATCCAGTTGATCACGGCGGCGACGCCGACGACGGCCATGGTCCAGGCCGCGTTCCGCGGCGCACCCCGTACGGCGCGCCACGCTCCGTGAGCCCCGGCGAGCGTTACGCATGCGGAGCCCAGGATCGCGAGCCAGAGCGGGCCCACCGACCGCGCGAGGCACAGCGCGGCGCCTCCAGCGGCCGCCGCCCACCAGGGCCCAGCGCTGCCGCTGCCCCGCGCTAGCGCGAGAAGACCCGCGGTGAAGGCGATCGCGCCCGCGATCTCCGGTCCGCTCGGGTTGAGCGCCGCACCGAGGAAGAGCGCCATCGGCGTCGCCGCTACGGCGAGCCCGAGGAGATGCGGCCGAAGCGCCCAGGCGGCGGCGGCGAGCAGAGCGACGCACGTCACCGCATTCGCGATCCGGCCCAGCCTCAGACCCGAGAGTGGTCCGTGCGCTGCGCGGACGAGCAGCGCCGGCAGCAGATAGGCTCCGGGTTGGTAGGTTCCGTTGACCGTGAGCCGGCGGACGGGCTCTCCCGGCGGGGCCGGCACCCGGCTGGCGCAGGCGGCGGAGACGTCCGGTCGGAACGCGTTGCAGCCGTACCCGTCCGGAGCCATGCCGGGCGGCACCTCCGTCCAGCGCACCGTCTGCGCGACCCAGGCCTCCTGTCTGGGGGACAGATTCGGGTCATGGAACGCTTCCACGGGCGCGCCCAGGACGCGCCCGTGCGCAATGCCGACCGTCCGCAGGTAGTGGGACCATTCGTCGGGCGCGGAGAACGGTGGGACCGCGTACGCCCAGGCGAGCACCAAGAACGCGTACGCCGCCGCGAGCCGCCGCGCGCTTGATAGTCCCATCGCGCGCACGGCCTCCTCGACCAACGCGACGGGCTTGCTCATCCCCCGGTGCCCCCGGCGGCACTCGCCTCCTCGAGCACCTCGCGCAATGCGTCCCGCACGGTGCGTGAAGGTTGCCATCCGAGCTTCCGCAGCTTGGCGGAGTCGCCGACCAGGCTGGGAATCTCCGCTGGGCGCAGGCGGAGGTGGTCAACCTCGACCGCGGCGGTAACGCCCGCCATCTCCAGCAGCTCGTCGAGCAGGCTCCTGATGGTACGCCCTTCGCCACTGCACACGTTGTACGTTTCCCCAGGCCCCGCGTGGAGCGCCAGGAGACGATAGGCGCGCACGACGTCATCCACGTGGCAGAAGTCGCGCGTCACCGTCAGGTCGCCCACCTGGAGGGTGCGGGGAGAGCGCCGCGTGCGGATTGCCTCCACCTGCCGCGCGAACGACGGGACGACAAAATGCGGCGCCTGTCCGGCCCCGATGTGGTTGAACGGCCGGACCGCCACGACGTCGAGGCCCGTAGCGCGGTGGAACTGGAGCCCAGCGACCTCGGCCGCCACCTTCGAGGCTGCGTATGGGCTGACCGGCCGCAGCGGGAAGTCCTCCGTCGCGCGCGCGCCGGCCGGCAGGGCGCCGTACATCTCGGCCGACCCGATCAGGAGGAGGCGTCCCTTCGGAGCCGCGTCTAGCAGCGCGAGGTGGATGACCACTTCCGGACGTGCGGTTTCCACTACCTCACGGACGTTCGCCGGGTCGGTAACGTCGAGCGGCGCCCCGCCGGAGCTCGCGCCGCGCGCCGGCGGTCCGTGCGCTTCGACAACGTCGTCACCCTGCTCCCGCAAGTGCCTGCAGAGGTGCTTGCCGACGAAACCGTCCGCGCCGGTCACCAGGACGCGCACGCTATCGCACGGTCGCCTTGAGGCGTTCCAGATCGGCGTCCACCATCAGCTCGACCAGCTGCTCGAACCGGAGCGTCGGTTCCCAGCCTAGCTTGCGCCTCGCCTTGGAGGCGTCGCCGATGAGCACGTCGACTTCGGCGGGCCGGACGAATGCGGGGTCGACGTAGACGTGCTCCTGCCAGTCGAGTCCCACCCGGGAGAACGCCGTTTCGCAGAACTCCTGGACGGTATGCGTCTCGTGCGTGGCGATCACGTAGTCGTCGGGCGCGTCCGGCTGCAGCATCCTCCACATCGCCTCGACGTAATCGGGCGCGAATCCCCAGTCGCGCCGCGCATCCAGGTTGCCCATCGGCAAGCGCTTCTGCAGCCCGAGCTTGATGCGCGCGACGCCGTCCGAGATCTTGCGGGTGACGAACTCCAGCCCGCGGCGCGGCGACTCGTGGTTGAAGAGGATCCCGCTCACCGCGAAGAGCTTGTAGGACTCCCGGTAGTTGACGGTGATGAAATGCCCGTACGCCTTGGCGACCCCGTACGGCGACCGCGGATAGAAGGGAGTGTTCTCGTTCTGCGGCACCTCGCGCACCTTGCCGAACATCTCCGAGGACGACGCCTGGTAGAAACGCGCCTTGGGCGCCGCGTACCTCATCGCCTCCAGCATCTTGGTGACGCCCAGGGCAGTGAACTCTCCCGTCAGGACCGGCTGGTTCCAGCTGGTCGGCACGAACGACTGCGCAGCCAGGTTGTAGATCTCGTCCGGCTGCAGATCGGTGAGCAGCCTCGCCAGCGAGAACTGGTCGAGGAGGTCGCCCTGGTGCAGCAGAACCTTGCCCTTGAGGTGCGCGATCCGCTCGAATTTCTCCTCGGAGGAGCGGCGGACCATGCCGTGGACTTCATACCCCTTCGAGAGCAGCAGCTCGGCGAGATAGCTGCCGTCCTGCCCGGTGATCCCGGTGATGAGCGCGCGCTTGGCCATGGCGAAAGTCCGCGAGTACTAGGATAGCAGCTGCCCGAGATCAAGGCCCGCCCGTCATGTCACCAGCACGACCTTCCCGAAGTTCTCCCGCTGCTCCAGCCGCCGGTGCGCGCGCGGGGCCTCGGCCAGCGGCACCTCCAGATCCACGATGGGCCGGAAGGCCCCCTCCGCCACACCCTGCAGGATGGCGCGCAGCTCGGAGGTGAGCAGATCCTCCTCGCTCCAGAGGCGGCCGATGTTGACGCCGATCAGGGCCTTGTTCTCCTGCATTATCTTGAGGGGCCAGAACGGGGTCATCCGCAGCACGGACGAGATCATCCCCACCGGGCCCTGCATCACGGAGCTGGCGCCGAACACGACCAGCTTGCCCGTCGGGGCCAGGCACCGCCAGCCCTTCTTGATCGATGCGCCGCCGACCGAGTCGAGCACCACGTGCACGCCGCGGCCAGAGGTGATCCCTTTCACCACTTCCTCGAAGTCCTGCTTGCGGTAGTCGATCGCGTGCGTGAGGCCCAGCTCACGGAGCCGCGCGTGCTTGGAGCCAGACGCGGTGCCGATCACCTCCGCGCCGACCCGCCGGCAGATCTGCACCGCCGCCGTCCCCACCCCGCCGGCCGCCGCGTGCACCAGGACGCGCTGGCCTCGCTTCAGGTTGCACAGCTCGATCAGCATGTGCCAGGCGGTGATCCAGTTCACCGGGATGGCCGCCGCCTCGGCGAACGACATCCGCGGTGGGATCTCGATCGCCCGTTTGGCAGGAACGATCGCCGCGTCGGAGTAGCCGCCGAACCGCGTCAAGGCCAGCACGCGCTGCCCGATGCGATGCGGCGGACCGGCGTCGATCTCGCCCGCCACCTCGTACCCGGGCACGAACGGCAGCTTCGGCGCGTCCGGATACAGCCCCCGCCGCGCCATCAGATCGGCGAAGTTCACGCCGGCCGCGCGGACGCGGATGCGCACCTCGTCCGGCCCCGGTTGCGGGTCCGGCGCTTCGCGCACCTCGAGCACCTCGGGCCCACCCTTGCGCGCGATCCAGACCTGGCGCACATCGCCTCCTTGCGAAGCACCCCGCCGTCCTGCAAGCTGGCGTCATGCGCGCGCGTGGCAGCTGGTGGGCGCTCTGCCTCGCGGCGCTCGCGGGCTGCGCCGTCCCGCGCCTCTCTAGCACGCCGGAGGAGACGCCGCTCGCGGTGGAGGTCCGCGGACCGGGGTTGCTCTTCGAGGTGCGCTACCCGCGCGACGACGCCGGCGAGGCGGGGCGCATCGGGGGCGGCTTGCTCGCGGCCGGGCCACGGCTGTCGCGCTGGGGCCGGTTCCGGCACGGCGTCATGGTGCGCGTGCTGCCGGATCACGAGGCGCTCGAGGCGGTGATCGGGCTCCACGGCTACCCCTGGCTGCGCGCCTGGGCCTTCGGGGACCAGATACTCCTGCAGAGCCCCCGGAGCTGGGGCGATCCTCCGGCCGCCGCGCGAGAGGAGATGTCCGAGCTGCTCGCGCACGAGCTGACGCACGCGCTCATGTACCAGCTGCTGCAGCCCTCCGACGGAGGATTCCCGGAGGAGCCGCCGCTCTGGTTCCGCGAGGGCATGGCGTCGGTCACCGCCGGGCAGGGACACCGCCGCCTGGCCCTCGACGATCTGCGGCGGTGGCAGGACGCGCACCCGGCCGCCGACCTGCTGCGGCCGAGCCCGGAGCTGTACCGGACCGAGAAGGAGGCCGTGTACGCCGCCGCGCACCGGGCGTTCGAGCTGCTGGTCGCGCTCCGCGGTGATCAGGCGATCCGCGACGTGCTGCGCGGCGTACGCTCTGGAGCGCGCTTCGAGGACGCGTTCGCCGCCGCGACCGGAGAACCGCTCACGGGCTTCGAAGCCGAGGCGGTGCGGTCGGGCTACTCGGCGACGTCCTTCCGCCCGCCGCTACCACTCGGCGCAGGCGGCGACTGAGTCCATCCCGCGATGTCCGCGCTTCGAAAGGCGTAGCGCCGCCGAATACGGCCGCGACTAACCTTAGCGCTGCTTCACCGCGGTCACCGGCGGCGTGGCCCAGGGCGAGGAGAGCACCGGCGAGCGGCCGCTGTCCTTCCGGGTGCGCTGCAGCTCGATCTCGGCGATGAGCACGGTCGGCGCCACGGTCGAGACGGGAACGAACCCGCTCTCCGCGCCGCAGTAGCCGTCGAACACGCGGGAGTCGTCGCCGGTCGCGATGATCTTCCCCAGCGCGGTGAGCGGCGTGCCGACGATCTCCACGCCGCGCACCAGCGTCTCCTCCCCGGTCTTCGCGTCCACCTTGTAGACCAGCCGGGGCTGTCCCTTGAACGCCTGGTATGCGTAGCTGCTGGTGTCGGTGTTGCCGCCGGTCACGTCGCGGATGAGGAGCCCGAACGGCTTCTCCTGGCGGCGCGCCTCGGCGAGCAGCGCCTCCTTCAGCTTCGCCGGCGAGAGGGTGCGGTCGGACTGCACGATCAGGTTCGCCATCCGCGCCACCGGGTCCCGGCCCGGCGAGGACCGCCCGTGCCCGTTCGAGCGCGAGAACCCGGCCACCGGCGCGCGCGAGAGCAGGAACGTCTTCAGCACCCCGCGGTCGACCAGCACGGTGCGCTGCGCGGGGACGCCCTGGTCGTCGTACTTGTAGAGGCCGTTGAGGCTCACGCCGCCGAACCGCGCGAGCGTGGGGTCGTCCAGGATGGTCAAGAAGCCCGGCAGGATGGGCTTGCCGACCTGTCCCTTGAAGGTGCGCCCGTCCTTGTCGTCGTTCTGCCGCTCTCCTTCGAGGCGGTGACCGACCGCCTCGTGGAAGAGCACGCCGGACGCCTCCGGCGCGAGCAGCGCGGGGCCGGTGTACGGGTCGAGCACCGGCGCGTTGCGCAGCGCGAGCAGCTCGCCGACCATCTCGTCGATCTTCCGCGACAGCTTCTCGCCCCGCGGCAGCTCGACTTCGGTCGCGCCGTAGAAGTCGCGGCTGTCCTCCAGCAGCATGCCGTCCGGGGCGCGCGCCCAGGCTTGCACGTGCAGCCCGTACAGGACCCGCTCGGTGATCAGGCGCGCCCCCTCGGTGTTGGCCAGCTCGCGCTCCTCGCGGTCCACGCCGGCGCGCATCTGCGAATCGAACAGCTCGGGGTGCGAGCGCAGCCGGTCCGACTGCGCCCGCAACTCGCGCTTCCATGCCTCGGCGTCGAAGGGGCGCTCCGCCCTGGGCATCACGTCGACGTGCGGCTCCTCGCGCGAGAAGCTGGACGGCCTCTCGGGGTCGTCGGGACGGTAGACTTCCTTCCCTTTCTTCTTGAGGTACGCCGAGAGCGCCTTCTTGTAGAGGTCGTCGGTGAGCAGCCACAGCGCGTTGCGCAGCGCTGCCGGGTCGTCGTCGAGCGGCGCCTCGCGCCCCGCGCTGTAGCCCGAGTCCTGGCCGTCGAAGTCGAACATCTCCTGCGAGCCGGTGTTGTCGAACTCGTAGCTCCCCACCCGCACGTCGACCTGCAGCCGGCGCTCGCGCCGGACGTGGTCGAGGAAGATGGCGCCGTACTTGGCGCCCACCTCGCGCGCCTCGATGCCGCGCACCGCGTAGGAGAGGAAGTACGGCGCCTCGTGCCCGCGCAGGCGCAGGTCCTTCTGCGAGCGGGACAGCTCGTCCACCAGGGCGGAAAGGACGCGCTCGCGCGGATCGCTCGGGGCAGGAGCGGCGGCAACCAGCGAGCAGAGCAACGCGAGGAAGGGCATGCCCCTGTTGTGCCTCGCGTGCGCCCGCGACACAAGCGCGAGCGTGCTGTAGGAGGAAGTGCGTGCGCGCGCGCACCCTGGTTTCCCTGGCGCTGGCCGCGGCGTACGCGCTGTGGACCTTCCGGCCCGAGCGCGGCTTCCTGCCCGGTGGAGAGGGGGACTTCAACCTGTGGACGTTCGAGCACGTCTGGCGGCAGATGGACCGGCTTGGCCCGCTGCACCTTTGGTCGGACCGGTTCTGGAGCGCGCCCATCTTCGCGGGCATGCCCCTGCAGCTCGCGTTCTCCGAGAACCAGCTCTACCCGGCGCTGATCCTGCGGCCGCTCTGGCGCGTGCTGGGAGGCGGGCTGGCGCTGCAGTGGGGCGCGGTGCTGATGACGCTGGCCGCGTTCGGGTGCGCGTTCGCATGGCTGCGCTCGCTCGGCCTGCGCGAGCTGGCCGGCGCGGGCGCGCTGCTCTTCGCCTGCTGCGGGTTCGTGCAGAGCCAATACGCGCACTACCAGAACCTCTGCATCTTCCTCCTGCCCCTCGCCTTGTGGAGCTGGAACACGCTCGAGCGCGCCCCGGGGCCCGCTCGTGCCGCGCTGTGTGCGGTTGCGTTCGGCTGGATCGGCGGATGGAACATGTATTTCCAGCTCTTCGCCGACCTGCTGCTGCTCGCGCTGGTGCTGCTGCGCACCGGGGTGCCGCTGCGCTGGCGGCTCGCGGCGCTCGCTGGCGCGGCGGCGGCGCAGGCACCGATCGCGCTCAAGTACGCCGAGCTCCAGCAGGCCATCGGCAGCTTGAGCGTATCGCTCACGTACGGCGCGGTGCCGCGCAGCATCCTCGGGACCGCGATGCGGCCCACGTTGTTGCAACGGTTCCTGCCGGGCTACCCCACGGCCGAGGTCCCGATCGAGGCGGCCGGATTCCTCGGCTTCTCCTGGACGGCGCTGGTCGTCGCCGCGCTGCTGCACCGGCGGTCGCGAGGCTGGGCGGTGGCCGCGCTGCTCGCGTTCTGGGCGGCGCTCGGGCTCGGCCACGGGCTCTTCGACGTTCTGCATGCGTTACCCGGCTTCTCCGGCCTGCGCGCGGCGGGCAGGTTCCAAGTGCTGACCGCGCTGTTCGCGGTGCCAGCCGCGCTGCTCGTCGTCCAGGAAGCTCGAGGCGCCGCGCGCTGGCTGCCGATCGCGCTCGCCGCGATCGAGCTGGTCCCCGGCGTCCGAGCGCTTCGCGCCCCGGTCCCGGTCGATTTCGGCCGGCGCGCCACTGCATTCGAGGCGGCGGTCGGCGGCCGGGGGCCCCTGCTCGTCGCGCCTGCCGTCGACTCGCATTTCCAGCTCCATGCCCTTCCTTCCGGGGTGCCGCTGCTGCAGGGCACGAGCGGCCGGGCCCCGGCGAACGTGCAGCTCCTCGATGCGCTCCTCGCCGGCGCGGCGGCGGGCAAGGACTCGCTGTCGGACGTCCTCGAGCTCACGGGTGCGCCGCTCGTCGCGGCGGTGGATCCGCGGTGGATTGCGGAGCTCTCCTCGAATGCGCTCCTTGCACCCGAGGGCTGCGTCGAGCAATTCGACCTGCGGGTCTGTCTCTTCCGTCCGCGCGGTTCTCCCGTTGCGCCCAGGGTGCGCCTCGACCGCGACGCGCGATGGGGGTACGGCGCCACCGCGGAGGGCTGGCCGCTCGCGCAACTGCGCGCGACCCGGTCGGGCGTGCTCGACTTCGCCGAGCTGGGCCGCTGCCGGCTGGCGGAGACCACCCGGCTGTGGGGCGTGGACTGGACGCGCGAACTGATCTTCCCGGGCGCGCACCTTCGAGGCGCGCGGTTCGACGAGGGGCAGATCGTCTTCGCGCGCGAGTCGCGCCAGCGGATCTTCCGGCTACCGGCGTGGGCCCGTCCCGGGCGCACCTATTCGGTGCGCTGCGGGTGAGCGGCGCTGCCGTCGGACGTCACGGCGGCGCCCCATCCCGCGGCGGCTGGCTACGCGCTCTTGATCTTGTCCCGCCCGAAGGTGACGTTCTTGGTCGCGTTGCGGCTGTCCACCACCAGCTTCGCGTCGCGCACCAGCTTCTGGTAGTCGATCGAGTCGTGGTCGGTGGCGATCACCACCACGTCGGCCCACGCAACGCCCTGCTCGAGCGGCACGCTCTGCATCTCCAGCATGTACCGGGGCTGGTGCCGCATCTCCTTCATCTTGGGGCAGTACGGATCGTGATACTCGACCGTGAGCCCCTTCTGCCGGAACAGCTCGATCAGCCGGATCGACGGGCTCTCCCGCAGGTCGTCGATGTTCTTCTTGTAGGCGAGCCCCAGGATCAGCACCTTGGCTCCCTTGGCGGGCTTGCCCTGCTCGCCCAGCGCCTCGATGGTGCGGTCGACGACGTGGTAAGGCATCTGCCAGTTGATCTCGCCGGCCAGCTCGATGAAGCGCGTGTTGAACTCGAACTCGCGCGCCTTCCAGGTCAGGTAGAAGGGATCGATCGGGATGCAGTGCCCGCCCAGGCCGGGGCCCGGATAGAAGGCCATGAACCCGAACGGCTTCGTCTTCGCCGCGTCGATCACTTCCCAGACGTCGATGTTCATCCGCTCGCAGAGGAGCTTCAGCTCGTTCGCGAGCGCGATGTTCACGCAGCGGAAGATGTTCTCCAGGAGCTTCGTCAGCTCCGCCTCGCGGGTCCCCTTCACCGGGACCACCTTGGTGATGGCGGAGGCGTAGAGCGCGCAGGCCACTTCGGTACACTGCGGGGTGTGTCCGCCCACCACCTTGGGAATGGTGGCGGTGTTGAAGCTCGGGTTGCCCGGGTCCTCGCGCTCGGGCGAGAAGGCGAGGTGGAAATCGATGCCGGCGCGCAGCCCGGAGAGCTGCTCGAGGATCGGCCTCACCACCTCGTCGGTGGTGCCCGGATAGGTCGAGCTCTCCAGCACGATCAGCTGGCCGGAGCGCACGTGCGGCCCGATGGCCCGCGCCGTGTTCTCGATGTACGTCATGTCCGGCTCGCGGTTCGCGTTGAGCGGCGTGGGGACGCACATGATCAACACGTCCGCCTCGCGCGCCTTGCGGAAGTCCATGGTGGCCGAGAAGCCCTTGTCCTCGCGCGCGTTCTGCTTCTGGATGCGGCCCGCTTCGATGTGCCGGATGTAGCTCTCGCCCTTCTCCAGGGCCGCGATCTTGCGGGCGTCGATGTCGAACCCGATGACCGGGAAGCCCTTCTCTCCGAACGTGAGCGCGAGCGGAAGCCCGACGTATCCCAGCCCGCAGATCCCCACCACGGCCTGACGCGCCTGGATCTTGTCGTGCAGCGTCGGCTCCTTGACCTGCAGCATTGCCACAAACCCCCTCGTGTGCCCGTTTCCGGGCGGTCACCTGGACCAGGCGAGCGCCCGGCCCAACCGGATGCGGCAAGCTAGGCACTCACTCGCGCGCAAGCACGAGCACGGCGGTCCAGATCCGCGCCGGGACCTCGCCGGCGCAGCGCAGCGTGACCGCGCGCGCGGGGGTCCGCTCCGCGTACCCGGGCGACACGTCCGTTTCGTCCACCGACAGTTCGAACCGCAACGAGGCGGCGAAGGCGAACAGGGCAAACGGTTTCCCATCCACCCCGACCTCGACGCAGCGCGAAGCGTCGAATCCTTCCGGCGCGAACCCGGCCGGCGCCTCCGCCTGCAGGCGGCGCAGCTCGCCGGGGGCCGCGGCGCGCTCCGAGACGTCCGTGTGCGGGATGAACCAGCGCGCCTCCAGCACGTGCGCGCCGTCGCCGAACAGGTCGTCCTGGAACGCGGCGAATCCCTCGCCCAGCGCCGCGAGGCGGCGGTGGACGACGCCGCGAGGCAAGCGCTGGTAGCCCAGGTGCTCGCCGCTGGCCATCTCGTGCCCGTTCGGACGGTCCATCCACCGGATCCGGGCCCGCGAGGTGTCGGGCAGGGCGAACAGGCGTCCGGGGATGATGCGGTTCTGCTCCGTCCCGTCGACCTGCACCGTGCTGTGGGCCGCGGTCCCGCGCCGGCGGTCCCGCTCGCGCGGGTCGCGCGCGTACACGAACGTGCCGCGGTCCAGGACCAGGTCCACCTCGCCGAACGACAACTCGACCGAGTTCTTGTCGTTGTGCGCGTGCCCGCCGCAGCCGCCCTGCCCGTTCGGCCCGGCGGTCAGGCAGAGGTAGCCACCGCCGCGGCGGAGCACGGCGACGTTTGCGTCGGGCAGCAGGGAGCTGCCGGCGTGGCCGCGCGCGGGCAGCAGGTCGAAGCGCTCCACGCCAGGTGCGCCGAGCAGCCACGCCACCTCCACCGGGCACGGCGCGCCGGGAAGCTTGAGCGCCGGATCGACCAGCGCGGCGGCGCCGAGCGCCGGCAGGTAGCCGCAGTCGAGCGCGCCGCGCGGCATGAGCGGCAGGCCGCGGCAGGAGTCGAGGTCGCCGATCTGGGGGATCCGCCCGCTCGGCTTGAGCAAGTGCCCGATGCTGCGGAACAGACCCGCCACCGCCAGCTCCACCTCGCGCGGCGCGGGAGTCCCGGCGGCGCGGGCCGCGAGCACGGCGCCGAGGAACAGCTCGGCCGTGAGCCGCTGGTAGCCGGTCGAGGCCTCGAAGTGCGTCCCGTCGCCGCGCACCTGCCGGGGGATCTCCTCCCACAGCTTGCGGCCGAAAACGTCGCGCCAGATGCGCGCGCGCGGCAGCTCGGGAAAGAGAGAGCCCACGACCACGAGGCCGACGAGGTCGGCGGCGTAGTGGTTGGTGCGCACCGCGCCGGTGTCCTCGAGGTGCTCCTCGACGTAGGCGCAGTGCTCGCCGAGCATCTCGGCCAGCTCGGCTGCGAACGCCGCGTCCACCGCCGGGTCGTCCTGCACGTAGGCGAAGGCGAGCGCGGCGTGGAACGCGCGGGAGGAGACCTCCATCGCGCACGACCACTGCACGCCCATGCCGGCCGGGCAGTCGGCGCGGAACTGGCGGATGGTCGCCATGTACGCGCGCGCCCAGGCGGAGCGCTCGGTTGCTGTGCCGGCCAGCCAGCTCGCCTGCCCGAAGCGCCAGAGCTGCTGCAGCCGGCCGATCTCCCAGGCCGCCTTGACGTCGGCGCCGTCGACGAAGTGGTCGATGCGCGTGCCCGGGGTGCCCGGGTCGTAGCGGACGCCGTGCCCGATGGGGTCGAGGTCGTAGTCGAGCGGAACGATGTCGGCAAAGGCGGTCTGCAGCTGGTGCTTGCGGCAGGCCTTCCACTTGCCGAAGACGGGCACCTCGCCGCGCCGGCAGGCCTCGGCCTCGTGCTGCACGAAGCGGCATGCTTCCGGGAACCGCTCGCGCAGCAGGTGGGCGGTCACTTCGCGGAGGGACGGATCGACGATCGAGGGCCGCTTGCCGCGCAGCTCGCGCCGCCTGCGCTGCTCGGGCGGCACCTGCATGAAGAAGGGCGTGCGCAGCGACGGGTGGCGCGCCACCGGCCCCAGCACCTGGCGGATGCCGCCGCGCAGCGCGCGCCTGGCCCGCGCCGCCACCGCGCGGGCGAGCTCCCGCGGTGGCACCGTGCTCGCCAGGTAGGCGAAGTAGCCGAAGTCGATGCTGCTCACGCCGCCTTCTTCCGGGCCGCCAGGGCGGCCGCCACGATGTCCTGCATCTCCAGGACGCGCGCCTCCCAGCCCTCGCTACGGACCTGCGCGGCGCGCACCTCGCTGGGCCCCGGCCCGGCCGCGATGGTGGCGGCGATCTCGCGCACCACCGAGTCGGCGTCGGCGCCGATCCGGCAGATGCCCAGCCGCTCCACCTCGGGGATGGCGGTCGAGACGACCGGCAGGCCCGCGGCCAGGTACTCGCGGACCTTGAGCGGGTTCGAGGCCAGCGTCAGCTCGTTCACCTTGAACGGCATCAGCGCGACGTCGAACGCTTTCGCGTAGCGCGGCAGGTCCGCGTACGGCTTGCGCCCCAGGAAGTGCACGTTCCGCGCGCCGTCGAGCGCGGAGAGGTCGGTGGTGCTGGACCCGAGCAGCACCACCGAGCCGCCGCTGAACGCGTCCGCGACGTGGCGGACGAGCCGCAGGTCGACCCAATCGGAGATCAGGCCCCAGAAGCCGATCACCGGTCCGGGGAGGCCCTTCACTTCGTCCGGCACGGCCGTCGCGGGATCGAACGCCCTGGCGAAGTGCTCGAGATCGACGCCGTGCTGGACCAGCCAGGCGTTCGGGTTCACCCGCTCCTTGGCCTTGCGCAGCTTCTCCGCCGAGCAGATCACCACGTCCGCCTTGGCCAGCAGGCGCCGCTCCAGCTCCCGGATCTGCTGGGCGGGCGCGTCGGAGAAGGCGCTGAACTCGTCGACGCAGTGGTAGACGACGAGCGCTTCCCCGATGGTCCCGGAGACCGGGGCGGACGAGGGCAGGAAGGACCAGCTGATGGGGGCCTTGAACCCGAGCTTGGCCATCGCTTGCTTCACCTGCGCCCGCAGCAGCGCGCCGTTGGCCGCCCGCACCAGCTCCGATCCGTAGAAGGGGATCGCGAGCGGCGTGAGCACGAACAGGTTCGGGTGCCGCTCGCGGATGCCTTCGATCGCGCCGCGCACCTTCTTGACCATCCGCTTCACGTCGCGCGCCGAGGCCGTGGGCCTGCGGTTGCCGATGCTGTTCACCCACAGCACGCGGTTCTCGCGCGCCAGGATCTTCATCGCGTGCATCTTGGACAGCGGATCGCCGTCCCAGTCGTTGGAGAAGCAGACGATGTCCCGCCCCTGAAGCTTTCCGCCCATCGACACGTTCCTCCTCGCGTTCACCTCGGGCGCGCGAAGCACAGGCGCGCGCGCGCTCCACCCCACCTGGTGCTGCCGGAGCCACAGCTCCAAGACCCACAGCGCGTACAGCTCTTCCTTGCGGTCGCTGACGCCGTGCTTGTGATCCTCGAGCAGCCGCCGGAGCGGCTTCTCGCCGAAGCGCTGGCGGCAGAATGCGTCGTTCGCGAGCAGCGCCTCGCGCAGCGGCTCGTGCAGCTGCTTGCGGAACCAACCCGAGACCGGGACGGTGAACCCCCGCTTCCCCGGCGCGGTGCACTCGGGTGGCAGCCGCTCGTGCGCGGCCTGCCGCAAGAGCCACTTGCCCAGCCGGCCGCGCAGCTTGACCCGCTCGGGCAACCCGGCGCACCACTCGATCAGCTGGTGGTCCAGGAACGGGACCCGCAACTCGAGCGAGGTGGCCATGGTCATCTTGTCGGCCCTGACCAGCAGGTCGTCGGGAAGCCACACGCGCCGGTCCAGCTCCAGCATGCGCTCCAGGGGCGGCAGGCCTTCCGTCTCCGCCCAGTGCATCGCCAGCCGGTCGACCAGCTTGGCGCTGATCTTGCGCGGCGGGACGATCCCGCCTTGCTCGCCGCGCAGGATGGACTTCTCCTCGTCGACGAACGCGCAGGAGACGCCGCGGTAGCGCTCCTCGAGCGGCAGTGTCGACCAGTAGAGGTACTTGCGCACCTTGGGGTTCTTCACCACCCGGGCGGCGAGCGGCGCCGTCCGGTCCACGGCGCCGGCGGCCGCTTGCCGCACGCGCTCGAGGTAGAGCATGGTCCGGTAGATCGGGTAACCGGCGAGCACCTCGTCGGCGCCCTCGCCAGAGAGCACCACGATCACGTCCTCGCGCGTGCGCTTCGACAGGTAGTAGAGCGGCACGCAGGCCGCGTCCGCCACCGGCTCGTCGAGGTGCCAGACCAGGCCGGGGAGGAGATCGGCGAAGTCTTTCGCCGTCACCATCACCTCGCTGTGGTCGGTGTCCAGGGCGCGCGCCACCCGGCGGGCCTGATCCAGCTCGGACGACCCGTCCTCGGCGAGGTAGCCGACCGAGAAGCTCTTCACGCGATCGCCGCCGCTCTCCCGGCGCAGGTCGACCATGTGCGCTGCGATGGACGAGGAGTCGAGCCCGCCCGAGAGGAACACGCCGAGCGGCACGTCGGACATCAGCCGGATCTTCACCGCGTGGCGCAGCCGCTCCCAGAAGTCCGTGGCCAGCTCGCCGCCTCCGCGCAGGTCGGGCTCGGGCGGGAAGACGGTCCGCCAGTAGCGGCGCACGCTCAGCTTGCCGTTCTCGTACGTCGCGCACGAGGCAGGCGGCAGCTTGTGGATCCGGGCGAAGGCGGTGAGACCCGCCGGCACGTAGCGGAGGCTCAGGTAGAGGTCCAGCGCCTCCTCGTCCAGCTCGCGCGGCACGGCCGGATCGCAGAGCAGCGATTTCACCTCCGAACCAAAGCAAAGGCGCTCGCGCCCGAGATGGTAGTAGAGCGGCTTCTTGCCCAGCCGGTCGCGCGCGAGGAAGAGGCGCCGCCTGCGCGCGTCCCAGATGGCGAAGGCGAACATCCCGCAGAGGCGCTCCGGCAGGGCGTCGCCCCACTCCTCGTAGCCGTGGACGAGCACCTCGGTGTCGCAGTGGCTGCGGAACGCATGGCCGCGGGCCTCGAGCTCCGCGCGCAGATCGAGGAAGTTGTAGATCTCGCCGTTGAAGGTGATCCAGACGGTGCCGTCCTCGTTGGTCATCGGCTGGGCGCCGGCGGCGGACAGGTCGATGATCGACAGCCGGCGGTGGCCGAGCGCCACGGGGCCGTCAACGTGCAAGCCGCTCCCGTCGGGACCACGGTGCGCGATCACGTCGGTCATGCGCGCGACCAGGTCGCGGTCGGCGGGCTGCGCGGGGTCGCGGTTCAGGAAGCCGCTGATGCCGCACATGCGGGCCCCTCTTCGGGCGGGCGCGAGGCGGCCTCCGGCGCCTCGCGCGCAGCCTCCTCGCCCGAGTGGAATCCGTACAGGGTCAGCAGGCGGTTCACGCAGTCGGCGCCGGGATCCTTCTCGCCGTCGCGCGCCAGCCGGAGCACGGGCCTTTTGTCGGCCGCCTCGGTGAGCGCGCGCGCGAGCGCGGCTGCATCTCCCGGCGGCGCGAGGCGCGCCTCCGCAGGCCGCGTCCCCACCGAGGTCG
>WNGG01003461.1_pt1 | contig 17829 bp, 19 predicted proteins | sample 5400661 | NCBI WGS metagenome assembly WNGG01 (sample SAMN13153372, study PRJNA577476) | soil metagenome | isolation source: 100 cm soil or saprolite under Garry oak tree replicate 1 | place: USA:California | collected 2016-06-15
GACCAAATCCATGAGCGGCCACCTGCTCGGCGCCGCCGGGGCGTTCGAGTTCGCCATCTGCGCGCTCGCGCTGCAGAACGGCGTGATCCCGCCGACGATCAATCAGTTCAATCCCGATCCCGCGTGCGATCTGGATTCGGCGCCGAATCATGCCGTCAAGCGCCAGGTCGACGTCGCGCTGTCGAACTCATTCGGGTTCGGCGGGCACAACGTGACGCTGGCGGTCAAGAGGGTCGCGTGAACCTCCGACCTATCGGCGACAAGGTCGAACGGGGCGAGCGATTGACGCGCGAGGATGGCCTCGCGCTTTTTGCATCTGCTGATTTGTTGACGATCGGCCGGCTCGCCGATCTCGCCAACCGACGGAAGAACGGCGACCGCGTCTACTTCGCGGCGAATCAGCACATCAATCCGACCAACGTCTGCATCCTGCGCAACACCTGCGTCTTTTGCTCATTCGCGCGCATGCCGAAGGAGGACGGCGCCTACACGCGCAGCCTCGAGGAGGTCTTCGCCGAGGCCGATGCGGCGCGGGAAAATCCGACGCGCGAGTTCCACATCGTGGGCGGCCTGCATCCCAAGCTGCGGCTCGAGTATTACGTCGACATGTTCCGCGGCCTCAAAGCGCGCCATCCACAGGTCATGATCAAGGCGCTGACCGCGGTCGAAGTCGCGCATCTGGCCCGGATCGAGGGCATGAGCACACGCGAGGTGTTGGTGGCGATGAAGGACGCGGGTGTCAGCACGCTTCCCGGCGGCGGCGCGGAAGTATTCTCGCCGGCGGCGCGCGCGACGATCGCCGACCGCAAGCTCACCGGCGAGGAGTGGCTCGCCGTCCATCGCGAAGCCCATCAGCTCGGCATGCCGTCGAACTGCACGATGCTCTACGGCCATGTCGAAACGCTCGCGGACCGCGTGGACCATCTGCTGGCGCTGCGCGCCCTGCAGGACGAGACCGGCGGATTCCTCACGTATATCCCGCTCGCCTACCATCCCGACCACAACGAGCTGGGAGAGACGCTGGGGCGCACGGGTACGGCCACGACCGGCTTCGATGACCTCAAAAACATCGCGGTGGGACGGCTGCTGCTCGACAACATCCCGCACGTGAAGACCCATTGGCCGATGGTGACACCCTTCATCTCGCAGGTCGCGCTCGCCTTCGGATGCGACGACCTCGAGGGCACGGTCGTATTCGAGCGCGTCTATCACGAAGCGGGTGCGCCTACGCCGATGTGGCTGTCGTACGACGAGATCGTGACGCTGATCCGGGGGGCGGGCAAAGAGCCGGTCGAACGTGATTCGCTCTATCAGACAGTCCGGACGTTCGAGGGCTACGTGCGCAAGCCCCAGGCTGCGCCGGTGCGGCACGAGGGCCCGGCGCCACAGGGCGCGCTGTTCCAGATTGAGCATCGCGCGCGGGCCGCGGCGAGGGCCAAGCAGCCGGCGGCGAGCGCGGTGGATGGGGCCGAATGAGAATTGGCCGCATCGGCTACATCAACTGCGCGCCCGTCTACGGCGCGATCGACCGCGGAATCGTGAGGCTTCCGACCGGCGGTCAGTTGGTGACCGGAACGCCCGTGGAGCTGAACGACTTGCTGGCGGCGGGCGAGCTGTCCCTCAGCGTGATCAGTGCCATTGAGTATTTGAGGCACTCGAAGGACCTCGTCCTGCTGCCAGAACTCGCGATTTCCTGCGATGGCCCGGTCCGCAGCGTAGCGCTTTTCAGCCGGCATAAGGCTGGGAAACTCGATGGCAAGACCATTCTGGTATCCGCTTCGTCCCGCACGTCCGTGGCGCTGTTGGAGCTGCTCTGCCGCGAGGTGTGGAAGATCCATCCTAAGTTCGCGGAAGCGCGGGCGGAGACGCAGGATCTCGACGCGCTCGCAACACTTCCTCACGAAGCCGTGCTCGTCATCGGAGACGCCGCCTTGGCGCTCGCGAGCCGCGCCACGTACGGACACCGTTACGATCTGGGCGAGGAGTGGAAGCATTGGACGGGATTACCGTTCGTGTTTGCGGTATGGGCAGCGACGCGGGCGACAAGTCCCACCGCGGTGCGGGACGCGCACGAGGCCTTGCTGCGATCACGCGCGTGGGGCCTGAGCCATCTGGATGAGATCTCGCGCGACGCGGCGCGCGTGACCGGACTTCCCGTTGCCGCCTGCCGCGAGTACTTCAACGGCCTGGACTATGCGTTCTCGCCGAAACATCTGGCGGGACTCAACGACTTCTTCCGCCGTACGGGCGCCAAAGACCCGTTCAGCCAGGTAGCCTGATGGTCGACCGGACCAGTCCCGAGTTCCGGTCTTACCTCGAACTCTACGAGCGCGCCCCGCTGCTCGAGCTGGGCCGGCTCGCGGATGACGTCCGCTGGACGCTGCATCCCGAGAACGTCGTCACCTACATCATCGACCGGAACATCAACTATACCAACGTCTGCGTCGCCGACTGCAAGTTCTGCGCGTTCTATCGCCGCCCCAAACATCCCGAGGGATATCTGCTGTCGTTCGAGGAAATCGGCCGCAAGATCGACGAGCTCAAGGCGATCGGCGGCGTCCAGATTCTGATGCAGGGGGGACACAACCCCTACATCCCGTTCGAGTGGTATCTCGATCTGCTGCGCTACATCAAGCGCCACCACCCGATCCACATCCACGGCTTCTCGCCGTCGGAGGTCGATTTCTTCGCGGGCCGGTTCGGCATGTCGATCGCGGAGGTCATCAGGGAGCTGATGGCGGCTGGTCTCGACTCGATTCCCGGCGGCGGCGGCGAGATCCTCGTGCAGAGCGTGCGCGACCAGGTCGCCCGCAAGAAGGCGGGCGCGGATCGCTGGCTCGAGGTGATGGAGATCGCGCACCGGCTCGGGCTGCGGACGTCGGTCACCATGATGTATGGCCTCGGCGAAACCCTCGCCGATCGCATCGAGCACCTGTTCCGTGTGCGCGAGGTGCAGCGCAGAACCCGTGGCTTCACGGCGTTCATCTGCTGGCCGCTGCAGCCGGAGAACTCCGAGCTCGCGCACCTGCCGAAGACCGACGCGATCACGTATCTCAAGACGCAAGCAATCGCCCGCATCGTGCTCCAGGACGTCCCCAACATCCAGGCGTCGTGGGTCACGATGGGGATGAAGGTGGGGCAGGTGGCGCTCCGGTTCGGCGCGAACGACTTCGGCTCGCTCATGATGGAGGAGAACGTCGTCTCGGCGGCGGGCACGACGAATCGCACCACGTTGAGCGAGATGCAGCGGCTCATCGCGGACGCGGGGTACACTCCGAAGAAACGCAGGCAGGACTACACGATTCTCGAGGATGCCGCCTAGTGCCTGACGTCCTGATACTCGTCGGCTCCGAGTCCGACAAACCACGGATCGAGCCGGCATTCGAGATTCTGTCGAAGGCCGGCTTTTCCTACGAGTTCTACGCCTCGTCCGCTCACCGGCAACCCGAGCAAACTGGGAAACTGGTGTCGGGAGCCAGGAGCCGGGGATTCAAGGTCATCATCGCCGGCGCCGGCTTGTCAGCCGCACTTCCCGGTTTCGCCGCCTCGATGACCGATCTCCCCGTCATCGGCGTGCCGTTCGCCGTCGGGCCGTTGAATGGCCTGGATGCGCTGCTGGCCACGGTGCAGGTGCCGCCGGGTGTGCCTGTGGCGACGGTGGGCATCGACAATGCGAAGAATGCCGCGCACCTCGCGATTCGCATTCTAAAAGGGTGAACTAGGCGACTTCTTTCTCTTCTCTTTTTTTTCAACGCGCGCCAAACGCATGTCATCCTGAGCGAGCGCGTTAGCGCGAGCGAAGGACCTGCTGAGCGTAGCGAAGGATCTGCTTCAAAAGCTAAAGCAGGTCCTTCGCGCCTGCGGCGCTCAGGATGACATCTGCGCGCGTCCTTGCGAAAACAAAGAGGCAGGGAGTGATTAGAAGAGTCCGACCCTCCCCCTGACCGAGTCGATCAACTTCGCCGGGTCATACCCCACGCCCTGTTTGAAAACCAGCGTAACGTGCACGATGTCGGCAATGCTGGCCGCGGGATTGCCGTTGATCACCACGAGGTCGGCCTGCTTGCCCACCGCAATGGAGCCGATGCGATCCGCCCGGCCGAGGTAGGTCGCCCCGTTCAGGGTGCAGACCTTGATCGCCTCGAGCGGCGTCAGGCCGCTCTCGACGAGCAGCTCAGCCTCCCGCTGGTCGGAGTAGCCCGGGATCACGCCGCCCGCGCCCGTCGGATCCGTCCCCGCCAGCAGCAACCCGCCGGCGCGAACGAACGCCAGCTCCATCGCCTGGTCGAGCCCCAGCAGCTTCGCGAACGGCGATGTCGTGTTCTGCTGCACCCGCGCGTATTGCTGGTCGTACTGCGTCTTGAGGACGGGATCAAGCACCTCGAGCCCGGAAGGGACTGGGCGCCCGGGCGTGACAGTCTCGAACACGGTCTGCGTCGACGTGACCGCGACGTGATGGGCGATCAAGTACTGCACGAGCGAGGTGAACTCCGGCGATTTCGGATCGACGCCGCCGAGGGCCGTCATCCCGGTCTGTCCGGGGCAGAGGTCCGGCTGCTTCTCCTTGACGAAGTCGGTGGCGACGAAGAAGCCGTGCTCCAGGTCGTCGATGCCGAGATCGGCGGCTTCGCGGTAGGTGACCGAACAGAGGTGGCCCGTGATCTTGAGTCCCCGCCGGTGCGCTTCATCCACCGCCGCGGCGAGCTCGGTGCGAGTGATGTTCATGTACGCTTTGAACGACGTCGCGCCGGCGTCCGCCCAGAATGCCACGAAGCGGCGCGCGTCGGCCGAGTCCTTCAACGCATACATCTGCGTGAACGGGGAAGGGCCGTTCACGTACGGCGCTGTCGCGTCGATCCAGGGTCCCACCTGATTCCCGGCCTTGATCGCCGCCGCGAGGTTCAGGTCGGCGTAGCCGCCGACGTTACCGCCGGTGCGCATCGACGTGACGCCGCCCGCCAGATACAGCCGTGAGAAGCTCACGTAATCGGCGCCGTAGACGCCCGGGCCGGTCGGGTAGTAGAGGTGCTCGTGCATCATCACGAGGCCCGGGATCACCGATTTCCCCGTGAGGTCCATCACCTGCGCGCCCTCCGGCACTTTGGTGGAACGAGCGGGGCCGAGCGCGACGATGTTGCCGTCACGGATGATCAGCGTCTGGTCTTCCTTGGGCGCGGCGCCGGTGCCATCGATCACCCGCACGTGGGTGAGGGCCACCACCGGCGTGTCGATCGCGATGTATGGCTTCACCGCCGCGGAGAGCGTGGGACGCTGGGCTGTGGCGAGCGCGGGAACGAGGAGCAGGGCACCAAGGGCGCGGGGGGTGGTCGTGGACATGGGGTGAGACTAGCACCGGGCTCGATACCTGACCAGCGGACGCCTGTTTGCAGCCTAACACTGCCTATCGTGAGGGGCCACCACAGCGCACACTGCGGCCTCGGCTAGGATGGCCGCCGTTAGGACGCCTACGACCTCGGTAATGTTTTGGGCGCGCGTTTTGTAGCCCAGCTTCATGGAGTCGACGCGGGTCAACGGAATGCTCCGCCGGCAGGTGGCGCACCCCAGAGGCAGGTCGAAGGGAATGCCCTTGACTGAGTCGTAGGTGACGAATACGTCATGCCATTTCTCGACGCCGCCTGGAGTCCAGATCCACACGGGGCTGTTGGGACGGATGTCGGTGTCCTGATCGACAGGACGCCGTCCCCAATAGCCGCAGGCTGCCATCAGAAGCACAAATGCGAGGCCCAAGCCTCGCGTCATCAGGGGTTTCATACCTTCTATAGCGGATTTGAAGAGGAAAACTGCAATCCATCTCATCGGAAGATGATCCTGAGCGATCTCAATTCTCCAGGCGGATGCAATCAAAAGCAGGTCCTTCGCGCCTGCGGCGCTCAGGATGACATGCCGCGCGACTTCTTCAGAGAGAAAAAAGAAGAAAGGTGGATCATCTCGGCCGTCCTGCTCGCCGAGAAGGTGGGAATCACAACGGGAAGTGTTACCAATCAGCTGATAACAAACTGTTACGTATCATCTGAACTGTTCAGCGCACCTAGCTCGTCCACTCGTCAAAAGGCCGATCTCGAAGCGGCTCCGATCCGAATCGGAGCACATGTCCGTCGGGGTCCTCCACATGCAGCTCGAGCGCCCAAGGATAATTCCGGGGCGGCTGCCGAATCTTAGCGCCGCTCGCTCGATACTCGTCATAAAGCATCTGAGCGTCCTCAACGCCGACCCAGGCCCACGTACCGGGACAACCCTGCCCGTCCCGACATAGGTAGATGCCGGCGGAATCGCGATTGAACCGACGTAAACTCATCGGAACCCCAGTCGGCGTTCTCAAACCCCAGCACTTCGACGTAATACTGGACGCTCGCTCTCATATTCGCGACGCGTAGAATTGGCGACGCACCTTCAAATCGAGTTTTCGGGACCTGGGAGATCATGGGGGTGCCAATGAGGAGAACGTCGACCGTGCTGCCTAACGGGGTGCGCCTAAGCTGCGGCGCCGCACTAGAACGTTCATAAACGGAATTCTACCACACCGCAATTCAGGACGTAGCCGCACCATCGAGGACGGGCGCCGCCAGCTTCGGCGCTTGTTAGGCCGCGTGTCCACGTCACTTTCGCTGCCGCCTCATTATCTCTGCCGCGACCGCCACGGGAAAAACCGGATACAGAAGTGTCGAGTCCTGATCGACGGCTGTCCGCGGAATGAAATCCGTGACGTCGAAACCGGTCCGATCAGTTGCCTGTACTCGCGCATACCCCTCCTTCAACGGCTTCCCATCCCGGCGAACCAGAACCCAGAGGTAGAACTTTGGATACGAGATGCCAGTCTGCGTGGGGCCGCGCCGCAGCAAGTCAAAATCAATCGTGAGGTTCCCACCGAGCGAGGCCTGGAAATACTGGGTCAAATCCCGACGGAGCAAACCATCAAAGGTGCTGTCGGGTGGAACGTTGGCATCGATGTGGGACTGAGCAATCGCGTCGATGGTAGCTGCAGCCGAGTATTCGTTTCTGATCCATGAGAACAGAAACCTAGCGGCCACGAGAATCGCTACGAACGCGACGAGCTGAAGGGTGCGTCGCATCCAATCACGCTGCCTAACGGAGTGCGGCTGAGCTGCGCCGCCATGCTGTGCAGTTCACAAATGCAATTCTACTACGACGGCCGGCGCCAGCTCCAGCCGCGAGTTAGGCGGCACGCCGCGAACCCGTCACTGGCGAGTGTACATCAGGCTGTCGCTAAAGCCGCCGTAGACGGCGGGCGCCATGAAGCGTCCGATCAGTTGATTGGGTTTTCCCAACGTCGCTGTGAAACGCCCCAGCTCGCTCCCATTGTAGGGATCTCGGAACTGGATATCGATAGCATCCCCTCGAACAGAGCCCATGACGGCGAGCTCCACTGGCACATCGACCCCCATGGCCGTTCCGGACCCGGTTATGGTCGTATCCCGCTGATGGAGGACTAAGGTGCGCGGATCCAGCGGGGATCGGGGTGTGGACGCAAGCCTCCATTCACCATCAAGAGGCCCTGATGGGCCAGCGCATGCGAAGGACGACAGCATGACCAGTCCGACAAGCGCTCGGCGCTTGGGTGAGAGGATCAATGACGCCAGCGAGGGACAGACCAATCTCAGCAAGGTCATCGTTGATGATACCCAAGCTAAGACGGTCTGGTCACATTGCGGCCAGATGTGGCGCCTAACGGGGATTCGACGGAACTGTGTAAACCGAATCGCGCCGATTCATTCCCTCTCCAATCTCACAATCCCACCACGCCAAAGCAATTTGGACTGAGCGCAGGTCATCCTGAGCGCAGCGAAGGATCTGCTTTTAGCGTTATTTTGCTCTCCTCATGCGAGTTGGCATCGGCTACGACTCTCACCCCTTCGCCGCGGGCCGCAAGTTGATCCTCGGCGGTGTCGAGATCCCCCATGCCAAAGGGCTTGCCGGTCATTCGGACGCTGACGCCGTCGCCCACGCCGTCACCGACGCCATCCTCGGCGCCGCCGGCCTCGGCGACATCGGCCGGATGTTTCCCGACGACGATCCGCAGTGGAAGGGCGCCAACTCTATCGAGCTGCTCAACAGGGCCTTTCTGAAGGTCGTGGAAGCGGGGTTCCAGTTCGTGCACGCCGACGTGACGGTCATCCTGGAGAAGCCGAAACTGGCACCGCACCTGGACGCGATGGAGGAACGCCTGGCAGAGGCACTGCTGACGGGGCCGGCGCACGTGTCGGTGAAGGCAAAGACGAACGAGGGCATGGGGTGGATCGGACGCGGTGAGGGCATCGCCGTGATGGCGGTCGCAACGCTCGCCGGGCCGAGCGCCACACGGCCGAGCGGAGGGCATTCGGTCACCTGACGGACTTTCTCGCGTTTCTCCAGTAGCTCCCTACCGGGCCGCTCTACGCGCTGATCGCGGTTCTGGCCGCCGTCGAAAACATTTTCCCGCCGGTCCCCGCCGATGTATCCGTGGCACTCGGCGCATTCCTGGCGGGCAGGGGCTACATGAACGCCTGGCTCGTATTCGGGCTGGCGTGGTTCGCGAACGTGGGTTCCGCGGCCGGGGTCTACGCCCTGGCGCGACGCCATGGCGCGCTGGTTTCTCGTGGCTTTCTCGGCCGCCACATCTTCACGCCGAGCACCGTGGCCCATATCGAGGAGCAGTATCGGCGCCATGGCGCCTATGGCATCTTCCTCTCGCGCCTGTTGCCGGTGTGGCGTGGCATGGTGATGCCGTTCGCGGGGATTGCCCGCGTGCCCGCGTGGCGCGCGCTGATTCCCATGGCGCTCGCCTCGGCCATCTACTACGGCGCACTGACGTACTTCGTGAGCCGGTTGGGCACGGACCTGGATGTCGTGCTGGGCATCGTCCGGGGCGTGAACACGGGGCTCGCCGTCGTCGCCGCAGTGCTCATTTTGGTGATCGCGCTATGGATCATTCGCCGCCGTCGCCGCCGCTAGCCTGGAGTCTCGAGCGCTTCCGCGACTACCTCGCTCTCGAGGCGGGCAATAGCGGGAATACCGTCGAGAGCTACCTGCGCGACATCACTCGGCTCGCTGAGTACGCCACGAGTCGCGGCGCAAAGTCGCCGGAGCAGCTGTCCACGGCTCAGCTGCGGGAGTTCATCTACTTTCTCAAGGACCTCGGGCTCGCACCTACCACGATTCGCCGCCAGATCTCAGCCATTCGGACGTACTTCAAGTTCCTGGTGGGGGAGGGAATCGCGGCCCGCGACCCCAGCGATCGGATCGAGTCACCGAAGCGGTGGCGCACGCTGCCGGCGGTCCTGACCCTCCCGGAAATCGACAAGCTCCTCGCCGCCCCGAACACCGACGAGCCGCTCGCCATTCGCGACCGCGCGCTGCTCGAGTTCGCCTACGCCACCGGCGTACGCGTGTCAGAACTGGTCGCGCTGAAACTGCAGGATATCATGTTCGAGGACGGGGTCGCGCGCGTGTTCGGGAAGGGTGCGAAGGAGCGGCTGGTGCCGGTCGGCAGGCGAGCGCTGGGAGCCGTCTCGCTGTATGCGCGCGAAATCCGTCCCACGCTCGACCGGGGCAAGACGCATGGCTTTCTCTTCCTCAACGCGCGCGGCACCCCGCTCTCACGCGTGGGCGCCTGGGGCGTCATCAAGGCGACCGCCCGCCGAGCGGGGTTGGCGAAGCGTGTGACCCCGCATACCCTGCGACACACCTTCGCCACACATCTCCTGGAGGGCGGCGCCGATCTTCGCGCCGTGCAGGAGATGCTGGGCCACGCCGATCTCTCGACGACGCAGCTCTACACTCACGTGGATCGGGATTACCTCCGTACGGTCCATAAGAGCTACCATCCGCGGCCTTAGCGGCTCCCCCTCCCCCTCCCCCTCCCCCCGCTTGCCGCAGCGCGATCGCCGCTCAAGAACACCGCAAGCGCCGCTACGTCCGCGTCACTCAATCCGAGGTCCGGCATGACCTGTGACGACGGGTTCTTCATTTTCTGAATGACGTATTCGCGCGCCAGATGCCGCCCGCCGAGCTCCGGTCCCACGGTGATGACCTGATTCTCCGGACGGTCGGTGAGGTCACTATTCGCGTGGCAGGTATTGCACCCCTTGGCGACGAAGAGCATCTGGCCACGGTCGCGGGCCGGCAGCGCAGGTCGTGAGCCCCCTGCAGCGACGACAGTCTGCGGATACAGTCGCAGCTCGTTGTTGCCGAACCCGCTCCTGATCGTCAGACGGACATCGCCGGCCGCGGGTGCGGTGAACGTCACCGCATAGGCCCCTGCGGCAGATCGTGCGACGGCGGGAATGACGACTTCGCGAGCCGCCGGGGGGGCAATCACCAGCTCCGGCCGCAGACCGCTCAGCAACGTGCGGCCATGCTGCCGCACTTGAAACTCGAGCGTGTATTGTTGTCCCGCAACGAAGTACTCCGGCAGGTCCTTCACTGTCACCACCGCCCATCCGCCCATCGAGACTAACCCGGCGATTACTGCTGCCGCAGCGAGTTTCAGCATGACGTGCCTCCTGCCCGACTATGGGATATCGTTGAACCGACCTTTCTTGGATGCCGGCCGGCGGGCGGCGGTTTAGACACCCCACAAGGCCGATCTCCAGGAAAGGGCTTAAGGGTATCGTGAGTAGATACGCAGGTTTTTTGCAGTAGAATTGAGCATGCTGTTTGTGCTCGACAACTACGACTCGTTCACCTACAACCTCGTGCAGTACCTCGGCGAGCTGGGGGAAGAGCCCGTTGTCTATCGGAATGACGCGTTGAGCGTTGCCGATGTCCAGGCTTTGAAACCCACCGCCGCTGTGCTCTCGCCGGGGCCCAAAACCCCCGTGCAGGCCGGCATCCTCGTCCCCCTGGTCCGCGCCCTCGCGGGTCAGGTCCCGATCCTCGGCGTCTGTCTGGGCCATCAGGCGATCGGTGAGGCGTTCGGCGGCAAGATCGTGCGGGCGCCCAGGCTGATGCATGGCAAAACGTGCCCTATCGTGCACAGCGACGACGAGTTATTCGACGGAATCCCCAGTCCGTTTACAGCGATGCGCTACCACTCCCTCGTCGTCGATCCCGCCTCGCTCCCCCCGGCGCTGGTCGTTACCGCCATGAGCGCCGATCGCCAGGGCGCGGGCGATGCGGCAGAGATCATGGCCATGAAGCATCGTGATCATCCGACCTACGGCGTACAGTTCCATCCCGAGTCCATCGGGACGGAGCACGGGAAGCGCATCCTCGAGAACTTCCTCCGTGTTGTCAGGTCGACCAGCGAAGTAGCTTGACGACGTCTTGACGGAGGCTCCGCAGAGTAGGCGCACACACTCTCACGGAGCCTTCCATGTTTCCGCGCCTTCCAGTGGTAATCCTGGGCGTCCTCACGGTCATCGGGTGCTCGGACAGCTCCGGCCCCTCGGAACTCTCGATCGCCCAACTCACGGGAACGTGGGGACTCTCGCGCCTGGAAATGATCCTCGCGTCCGATACCAGCGTGAGCCAGGACGTGCTGGCGAGCGTCGGCCTCAGTGTCACGCTGACCATCGATCGCAGCGGATCGTCCGTACTCGTGGTCCACGAGTCGGGACAACCGAGTATGAGCTCGCCGGCGACGATTAGCCTCCGGGGCGACACCCTGGTGTTTGACGTCGAGGGCTCGGGCTCGACTTACGAGGCCATCGTCCGGCTCGCTGGACGGACCATGACTTGGCGCTCGGTAGAGACCAATCTCTGGGATTTGGACAACGACGGGACGCCCGAAAACGTGTTCGAGCGGGACGTGTGGCAACGGCAATAAAGCCAACAGCCTAGGACGGGCTAGACTCAACGGCACGGATTTTGTATCTTCCTCCGTGCCCGTCCTTGGCGTGATTCCTGCACGGCTGGGCTCCAGCCGGCTCCCTCGCAAGCCACTCCTGCCGCTGGGTGGCGAACCCCTCATCATCGTCGTCACTCGCCGCATCGCCGAGTTCGGCGTTTGCGATCGCCTCGTCGTCGCTACCGACGCCAAGGAGATCGCGAACGTCGTCGAGGACGCGGGCTTCGAAGCAGTCATGACATCGCCCGATCACGCGTCGGGGACCGAGCGAGTCGCGGAAGTCATTGCCAAAGCAGCGTTTAGCGGCTTCAACTTTATCCTCAACGTCCAGGGCGACGAGCCCTTCGTCGCCGCAGCCGCCGTCGGCGGCGCGCTGGCATGTCTCGAGGGCGGCGATCCGCTCGGCACCGCGGCGGGGTCGCTGGACTCGGCGTTGGTCAACGATCTGAGTCGAGTCAAGGTGGTCGTGGATACACGCGGCCGGGCGGTCTACTTCTCCCGCGCGCCGATTCCGTTCGACCGCGACGGCACGGGCGACGTCGTGTACCACCAGCACGTGGGCGTCTACGCCTACACGCGAGAAGCGCTGGAGGCGTGGGTCCAACTGCCTCCGGTTCCTGAAGAGCAGTGGGAAAGACTGGAGCAATTGCGTCCGCTGTTACACGGCATTCCGATGGGCGTGACGTTGTTCGACGGACCGGCAGCGCCAGGCATTGATACGCCGGCCGACCTCAAGTGGGCAGAAGCGGAGATCACTCGACACCTCAGAGAGGTGAGCCCGTGAGCTCGACCAAATACATCTTCGTGACCGGAGGCGTGGTGAGTTCCCTGGGGAAGGGAATCGCTGCGGCATCGCTCGGCCGATTGCTCGCCGAGCGGGGACTCAAGGTCACGATCCAGAAGTTCGATCCCTACATCAACGTCGATCCCGGCACGATGTCGCCGTTTCAGCACGGCGAAGTGTACGTGACCGACGACGGCGCCGAGACGGATCTCGACCTCGGCCACTATGAGCGGTTCATCGATCGCTCCTTGTCCCAAGTCAACAACGTCACGACGGGCCGGATCTATCTGTCCGTCATCACCAAGGAGCGGCGCGGCGAATACCTCGGCTCGACGGTGCAGGTGATTCCGCACATCACCGACGAGATCAAGAGCGCCATTCGGCGGCTCGCGCCCGACCACGACGTGGTGATCACCGAGATCGGCGGCACGGTCGGCGACATCGAATCGCTGCCGTTCCTCGAGGCGATCCGCCAGTTCCGCCAGGAAGTCGGCCGCGATAACACGCTCTTCATTCATCTGACGCTCGTGCCGTTCATTGCCGCAACCGCCGAGCTCAAGACGAAGCCAACGCAGCACTCCGTGCGGGAGCTGATGCAGATCGGAATCCAGCCCGACATCCTCGTCTGCCGCACCGAGCGGCCGCTGTCCGAGGACCTGAAGCGCAAGATCGCGCAGTTCTGCAACGTGGACTTCGGCTGCGTAGTCGAAAGTCCCGACGTGAAGTCGATCTATGAAATCCCGCTCAAGCTGCACGAGCAGGGACTCGACAAGGAAGTCTGCAGGCGGCTCCATCTGGACACCAAAGAGCCCGATCTGCGCGCCTGGGCCGCGATGGTGGACAAGATCCTCAAGCCGCCGCATCACGTGCGGATCGCGGTGGTGGGCAAGTACACGGAGCTCGCCGACAGTTACAAGAGCATTCACGAAGCGCTCGTGCATGGCGGGATCGCCCATGAGGCGGGGGTGACGATCCAGTGGATCGCGTCCGATCGCTTCACCGATCAGGAGACCGCGGGCGAGCTGCTCGCCGGCTACGACGGGCTGCTGGTGCCCGGCGGGTTCGGCGTGCGGGGGGTCGAAGGGATGCTCGAGGCGATTCACTGGACGCGCGACCACAAGCTGCCGTTCTTCGGAATCTGCCTGGGTCTGCAGACCGCGATCATCGAGTTCGCCCGCAACGTCTGCAAGATTCCCGACACCAACTCGAGCGAGTTCGCCCCGGAGTGCGAGAATCCCGTGATCGCGCTGATGCGCTCGCAGGAAGGGATTCAGGAGATGGGCGGCACGATGCGGCTGGGCGCCTATCCGTGCCGTCTACGCCCCGGCTCCCGCGTGGCGCAGGCGTACAACGCGACCGAAGTGAGCGAGCGCCACCGGCATCGCTACGAGGTCTCGAACGCGTATCGCGACGTGCTCGCCGAGTACGGCATGCGCTGCTCAGGTTTGTCTCCGGATGGCTCGCTGGTCGAGATGATCGAGCTGCCCGATCATCCCTGGTTCATCGGCTGTCAGTTTCATCCCGAGCTCAAGTCGCGGCCGATGCGCCCGCATCCGTTGTTTGCCGGATTCGTGGGCGCCGCACTCGATCACACCAAACGGCATTCGCGCGCGCAGGGCTCGCGCGAGCTGGCAGAGCTGACCGACTAGGTATGGCCCAGCGGTTCGCGGCTGACAACAGCCCGTTTCTCATCGCGGGTCCCTGCGTCGTCGAATCCGACGAGCTCAACGTCCGCGTGGGCGAAGCGCTCGCCGAGCTCGCGGTCAAGCTGGGCATCGGCGTCATCTACAAGGCGTCGTACGACAAGGCCAATCGCTCACGCCTGAACGCCCCGCGCGGTCCCGGCCTCGAGACTGGGCTCCGCGCGCTGGAGAAAGTCCGCAACGCCACCGGTCTGCCGATCCTGACCGATGTCCATGAGCCAGGTCACGTCGCGATCGCCGCCCGCGTCGCCGACGTGCTCCAGATTCCCGCCTTTCTTTGCCGTCAGACAGATCTGCTTGTCGCCGCCGGCAAGGCCGGCCGTCCCGTCAACATCAAGAAGGGTCAATGGATGGCGCCGGAAGAGATGCGCGGGGCGGTGGAGAAAGTGCGCGCGGGTGGCGCTCCCGAAGTCGCGGTCACGGAGCGCGGGACGTTCTTCGGCTACGGCGACCTGGTCGTCGACATGCGAAGCTTTGCGCGGCTCCGCGCCGCCTGTAATGCCCCCGTGATCTTCGACGCCACGCACTCGGTCCAGCAGCCGGGTCAGGGCAGGGACGGCTCGAGCGGAGGCGACCGCGGCTTCATTCCGCCCCTCTTGTACGCCGCCGCCGCCGCGGGCGCCGACGGCTTCTTCCTCGAGACCCATCCCGATCCGGCCCGCGCGCCGTCCGACGGACCGAACATGGTGCCGCTCGACCAGCTCGCCGGGATCGTGGGGCTCGCGGTGGACGTCTGGCATCGTGTCCGGGGGGGGGAGACCGTCCGTGCATAAGCCGGCGCGTGCTGCGACGCCGCAAACGGGGGCCAAGCAACTGGTGGATCGGGGCAAACGGGTGCTCGCGCTCGAGGCCGCGGCCGTACAACGCCTGGCCGATACGCTCGGGCCGGCGTTCGCCCGTGCCATCGAGATCCTTGCTGCGGCGAAAGGGCGCCTCATCGTGTCGGGCGTGGGCAAGTCTGGTCTGATCGCCCGCAAGATGGCCGCGACGTTCACGTCCACCGGCACCCCGGCCATGTTCCTGCATCCCGTCGATTCGCTGCACGGCGACCTCGGCATCGTGAGCCGGGACGACGTCGGCATCGTCCTGTCGAAGAGCGGCGCCTCCGACGAGCTGTTCGGCCTCGTCAATCAATTGAAGCGTCTCGGCGTACCGATCATCGCGCTGACCGGTGATGCCGATTCGCCGCTGGGCCGGCAGGCGACCGTCGTGCTCGATGCCTCGGTCGCCGATGAAGCCTGCCCGGAAACCCTCGCGCCAACCGCGAGCACAACCGTCGCGCTCGCGTTGGGTGACGCACTCGCGGTGACGCTGCTCGAAGTCAAAGGCTTTCGCCGCGAGGATTTCGCCGCGCTGCATCCCGGCGGCGTCTTGGGACGCAAGCTGCTGCTGCGCGTCGCCGATGTGATGCTCACGCAGGATCTGCCGATCCTCACGCCGGACCGCCCGATGCGAGAGTGCGTCGTGCTGCTCGCCGAGAAGCGCGGCACCGTCACGGTGGTGGAGGCCAGCAGCAAGACGTTGGCCGGCGTCGTCACCGCAGGGGATCTGACTCGGCTCATGGAGAAGACGGACAAGTTCCTCGACATACCTGTTGGCGACGTCATGACCCGGACGCCGAAGGCGACGACGGCGGAAGAGCTGGCGAGCGCGGCCGTGAGTCTCATGGAGCGGCACGGGATCATGGCGCTGCCGGTGCTTGATGCAGACCGTAAGGTCGTTGGCATCGTACACCTCCATGACCTCATGAAGGCCGGGGCTGTATGAGAAGGAGTCGGGAGTCAGGATTTTGGAGTCGGGCCACGACGGTTTTCCTCTGGCTCCTGGCTCCCGGTTCCTTGCTCCTGGTGTTCGGTTGTAAGAGCGGCACCCCCGTAACCGCGACCCAGGCGGTGCTCGACAGCGCCGACCAGGTGCTGGTCGGGATGACCCACTACGTCACGGACGCCGGGCTACTACGGGCGCGGGTTCGCGCCGATACCGCGTACTTCTTCTCCAACACCCAGCGCGCCGAGCTGCGCAACGTGCACGTGACCTTCTATGACGAGACGGGGAAACCGACGTCGACGCTGACCTCGCGCGAGGGAACGCATCAGTGGCGTACGGGTGACATGGAGGCCCGCGGCAACGTCATCGTCATCCGTGACAAAGATGGCGCGACGATGAAGACCGAGGTGATGTATTACAGCCAGGTGCGCAACGAGGTGAGCTCCGACAAGAGCTTCGTGTGGGATGAGCCTGGCCGTCACGTCGAAGGTGACGGGTTCACATCCGATCCAGAATTCAAGAAGATCACCGCCAAACGGCCGCACGGCAGTGGCGGGCAGTTCCTCTTGCCAAACCAATGACGCCGCTCTTGGTCGTCGCGTTGGTGCTGCAGGGCGTCCCCGCATCGCAGGATACGACCACGGGACGTCCGTGTCGCGTGGCCGTCGATTCCATGGGCCATTACGCGGAAATCCCGAACGCCGATGGCACCAAGACATTGCACGGCGGCGGCGGCGTGCTCGCGCACTGCGACGGCACCAACACCATAATCTCCGCCGACAGCTTTGCGCATTACCCGGCGCTCGGCCGGCTCGACCTGATTGGGCGGGTCGTGATTCGCGACACCGGGCTGGCACTCGACGCGCGCACGGCCTCCTACTTCCTGAAAGACGAACGCCTCGAGGCGCACAACAACGTCGTCGCCGTCAATCGCCGCACCGGGTCCATCCTGCGGGGGCCCAATCTCCGGTATTGGCGCGCCGTCAAAGGCATCCGCGATACCGTCGAGATGTACGCCACGCAGCGGCCCACCGTCGAATACCGGCAGAACCAACCCGGCGACACGTCGTCCAACGAGCCCTACATCATCGTCGCCGATCGGCTGCGCTTCAAAGGCGACGACCGCATGTGGGCCGGCGGGAAGGTCACCATCGACCGGAGCGACTTTGCGTCCCGCTCCGATTCGATGCTGCTCGACCAGACGACGGGGTTCGGCGTGCTGGTCGGGAGGCCGAGCGTCGAGGGGCGGGGACGCACGACGACCGGCGACGCCGGCAAGAGCTACACGCTCGTAGGCACGCGCATCGAGCTGGGCCTCGCCGAACGCGACATTCGGCAGGTGAAGGCGCTCGGTCACGGCAAGGCCACGGGGGCAGACTGGGTCCTCACCGCGGACACGATCGACCTTCGCATCGCCGACCGGTTGCTCCAACAGACTTTCGCCTGGGGCGACAGCATGCGCCCCCATGCGATCTCGACGCTGTACACGATTCAGTCCGATTCGCTGGCGATCGATTCGCCCGGAGAGATCCTCAAGGAATCACGGGCGTTCGGCACCGCGTTCTCCACGGCAAAACGCGATTCGCTGACGCCACCCAAGGAGACCGACTGGATCACGGGTGACTCGCTGACGATCCGCTTCGCGCAGGAGCAGGACTCGGTTACCCACCGCCCGCGCTCCCGGTTGCGCGAGCTCGTATCGCGCGGATCGCCGGCCCGAGCCCTGACGCACCACGCCAACGAGCGGGATACGACGCAGGTCGGCCCGT
>WNGG01006102.1_pt1 | contig 17820 bp, 16 predicted proteins | sample 5400661 | NCBI WGS metagenome assembly WNGG01 (sample SAMN13153372, study PRJNA577476) | soil metagenome | isolation source: 100 cm soil or saprolite under Garry oak tree replicate 1 | place: USA:California | collected 2016-06-15
TGATGAAGCCTCGCAGCCGCCTCGCAGTGCGATTGGAAGCGTTCGTCTCCCGAGCAGATGGGAATACGCTGCGAAGCTTCCAGACCAGAAGATGGCCCAAGTGCAAGATTGAGCGGATTTCTATGCCTGCTTTAACGAACAAGAACGCAGCCAACGAGCGGTTTGTAGAAAGGCTTGTGCCGGGCAGTTGGGCGTGGAATCTGGACGTGTGCGCGCATGCGAGCCGGTATTCCTTTGCCAGTCAGTTCACAACAAGCAAGCGAGTTCTCGATGCGGGATGTGGCGTCGGGTACGGCAGCAGAATGTTGGCATCGAGAGGAGCGGCCGACGTAGTTGCGGTCGACAACTCCGACGAAGCGCTGGACATCGCGCGTAACCAGTTTGCCCATTCGAAGGTGACTTTCATTCTCGATGATTGTGAGGTCCTGGAGAATGTCACGGGTCCGTTCGATGTGATTGTGTGCCTGGAGAATCTTGAACACCTCAAGAACGGAAGGAATTTCTTGAGGACGGCTGCTCAGTTGCTTAACGCAGAGGGGGTACTGATCTGCAGCACACCAAATCGAACCACGGACAAGGGTTCTTTAAATCCATTCCACGTGTACGAGTACACGGAGGATGAATTCAAAGAACTGCTGGCCGACTATTTTTCTGATGTCGCGATTTACGGACAAGACGTCAGTGCGGCAGTGCGAGCTACCCAGACGCTATGGTCCAATCCACTGCTGCGTGTCGGACGTTGGATCCAGAGGCTCCGTGGTCATGGCGTGAAGCAACCATTCACGTCGTGGGTACCTTTGACCGAGAGCGATTTCGTAATAAGTGAGTTCACGACGGAGAACGCCAGAGTTCTCGTCGGCGTTTGCAGCGCCCCGAGTAAGAGATAGGTTTTTGCGGATTCTCTTCATTGCCATGGCGGACAGTGTGCATACCGCACGCTGGATTTCGCAGTTGTCTGACACAGGTTGGGATGTGCACCTGTTTCCCTGTGAGGATGGCGGTATTCATACGGCCTTTCAGCGTGTGACAATTCACCCACTGCTTCGTCAGTTTTCGCCGCAGATGGATGTCACAGTTCAGCAAACAGGGATTGTCTGGCCGTTTCGTAGGGGACGAAGCCGGATTGCAACTCTGATCAGGCGAAGAATCAGTCGCGCTGAAATGCTGTCCGGCTGGATTCGGCGCCTGAACCCCGATTTGGTCCACACGCTCGAAATGCAAAGAGCGGGATATCTGACGGTCGATGCGCGGCGAAAAATGAATGGCGGATTTCCGCCATGGATATTTTCTAGCTGGGGTAACGACATCTACCACTTTTCTCGTCAGCCGGAGCACGAGGGGCGGATCAGGGATGTCCTCTTGGCGTGTGACTACTTCGTCGCGGATTGTGCTCGGGATTTAGGATTAGCCCGGGAATTCGGATTTACGGGGTGCGATTTAGGAGTTTTCCCAGGCGGCGGAGGGTTCGACATCCCTCGAATGCAAGCGTTCGCTGAAGGGAGGCCTTCCGAGCGGAGAGTCGTTGCTGTAAAGGGTTATCAGAGCGAGATGTGGGGTGGCAGGGCAGTCGTTGCGCTGCATTCCCTGAAGTTGTCCGCTGACGCCTTGAAAGATTACGAGGTTGTTGTTTACTCGGCTCACGGCAGCGCGCAGGTTTCGGCAGCAGTGCGTCAGTTGGTCGATGCGGGAGTTCGAGTTTCTACGTTGCCTAAGAGCAGCCACGACGAGATGGTTAGGCTAATGGGGCGAGCCCGCATTGCGCTGGCGCTCAGTACAACCGATGGTACGCCAAATACGATGCTCGAAGCCATGATCATGGGCGCCTTCCCTGTTCAGTCCGACACAGTCTCAACACCGGAGTGGATTGTGGATGGCCGCAACGGATTGCTCGTGTCACCAGAAGATCCGGACTACGCGTCGAAGGCAATTCGCCGCGCGCTAAGCGACGACCAGTTGGTCGATCAAGCTGCAGTCGTCAACCATGATCTGACAAAATCCGAAGTCGATGTCTCCGTCGTCAAGCCCCGTGTCATTCAAATGTATGAGCAGGTTGCGAGTTTTAGACGAGCTATTTCGTGCTATCAGGGAGGGTTATGCGCATCTTAGTCACGGGAGGTGTGGGGACGGTGGGTGCAGGGCTGGTATCGGAGCTGCGCAAGCGCGGAGATCACGTTGTCTCCTGCGATATCGCCCATCAACCAGACGAGGTTGGATTCTCAGTGCGCACCGACGTCAGCGTGCCGCTGTACGCGCGCTGCGACGTGGGCGAGTTTCGCCAGATCGAGCGAGTGGTGGAAGAGATGGGACCGTTCGATTACGTGTATCACTGCGCCGCTGAGTTTGGTCGCTGGAACGGTGAGGACTTCTACGAAACCCTGTGGCGCACCAACGCTATCGGCACAAAAAACGTCATCCGCTTGCAGGAGCGGCTCAAATTCCGACTGATCCATTTCTCCTCCTCCGAGGTTTATGGCGACTGGCCCGACATAATGTTAGAAACCGTCATGAACGAGTTCGAGATCAAGCAACTGAACGATTACGCCATGACCAAATGGGTCAACGAAATGCAGATCCGCAATTCGGCGCAGCAGTACGGCACCGAGTCGGTGGTGGTGCGCCTGTTCAATACCTATGGACCAGGCGAATACTATAGCCCGTACCGATCAGTAAACTGCAGATTCCTATATCGCGCCCTCAACAATCTGCCCTGGACCGTATTCCGTGGCCACTCGCGGACATCTACTTATCTTGCTGATACCGTTCGTACTCTCGCCAATGTCATCGATAACTTTAAGCCAGGCGAAACGTATAACATCGGGGGCCGCTGTTGCCATACTATTGAGGAGCTTTCAGATGCAATTCTGAAGGTCACAGGCGCCGACCCGGGCCTAGTGCAATATCGAAACTCTGAGATCCTGACCACTCGCCACAAGCGCGTGGACGTTTCTAAAGCGGTTCGCGACCTAGATCATCGCGACACCTACAGCCTGGAAGAAGGATTGCGCCTTACAGCAGAGTGGATGCGAAAGATTTACGGAATATTGGAAGCAGAGCCTTGCTGTGCTGAGCCAATGGCCGTAAAGGGAACAACGTCATAACCACGGTTTTGATTCACTTCTTGCTGGCCTATACATTTCTGAGTCGCTGTCGCTGCTGAGCTGCAACCTTGCCGCCTACAATGCACAATGCCAGGAGGCCTCTCGATTAGTGGACGTTAGTTAATATATCAGACCTGCGTGAACCTGCTTTATATATCTGTGATTTTCCACCTTCGAACTTCGTGGGCGGGCCTACCTTGATTAGCTGTTTGTTGGCGGATTCTCCAGTTTGTCGGATTCGGTCCTCACAGCATCCTGCCAGTTCCGCGTCTCCTCGCTGGAGGGTCGGCTCGCTTGAGAGCATCTTATGTTTCCCACCACCAAAATATGATGGCCCCGGCTAACCTCCCGAGACTGCTTTACATCGGAGACGTTCCGGTCGAGTCGTCTGTAGCCGGCGCAACGCTCCTGTACCGTCTGCTACTCGACTACCCCGCCGATCGATTGGCCATTATGCAATCCGAACAATCGCGGATGGTGCATGGTCCTCGACTGCCCGGAGTACGATACGAGACCTATCAGCTTCCTTGGGATCGCTTAACTCATACCAGATTCAGTAAGGTTGGCGGGTCTATACGGTATTTTGTTGCCAAGCGGCGGGCAAGTGAAATCGCCAAGTTAGCGGCTGGTTTTGATGCACAGGCTGTGCTCACGGTTGCTCATGGATACACATGGGCTACCGCTGCCGCATTCGCGAGACGTCATGGATTACCGCTGCACTTGATTGTTCACGATCATGTTTCCGATACTGTCCAAGTGCCTGCAGCGATAGGGCGACAGGTGTGGAAGACGTTCAAAGCTACCTATTCGGCAGCCGCCAGCAGGTGGTGCATATCTCCAAAGATGGCTGAGACGTATGGACTGCTTGGGAAACCTGCAAACGTACTGTACCCATTACGGTCTAGTGCTTGCCCCGCGTACGACAGTCCACCTCGACGTCTGAAAGACAGATCCGCGGCACTCGTGTTCGGCTATCTTGGCTCCATCTGGAGCGGGGCCTATGCTGGAATGCTGTCGACCTTAGCGCAAGTCATTGAGCCGGGGGGCGGCAAACTCGTACTCTATGGAGGCCCAGATCTACCCGCATCGTTGACCGTCCACCACAATGTTGACTCGCGTGGTTTTATACCGCAAACACAAGTACTTTCTATTCTGCGGCATGAGGTGGATGTGCTGGTACTTCCAATGAGCTTCGATCCCTTAGATCGACATAGCGCGGAACTCAGCTTTCCGACCAAAGTCACTGATTACACTGCGGCCTGCCTTCCAATACTTGTCTGGGGACCATCCTACTGCTCGATAGTGAGATGGGCCCAGGAAAACCCTGGAGCCGCGGATGTCGTCCTGGATGAAGGCCCTAGGGCGATCGCCGCTGCTGTGAATCGGATCTCTGACCCAGAGCGGCGTTGGAATCTAGCACTGAGGGCGGCAAGCGTGGGGAATGCATTCTTCTCGCATAATGCCTTGGTGCGTGACCATACGTGGAGAAACCGGTTTGAAGAGTTATTTCGAAAAATAGGCGTCTCCGATGTCCACTGAAGTCCTGCCAATGCGGGTGGTGATCCCGACGCGAGACCGCGCTGCGGCGCTGCGTCGGACGCTGGAAAGTTTGGCGGGCCAATCCGCTCAGCCGGCCGAATTAACCATCGTCGATGCCTCGGCCGATGGAAGCACTCGTTCTCTCTGTGTGGAAGAGACTATCCCGAGTCTCAGTTCGACCGTGTCGTGGTGTCGGGCCGATTCCGTAGGTGCCGCAAGTCAGCGCAATCAAGGGGTCATTGGCTGCTCTCATCCAGTGATCGGTTTTATGGATGATGACATACTGTTCGAACCAGAATGCTTCCAGCGTTTATGGCGGGCTTTACAATCCAACGATCGGATTGGCGGCGTTAGTGCGATGATAACCAATCAACGCTATCAAACGCCCGGCCGGGTTAGCAGGTTCGTGTTCCACTTGATGGCCGGCCACGAGGAACGTTCGTATGCGGGACGCGTGCTCGGTCCCGCTGTCAACTTGTTGCCTGAAGACAGCGACGATCTTCCTGAGATAGTTCCTGTCGAGTGGTTGAACACTGGCTGCACCCTGTACCGGCGCGAAGCCCTGCCCGATCCGCCTTTCCCGGATCATTTCACGGGCTATTCTTTGATGGAAGATCTTACCCTGTCGTTGACGGTGGGCAAACGCTGGAAACTGGCCAATGCCCGAACTGCACGGATCTATCATGATTCACAACCAGGGAGTCACAAGATAGATCCACAGCTCGTCGCAGAGATGGAGTTGGTTAACCGTCATTATGTAATGACGAAAGTACTCGGACGTAGCCGAATTTCCGACTATTTCAAGCTTGCCTTGTTTGAATTGTTTTCGCTCGCTTCCATACTTCAAGCTCCTGCAGGCAGAATGTTATTCGCGTCTACGCTGCGCGGCAGGTGTAGAGCATGGCGGCTTATTGTGACGAAATGACCCCAAACACGTTACCGCAAAGCCGGGATAACAAGCAGCCGCCTGTTCGGTGTGAGCGAGGCCCTCATTGGCATCATCACTCGCAATCGACATGGAGTCTTAGAGAAAGCGATCGAATCAGCCTTACGTCAGAGTCTCTCTGGGCAGCGGATCACTAGGTGATGAAGCCCGCTCCAGTTACAGTTGGAATTCCAACATTTGGACGCGGATTGCGAGTGGTTGAGACATTGACACGTCTCACCCAGTGTGATCCGCCCCCGGCTGAAATCATTGTCCACGCGGATCGATCTGACGGCGAAATCGAGCGCGAATTGGCGGTCAGATTTCCAACGGTACGGTTACTTTCCTCGCTCGAGAATGTCGGTCCTGGAGGCGGACGTCATCGATGTCTTCTGGCATGCACGCAGCCATTCTTCGTCAGCTTCGATGACGATTCGTGGCCGCTGGACACAGACTTTTTTGTGCAAGTGACCACCCTTTTCGAGAGCCATCCCCAGGCCGCGGTGCTCGCCGCATCGATTTACTTTTCCGGCGAAGTAGTGCAAGAGCGCGCGTCGGACGTGAAGACTGTTTCTGACTACAGTGGATGCGGTTATGCCGTCCGGGCCGACGCATATCTTCAGACTGCCGGACATATCGATCGCTCGTGCCCTTACGGCTTTGAGGAAGTAGATCTGGCAATGCAGTTGCACGCTCTCGAATGGACGATTCTACAATGCCGCAGCCTCCGCGTTTTCCACGACACGCAGCTTTCGCATCACGCTAGAGCCGACATTGTGGCCGGCACCGTGCAGAATGTCGCGCTGCGCGCATACCTACGATACCCCGCCTCGCTGTGGCCGCGAGGGGTGCTTCAGCTGTGCAACGTTGTGTGGTTCATGTTAAAAATGGGGCGCCTCGCGGGTCTTGGGCGAGGATTGTGTGGGATTCCTGTCGATTTGCGCCGTCACGCGTCGCGCAGACGGCAACTGCCAGCCGATAAGATTCGGTCTTATCTGAATGCGCGTACCAGGTTCACTTCATGACGCTCCAACATCTCGAGCCCTTGATTTTGCGTGTTCCTCGCGGCGCGGCCAGCCGGTTGAGACTCATCCTGTATCGTCTGCTTGGTATGAAGATGGGTCCCCGCAACCGCATGGAAGGTGGCGGGCGCGTGCGCCGGTGCTCGCAGATCGAGCTAGGCTCCTACAATGCGTTCACGCAAGGCGCCTGGCTGTGGCCCAACGACGTGGATTTTGACGGCATTCGAATTCGCATCGGTGATCGGAATTACTTCAACCGCAACCTGATGATTGACGCCTGCGGCTTGATTGAAATCGGCGATCAGAACATGTTTGGTCCAGACGTCTACATTACCGATTCGAATCACCGCTTTGAGTCGGAGCTAGCGCCTAGCGAGCTGCCGATGGATACGGGAACTGTCAAGATTGGAAACCGCTGCTGGATCGGTGCGAAGGCGGTGATCTTGAGGAACGTAGAGCTGGGCGATGGATGTGTGGTTGGTGCCGGCGCGGTAGTTACTCGGAGCGTGGCGCCCGGCGCGGTGGTCGCTGGCGTTCCCGCGGCGCCACTACGGCGGGCGTGCGACGATAGCTCTGACCGGCTCAGCAAGAATCTTGGACAAGCGGAAGCATGTCCCACACGATGAAAGCGCTTTTGGTCCATCCCGGAACCCAGCATGCTTTCCATCTTGCCAGGCAGCTTCAGCGACATGGATGCCTGAGCCGGTTTTGGACGGGTTTCGCATACGACCCCGAGGGGATGGTGGGGCGTCAAATCGCATGCCTACCGACATGGGCACAACGCCGTTTGGCCGGCCGGCGTCTGGCCGGTCTGCCACCGGACAAACTTCGCACGCGCCCGCTCACGGACCTCCGCGCTTTGAACCGTCTACGCCTGGGCCAGGACGAGCAAAGGGTCATGTTCGAACGGAACGCAGCTTTCCAGCGAAAGGTCCCTCTAAGTGAGCTTGCCGGCAGCGACATTATTATCGGTTTCGATACAGCGTCGTGGCTGATTGCCGATAAAGCGCTTTCGCTAGGAAGGAAGTTCGTTCTCGATCGTACCATTGGACATCCTCTGAGCTTTGCGCGGCTGTTGCCTCAACTGAACGACCAATTCCCGCAATGGATGGAGGATCGTGCGTATTACCGGCTGCCTGGGCTTTGCGCAGCGGAAGAGGCCGAGCACGATAGGGCACGTCGAATCGTGGTCGGGAGTTCTTTCACCCGCTGGACCTTGATCGAGAACGGAGTCCCCGCCGAAAAAATTTCCGTAGCTCCGCTCGGTGTGGACCTCGAGGCGTTCACCCCCGTGGCGCGCCCAGAGTCGCGGCCGCTTCGGTTTGTGTTCGTGGGGATCTTGGGAGCTCGTAAGGGGCTTCCCCTGCTGCTCGACGCCTGGCGCTCATTGGGAAATGTGTATGCTGAATTGTGGCTGGTTGGTTCCCTCGACAAGCCGCACCGGCAACTGATTCCGAAACTGCCGGGTTTGCGGGCGCTCGGGAAGGCATCGCGCCGCGAACTGCCGGGTGTGCTCCAGCAGTGCGATGTACTGGTGTTCCCCAGTTACTTTGAAGGATTCGGGGCAGTACTGCTGGAAGCCATGGCCGCGGGTCTGCCCGTGATCGCGACCGACGCAACCGGCGCCCCGGATGTGATGACGAATGGCGTGGAGGGTTACTTAATTCCCACCGGAGATGCTGCGGCGTTACAGGATGCGATGCAGCGGTTCGTGGATTCGCCCGAGAATCTGGGCCCGATGTCAGCAGCTGCTCGGCGATGCGCCGAGCGCCATTCCTGGGAAGAATTTGGCGACCGTTGGATGGACATACTCCGGGATGTAGGCGATCCCGAACAGGCCCTGCAGAGCCCAGCCGGCACGGATACAAAAAACACGGGGGCATTAGCCATCCACGTCCGTGTTCAGCCAGGGAAGACGAAGGTGCTTCTGGTTCATCCTGGAACTCAACATTCCTTTCGGCTCGCGGGGCAGCTTGAGAGGTACGGGTGCCTCAACCGTTTTTGGACTGGGATGGCCTATATTCCCGACACTCCGCTGGGGCGTTGTATTCAGCGACTGCCGGAAGGGGTCAAACGTCAATTGTCCAACCGGCGTTTGGAAGGTGTGCCCTCGGAAAGAATTTCCATCCGACCGTTAGGCGAATGGTGGGCGCTGCACCGGCTGCGCGCCGGCCATGACGATCAAACCATCATGTTTAAGCGGAACGCGGCATTCCAGACAAGAATCCCGGAACGGGAGCTCGCCGATTCTGAAGTGGTGATTGGTTTCGATACGTCTTCATGGCTTTTGGCCGAGAGGGCCGCGGTGCTGGGCCGCAGATTCATTCTGGATCGAAGCATCGGTCATCCGCTGAGTTTTGAGCGGCTGGTGCCGGCGTTGCGCCAGCGCTTCCCCGAATGGGTGGAGAACTTTGCTCCTCGCCTCCTGGACTTGCTGCGGGCCGAAGAGGCTGAACACCGCCTGGCCGATCGGATCGTGGTGCCGAGTTCCTTTGCCTGTGAGACACTGATCGAAAATGGCGTTCCAGCCCACAAGATCACGGTGATTCCGTTTGGGGTGGATCTCAGTACCTTCCGGCCGGCTCCGCGCCCGGACACATCACGGCCGGTGCGGTTCATCTTCCTGGGAGCACTCGGTGTTAGAAAAGGGGTGCCATTGCTGTTTGAAGCATGGCGCTCGCTGGCGTCGCTAGGGGCGGAGTTGTGGCTTGCCGGTTTGGTCAGCGAAAGACATGCCCACTTGATCCCTCCGCTAAAAGGATTAACGCAGATCGGCAAGGTTCCGCACAAGGAATTACCGGCCCTGCTAAGCCAATGCGATGTTCTGGTTTTCCCAAGTTACTTTGAAGGTTTAGCGCAGGTGCAACTCGAAGCACTGGCTGCCGGTCTACCGATCATTGCCACGAACGCATCCGGCGCCACGGACTTGATCGCGGATAGTAGGGAGGGGTACATCATCCCGGTCGGCGACGCCGAAGCGTTGCGCGAAGCAATGCTCAATTTCATCAAGTCTCCTGCGGACCTGGCGGTCATGTCTCCAGCCGCCCGGTTGTGCGCCGAGCGTTATTCGTGGGAAGCGTACGGGGACCGTTGGATAGACCTGCTCGACCGGGTAGTCCATTCCGATAATTCCTCGTCTTCCGTCTCCGGCTTCGCATTGGGAGGCTGTCAGACGGCCATCCGAATTCCGAAATCGAACGGTTAGCTCGGTAACTCATGTCCCTTTCACGCCCACTGCGTTTCGCGGACTCATCGACCATAATCGCGCTGGTCAGTATTCCCTCGGCCTCGCTTGTCGCGGCCTCGCTCTTGCCCGGCGACATTCAGCCCGCCGGCGCGCTGGTTCGTCCTACACTGATTTTGGCGCTGGGCCTGCTCGCCCCCACAGCGGCAGAGGTGATTGTTGGCGGGCTGAACCGAATGTTCCACCCCGAGCACTGGGTCATCATCGCAGTCATCTACTTCCTCCTGCTCGATCTTATTGAAGGATCCTTTGACCTCAGGCTTGAGCAGCCCATCGTGCAACAGGCGCTTGCTGCGATCGCACTGTTCTCGTTGGCAGTGCAGATCGGAGCGACCTTCACACCAAGACCTCTTCCGCGCATCGTGCGTGAAATTGCCTCCACGAATTACTCACCGCGCACGTTGATGATCATGGTCATCGTCTGCTTTCTGCTTGGAATGTTCAATTTCGCCCTTTGGAGCGATTTCTCCCCCACCACCATGATCAACGGCTTGCTGCAGCCACGATTCTCGGCACCTTGGGCTCGGGCGCAATTGGGCGGATGGAATGCGTTTTCCGATTTTTTGGTGAATTGCGGTTACGTTTTGCCAACGTTCACAGTGATGCTGGCCGCTGCCAAGCAAAAGTGGACGCACTGGTCAGTCCTGATCGGAGTGTTGCTCTCGATCATCTTTCTTACATTCGTCGTACAAGGCGGCGGACGGCGTATACCGGGGGTCATGCTAGGAGCGGCCGGATTTACTGTAATGTTGCAAAACAGGAATCGCCTCAAACCCCGGTACATCACCGCCGGCGCTGTCATCGGTTTGTGCACGATTTTGTTGATGGATGTCATGATCACGAATCGAAACGCGGGCTTTCAGGACTTTTCTTACCAGGGATTGCATACAATCCGAGTGGACGATAATTTCCTGCGGCTGGGTCAGGTAATACAGTACGTTCCCGATGCACATCCCTATGTGGGCTCAAGGTGGCTGCTTTACCTGCTGGTGCGGCCTGTTCCGCGTGTGCTTTGGCCAGAAAAGCCCGTCGACGCTGGATTTTCGCTTCCCGAGCTCTTGCATGAGAAAAGTGTAAGTTTCTCTTATTCAGCAGTCGGAGAATGGTACGTGGCGTTTGGCTGGCTAGGAGTGGCAGCCGGCGGAGTAGCCCTTGGTGTGCTGGCTCGATGGTGGTCGCAGCTGCTCGATCATAAGCTTTCCAAGACCAGCGTGGCACTTTACGCCACTGGGCTCATGGCCATATTTCTTAGTGTTCGGAGCGGTACTGAACTTGTGCTGATGACTTATCCGATTTTGTGTTGGATGGCGATCCACCGGCTGTTCGTGCCCAGGCGAGCGCCTGTACTCATCCGGAGTGGAACTTTGCTGAGGGGACTGAGATGACGCGTGTCTTGTGGAATTGGGGCACGATGGGGCCATACCACTTCCCACGTATGCGCGAACTGGCAAAGCGATCCGGGGTGGATCTGCTGGTTGTTGAGAGGAGTTCCCGTGACGACCACTACTGGGAGCGAGCAGAAAAGGCGAAGTTCTTCGAGCTTGTTACTTTGAGTACCGAACCCCTCGGCCAAGAGGGGCGCCACATCCTGGCACAATATGGACGCATACTACAACGATTTCAGCCCGATGTGATCTGCATAAACGGATATTCTGATCCAGCCGCTAGCCCCTCGTTCGAATTCGCAAAACGCAATCCGAACTGTTTTGCGCTGTTGTGGAGCGAAACGACAGCCTTCGACCAGAAGCGGCAATGGTGGCGCGAATGCGTCAAATCGTACTTGTTGGGCGGTTGCGATGGCGCTCTAGTGGCGGGTTCACCTCATTGCAAATACCTGCAAAGCTTGGGCATGCCAGCGGAGCGTATTCGTGTCGTCGGCGGGTGCGTGGACAACGACTATTTCCGCGAGGCGACCGATCGTGCCCGTAAGAACGCGGAGCAGAGGCACAACCTGGGCTTGCCTGAAAAGTTTTTCCTTTATGTTGGACGTTTCATCGCGGTGAAAAATCTTCAAACGCTGTTGCGTGCATTTCAGAAATACCGTAAGCGAAACGGGCCCTGGTCCCTAGTGCTGGTGGGAACCGGAGAGGAAGAATCCCAGTTGCGGCAAGTGGCGGCGGCACAGGACACCTGTGCCATACACTTCGCGGGGGTGAAACAGCTCCCGGAACTGGTAAAGTATTACGCTTTTGCGAGCTGCTTTGTACTTCCCAGCATCAGCGAACCCTGGGGACTAGTCGTGAACGAAGCCATGGCTAGCGGGTTACCAGTGCTGGTCTCCAACCGCTGCGGCTGTGCCACGGACTTGGTCGAGGAAGGCGCAAACGGTTTTCTCTTCGATCCAGAAGATACGGAGGCAATTGCCGACGTGATGGCGAGGATAAGTTCGGGCAGGGTTGACCTGGTCAAGGTAGGCGAGAGAAGTCGAGAGCGCATTGCCGCCTTCAATCCTAGCGAGTTCGCTCGGGGCACGGTACAACATATAGATTTTCTCCGTGGTACCCTGGGCAAGTTTCAAAGACGAGGTTTGAAGATCTCATGGCCTTCCTATGTAGCCGCGAGTGTCACTAAGGCAAACGGACAATTGAAGGAGAACCGATAGAAGTCCTTCCTGTCGCCGCTTCTATGATAATTCCTCGTTGCTCTCTCCGTAGGTTTGTATGCATATATAAGGTTACGATCTGCTCCTCGTCCTGAGAAGAAAACACGTGGTCCCCAACAGCGTAGCGTGAGACGCTTACGTTAATTAATCAAAAACTTCGATCCACAATAATTGAATTTGTCCCTTCTGAGGGCGATATGAGATTAGTCTCCCATCTGAAAACACCACCCGGCCGAAAGCCCCGTAGGATTCTGGCTGGCCCTTGTAAGGGCATCGTGATGGATTTGTCCTTGCGGACTCAAACGCAGCTGTATCTCGGACTCTTTGAAAAGGAGACTCACCCTTGGCTCACTCGCCTGTCGAAAGGCATTGCGACGGCTATCGACATTGGTGTCGCCTACGGAGAGTACACACTCTATTTCCTGACGAAGACGCAGGCCAGCAAGGTATTCGCATTCGAACCCGATGTGAGTTTATTTCCACACCTGTACGAAAACCTCAAACTAAATGGCCTAGACCAATCAAAAAGATTAGAGATCTCTCACAAATTCTTGGGTGTGTCAGAAACTGAGCAAGCGATTCGATTGGACTCTCTTGCAAACTCCGTACAAGCTCCTTGCTTCATAAAAATGGATGTGGACGGTGCCGAGGAAGAGATTCTCAATGGAGCAAAGAAAATCAATGGTCTTCCTGGTGTTCGTTGGCTTATAGAGACTCATTCAAAGGACCTGGAGGTTGCTTGTGACGAAATTCTGAGAGGCTCGGGTTTCCAAACCAGAATCATCCGGAAGGTTGCGTGGCGGGTGTTCGTTCCCGAACAGCGACCAATTGAACAGAACCGGTGGTTAGCAGCGTGGAGAAGTTAAGTGACTTTCCATAATGCTGTGCCCTGCGGTTTGGCCGTGTCGCCTGCGCTTAGTACATTGCCAGGCGACGGTCGAGTTACGACTTCAAGCCGTGGATTACCGTCTTCCACTGGGCTTCATTCGCCGCGGCGCATTACCACTCATGTTCATCGAAAATAGGGTTCAGCAAGATCGAGGCTCGACCCAAACATACTTGCTAAATGCATCTGGGCTGACACTCGAAGAAGTGGTCTCGCCAGGCTAGCGAGCGCATGAGACACACTTTACAACCAGCCATTCCCAATAGCGGTTCATTGAGCTATGCGAGATGTTGTCCCTGGAAGCTGCCCGCGATTCGGGAATCTACCTGAGTTTGTCCCCGACGATCTGCGATAGCTACCCCGATGTGCAAGCCGCAAATCACCTGGGAGTGAAGGGGCATCCTCGTAAACCGGATCCTGCCCGATCCGACTGCGGCATCGACTCCGTCTACAGAACCGCTTCGAGCGAGCGATCTGCCGCGGGCGGTTCGGATCATTCTAAACCGTCGTGCGAAGAAGGAAGAGATTAAATGACAGCAGATGAGAGCGCTGGCGGCCCGGCATTCGTCTCGTTGGATCCGCAGCAGGTAAACCGGGAATGGTGGGAGTCGAACCCAATGACCTACGATTGGGAAAAAACTCTTCAGATCGACCCCGGAACATTGAAATGGTACGACGAGATCGACCGTCGCTTTCTGGACTCGGCCTATTATGCCGCCGGGCAGAATGGCCAGCCTTTCGGACGCTTCTTGAAACCCGCTTTGGTCAGTGGAAAGCAGGTTCTCGAACTCGGTTGCGGAATGGGCATGCATGCCGAAATGCTGCTTCGGAACGGAGCCCGCCTAACCGCGATCGACCAAACAGTGCTGGCAGTGGAGTCGACGCGTAGGCGGCTGGAGCTTAAGCAACTCGACGCGCGAGTTTTGCAGCAAGATGCCGAGAAATTGACCTTACCTGATCGATCATTTGATGTTGTCTGGACGTGGGGAGTCATACACCACAGTAGTTCTACAGAACAGTGCGTGAGCGAAATTAGCCGCGTGTTGAGACCCGGTGGGCGGCTCATGATGATGGTTTATTATCGCCCCAGTCTCGTGTTTTATCTGCATTGCGGGCTCATACGAGGCGTCCTCTTGGGACAACTCCTGCGCCAATCCCTTCACCAAATTTACGTGAATGCGACCGACGGCTTTTACGCACGCGTTTTTTCAAAGTCCGAACTGCGGGCATTGCTCGCGCGACAGTTTCACTCTTTGCAAATCACTGTGGTGGGGCTAAAGGCCGAACTGTATCCGATTCCACGGAACAGCCTCAAAATTGCGCTGGAGCGGGTGACTCCGGACTGGTTAGCAAGAGCAATCCTAGGGAAATTTGGATCGATGGTGGTGGTGGAAGCGATCCGTTCCTGAGTTCAGCATGTCTCCTGAACGCCCTATAAAGACGCTTCATGTGATTCCCTCGATCGGATCCGCGCGTGGAGGACCGAGCGTCGTGGTTCGCACCATGGCGCGATACCTCGTTGAACGAGGTCTGGAGGTTCATATCGCGACGACCGACGACAATGGTCGCGAGCGGCTCCTCGTCGACCAACACCTGCCCATTCGTGAGGACGGAGTGGTGTATTGGATTTTTCCACGGCAGACACGCTTCTACCAGATGTCAATCCCTTTAACCCGATGGCTTCGGAAGCATGTCTGCGAGTATGACCTTGTGCATATACATGCGCTGTTCTCGTATGCATCCGTCGCCTCGGCGTTTTTTGCAAAATCGGCGGGGGTGCCGTACGTTGTCCGTCCGCTCGGCACCTTGAATCAGTGGGGAATGCGCAACCGTCGCCGCCTCTTAAAAAAACTGTCATTCCGTCTTATTGAAAGCCGCATTCTGAAGGGCGCAGCGCACGTCCAGTACACAAGCGAGCAGGAGGCGTTGGAAGCACGGCTACTAGGTGTAGACCATAACGCTGTTGTGATCGCGAATCCGGTAGAGCCTTCTCCACTCGGACTGACACGGGGTGGGTTCCGAGCTGCTCATCCGGAAGTGGATAATCGCGCAATCGTTTTGTTTCTATCCCGTCTTGATGCCAAGAAAGGTTTGGATCTATTACTCCCGGCATTTGCGAGCGTCCAGAGAAAGCACCCGGACGCGATTCTGGTCATCGCGGGAGACGGTGACGCGATGTTCGTGGCCGACCTCAAAGAGCAAGCTCGCAGGCTAGGTATCGATTCCGGCATCATCTGGGCAGGCTTTCTCCAAGGCGAGGTGAAGAATGCGTTGTTGGCTGATGCGGACGTCTTCGTACTCCCGTCGTACTCCGAAAATTTTGGGGTTGCGGTTGTGGAGGCGATGGGTGCAGGGATTCCTGTGATCGTGTCCGATCAGGTCGGAATTCACCGTGAGATCTCAGGGGCGCAAGCAGGTCTCGTTGTCCAATGCTTGCCAGAACAATTAGAAACCGCGTTGACAAAAATGATTGCCGATCGCCAGATCCGCACGAAGATGGGACGAAACGCTTGCGAACTGGCCTGTCAATTCGCACCCGAAATTGTAACAGACCAGCTGATTGATACTTATGCAGGAATCCGCAATAACCATGGCGGGTCAATCGTCGCATAAAGTGGAGAGGCATTATCCCTCCCAGCAACTACGACTATTTAGTGTTGGGCGCAGCCGCTGCGAGGATCGGCTCTACGATCAGCACTTTCCCGTCCGAAGGCGGCGTTGAGCGATTGAAGAATGACGATATCGATGTAATCGGCTCGAGTGTTAACCTGCCCTCTGACGGAAATGCCAGTGTTCTTATATTCTTTCACAAACACGGAAACCCGCGGATGCGTTACCAGGTCGCAGTCCAAGTCAACAGTCTCAACAGGTCAACTGGTATTTTTGATTCCGGATCCGAAGAACTTCGACGAGCGCGTCGGCGAGGCTTTGCGTCGCCGACTAACCGACTGTATCGTTAATGGATGGGAGTGCATTGCTATGTCGAGCCGGACTTTTTTATCCGGATGGAACAGAGCACCGAGCGAGAGCAACCCTGCTGGTCTGGTTGCGCCCGAGCTGGTGATCAGCTAATCCTCCGCTGCCCCCGCATACGTAGATTCAAGCTAGTCTGTCGGCGTGAGTACGCGATCTTCACAGAACTCAAGACATTACTCCTATGGAGCGAGGCTCCTTACATGGTGTCAGGCTACATCGATCCAGAACAGTCGCAGAGTACAGAGAAAAAGGCTCGGCCTCAAGAGTTGGGTTTATCACTGCCGACGCGGTCGTCGCGCGAATGGATGGCCAAAGCGCGGCGCGCATACAAGAGGGACACATTTTATGCGGGCATATGCTCTGCGAGTGGGTTGAGCTGAACGGCGGCCTGGTGGCGGAGTTCTCTCCGGAAGCGGTTACGGCACAGCTGCTGGAGGATTATCAAAGGTTTGCCCGACGAAGGGCTCCTGTTGGCGACAAATGTGCCGCCGCGCAATGACGGCTCAGACATGACGGTTACCCCGGTAGTTCTGACCTTCAACGAGGACAGCAACATCAAGACCACGCTTGCCTCGCTCGCGTGGGCCCCCAGGGTTGTTGTGCTTGACTCAGGGTCAACTGATCAGACGGAGCGAATAGCCCGTTCGTTTGGCAATGTGAACTGGTTCGTGCGGGGATTTGATAATCACCACGCACAGTGGCGCTACGCTATCCACGAAACCGCAATAACGACCGACTATGTGCTTGCCTTGGATGCCGACATGCGCCCGGGTGTGGGGTTCAAAGATGAATCGGACGCGTTCCTCAAACGCGGCGAGTTTGCGGGGGCGCAGATCCCATTCGAGTACCGGATATTGGGGCGTGGCCTGGTGGGTTCCGTATATCCCGCACAGATACGTCTGTTCCGGAAGAATCAGGTTCGCATCGTTCAACGGGGCCACTCTCAGGTCTTCGAAGTGAACGGCAGCGTGTGCAGATTTCGATCCCGACTCATTCACGAGGACTTGAAACCGATAAGTCGATGGTTGAACAACCAGATGAAGTACGCTTCTCTGGAAGCGGCACGTATCGCGTGTGCGCCGAAGACGAGTATTAAGGACTGGCTACGTATTGCCGGAATCAGTCCAGCGATCGTGGGTGCCTGGGCCTACGTCGGCGCGGGAGGGCCGTTTCGGCCAGTTGCTTCGAGGGCCTACGCATACGAACGGCTGATTTTCGAAGCGATCTTGGCTCGCCTGCTGACGGAAGGTGCACAGGGGACCTCCACCACTGCAGTTGCGCAGCCAGTTCCTGATGAAGCCTCCGATTCCAAGAGATGAATTGGATGGCACTTTCCAGACTTAGACCGGAATATTGTCCGGCGAAGTGAAATGGGGCCTTTCCGCGCGGCCGACGCATTCGTGCTCGTCTCGCATTCTGAGAACCTCGGCATTGTAGTGCTAGAGACCCTGGCGTGTGGCTTGCCTGTGCTGAATTTCCAATAAGGTGAACATCAGGCGAGGGATTGTGACCCAGCATCGTAGCTAAT
>WNGG01010440.1_pt1 | contig 17820 bp, 12 predicted proteins | sample 5400661 | NCBI WGS metagenome assembly WNGG01 (sample SAMN13153372, study PRJNA577476) | soil metagenome | isolation source: 100 cm soil or saprolite under Garry oak tree replicate 1 | place: USA:California | collected 2016-06-15
CGCGGTGTGGCTTGACACTGAGACGGAGTTTCCCCGGCCGCGAGGTCGGGGCTCCATTGAAGGGAACGTCGACGACAACGGTCCCGGGACCAACGTGCTCGGTTTCCCCGGCCGCGAGGTCGGGGCTCCATTGAAGGTCGGCCAGTCGCTCTCCCTCGGTCTGCGGCTGCACGGGTTTCCCCGGCCGCGAGTTCGGGGCTCCATTGAAGCGACTCGGCGGCCCGCTTGCTGGCGATCTCGGCCTGAGGTTTCCCCGGCGGCGAGGTCGGGGGCTCCATTGAAGCTCCGCCTACGTCACCAACGTGATCTTTGGGGCAGCGTCCGAGGCAGGGTCAGGATTCGAGGCCCAGAAAGGCTCGCATGCGATCCAGCTCCGCCGCCAGTTCGCGCTTGAAGGTGCGATCGCGAGGCGCGCCCGAGCCCACATACCCGAAGTCGTACTTGAGGTCGCCGTTCTTCACGGAGAGGTTCCCCCAGCCGATCACGCGGTCGCGCCACAGCACCGGCAGGGCGTAGTAGCCGAGCTTGCGTCTGCGCGCTGGCGTATAAGCCTCGAAACGGTATACCCAGCCCCACAGCAGCTCGAAGCGGTCGCGGTCCCACACCACCGGGTCGAAGGGCGTCAGCAATCGCACAGTGTCGGGCGCCGTACAGCGCGCGGCATCCTCTCCGCAGGGCCAGTACCAGTCGACGCCGTCGACACGCGCATGCGAGAGCCGTTGCTTGGCCCGTCGCAGTGCGCTCTTCAACTCGCCGCGCCATTGTGGAACAGCAAAACGCAGCCTGCGCACCAGATCCGACAAGCACGCGCCAGGCAACGGTGCATAGACCTGGACGGCCGCATCCACAAGCGTGTCGATCCGGGTGTCGCGCTCGGCGGCATCGGCCGGCTCGGGCCCGTGCCGGTGCGCTGCGTAGATTCGCACGCCGCCCTCGCGCCGCGCCACGCGCAGCATGCCGCGGTAGTGCATGGCCGCGAGCAGATGGGTCGTGGCGTTCGATGAGCCGCCCCAATAGTTCCGGACCGTGCCGTGCAAGAAGTGGGCGTCCACTTGGCGGGGGTGCACCTCACCGCGTTCCTGCACGAACTCCAGTAGGAGCCTCGCTCGCTTCTTGCGGGCGGCAGACCAGGGCCGAGGGCCCTCGGCAGGTACACCGGCGTCCGAGCGCGGGTGCATCAGCGCCTCTATCGATCTCGCCACGAAACCGTAGACGACGAAAAAGTCCTCTTCGATGCCGAGCTTTGCGTAGAGGCGTTCGAGGTCGCCGGCACGGTAGCCCTCGACGCGATGGCGGAGCGTCAGGTCCTGAGCGCGAGCGGGCGCACGGATCGGGTCAGCCTGCACGAACCCCATCCGGTTCAAGGCGCGTTTCAGGGTGGTGGGCTTCAAGAGGCTGCGGGCGACGGTGAAGCGGCGCAGCTGATCGAGAGTGGTTCGCATACCGGGGCGATGCCCAAGTGTGCGACGTCACGCCGCGGCCTCGCAAGGCGACTCGGACAGAGCGGACCTGACTTCCCGCAGACGAGTTTCCCCGGCCGCGACGTCGGGGCTAGAGCTTCAGCGTCTTCAGGTATTCCCGGAAGGCCCCGCCCAGATCTGGACGCTTGAGGGCGAACTCCACCGTGGCCTTCAGGAAGCCGAGCTTGTTGCCGGCGTCGTGCCGGATCCCCTCGAAGCGATAGCCGAAGAGCTGGCGCTTTTCCCGGAGCGCCCGCAGCCCGTTCGTGAGCTGGATCTCGCCCCCCTCGTCGCGCTGCGTGCCCTCCAGGCAGTCGAACACGTCGGGGGTGAGGATGTAGCGGCCGATGATGGCGAGGTCGCTCGGCGCGGCCTCCGTCCTCGGCTTCTCCACGAGGTCCCGGATCTTGTAGACGCGGCCGTTGCCGGGCTCGGGCACGCCGTCGATGACGCCGTAGGCGGAGATCTCCTGGCGCGGAACCTGGTGGACGGCGATGACGGGACCCCCGTGCTCCTCGAACACGCCCACCATCTGCTTCATGCACGGCACGCGGCTGTCGATGATGTCGTCGCCGAGCATCACCGCGAACGGCTCGTCGCCCACCAGGTCGCGGGCCATGAGCACCGCGTGGCCGAGGCCGAGCATCTCGCCCTGGCGGACGTAGGAGACGTTGATCATGTTGGAGACCGCCCGGACCTGCTCGAGCAGGTCGGTCTTGCCCCGCGCCTCCAGCATCTTCTCCAGCTCGTAGGACGTGTCGAAGTGGTCCTCGATGGCGTTCTTGCCGCGGCCGGTGACGATGATGATCTTCGTCAGCCCCGCCGCCACCGCCTCCTCGATGACGTACTGGATGATGGGCTTGTCGACGAGGGGCAGCATCTCCTTGGGCTGCGCCTTGGTGGCGGGCAGGAAGCGCGTGCCGAGGCCGGCGGCGGGGAAAACGGCCTTGCGGATCTTCATCGGGCCCTTCGATGCTAGCACAGCGCCCGCAACGGCCGTGTTATCCTGCGCGCTTCCGGAGGAGAGGAAGGGAACTTTCATTGCTGGAACTGCGATTCGTCGTCGAGAACCGGGAGCGCGTGCTCGAGGTGCTGCGGCAGCGCGGCCTGGACGCGGACCAGGTCCTCGGCTCCGGCGACCCCTGGGAGCTCGACGGCGCGCGCCGGAGCCTGCTGCAGCGCGTGGAGCAGCTCCGCCACCGCCAGCGGGTCGCGGGAGAGGAGATCGCGCGCCGCGGCAAGGCACGCGAGGACGCCTCTGGGCTGAAGGCCGAGATGAAGGGCGTGGCCGACGAGATCAAGGAGCTGGATGCGCAGCTCCAGGACGTGCAGGCGCGGCTGGAGCAGATCATGCTGCTCCTTCCCAACGTGCCCGACCCTTCGGTCCCCGTGGGCGCCGACGCCTCGGCCAACGCGGAGGTGCGGCGGGTGGGCGAGCCGGAGCGCTTCGCGTTCACGCCCCAGCCGCACTGGGACCTGGGACCGGCGCTGGGGATCCTGGACTTCGATCGCGCGGCGAAGATCTCGGGAGCGCGCTTCGCCGTCTACTCGGGCGCGGGCGCGCGGCTCGAGCGCGCTCTCATCCAGTTCATGCTGGATCTCCACACGAGGGAGCGCGGCTATCGCGAGATGATCCCGCCGTATCTCGTCACCGCCGACACGCTGCTCGGGACTGGCCAGCTCCCGAAGTTCGAGGCCGACCTCTTCAAGACCCGCGCGGGGGACAAGGACCTGTACCTGATCCCGACGGCGGAGGTGCCGCTCACCGCCCTCCACCGAGACGAGATCCTCGAGGCGGGCGACCTGCCGCGCCGCTACGTCGCCTTCACGCCCTGCTTCCGCTCCGAGGCCGGCTCCTACGGCAAGGACGTGCGCGGCCTCATCCGCCAGCACCAGTTCCACAAGGTCGAGCTGGTCAAGCTCACGACACCCGAGACTTCCGCCTCCGAGCTGGAGTCGATGGTGTCGGACGCCGAGGAGGTCCTGAAGCGCCTCGGCCTGCCCTACCGCGTGGTGCTGCTGTGCACGGGCGACATGGGCTTCTGGTCCGCCAAGACCTACGACCTCGAGGTCTGGCTGCCCGGCCAGCAGCTCTACCGCGAGATCTCGTCGTGCTCGAGCTGCACCGACTACCAGTCGCGCCGGTCGAGCATCCGCTACCGCCCCGGGCCCAGGGACAAGCCCCGCTTCGTCCACACGCTGAACGGCAGCGGCCTCGCCGCGGGACGCACGTTCATCGCGGTCCTCGAGAACTACCAGCAGGCCGACGGCTCGGTCGTGATCCCGGAGGCGCTGCGCCCCTACATGGACGGGCAGGAGCGCATAGCGCCGGGGGGCGGTCGCTAGCCCGGAATCAACGCGCCCGGCCGAGGCCCGAAGGCCTACTCGAGTTCGGACTGCGTCTCGCTCGGGCTGAACACGCGGAAGGTCATGGTCACGGCGCCGAGGCGGAGGCGATCGCCGTCGGCCAGTCGCACGGGCCCCTGGATCTTCTTCCCGCCGACCGAGGTCCCGTTGCGGCTGCCCAGGTCCTCGACCACCGCCTCGCCGCTCGTGACCACGATGCGGGCGTGCCGGCGCGAAACGGTGGCGGAGTCGATCCACGCCACCGCCTGGCGGTCGCGGCCGAGGAGGTTCTCGCCCTCCGCCAGCGTGACCTCGCGGTCGCGCCAGACGAGCCGGCACACGAGCTCGTTGCGCGCGGCCGCCGCCGGCGCTCTCAGCGGCGGGTCGGCGGTTCCGCAGAACGCATAGCCGTAGGTGTGGACGGTGCGGATGTAGCGGGGCTCCCGCGCGTCGTCGGCGAGGGCGGAGCGCAGCTCGGCCACGAGGCTGGCCAGGCTCGCCTCCGAGACGTGGCTGGACGGCCAAAGCCGGTCCTTGAGGACCGTCTTCGGCACCGCGGCCGGACGGCGCTCGAGCAGGACCTCCAGCAGCAGGAACGCCTTCGGCGAGATGTGGATGACCTCGCCCTGCCGAAGGAGCTCCCGGCTCTCGGTATCGAGCGTGAACTCGCCGAAGCTGATCCGCACCTGGCTCCCGAGACGGTGCGCCGATGATAGCTCTTCAGGGACGCTTTAAGAACTCGTCGTAGAGGCGCGTGTGGCGCGTCTCCAAGGGCTGCTCCTGCCCGTCGATGAAGACGTGGGTCACGCCCGAGCGGTGGTCCATGACGTCGCCGGTGGCCACGAACAGGTCGGCGTCGCGGCCCACCGCGATGGCGCCCATGCGGTCGGCCACGCCGAAGATCTCCGCCGGCGACAGCGTGATCGCCCGCAGCGCCGCCTCGGCGCCGAGGCCGTAGGCGCGGGCCATCGCGGCCTCGTAGGGAAGGTTGCGCGCCTGCGACGCGTCGTCCGACACGATCGCGAAGCGGACGCCCGCCTTTTGCAGCGCCGCCGGGTTGGCGTAGGCGGCATCGTAGGGATCGGACTCCCGGCGCGGCAGGCGGTCGACCTTCACGAGCACGGCCACGTCCTTCTGCTTCAGCAGGTCGGCGGCGCGCCAGGCCTCCAGCCCGCCCGCGACGATCAGCTTCAGGCCGTGCTCCTCGGCGAACCTCACGGCGCCACCGATGTCCTCCTCGGCGTCCACCCTCATGACGACGGGCACCTCGCCCCGCGCGGCCGGCGCCAGCGCCTCCATCGGCAGGTCCGGCTTCGGCGGCGCGATCTGCCCCGCCTTCGCCGCCGCCCGCGCGGCGCCGTACGCCTTGGCCTCTTCGAGCAGGTTGCCGAGCCGCTTCAGCTCCTTCTCCTGGTTCCGCTTCCTTTCCTTTTGTCGCTCCTCGAACGTCTTCAGCTCCGGCTCCTCGAACAGGCGCGAGACGTCGAAGGGCGGCCGGCCGGTGGGATAGACCATGTGCATCGCCGCCGGCGTCTTGACCGTGAGCGTGTCGGGGGTGGTCCCCGCGAGGCGGAGCAGCGCGCTCTGTCCGGAGACGAGGCCGCCGGCGGGCGCGGCGAGGGCGGCGGTGATCCCGTTGGCGCGCGCCACCGGCAGCAGATCGCTGTGCGGGTTGACCGCGACCCACGCCTCGGCATGCGGGTTCACGTCGCCCGTCTCGGTCGTGTCCACCGAGCCGGGGACGCTGCCGATCTCGGTCAGGCCGAGGGTGGTGAGGCCGTCGATGAGACCCGGATAGACCGTCTGGCCGGCGGCATCGATGACGGTCGCGCCGGCGGGCACCTCGACCGAGGTGCCGACGGCGGTGATCTTGCCTCCCGCGATGACCACCGTGCCCTTGTCGATCACGGGGCCGCGCCACCACGTCGGCGGCGGTGGCCGACCAGGCGGGCACGAGCGCGAGGAGCGTGACGATCGTGCTTTTCACTTCGCCCCCCCGGCCTTCCCGGCGGGCGCGGCGCGGCCGGCCAGGTCCTGCGCGCGGTCGAAGTAGACGACGCCGTCGACGAGGGTCTGCTCCACCCGCGCGTCGGGCGCGAAGGGATGGGCGCTGAAGATCGCGATGTCGGCGTCCTTGCCCACCTCGATCGACCCCACCCGCCGGTCGATCCCGAGCTGCCACGCCGGGTTCAGCGTGACCATCTTCAGCGCCTCGGCCTCGCTCACCCCGCCGTACTTCACGGCCTTGGCCGCTTCCCAGTACAGCCGCCGGGCCAGCTCGTCGGAGTCGGAGTTCATCGACACCTTCACGCCGTGCGCGGCCATGATGGCGGCGTTGTAGGGGATCGCGTCGTACGCCTCCATCTTGTAGGCCCACCAGTCGGAGAAAGTCGACGCCCCCGCGCCGTGCCGAGCGATCTCGCTCGCCACCTTGTAGCCCTCGAGCACGTGCTGGAACGTGCGGATCTTGAAGCCGAACTCGTCGGCGATGCGGATGAGCATGAGGATCTCGTCGGCCCGGTAGCAGTGGGCGTGGACGTAGACCTTGCCCTCGAGGACGTCCTTGAGCTCCTCGAGGCGGAGGTTCTTGCGCGGCGCGACCGGCCTCTCCCCGGCCTTCGCCGCGCGAGCCTTCTTCTCGTACTCGTCCCACTCGCGCTTGTACGCCTGCGCCTCCTGGAACGACTCCCGCAGCACGGCCTCGACGCCCATGCGGGTGGCCGGGTAGCGCGGAGGTCCGGGGGCGCGGAAGTTCGAGCGCTTCGGGTTCTCGCCGAGGGCGAACTTGATCCCGCGGGGCGCGTCCTTGAACAGCAGGTCCTCGGGCGCTTTGCCCCAGCGCAGCTTGATGACCGCGTTCTGGCCGCCGATCGTGTTGCACGATCCGTGGAGGACGTTGAGCGTGGTGACGCCGCCCGCCAGCTCCCGGTAGACGTTGACGTCGCGGTGGTCGATGACGTCCGCGATGCGCACCTCGGCCGTGACCGAGTCGCTGCACTCGTTGACGCTCTCCTCGATCGCGGTGTGCGAGTGGCAATCGATGATGCCCGGCATGACGTAGCGGCCGGCCGCGTCGATCACGGTGGCGCCGGGGGGGACCAGAAAGTCGCGGCCGACAGCGGCGATCTTGCCGTCGCGGATGAGCACCGTGCCCTTCTCGATCGTGCCTTGCGGGCCGGCGGTGAGGATCGTGCCGCCCATGATCGCGACGAGGACGGGCGTTGTCGTAACGCTCGCTTGGGAGCGTGGACCGAGCGCAGCGACGCCCCCAGACCCCCCATCGCCGCCTCCTCCGGCCTCGGCCTTCGGCGAGGGGGACGGGGCCGGCGTCTCCTCCGGCTCGTAGAGCTGCCCGTCGACGAACACCATCTTCGCCCTGGAATCCTTGGTGAGGGGATCGCCCGCCCACGCCACCACGTCCGCGATCTTGCCGGGCTCCAGGCTCCCGGTGCGGTCGGCGATGCCGAGCGCCTCGGCCGCTCCCAGCGTCACCGCGCGGAGCGCGACCTCGCGCGGCAGCCCCCGCTCGATCGCCTTGCGCACGCCGGCGAGGAAGTTGGGCGCGTAGGCGGAGACCAGGGCGAAGCGGACGCCGGCCTTGTGCAGCTCGAAGGGGTTGCGCTCCGCGTCCTCGATGTCGCGGCGCTCCCTTTCTTCGTCCGTGGGCGCGAAGAAGCTGGCCGCCCGGGGCGGGTCGAAGTTGACGCTCACGAGCAGCGGCAGCTTGCGGCCCTTGATCAGCTCGGCGACGCGGAAGGCCTCGGGCGCGCCGGCCACGGTGATCTTGATCTTGAACTCGTCCGAGATCGCGAGCGCCCGGCGCACGTCGTTCTCGCGGAAGGCGGTGATGATCAGCGTCTCCTTGCCGGCGAGGACGTCCTGCCAGGCGGCGAGGGCGGCATCGTAGCGGGGCCGCTTCTTGCCGGCCGGCGATCGTTCGTAGGCGGCCCACTCGTCACGGTACCGGATCGCGTCGTCGAGCGACTGCCGCGCGTAGGCCACGGTGCCCATGAGCGAACCGGGATACTGGCGGGCGAGCGTGCTCATGTGGAGGTGGAGCGCGGCCGGCTGCTTGAGCGCCATCGCCTCGGCCTTGTCGCCCGAGAGGTTCAGGATCACGCTATGCCCCGGCAGCACGCCCTCCTTCGGGATCACCAGCACGGTCGTGACGCCGGCATCGCGCGCCTTGAGCGCGTCGGCCGCGCGCACGCGGTCGAGGGCCATGGCCTGCGGGGCCAGCAGGCTCGGGGTCGGCCCGGGGGCGGGACCGCTGGCGCCGCCGCCGCTGCCACCGGCGCGCGGCGTAGGAGAAGGGAGCCCGGTGCCGGAGAAGCCGTCGATGAGCCCGGGCGTGAGCGTGAGGCCGTCGGCGCGGATCACGCGGGCGTCGGGGGGAACGGCGGCGGCCGCGCCCACGGCCTCGATCACGCCGTCGCGCATGACGAGGGTCGCGTTGTCGATCGTCGTCCCGGATACGGTGACGATGCGCGCGCCCATGAGCGCGTACACGTCGGTCCGGGCGGCGGGGGCGGCGTCCGGCCGCGCCCACAGGGCCAGCACCGCGACGGCAGCCAATGCCGTCCTTACGGCCCGCGCGCTCATCGGTGCTTCCTCCCGAGGTTCTAGTGCCCGCTGTCGCGGACGGCGTGGACGTAGGCGTCGGCGGCGCGCGATGCGTAGGCCTGCATCAGGCTGTCGTCGGCGGCCGCTCCCGCCGGCTCGAGCAGCGCGAGCGTCGCGACGTGCGCGTCCTCGCTCGTCAGCGGGATCAGGTGCAGGCGATGGCCGCGCAGCTTGACGCCGAGGGCGGTGCCGATTCCCGCCGTGTCCTTCGCCGCCATGTGCTGGATCTCGCGGCCCGCGAGGTCGGCGGGCGCCTTCTTGCCGAGCACGGAGGCAAAGGGCCCGCTGGCCGCCGCGACCTTGCGGTCCTTGCCCGCGAGCACGAGGGCGCCCCCGGGCGAGGCGCCGAGCTTGACCGCCCCCTCCAGGATCAGGCGCGCCACCTCGGCGCGTCCCTTGCCCGCGAAGACGGCCTGGTTCACCTCCACCACGCGCTCCATCAGCGTCGCGTAGCGGCGGAGGTTCTCCAGGAGCTGCGCCTTGTGGATGGCGGCCGCGCCGGAGAAGGCCACCGCCTTGGCCCGGTGCAGCTCCTCGTCGCCGAAGGGCTCCACGCGGTGCCGGTCGAGGCTGAGCAGGCCGATGAGCTGGCCCTCCACGAGCAGGGGAATACCGGCCCACGAGCGGACGCTCTCGCCCCCCGGCAGGCGCTCGAAGCGCGGGTCCTTGTCGACGTCGGGGACGGAAAGCGGCCACGGCCGCTCGGCCGTCGCCTCCCGCAGCCGGTTGCGGAAGGTCTGGCCCACGATCTTGTCCACGTCGGCGAAGCCGCGGGCGGCGATGATGCGGAAGCGCCCGTCGGCGTCGAGCAGGGCGATCGAGCAGGAGTCGAAGACGACCACCCGCGCGAGCTGCTTCAGCACCTCGTCGATGGTGTCCTCGAGGCGGGACTGGCGGTTGATCGCTTCGAGGATATCGCGGAGCGTCTCCGCCATCTGGCGGCGCTCGCGCTCCCTCTCGACGGTGTCGCCGGGGTCGATCCGCCGGCGTTCCCGCCCGATCTCCTCGCGGATCGCGTCCAGGGCCTCGGCCCGGGCCTGCTCCGGCAGGCTGGCGAGGCGCCGTTCGACTTCGCGGAGCAGGCGGTCGGTATTCACGCGCGCGTTTGTCGGGGGGGATTCTACCTCACTCGCCCGGCAGGTCCGTTCCCGTCGGGCTAGAATCCTCTCGAGAAGGAGTCCGCTCTGGCCCGGGAACGCATCCTCTTCATCTGCACCGCCAACGTGGACCGGAGCCGCACCGCGGAGGACCTCTACCGCGACGACCCGCGCTATGACGTGCTCTCCGCCGGCCTCGCTCCCTTCGCGATGACGCCGATGAGCCGCGAGCTGATGCAGTGGGCGGACCGCGTGTTCGTCATGTGCGAGCGGGAGGAGCAGCACCGGACGCTGCTCAAGATGCGCTTCCCCGACGTCGACCGCCCCGTCATCGACCTCGACATCGAGGACCGCTGGTACCGCGGCGACCCGGAGCTGGTCCGGCGCATGCTGAAGCGGCTCGTGCCGCACCTGGGCCAGCCGCGCAAGCCAGGAGAGGCGGAGTGAGTTGGCAGGCCGTCGAAAATCTCACTCCGGCGCGAGCGTTCGGCGCGCGAAGCGGAGCGTCACCCACCGAGCTACCCTAGCGTTCGGCGCGCGAAGCGGAGCGTCTCCTCTGCCGTCTGGCGGCGGATTCACTCCGACGCCTGACGCTTGATGACTTCCCGCGCGGAGCGTAGCGCGCCGCATTCGGGTTTAGGGAGCGCGCCGCATTCGCTACGGAGAGGACAGGATTCGAACCTGCGGGCCCTTGCGGGTCTCCGGTTTTCAAGACCGGCGCCTTCAACCACTCGGCCACCTCTCCGCAGCGATTCTACGCCACTCTCCTGCGGTGCCGCCGAGAGAGACCTGGGCCACACCGCCGGCCGGCGTGTGACGCCGTGCACTCCGGCGGGAGCGCGAACTTGGGACGATCTGGGCGGGCCGGAGGGAGCATGGGTCGCGAGTACAAGCTGCGTCTCGGCGACGGCACGGTCGTGGCGGTCGACGCACAGGGCCTGCGCACCTGGGCCGTCGACGGCAACGCCACCGTGCAGGCCGCCGGCTCGCAGCATTGGCGTCCCCTCAAGGAGGTGCTGGCGGAGCTCGCCGCTTCTGCTCCGGGCAAGGGGCCGAGGCTCGACGATGGGATTCCGATCATCCCGCTGAAGCCGCTCGACGATGCTCCCGCGGCGCGCGCCGCCGCGTCGCCGGGATCGGCCGCGGCCGGACTGGCGGGCGCCGCCTCCGGATGGCTGGCCCGGCTCAAGGGGCGCTCGTCGGGCGAGGCCGCGCCGGCGCCCGGCGGCGTCGAGGCGCCGGCGCCGCGGCTGACGTCCGAGGATGACGAGCCGGAGGCCGAGGAGCTCTACGACGAGCCCGGCGTGCTGTCCGTCGCCTGGCTCTGGCTGAGGCGCCTGGTCCTCATCGGCGCGCTGGTGGTGGGCGGCCTGGTGGCGGCGAACACCTGGCCGACGTGGCTGCCGGTGGTGACGCAGGTCGGCCTCGTGATCTTCACGAAGGTCGACGAGTACGTCCATCCGGAGCGCGTGCGGAAAGCGGGCCCGGCGAGCGAGGGCGATCGACAGGCCCAGGACGCCGTCCGCGAAGCCGCCGTGCGGCTTCCGCACCTCTCGCCGGACACGATCCAGCTCGTGATGTCCAGCAACGCCTGGATGGTCCCCGATCCGCCCGAGGTCTTCAGCCGGGCCTACGCGGCGGCCAAGCGCGGCGCGCCGGCGCTGGCGCCCGGCGAGGCGCAGGAGCTGAAGACGCTGGAAGCGGCGATGCTGGCCGGCCTGCGTCCGGCGGAGCGCCAGCGCGTGCGCGAGTACGAACGCGCGCGTCTCCAGCGCGCCACCATGCCTTCCGAAGACCGCGACGTGGCCGGCCTGTTCGCGCGGGGAGCCGCCGCCCTGCCGGCCGCGAGCCGCGCGCGGCTGCAGGCGCTCTTCGGCAAGGCGATCGCGGCCGGGCTCAGCGGCGGCGCCTAGCCAGCTCCTCCAGCGCCGGATACGACGTGGGCGCGAGCATCACCTCCGGCGGCGCCGGTTGCCCGCCCCCGGTCGCGCGTGCGATGAGATCGATCGCCGGCCCGGTGTTGGAAGGCGTGATCACGGTGGCGGCGAGCTTCCGCACGTCGACGAGCCTTCGTCCGCCGTCCGGCAGCCCGTCGCAGCCGGTGCGGGGCAGGCGGGCCAGCTCCGGCCGCACGCTCGAGGCCTCGATCGCCCGTCCGGCCCCGACGGCCATCGCGTCGTTCTGACAGCCGAGCAGATCCGGGCGGACGCCCTCCGAGGTCTTCAGCCGCAGCCAGCGCCCGATCGCCCGCTCGCCGCTCGCCTCGGTCCAGTCGCCGTCGAGCACGCGCAGCTCAATGCGCGTGCCGGCCAGGCCTTCGGTGGCGCCCTGCCTCCGCTCCTGCGCCACCGACGTGTCCGCCGGCCCCTGAAGGTAGAGCACGAGGCCGGAGTCGGAAGCGATCAGCGCGCGGAACTGGCACGCCTGCAACCGTCCGACCTCGATCTGGTCCGTGCCGACCGTGCTGATCGGCAGCTCGGCGTGCCGGCGGCGCAGTCCCTCGAGGTAGGCGACCCGCCGGTTGATGAGGACCCATCCCACACCCGCCTCCCCGGCGGCGTGGGCGACCCGCTCCAGCCCCTCTCCCACGACGGTCTCGACCACGATCGCGGCGGGCCGGGCCTCGGCGGGCCGGTGGATGGCGCGATAGAGCTGCTGGATCTGGAGGATCGCGCTGTTGTCCGCGAACAGCACCTCCGCGTCGAAGCCGCAGCGCGAGGCGGCCAGACCTTCGCGCCGTCCTTGACGCTCCCTGGAGCCGGAGACCACAATCGATTACCCCAGGAGGGTCTTCATGCGACCGTCGTGCTGCCGCGTGCTCGTCTCCATCATGCTCGTCCTCGCGTCGGCGGGGGCGGCCCTCGCCGGAGAGACCGGCTCCGTCTCCGGCGTCGTGAAGGACACCCAGGGCGGCGTGCTGCCCGGCGCCGTGGTCAGGGTCTCGGGTCCCCAGCTTCCCGCAGGCCGTGAAGGCGTCGCCAGCGGCACCGGTTCCTATCAGTTCTCCGGTCTGCTGCCGGGCGTGTACAAGGTCGAAGCCACGATGTCCGGTCTCGGCACAGCCGCGCGGGAGGTGCGTGTCCTCGTCGACAACGACGCGCAGGTCGACCTCGTCCTCAGCCCCACCGCCACCGAGGAGTTGACGGTGACCGCGGAGGCGCCTTCGGTGGACCTGAAGTCCACTGAGGTCAACTTCAACTACACGGCGGACCTCATCCGGCGGCTCCCGCTGCCGCGCAGCTACAAGGGCCTCTTCCAGCTCGTGCCCGGCGTCGCCGACTCGGGCCTGCCCGAGAGCAGCTCCCTCGGGCCGGCCGCGGGCGGCAGCCGGCAGGACAACACGTACCTGATCGACGGCGTCAACATCACCAACCCCGGCTTCGGCTACCTCTCGACCGAGGTCAACGAGCTGGACATCACGGAGTTCAACATCAAGCGCGGCGCGATCACCGCCGAGTTCGGCCGCGCGGCGGGATTCGTGGCGAACGCGGTGAGCAAGTCGGGCACCAACGACCTGGCGGGCACGGTCCGCTTCGAGTACCGGCCCACCGGCTTCTCGTCGAAGGCGAGCGACCAGGCCTTCGGCGTGGTGCGGTCCGAGTACGTGAATCCCGCGCTCAGCCTGGGCGGCCCGCTCGTGAAGGACAAGGTGTTCTGGTACGGCTCGGGCCGCTACTTCAAGACGACCACGCCCGACCGCGTGAACCAGGCCGGCACCGCGCTGCCCGACAAGGTCGAGAAGGGCCACGAGCTGTTCGGCAAGATCACGGCCACGCCCTCGCCGAAGCATTTCCTGAGCGCGAGCTTCCGCGACCGGCCGTACGACGTCGACGGCGACGTGCTCGCCACGCAGGCGCCGAGTGTCGCCACCAAGGACGACAACGGCACGCGGGTGGCGACGGCGTCGTACACGATGTTCGTGACGAGCCGGTCGAACGTCGAGCTGAAGTACCTGTACATGCAGGAGAAGGCCGACTTCTCGCCGGTCAACTCGCTCGGCTATCTGCCGGCCTTCGACGTGAAGAACCTGGCCGCGATGGGCCAGTACACCGACCCGACCCGGGCCAACCTCGTCGTGGGCGGGTTCCAGTACGACAACACCCAGCACTACAAGCGCCACGAGGTGCGCGGGACGTTCACCCAGTTCTTCGACCTCGGCCGGACGAACCACCAGGTCAAGGTGGGGGCCGGCTACGAGCTGGGCGAGGAGGACCTGGCCCGGCTCACCAACGGCTGGGGCCTGCTGTCGAACCTCACCGTCTCAGGCCAGCCGGTGATCCGCGCCCGGTACTACTTCCAGCAACCGCCGCAGATCGGGCAGGGCCGCACGTGGTCGCTCTTCACCCAGGACGCGGTCACCCTCTACCGGAGGTTGACGCTGAACCTCGGCGTGCTCTTCGACCGCGACTCCTTCTCGCAGAACGTGAAGGGCAGCAACGGCTGCCCGACCCCGATCAACACCGTGAACGGCCAGCCGGGGGGCGCGGCCGTCTTCGAGTCGAGCGGCGATACGTGCACGTTCCTCCGCTTCGGCTTCGGCGACGAGATCCAGCCCCGCCTCGGCCTCAACTACAACCTGCGCGAGGGCAAGGGCGACAAGGTCTACGCGAACTGGGGCCGGTACTACAACATGGACCAGAAATCGAGCGCCCGCTCGCTCGCCCCGCGCCGCATCTTCCAGCGTGAGGCGCGCTTCAACGCGATCACCGGCGCCCTCATCTCGGACGCACCGCTAGCCTCCACGACCGGCAAGCTGATCGACCAGACGTTGAAGCCGACGTACGACGACGAATGGCTGGCCGGCTACGCGACGCCTTTCGCGAAGGACTGGTCGGTGGACCTCTTCTACATCCACCGCAAGACGAACAACTTCATCGAGGACGTGCCGTCGCGGATCAGCAACCCCAACGTGCCCGACTCGGGGCCGTACGCGGCCGCTAACCTGCCGTGCACGACGTTCGCCTCCTGCCAGGGCGCCGACGCCAAGCGCACCTACCAGGCCTTCACCGTCGAGGTGGACCGCCGGATGGCCGACAAGTGGGCGGTCAACCTGAGCTACACGTGGAGCCGGTTCGAGGGCAACTTCGACCTCGACTACACCGCCGGCGCCAGCGTCTTCAACACCTCGTCGTTCATCCAGGACGGCCCCGGCGTGAACGTGCAGGACCCGAACCGCTTCGGGCCGCTCAGCCAGGACCGCCCGCACCTCGTCAAGCTGTTCCTCAACTACATGCCCGTGAGCGCGCTGACCCTCGGCGGCTACCTGCGCGTGCAGAGCGGCACGCCCTGGAACGCGCGCGCCCGCGACTGGGAAGGCTGCGGCTGCAACTACCTCGAGCCGGCGGGATCGCACCGCAACCCGACCTGGACGAACGTCGACCTGCTCGCCACGTACCGCATCAAGCTCGCGGACCGCACGACCCTCGGGCTGGAGGGACGGCTGTTCAACGTCTTCAACGACCAGACGGTGCTGACGGTGGAGCAGCAGGAGTTCACGGACCTCAACACGATCCCGAACCCGCCGTACTTCGCGCCCTACAAGGTGCCGAACCCGCGGTTCGGGCTGCCGCTCAGTTACGCCGCCCCGCGCCGGTTCGTGGCCGCCGCCGTGTTGAATTTCTAATGGCCTAACTTCTCGAGGAGTCCCTGCGCTTGCGGGTAGTCGGGCCGCAGGCGCAGGGCTTCCCGGGCGTGCGCCCGCGCGTCGTCCTCGCGGTCGAGCTGCGCGTAGGCGACCGCCAGGTTGAGCTGGGCGCTCGCGCTCTGCGGATCGAGCCGGGTGGCCTCTTCCAGGTCCGCGGCTCCCTCGGCGCTGCGTCCGGCCATCGCCGAGCCAACACCTCTCAGCTCGTGGACGTGGGCCAGGGCCTGCCGGACCTCGCTGCGATCTGGCGCTTCGGCATGCGCGCGCTCGAGCCGCGCGATGGCTTCGTCGAGACGTCCCTCGTCGACGAGGCGCACGGCCATCTGCGCCTGCTCTTCCGATCGCCCGTCGTCGAGATGCCAGTCCCAGTTGGCGGCCACGCCGAGGAACGCGAGAACCGCGGCGGCCATGATCGCGTGCGGGCGGTCGCGGTCGCGCGCGGCGTCGAAGAGCCAGACGAGGACGGCACCGGCGCCGACGCAGAGCGGGAGCGCGCGGAGCAGCGTGGGCTCGTCCCGGCTGTAGTAGGCGTAGCTGTAGTTGAGCGCGAGGTCGACCGCGTTGAAGCAGTACGCGATCTTGCGCAGGAAGAGACGGAGGGCTCGCTCGGGGTGGCCGGCGATCCACTCCCAGGCGCGACTGGAGAAGTACCGCGAAACCTCCGACGCGCTCATCGGCCGGCCGGTTCGGCCGGTAGCCGCCTCGGCCACCGTTTTCGCATCACGGATCTGGCCGTCGATGTCGGGCGCGATGCCGGGCACGCGGCAGTACGTCCCGTCGGCCTCGGGATTGTTGCCGATGTAGAAGTTCAGGCCTCCGTGTGACGAGACGAGGATCCATTCGCCGGCGACGGCGCGGTTGCGCAGCGTCACGGGCGCGAGCACGACGAGCACGCCCGTGAGCAGCACGCCGGCCCGGCTCAGGCCGCGCCGGGAAGGTGGGGCTGCGGCCAGGATCAGGGCGAGCGCCGCCGCCCATGGGAGCGCGTTCGGCCGATTGATGGCGAAGAGGCCGAGCGCCGCGCCCGCGGCCGCGAAGCGGACGAGGCGCCCCGTCGCGAGCGCGCGAGCGAGGAGGAAAAGGGATAGGGCGGTGAGAAACGGATCCACCGCCGACTGCAGGAGAAGCACTTCGTTGAAGGTAAATACGCCGGTCGTCGCCGCCAGGCCGCCGGCCACCCACGCCGCGCGCCGGCCGAACCAGGTCTCGGCCGTCGCGAAGATCAAGCCCACAGCCGCGGTGCCGAGGACGATCTGCACGACCTTCGCCGCGAGCAGCGATCCGCCGCTGAGGGTCAAGACCGTGGCCAGGAAGTAGACGTAGAACGGCGAGACGTAGTAGGCCTCGTGACCGAGCGCCCAATCGCCGCCCGCGGCCTGCCGCGCGAGCCGGACGTAGACCTCGCTGTCGAGGCCACCCTCCGGCCGCAGGAGCGGATGATGGTCGAGCTGGGCGAGAACGATCGCCTTGGCGACGAGCGCCAGGAGCAGGAGCGCCGCGGGCGCGATCCGGCCCGGGCGCCCGGTTCGTGCTACGCTAGGCGCTTCGTCGCTCCCGCTTCGGTGGCGTTTCTTCGCCATCCTTCCTCGCGGAGAGGTGCTGGAGTGGCTGAACAGGACAGATTGCTAATCAGCCGCAGGGCCTCTCAGTAACCCTCGTTACTACGAGCGATCCCTAAAAATCAACAACTTGCAGCGATGGACCTACGCTGCCCTACCCCATGTTACGCTCTTCCGTGGTCGCCATTTGGTCGCCACAACCGGTGACCGCGGAGGTCGGCCATGCGGGCGAAGATCACGCGAAAGCTCCTCGAGTCACCACGCGCCCTCGGGGCCGGCGAGCTGTGGGACGCTGGCGATGGAGCGTGCCCCGGCTTCTACGTGCGCCACCGCGGTCGCCCCGGCTCCCGGTGGCGCTATGCGCTCAAGTACCGCCTCGGCCGCTCCATCACGCACCACGCCATCGCGGAGGACGGGGGTGCGATCCCCGCCGAGGTCTGCGAGCGCTTGGGGCTGACGCCAGGGGCGCGGTGGACGCCTGAGGCCGCGCGCCGCGAAGCCGAACGTCTCCGAGGCCTCGTGCGTGCGGGTGAGAGCCCGGACGCCGATCGCGGTATCCCCACGCTGCGGGGGTTCGCGGAGCGCTACCTCGATCAGCACGCTCGGCCCTTCAAGAAGCCCCGCTCCGTGGAAGAGGACGAGGGCCTCTTCACGCGCCACCTGCTGCCGGCCTTCGGGGACCGCCGGCTCGACAAGATCGACCAGGCGGCTGTGACTCGCTTTGCCCAGCAGCGCCAGTCCAAGCCGATCACCGTGAACCGAGCCCTGGCGCTCCTGTCCCACGTCTACACGAAGGCCGCCGAGTGGGGCCTCGTTCCGAAGGCCATGAACCCCGCCCAGGGCGTGCCCAGGTTCCGCGAGCAGCACCGGGAACGGTTCCTGTCGGCCGAGGAGCTCGGCCGCCTCGGCCGGGCACTGCGCGAGCTGGAGGCCGAGGACGAGGTATCCCGGTTCGCGTTGGCCGCGATCCGCCTCCTCATCTTCACTGGCGCCCGCCCCTCGGAGGTTCTCTGCCTCACGTGGAGCATGGTCGACCTGGGCCACGGCATCCTCAGCATCCCGGATTCGAAGACTGGGGCCAAGGTGATCCA
>WNGG01003926.1_pt1 | contig 17816 bp, 16 predicted proteins | sample 5400661 | NCBI WGS metagenome assembly WNGG01 (sample SAMN13153372, study PRJNA577476) | soil metagenome | isolation source: 100 cm soil or saprolite under Garry oak tree replicate 1 | place: USA:California | collected 2016-06-15
ACTCTGTCTTCGTCGAATGCGCTCATGGCCTGGCGCGGCGGATGCAAGCGGAGAAACGCGGCAGCGCGCGCGAGCAGATCGCGTATGGCTTCGAGCTTTGCCTCGCCCGCCAACCCGGCGAGGAGGAGCTCGCCCGGCTGCAAAAGTTGTATGAGGACGAGCTTTGCCTGCTCCAAAAGGACCGGCCGGCCGCTGAATCATCGGCCGGCAAGGCCGGACCCGAAGGCGATGAACAAGTCAAAACCGCGGCGCTGACACTCGTGGCGCAGACGTTGATGAATCTGGAAGAGTTTTTGACCCGTGAATGAGCCTGGCTTGTGAGTCCTGACCAAATCATCCAATTGACCCGCCGCGATTTTCTTGCCACCGCGGCCAATGGCCTTGGCGGCCTGGCGCTGGCTTCACTGCTCAATGCCGACCATCTCCTCGCCGCGGAGGCCGCTCGGAACGAGTCCGCCGCCGTAAATCCGCAGGCCTCGAAGCCGCCGCATTTCGCGCCCAAGGCCACGCGCTGCATTTTCATCTTCATGGAAGGCGGTACGAGCCAAATCGACCTGTTCGATCCGAAGCCAAAACTCAACGAGTTGCACGGCCAGAAGATGCCGGAGTCACTTACGAAAAATGTCCGTTTCGCCTTCATTCAAAAGGATTCCGCGGTGCTGCTGGGCAGCCCCCACAAGTTTCGCCGCTACGGACAATGCGGGATGGAGTTGTCCGAGATGCTTCCGCGCCTGGGCGGTTGCGCCGATGACCTCGCCCTGGTCCGCTCGATGCACACCGAAGCCTTCAACCATCATCCGGGCGAATTGCTGATGTACACGGGGACACAAAACTTCGGCCGGCCCAGCGTCGGTTCGTGGATCAATTACGCGCTCGGCAGTCCGTCGCAGAATTTGCCCGGTTACGTGGTTTTGACGGCGGGCCGCGCGCCCAGCGGCGGCAACACCATGTTCGGCAGCGGTTTCCTGCCGTCGGTCTTTCAGGGCGTGCTGTTTCGCAACCAGGGCGAAGCGGTGCAGGACCTGAACGATGCGCCCGGCGTGACACCGGCGATGCGCCATTACGGCCTGGAGGCCTTGCGCGATCTCAACCAACTGCGACAAAAGGTCGTGGCCGACCCGGAGATCGCCAGCCGCATCGCCTCCTATGAACTGGCCGCTCGAATGCAGACCGCCGCGCCTGAATTGATGGACCTGGCGGGCGAATCGCGGGCCACGCTCGAGGCTTACGGCGTGGATCGCGACGCCGGCGGGCTGACGACCCAGCGAGGCGGCGGCCCGGACACGTTTAAGACCTTCGCCCGCAATTGTCTGCTGGCGCGGCGAATGATCGAGCGCGGGGTTCGTTTCGTGAACATTCACCATGCCTCCTGGGACCATCACAACGCCCTGGATGGCGATTTGCTCTTTAGGCAAAGTAGTGGATAAGCTCCTCGCTTAACCGAGATCCTTTAGCGCCTCACGAATGCTGTGTCAATGCCGCTTGAATTGTCTTTACCGGCAGGAATAGTTCCAGTTCGCTCGACGGCAGGGCAACAAAACCAAATTGCTCATAGTAGCGTTTGGCAGCCTGGTCTTTCGCATCCACGAACAAACCTATTCCGTCCGCCGTGTCGAAAATCTCCATGAACTTCCTCATGGCCGCGACCAGCAGGGTTTTCCCAATCCCTTGCCGCTGATATCCCTTGGCAACGGCCAACCGGCCAAGCCTTATCCCGGACACGTCACGCGGCAGTTTCTTCGCTTCTTCGGCTGAAAGGGACTCTGACTTTATCTGGCAGAGATTGAGGGAGAAAAAGCCCAGGATCGGCTTTGGCTCGGAACCGCCCTCCTCCACCAGAACGAAGGTCCGTGAAATCCCCCGCGCCGCGTGTTGCCGCGCGGTTTGCTTGAGAAACAGGTTAAGCAGCCCACTTCCGCAGTCGAATCCGTCCCGGTCGTGCGACTTCGCCAGCCGTTCGATTTTATGCACGCACCGTGCTTTGGAACTCTTTTACCGCGTCCTTAAGGCGCTGATTGGGTTTGGGCGGATGGTCCAGCAGAGAAAGAACCTTGCGCGCGTCTTTCTGCGACAGCCGGATGACTGATTCCCGCTCGATCACCCGCTGCGCTTCTTGAAACGCCGTTTGCACGACGAACTGATTGACGGTTGCTCCCAAAAGCTCCGCCGCTTGTTCCAGCGTCACGCGCACGTTGTCCGAAACGCGCGCGGTTATCCGCTTGCGAGCTTCTTCCATTACACGTTCCATGACGATATGGTGCCACTTTGTCACCGGCTTGTCAATCCCGTTTCGATGCAGTTACGGCCACTGAAACGGCCACTGAAAGCGCTGGCTGGCTAGTGAAAAAAGGTGGCGAGCCAGGGCGAATATCCCTCGATATTACGGGCGTTCCTGCTGTTTTCCTAAGCCTGCGAGTCGGTGACAAAGTCCGATTCCGAGGCTCGCCTCCACTCCTGCGCTTTCCTCTCAAAAGCGAAGCTCGCGCGCCGGTTGCGGCAGGAGACGGCTATGACCTTGTAATGGATCGCGGATCCGTTAAAGATGGGGATATGGACCCGCGCAGCGACAGGCATTGCCATCTGAAAACCAAGTTTCCGTCGATATTCAGGACTGAGCCGTTTAAAATTCTGAAACTGACCCCTTCATATCCACTTTACCTTCATTTGCGGGCCGAAGGAAATCGGTAGAACATGCGGCAAGACTACATTTCGCTTAGGATGGATGAGTTCGGCCAATGGTTAGCGCACATCGCGCAAGTTAAGAAGGAAGCTCGATGGTCGGAAGCCGCGGAGATCGTTGGCAAACGCTTGAGGCGTCTCTTGGGGAGACCGACTAGCGCGTTCGTGAAGCTCACGGAAAGCGATTTGTTGGCGGCGCTTGTGAGCAAAGGGCCTACGCTTTGGGTGCCGTACAAGATGATAATGCTTATCGCCCTGCTTAAAGAGGCGGGCGACGTTGCGACGGCAAGATACCCTCCGCGAGGAGGCCACGGCTGGTACCTAAAAGCACTACACTTGTTGCTTGATGCTCTGATACATCAGGAACTAGGCCATTATTCCGAACTCGCGCCTGGAATCGAAACACTGCTGATCGCCCTCGGCGATTCACCTCTACCTGTGAGAACACGGTTACGTCTAATCCGTGAGTACGACCGAAGGGGATGTTTCCGGCAAGTGAGGGACGAGTTTCTGATTGCACTTGCGAGGGCACCCAAAAATTCGAGCCTGCTAAACTTCGGCATCGCGTTATTCGAGCGGCTCGGTCATGAAAATGATGCAACTCTTGTCGGCGGCGGGATGCGGCGTTCAGAACTTGAAGCCACTTTGGCCGAACTGCTCGCTCGTAAACGCGCGCTTTAAATGTGGCAACCAATAGCAAGCCAGCCTCCAAAAGAGCCCAGCCCCTCAGATCAAACAATCTTTGAATTAATAGGCATTTGAGCGGCGGCAGGCGCCGATTCCTGTGCCGCAAACTCAGAGTGCGATTTCCGGCCGCAATCTATCATGCCGTGGTAACGAGGCGGATTGTGCCGTCAAACCAATTCCGGCCTGCAGATCGGCGGGCAGGCCGCCTCGTCACCTCGGTGGCTACGGTCTTCGCACCGACTCCTGAATCCACCCCTCTCAAAGCCCCCCTCCAGTTTAACCTCGACCCGCCCGCTTCCGATAGTTAAGTCACCAGCGCGCGGTCGCGGCGGTTTGCGCGCCTCCCCGACTCGAACTAGGTTTTGGCAGCATGAAAAGAGAGCGGAGCATTTCAGCCAACGCGGTCGTGAAGGACCTGGAAAAACACGTCCTGCTGGACGGTTTCCGCATCGTCATCGACCTCCAGCGCAGCCACGGTTGCCACCTCGTGGACGCCACCAGCGGACGGCCGCTGCTCGATCTTTACGGTTTTTATGGCTCCATGCCGGTCGGATTCAACCATCCCCACTTTGAGCGGGCGGAAGTCCAGCAAGCGTTGGCGGAGGCGGCGCAGACGAAGGTAGCCAACTCGGATGTCTTTTCGGCGCATTATGCGGCGTTCGTGGCGACCCTCCACCGCGTCATGGGATTGTCCCCGTTGGATCGCTACTTCTTCATCGATGGCGGCGCGTTGGCGGTCGAGAACGCGATCAAGGCGGCCATGGATTGGAAGGTCCGCAAAAACCTCGTTGCCGGACACGGCGAACGGGGCACGGAAATCCTCCACTTCGAGCGCGCGTTCCATGGACGCACCGGCTATACGCTGAGCCTGACGAACACCGAGCCGCGCAAGACCGATTATTTCGCCAAGTTCGCCTGGCCGCGCGTGCTGGCCCCGAGCCTCGACTATTCGCTCGCCGAGCCGCGCCGGACCGCGGTGGTCGCCGAGAAGGAGCAGCGGGCCGAGGCGCAGATCCGCGAGGTTCTTGCCCGGAAAGCTTCGGACATCGCCGCCATCATCATTGAACCGATCCAGGGTGAGGGCGGGGACAATCATTTTCGCGGCGAATGGTTGAAGACGCTGCGGCGGATTTGTGACGAACACGAGCTGCTGCTGATCTTCGACGAGGTCCAGACCGGCTGGGGTGGCACCGGCAAAAACTGGTGTTGCGAACATTTTGGAGTGCGGCCGGATTTGCTGGCGTTCGGAAAAAAGGCGCAAGTCTGCGGCGTCATGGCCGGCCCGCGGCTGGATGAAGTGCCGGAGAACGTGCTTCGCCTGCCTGGGCGAATCAACTCGACCTGGGGGGGAAACCTCGCCGACATGGTCCGCTCGACGCATTATCTGCGGATCATCGAAGCGGAGCGGCTGGTCGAAAATGCCGCGCGGATGGGGGAGCGTTTTCTCGCTGAACTGCAACGGCTCGCCGCGCAAGAGCCGATGATCTCGGCCGTGCGCGGTCGCGGACTGCTCATCGCCTTTGATTTGCCGGACGCCGAAAGGCGGGACGAGTTTCATCGCGGCCTGTTTGCAGCGGGCTTGCTGGCGATTCGTTGCGGCGAACGCTCGATCCGTTTTCGTCCGGCCCTGGATCTGCCCGTGTCGGCGATCGGCGCCGCGATGGAATTGCTCCGCGACCAATGCCGCCGGAGCCACGATGGTTGCGTTCACGGCGGACTTGCGTCCAAGCCGGAACTGGCCGTCAGCACCTGAGGGTAACCCAAAGCTCCGCCAATGGACGCCGCCTTGGAGAAACTCGGGCTGAAAAAAACCAACCGCGGCGTGTTCTGCGGCGAATGGCGCGGCAGCGGGCCGGTCGCGGAAAAAGTTTCCCCCATCGACGGTCGGGTCATCGCCGCTGTGCGCGAAGCCACGCCGGAGGATTATGAGTGGGCGATCTTACGCGCGCAGGCGGCCTTCTTGAAATGGAGAATGACTCCGGCGCCCGTGCGCGGCGAAACCATTCGGCGCCTGGGCAACGCGCTGCGCCGGCTGAAAAAGGATTTGGGGAGGCTCGTCACGCTCGAATCGGGCAAAATCCTGGCCGAGGGCGAAGGCGAAGTGCAGGAGATGATCGACATCTGCGATTTTGCCGTCGGTCTGTCGCGGCAATTGTACGGGTTGACGATCCAGTCCGAACGGCCCCACCACCGGCTGATGGAGCAATGGCACCCGCTCGGCGTCGTGGGGGTGATAACGGCCTTCAATTTTCCGGTCGCGGTCTGGTCCTGGAATAGCGCGCTCGCCGCGGTCTGCGGTGACTCGGTCGTCTGGAAGCCGTCGAATAAGACGCCTTTGACCGCCATCGCCGTGTCGCTCCTGGCCGAGCAAGTTTGCCGTGAAACCGGGGCCGATCCGGCCATCTTCACGCTGATCATCGGCGGGGTTCGCACGATCGGCGAGCGCATGACGAGCGACCGGCGAATCCCGCTCGTCTCGGCGACCGGTTCCTGCGCGATGGGCGTGACGGTGGCCCAGGCGGTGCACCGGCGCATGGGCCGGACCCTCCTCGAATTGGGCGGAAACAACGCGGCGATCGTGACCGGGAGCGCGGACCTGGACCTGGCCGCGCGGGCGATTTTCTTCGGGGCGGTCGGCACCGCCGGGCAGCGTTGCACGTCCACGCGCCGGGTGATCGTCCATGCCTCGGTGGAGAAAGCTCTGAGCCGGCGGCTGATCAAAGCTTATCGCTCGGTCAGGATTGGGAACCCGCTCGCGCCTTCCACCCTCATGGGACCATTGATCGACCAGGAGGCGGTCCGGTCGCTGGCGGTGGCCATCAAGCAAGTGCGGCAGGAAGGGGGCCGGATTCTCCACGGCGGCAAAGCGCTGGCGGGAAGGAAATATCCGGGCGGCTGTTATGTGACGCCTTGTCTGGCCAGGGCGCAAAATCACTTCGAGATCGTGCAGGAGGAAACGTTCGCGCCGTTGCTCTACCTGATCGGCTATGAAAAATTCGAGGAAGCCATCGCCCTGCACAACGCCGTGCCCCAGGGCCTCAGCTCGGCCATCTTCACCAATGACCTCCGTGAGGCCGAGGAATTCATGAGCGTTCGCGGCAGTGATTGCGGCATCGCCAACGTCAATGCCGGCACCAGCGGCGCGGAGATCGGCGGCGCGTTCGGCGGCGAGAAGGAGACCGGCGGCGGCCGCGAGAGCGGCAGCGACGCGTGGAAGAACTACATGCGCCGGCAAACGAACACGATCAACTTCTCCAGCGATTTGCCGCTGGCGCAGGGAATCCAGTTCGGCGAAAATAAGTCGTGAATACTACGCGGGCCAGACCGGCCCGGCCCGGCCGGACACCCAGGCCCCGATTGGGCGGCGATCGTTAGTGGTACAAAAACTAAACCTTAAATGTTGGCCCAACATTGTGAAAAATTTCACAATTGGGCTTGACCGCAACGACGTTTTTGACGATATTCGCTCAAGGCATTGATTGATGCAGGAATCGCAGCCTATGAATCAACGAAACCACACTAACTATCTTTGCCCTGATTCTTCGTTTTTGTCAGGAATGGGGTCCGTAATCGTCATCAACGGGCAATATTTTCAGTATAATTATTCGGAAAATCCCGACGAGTTAGCAATTTTTTCTGATTGGCTAAAGACCGGAGAGGACATAGAAAACGCAATCGAGCATGGCGAGATGGTCGCCGCAGAAGATGAGCGATGAGCGTCCCAAAGCGTCCCCCGACTCCGGTCCAATCAAGGAAGAAACAAAGCCCCTGTTGGAGATTCTTGAGGCTAAAGCCCCTGATATCCTAAAGGACATTCCAGAGAAGAAACGTGTTCGGCTGGCTAAAATAGAGGTATCGCGCACGGTCATCAAAATAGGCCCCTTGCCAGACGCGGCTGAACTCGCTGAGTACAACAAAATTATTCCCAATGGCGCGGACCGAATTCTGAAAATGGCCGAGAGACAATCGGCGCATCGAATTCAAATTGAATCGTTGGTCATCGGCAGCCAACAAAAACAGGCCACTCGGGGGCAATATTTTGGTTTAATAATCGGGCTAACCGGTCTGAGTTTGGGCGCGTATGTAGGAATTTGTGGCTTTCCTTGGCTTGGCGCTTCTCTTGGAGGCGCTACACTTGTCAGCTTGGTGGTCGCGTTTCTAAAGGGTAAAAGCGACCAATCAAAAAATCTCGCTGAAAAACGACCTGAGGTGGAGCGGAGGGCAGAACAGCAACCACCAGCAGACCAATCAAGGAACATTGATTAAATCCAAATCAGGACACTACCCAAAGACGGCGCAACTTCAAACAAATCAACGCCCGGCCAAGGATCGCGCCCGACCAGCCGCGGCGAAGGAAAACCGCTTCGATTGGCCGCTCTGTTACGAAGCGGAGAATTTGGTGCTGGCGCAACTGGGCGCGTTCCTGCGCCGAAACCCGTTTGCCAAACAGCTCGCGGAACGGATGCGGAACGAGACCGGCACGTTGCTCATCGATTGGGTGGATTACCTGGTCGTCGCACCGGCAGTGGAGGGCCAATTGCGCGAGGCCGATTACACGGACGATCCGCTGGGGGAAACGCCCGCCCACCAAAAGGCCCTCTGGCACCCGGCGGCGATGCTGCCGCGAGTGCTGGTGGATGCGCGCTGCGCATCCATCGCTTCGCCAAACTCTTTGGCGATTCGAACCGAAAGCATTTCGGACTTCATGGCCGCGCAAGGGATATCCAATCAACCGGAGGGCGAGCCGCTCACGCGCTTTCGGCGCGTATTGGTTGCCGACCAGAATGATGCGCGTCTGGAGGCCGTCGAGCGGCGCGGTTACCGCGGCTTCGTTCCGGCGAAGCCCGCCCCGGGCCAAATCGGAAATCTATTGAAGGCGCAGGAATTGTGGCAGACGCGCCCGCGAGATTTTGCCGATGACGCCGAAGGCTATCGTCAAACCCAGTCGAATTTGGACCGCGTGATCGGGCTGGCGGGGCCTGACCTGGCGTGTCACATGGTCTTCGCGGCCGAGCGGGCGTTCTGGCAAGGCCGAAACCGCGCGGCGCAGGCGCAAAAACAGCGGCAGGACAGTCTCGGCCTGGGCTGGGCCAACCACGATCACCACACGTTCCGCTCTTCGCGGCCGCACTTCCTCGATTTGATGCTCGGCTTGGAAAAGCTCGGCTTCGAGCGGCGCGAGCGCTACTACACCGGCGCGGAGGCGGGCTGGGGGGCGCAGATTTTGGAGCAGCCGGTCGAAGGGATCGTGGCGTTTTGCGACGTGGACCTGGAACCGGAGGAAACGGAGATCGACTTTTCGCGCGAGCCGCTGCCGCCCTCGAAACGGCTCGGCACGATCGGCCTTTGGGTGGGGCTGCACGGCGAAAGTTTTCTTCAAGCCGGCATGCACCATCTGGAATGCCGGTTTGATTATCAGCTCCTGCGCGAGCAATTGGCGGCGGCGAACATCGTGACGATGAAGCCTTTTTCCGACCTGCCGTTCCTTAAGCAGGCGTTCACCGAAGGGGAAAAATGGGCCGTCAGCCACGGGCGCGCGGAGAAACTGCTGCGCCAGGGACTCATTGATGCGGCGCAGTTCGAACGGTTCACCACGGAAGGGGCGATTGGCAGCCATCTGGAAAACTTGCAACGCAAAGGGGGATTCAAAGGGTTCAACCAGAAATCGGTGAGCGTGATCATCCAAGCCACCGATCCCAGAAGCCAGCCGCCCGATGGGTGAGCAGGAAGGGAAAGGGGTCCCGCAGAACAGCATATTTCGAAGCGGGAAGGAGGAATGGGATTACTTGCACGAGCCCGATAAAATGAGAAAGAGAAAAAGATGCGATTCTGCGGGACCCCTTTACCTTTTTCTTTCAGCAAACCAGGCCCGTCATACATCTTCGCCATGGTTGATCCAAAATCCGAGTCTCAGCCTCGACGCGCCGGTCCACCACATAATCCCGGGCTGCGAAAGTTGATCGAAGGCAAGCGGAAGTGGCATCGGCCCGAACGCACGCTGCTGCTGCCGCCTGAAGGCGGCGTTCCGAGCGCACCCGGAACGCCGCCTTCAGGCGGCAGCGGCAGCCCCTTCCTCGGCTGGCACGAGCGCGGTTATCTTCCCCACTTCGACGCACCTTACGTCACGCAGTTCGTCACCTTCATGTTGCATGACGCCTTCCCCCTCTCCCGTCGCCGCGAATGGGAGGGCATTCTGAACGAGCCGGATGATTCACGGCGCCGCCGCAAGCTCGAGGCCTGGCTGGATCGCGGACACGGTGAGTGCTGGTTTCGCCGGGCCGACCTTGCGTGGCTCGTCGAGGAGAAGTTGCGCGAAAGTGACGGCAAAACCTACCGACTCCAGGCCTGGGCGGTCATGCCGAATCATCTGCATCTGGTGGTGGACGTATGGGCGACGCCGCTCTCGAAGTTACTCAATCTTTGGAAAGGAGCAAGCGCACGCGCGGCGAATCTGGCACTCAATCGCCGCGGACGATTCTGGGAACGGGAGTATTTCGACACGCTCGTCCGCGATGGGGAGCATCTGAAACGGGCGATTCGTTACACGGAGAACAATCCAGTGAATGCGGGTCTAGTGACCGAGCGGAAGGCGTGGCGATGGGGCAGCGCGCGGTCGCGCGATAAATATGAGCGTCTGCCGTGGCAGAGGGACGGGGCTGCCGCGCAAACGCGGCGTTCCGAAACTCGCCGGAACGCAACGCCGCATTTATGCGCCAGCGGCTCCTCAGAGAGAAACCGGTCGTGCGCCCCGAGCCGAAAAATAGTGACAAACGCCCTTGACCCGGCCACCCGATTCCCGTTAAATGCGGCGCAGCCGTGATCTTCGCGGACGTTCACAGCAATTTCCTCGTCTGGCATGACCAGTTCAAAACCAGCCTCCTGGCCCAAGCCGCCACGTTCAGCCTGGTCGCCGCCGATACCACGCCGATAACCAACGACAACACCGATATTCACGCCAAAGTCACCAGCGTCAACAGCCCCTCGGCCACCGCCACCCAAGCTGTCGCCGACAAAAACACCAGCCGCGCCAACGCCAACAAACACGCCCGCGCCTTGGCCGAAGAAGAAGGAACAGGAGCAAACAGAGGAAACGGAGAAGGAATTCTCTGTTCTCTCCGTTCCCTCGTGTTCAAATCCGGGTCCGGCGGCGTGGTCGAACTGGACTTCGACAAGAGCATCAGCGACGGCGTGAACATCTACGCCAAGCGGGACGGCGACGCCGATTTCGTCTTCCTCGCCCGCGACACCGCCTCGCTTGCCGCGCCGAAGTCAGACGAAGGCGGGCCCTACATAGACAACCGCCCGTGGCTCGTCGCCACCAAACCCGAACTGCGCAAATACAAAGCCGTCTTCGTCATCGGCGACCAGGAAGTCAGCCAATTCAGCGACGAAATCACCGTCAACTGCGCGCCGTTGGTGCAGAAACGTAACTTCGCAGCAGGCCACAGCGTCCGATAACAAAACAACCAAAAGGGAACACAATGCAAGCAACCAACAGCACAAAACCCAAAACCCAAGCGTGGCCGGTGCTTCTAGCACTACTGGCGCTCGCCCCTTATGCCGCGTCCGCGCAGGGTGATTATGTCACTATCGCCCTCTCCGGCTATGCGAACGCCCGCATTCAAACTTACCAACCGGGAGCGAGTGCTTACCCGGAAGGAATGGTCACCCTTGGTGGCGTTCCCTTTAACATCCAGCAGGTCGGCGGCAACAACGCTTGGAACGCTGAAGTTGTCACGGGGCCTTATCCTCATGTTCTCGATATCGCCGTCGGTGTGGCGAACGCCACCGAAGTTCATACCCTCATCAACACGTTCTACGGTCAGCCCGGCCCTAACAGCTACGTGACACTGGAGTTCTTCGGTTCAGGTGGAGCGTACTACCGCAAGGACCTGATAGGCGACGTTGATGTCCGCGACCACCTGTGGGCATTTTGGACCACGACCATCAACGGCACGACGACAATAAACGTTTTTAGTACGGGAGGAGGTTTCCTGCAGGACAACCGGTTGGACAAACAACAGATTGTGCTGCCACCAGAGTTCCAAAACCAGACTCTAACCACAGTTCGCCTGACCAGCACCGGTGGCGTGCTCATCAGCGATGCCTCTATACAGGGCCTGACGGTCAAGGTTAGCGCCAACCACCCCCCTGTCGCCAACGACCAGTCCGTCACCACCGACCAGGACACGCCCGTGAGCATAACTCTGAGCGCCACGGACGCCGATAACGACCCGCTCACTTATTTAGTTGTTACGCCGCCTTCTCACGGCACCCTCAGCGGCACCGCGCCAAACCTGACTTACACACCTGACCCAGGCTTCACCGGCCAAGAGAACTTCACGTTCAAGGCGAACGATGGACAGGCTGATTCCGGCATCGCGACTGTCACGATTACCGTGCGAGGCCAACATATAGAGTTGGTCGAGCCATCGGACGACGTTTACTACCTTGACCAAAACAACTACACGGAAACGTCAGTGCCACTGCAAGCTCGACTTGTCCCGCCCGGTTCGAGCAATCCCGCAGTTTCATGGACTCTCACTCTCCACACAAAAGTCGGACCGCATGAGAGAGACGTTATCATTTCTGTGCCGGACACCCATGCGGGTGATGCGCTGCCATTGTTTCTCCGTTTATCTCTCGGAGGAGACTTGGAAATTAAAGCTGCCTCAATGACGGATACCGGGGTTCCTGTCGAGATAGCCAAGACTGTCAGGATCAGGGGTCTTCAAATCCCGCACAATGTTGTCGCAACGGCACTGGGGGACGACCTCCGGCGAGCAGTCTGCTGGCGGGAGAGTGAGTTCCATCAATTCATTGGGGACGGTTTGCCCTACATCACGCTTGATTCCAACGGAACGTTTGATATCGGCCTGATGCAAATCAACAGCCCAACTTGGACTGATTTTCCGCCTCAGAACATGGACAAAAACATAGAGCTGTACGGGTGGAATTGGCAGGCAAACATTAGCAAGGCGAACGCTATTCTCGCTTTTTGCCATCAGAAAGCGATCAAGTGGCGCAATGACAACAGACTTCAAGGCAAGATGAGCGCAGCACAGGTGCTGGAGGACGCTCTCTGCCGGTACCACACTGGGCCAAACAACGGGTTGTACAAGCTGGTTAATGGTCAGCTTCAAGATAACAACGTGGAGGGTCGCCGCTATGTTGACGCCGTTCGATTGTTTGAGCAGACAAAACCTTGGCAATAAAAATCGCTCGTGAAGTGAGCCTCCTCACGTCGGCGGCTACGGGTTGAAAAGTTTTTCCACTTTCGCCTTCACCACTTCGTGCATTTTGATCGGCGGCGGCCGGTGGTCGTTTGGAAAGGGGTAAGTCCCACAGAACAGCATATTTCGAAGCGGGACAGAGGAATGGGATTACTTGAACCAGCCCGATAAAATGAGCAAGAGAAAAAACCTGCGATTCTGCGGGACCCCTTGTCGGGCGTACTGCCCGCTCGCCGGCTTTCCAGTCGTGACAAGGAGGCGGCCAGCGATTAACTACTGCGCTCCATGCTGGCGGCTTTTCTCACGACGGTTTTGTTTTCCATCTCCGCGGTTTGTGGCCATCGCACGGCCAAACTGCTCGGCGGCACCGAAGCGAATTTCTGGCGGCTCTGTCTCGCGGCGGCGCTGCTGGCCATCTACGCGCACGCTTTCGGGCCGGGCCTGCATAGCGCGGCCTGGCCGACGTTTTTTCTCAGCGGCTGCATTGGCTTTGGCGTGGGGGACGCGGCGCTGTTTCAGGCGTTGCCGCGGCTTGGCTCGCGGTTGTCGGTGATGCTGGTGTTGTGTTTGTCTTCGCCGATCGCGGCGGTGATCGAATGGCTCTGGATTGGCACGCGTTTGTCGGCGTCCCAAATCGGTTATGGCCTCATGATCCTGGCGGGGGTGGCGATCGCGCTCAGTCCGGGCAAACACTTGAACTTGTCCAGAGCTGAAATTATTCCGGGGACGCTGTTCGGCCTGGTGGCCGCGTTTTGCCAGGCTTACGGGGCGGTGTTGAGCCGCAAAGCGTTTGCCATATCGAAGCTGGCGGGGGAAAGCCTGGATGGCGTTACTTCGGCCTACCAGCGAATTCTTGGGGGAGTGGTCGTCACGGCGATTCTTTTCGCCGTAATCAGATGGCGGTCGGCAGACGACGGCGTGACGAATGGTGGCGCGGCGGTCTCCCGCAAGGAAAAGTGGCGGGCGGCCTGGCTGTGGGTGGTGCTCAACGGCCTGGCTGGGCCTGCGCTGGGAGTAAGTTGTTACCAATGGGCCTTGAAGACCACTCCGACCGGGATCGTGTTGCCGATCGTGGCGATCACGCCGCTGGTCATCGTTCCGTTTGCCCGTTACGTGGAAGGGGAACGAGCGACAGTTCGGTCACTGTTTGGCGGCTTGATCGCGGTGGCGGGCGCCGCTGCCTTGGCGCTGGTGAGCCGCCCGACCGGGTGAAGCGGCAGTATGGTGCGAAATCGGTCAATGACCGCGTGGACGCCGACCGCCGGTGGGCTTGGCTTCTGAGCCACCTCGCTGGCTCGGGTGTGGTTCAAGTCGCTCTCCCATCGGCGGTTCCATGCCCTCAATCGGCTATTGCGAATGCGGACCCCTCCGCCTAACGTGCGCGCGTGAAACTCTCCGTCAAAAGTGATTACGCCGCCCGGGCCGTCATCGGCCTGGCCCGATTTTATCAGAGCGGCGAGGCGCATAAGGCGGAGGACCTCGCCGCGGCCCACGGCATCCCGGCGACTTATCTGGTGCAGATTTTGATCGAGCTCAAATCGCGCCGCATCGTCAAGAGCTTGCGGGGCAAGGAAGGGGGCTATTTATTGGCGCGTCCGCCGGCCGAGATCACGTTGGGCGACGTGCTGCGCGCGGTTCACGGGCAGGTCTTCGATTCTCCGGCGCTGAGCGACGGGCAATGTCCGCCGGAATTGCGCCGGGCGTGGAAAAAGTTGCAGCAGGCTTTGGACGAAACCGCCGACAGCATCACTTTCCAACAGTTGCTCGACGACAGCGCGGAAAAAGAAAAGATGTATTACATCTAGGGCGCTTACGCATTTGCGCGCGGTGAGCACAGCCTGGTTCGGCCGTTGCCCGCCGGCTCGCCGAGCCTCCAAGCGCGGGCGAATGACCCCCAGTCCGAATCGAATATTCCTTCTTGCAACTAAGTCTCAATAACGCTAGTTTGGCCCGCGTGTGAATGATGTGACTGACAACGCTGCTGGTTTCGACTGCTGTCCCGAGCCGTTCGTCTGCCCCTTGAGCCGGGTGATCGCGGGCACGGCGGTGCGGATCAAACGGATCTCGGCCAAACCGGATGTCGTCCATCGCCTGCGGGAGCTTGGGCTGGGGGAGGAGCAGCAGGTCAAGCTGCTGAGCCGCCAGCCGAACCTGATCTGCCTGGTTTGCAACGCGCGGCTCGCCATCAGCAGCGAACTGGCGGACACGATTTTCGTCGAGCCTCTTCTCTCCGAGTCCGGGGAGGCTTGACTATGCCCAGCCAACCGCTGACTTCGCTCGGCGTCGGCAGCGTCGCCACTATCACCGAAATCAAGGTTTCTCCGGAAAGCCGCGGCCGCCTCCTCGAAATGGGCTTGCTGGTCGGCACGCCGGTCGAGCTGGTTCGCTTTGCGCCGCTGGGGGATCCGGTGGAAATCAAAGTGCGCGGCTATCACCTGACCTTGCGCAAGCAGGAGGCGGAGCAGATTCTGGTTCAGCCCTGATAACTTGCCGGAGTCGCCGAGTGCAGGCCGCTTTTCCAACTACCGCCGTCGCCGTGAAAGCCGCGATCAAAAACGTCGTGCTGGCCGGCAACCCCAATTCGGGCAAAACCACCCTGTTCAACGCGCTGACCGGCCTGCGCGCGAGGGTCGGCAATTACCCGGGCGTCACCGTCGAGCGCAAGGAAGGGCGGCTGCTCGGCGCGCCGAAGGACCAGCCGGTCGTCGTGCTGGACCTGCCCGGCGCCTACAGCCTCAGCCCGCAATCGTTGGACGAGCAAATCTCGCGGGATGTTTTGTTCCACCGCGTGCCGGCAGTGGCTCCGCCCGATTTGGTGGTCGTGGTGGTCGATGCCTCCAACTTGCAGCGCAACCTTTATTTCGCCACGCAGGTCATCGAGCTGGGATATCCGACGGTTTTGGCGCTGAACATGGTCGATGTCGCGCGGCAGAACGGCCTGGACATCGACGCGGCGCGATTGAGCGCCGCGCTCGGCGTCGCGGTGGCGCCGGTCGTCGCCAGCCGCGGAGAGGGGATCAAATCGTTACAGGCCGAGATCGTCTCCACGTTAAAGGGTGGGGCGGGGAAGCTCATGCCGCGGCGCTTCTGCGAACTGCCAGCGGAGCTGGAGCAGGAGATTTCCAGCTTGAGCGAGCTGCTCTACGACACTTTTCCGGAAACCCGCTTTCAGGCGCGGGCGGAGGCGCTGCTGGTGTTGTCGGATGAGAAATTTCTCTCCTCGAGCGCCGGGCATTATCCGGAGGCCGTCCGCCGCGCGGTCGCCGCAGCGCGGGCGTCGTGGGAAGCCGCCGGCGTGGAGTGGCGGAGCGCGGCGATTGAATCGCGCTACCGGCGGATCGCGGGCATCCAGGAAGAGGCCACGACCAAAGAGCCGGTGGCCAAGGAGTCGGTGAGCGACCGGCTGGACCGCGTGCTCACGCATAAAGTTTGGGGGTTGTTAATCTTTGTCGGGCTGATGGCGTTTTTGTTCCAGAGCATTTTCACTTTCGCCAAGTGGCCGATGGACGGGCTGACGGCGCTGGCGGACGCTTTGGGCGGCTGGGTCGGCGGGTGGTTGGGACCGGGCGATCTCACCACGCTGTTGGTGGCCGGGGTGATCAAGGGGGTCGGCGCCGTGGTGGTGTTTTTGCCGCAAATTTTGCTGCTGTTTTTGTTCATCAGCATTCTTGAGGACAGCGGTTACATGGCCCGCGCGGCGTTCCTGATGGACCGGCTGATGAGCAAAGTCGGGCTGCACGGCAAGAGTTTCATCCCCATGCTCAGTTCGTTTGCCTGCGCGATTCCCGGTATCATGGCCACGCGGACGATCGAAAGCCCGAAAGACCGCATGGTGACCATCCTCGTCGCGCCGCTCATGAGTTGTTCGGCGCGGCTGCCGGTCTATGCCGTGTTGATCGCGGCGTGCATCCCCGACCGGCGATTGTTTGGTATTTGGAAGCTTTCGGGGATTACCATGCTGGCAATGTACCTGCTGGGCATAATCGTGGCGCTGCTCATGGCCTGGCTCTTCAAAAAGACGTTGCTCAAAGGCCCCACCCCCATGCTCATCATGGAATTGCCGCCCTACAAACGGCCCGTGCCGCGCGTGGTGCTGCGGCACATGTGGGACCGCTCGAAGCTCTTTCTGCGCCGGGCCGGGACGGTGATCCTGGGGATCAACATTCTGCTCTGGTTCCTGGCGACTTACCCGAAGAGCAATGGATTGGAGGCCCAATTTGACGCCCAGCGAATCGCCTGGTTGCGGGCGGTGGACGTTCCGGTGAAGTCCGCCGCGGAGCTGCCCAAGGCGATGCAGGACTTTGCCGCGCGCCAGGGTCAACGCGATTTCGACCGGTCGGAAGCGGAAGTCGCGGTGAACCTGCAACTGCTTGACAAAGAGCAAGCCGGCGAGCGGCTGCGCCGCAGCTTTGCCGGACGGCTGGGCCGGGTGATCGAGCCGGTCATTGCTCCGCTGGGTTTCGATTGGAAAATGGGCATCGGCATCGTCGCTTCGTTCGCCGCGCGGGAAGTTTTTGTGAGCACGATGTCCACCGTCTATAACGTGGGCCAGTACGACAAGAGCCAAGTTGCGACCACGAGCCTGGCTCGAACCATGCAGGAACAAAAACGTCCGGACGGTTCGCCGGTCTATACGCCACTGGTGGCGGTGACGCTGATGGTCTTTTATGTCTTCGCGTTGCAATGCGTGAGCACGGTGGCGGTGGTGCGCCGGGAAACCAATTCCTGGAAGTGGCCTTTGTTCCAATGGCTCTATATGGGCGTTTTGGCCTGGGGGCTGGCGTTTGTTGCTTTTCAGGGGGGACGGTGGCTGGGTTGGAGATGACAACCGGTTTCTCGCGGTGCCTGCGGGCGGGGACGCCCCGCGTCCCGGGAGCGGGAGGCTGGATTGCGTGCGGCCGGCAATTTCACCGGCAACGAATGGAAACCGATTAAACTGAATGACTTGGGCGGGGAGCACATGGTAAAGTTCGCGGGAACGGTTTGGTCGTCTCGGGCAAAAAGACTATACAAATTCGGGACCGGCGGTGTCTATCGGGTGAACTTGTGATCGATCAGCAGCGTCATTGGTGCGAGAGCCAGTATGAGGAGCAGGCCGCCCAGCTCATCTTGTACGGGCGGGCCTTGGGCTTGAGTCACAGCGAAGCCGAAGATGTGTTGCAGGAGACGTTCGTGGCGCTGCTGCGGCAGGCCCAGCCGCCGGAAAAGCCGGCGCAC
>WNGG01007726.1_pt1 | contig 17812 bp, 13 predicted proteins | sample 5400661 | NCBI WGS metagenome assembly WNGG01 (sample SAMN13153372, study PRJNA577476) | soil metagenome | isolation source: 100 cm soil or saprolite under Garry oak tree replicate 1 | place: USA:California | collected 2016-06-15
TAAACGGGAATTTTCTTTTCCAGTTTGTAGATCAGGTCCAGCGCCCGCGGTTTCCAGTCGCCCTGCGGATACTGGCCGGCAATCTCCTGGGCCAGCGCCGTGGCCTTCTTGCGCGCCGCGTCGCTTTTCGCGCTGTCATTCTCAATGCGATAGATGTCTGTCAGCGCTGCCTGCCGCCAGGCTGCGTTATACAGCGCCTCCGCCGCCTTGGAGGATTGCGGATGCTCATGCGCATACTGCTCATACATCGCGGACTCTTTTTGCGGACACTCCGCCATGCCGCGCCACTCCTGGCACAACTTGCTGTCGAGCAAATCATAGGTAGCCAGCTCCGCCTGCTTCGACTGCGGAAATTTCGCGATGACCGCCAGCAGATATTTTTCTTCCATGGGCTTTCCCGTCCGCACAAAGGCGGTCCTCGCCAGCTGCCAGCGAATGTCCGCGGCGCGCCACATGGCTTCCGCCGCCAGCGGCGAGCCGGGGAACAACTCTGCCACGCGCGAATACAGTCGCAGCGCATCTTCGGCAGCGCCTTTGCGTCCGCCGCGCTCTTCTGCCTGGCGCTCGGAATCCACGGCCTGGCCAAAAATCACCTGGTCGCCGTTCGCGGTCGCGCCGGTCACCACGGCTTTCGTGGGCAGCCAGCCCGTCACTTCCCGGCTGACCTCGGCTTCCTGGTCCGCGGCCATGGATATTTTCAGCCACGGCTGGCCATCGGCGTTGCCGCGCTCCAGGACCGTTAAGCCGCTTCCCCGGCCGACCTGTGAGAGCTTCTGCGCGTTTGCGCCGGCTGAAGCGTAAAGAGATGCTTCGCGGATCAGCGTTGCGCGCTCGGGTTCAGCGGCGAAAGCTTCTGCCGCGAAAGCGGCGGCAAACGTAGCCGTCGTCGCCAGCACAAGCAGCAGTGGAAGTCCAAATTTTTTCCAGTGTCTCACCATTGTTTACCTTACACGGTTTGCAGGACCATGTCAGAAAAAAGCTGCGGCTCGATGTTGCCTCCGGTCAGCACCGCCACGGTCTTGCCCGCAGGCAATTCTTCCGCGTGGAACATGGCAGCCGCCGTGGTCACGGCGCCGCTGGGCTCGGCCAGCAGACGTGCTGAAAACAATATTCGCCGCATGGCGCGCCAAATTTCATCTTCCGTCACCGTAACAATTCCATCCACATATTTGCGGATGTGCTCAAAGTTGATCTCGCCAATGCTTTGCGACCGCAGTCCGTCGGCCGCGGTGCGCGCCGCGCTCTCGCCTGAGATGGATTGTATCTTTCCCGAGCGCAGGCTGGCCTGTGCGTCGGCGGCAAACTCCGGCTCCACTCCAAATACTTTTGCTTTCGGGTTTGATTCCTTGATCGCCGTGGCAACGCCGCTGATCAACCCGCCGCCGCCAATCGGCGCTAGGACCAGCTCAACATCCGCCATGTCCTCAAAGATTTCCAGTCCGATCGTTCCTTGTCCGGCAATGATCTTTTCGTCGTTATACGGCGGCACCGGAACCAGCCCGCGTTCTTTTTCCAGCTCTTCAGCTTTTTTGATGCGATCTTCGCTTGCCGGACCCACCAGCACAACTTCCGCGCCCAGCGCCCGCGTTGCGTCCAACTTCACTTTGGGTGCGGTTGCCGGCATCACGATGGTGGCTTTCACTCCCAAGGCCCGCGCTGCAAACGCTACGCCCTGCGCATGATTGCCGCTGGAATGCGCCACCACGCCGCGCTTGCGCTCTTCCGCTGTGAGCGATGAGATCTTGTTGTAAGCCCCGCGTAGCTTGAATGAGCCAATGGGCTGAAGGTTTTCCGGCTTCATGAATATCTGCCTGTCGTCAGGCAGTTTGCACAGCACCAGCGGCGTGCGCACTGCGACACTGTGAAGCAGGGAACGGGCTTGTTGAATATCTCTGAGAGTCACCATAAAGAAGGTTCGAATATCTATGGTAAATGAGTCTGCGGGCATTTCGTCCCAAGCCCAGGGCGGCACAATCGCCTAACATTTCGGGAACCCTTTTCCGCTTCGTGACGTATTCGTACAACAGGGAGAGGTCTGTCATGCTAAATCTGCTCGGCAATCTGCGTTACGTCATGCGGCAGTTCAGGATGTCGCCCGTTTTCACCGTAGCAGCCATGCTTACACTGGCCCTGGGTATCGGCGGGACCACCGCAATCTTTACCTTGATTCACGCCGTGATGCTGCGCTCCCTACCGGTTGCCGATCCCGGCACGCTCTACCGCGTGGGTGAAGGCGATGACTGCTGCGTTGAGGGCGGCCCACAGGACCGATGGGGAATGTTCTCGTACCCGCTGTTTGAGCGCCTCAAAATGGAAACGCCGGAGTTCGAGCAAGTCACCGCCTTCCAGGCAGGGATGGGACGCCTAAGCGTTCGGCGCGAGCGCGTGGAATCGTTTCCCAGGCCGCTGCGCTCTGAATACGTTGACGGAAACTATTTCTCGACATTGGGCGTCGGCGCATTTGGCGGGCGCATATTCACTCCTGAGGACGACAAGCCTGCGTCTGCGCCGGTGGTGGTGCTGAGTCATCATGCGTGGCAGGCCACTTATGGCGCTGACACTTCCGTCGTAGGTTCCACGTTCCTGATTGAAGGCCGGCCTTTCACCGTGATTGGCGTAGCGGCCCCTGGATTCTTTGGTGAAACGTTGCGCAGCGACCCTCCTGACCTTTGGATTCCTCTGCAACAGGAACCCATGATCAGTGCCGATGGCTCTCTGCTGCATCAGTCTATTTCCGCATGGCTGCGCATGATCGGGCGGCTCCGTCCCGGAGCTTCCACCGCAGGGATGTCGCCGCGGCTTACCGGCGTGCTGCGGCAATGGATGCAGCACGATTCCGGTTATCCCGCCAACTGGATGTCCGAAATAGATCGCGTGCTTCCCAAACAGGTGTTGAATGTTGTGCCCGCCGGCGCCGGTGTGGCCGTGATGAAAGAGGAGTACGGGCGCAGCCTGCAGATTCTGTTTGGGGTTTGCGCGCTGGTGCTGCTCATTGCCTGTGCCAATGTCGCAAACCTGTTGCTGGCGCGGGGCGTGGCCCGTCGCGGACAGACCGCCATTCGCATGGCCATTGGCGCGTCGCGGCGGGAGATCGTACTGCAGGCGCTGATGGAAAGCGTTTTGCTGGCCATTGGCGGGGCAATCGCCGGTCTTGTCGTCGCGATGGCCGCCGCGCGTCTGCTGCTGGCGCTGGCTTTTCAGAGCGCGCAGTTTCTTCCCATCAGCACCGCGCCATCGCTGCTTGTGCTTGGTTTCGCTTTTGTTGTGGCTTTAGTCACGGGAGTCATCTTCGGCGCCGCGCCGGCCTGGTTTGCCACGCGCACTGATCCCGCGGACGCGTTGCGCGGCACAGGCCGCGGCGCCAGTGATCGATCTTCTTTCGCGCGTAAAGCTCTGCTTATTGTGCAAGCCACGTTTTCTGTTGTGCTGGTGGCCGGCGCCACCATGCTGGCACGCAGCCTCAACAAGCTTGAACATCAGGACTTCGGATACCATGTTCAGGGACGCATCGTGGTTGCCATCAACGATCCTCCGGCAAGTTATTCGCGGGCCAGGCTGGCTTCGCTCTATCGCCAGATGGAAGAACGCATCAATCGTCTGCCCGGCGTCCAGGGTTCGGGCCTGGCCACGTATAACCCGCTCACTGACAACTGGGGCGAGATGATTCTCGTTGCCGGCCATCCGCTCCCTAAGATGGAAGAAGAGTCAGGAGCTTCATGGGACCGCGTGAACACGGACTACCTCAAAAACTTCGGTGTTTCCGTTTTGCGTGGTCGAGGCTTTTCCGCCGCCGACAATGAAAACTCGGAGCCCGTAGCGGTGGTGAATGAAGCTTTTGTAAAACGTTTCTTCAAGAACAATGAAGAACCGCTGGACCAGCATTTCGGCATCGATCTGCCTGAGAACGCCGGAACATTCCGGATCATCGGCATAGTGCGTGACGCAAAGTTTGCTGGCTGGGGCTTGAGCCGGCCCGCGCGTCCCATGTTTTACGTGCCGCTGACCCAGACAGTCAACTATAAGCATGCGCTCCTGGCCAAGATCGAACTGCGCACTCACTTCATTAGTGGAATCATGCTGGTCACGAGCGCCACCCCGGGCGCGCTGGAGCCTCTACTCACCCGGGCGCTGGCGGAAGTTGATCCTAACCTGACCATTACCAGCGTCAGGACCATGCAGCAGCAGGTGGACCTAACTTTTAATCAGGAACGCGCCGTGGCCAGTCTTGCAGGGCTTTTCGGGATTGTGGCGCTCTTGCTGGCCGCCGTTGGATTGTATGGCGTCACCGCTTACACGGTCGCACAGCGCACGCAGGAGATCGGCATTCGCATGGCGCTGGGTGCAGATCGCGCCAACGTGGTGCGAATGGTGCTGGCAGGTGCGTCTAAATGTGTATTGGCGGGCCTGCTTCTGGGTGTACCGCTCGCGATCGGCGCGGGACGCCTCATCTCAGCCCAACTCTATGGCGTTTCCAGTTGGGACCCGCTGGCCCTTGGCATTGCCGCCGCGGCGCTGGCGATCTCGGCATTTTTCGCGGCCGTTATCCCTGCCCGTCGCGCAGCGTCGATTTCACCCGTGAAGGCCCTGCGTATGGAGTGATGTATAAACTTTGGCGCGGATTGAGCATTCTGTAGACGGCTTCGTATAACATCGCTTGCGGAGAGACGATGGGAGCCGCATGGATGTCTACCTGATCGATGGAACCTATGAACTGTTCCGGCACTTTTTTGCCGTGCCCTCGGCGAAAGACACGAACGGCCAGGAAATCGGCGCGGTGCGTGGCGTCCTGACCTCTGTCGTGTCGATGCTGGAAAAAGGCGCAACGCATCTTGGCGTTGCCACTGACCATGTTGTCGAGTCATTTCGCAACGACTTGTATCCCGGATACAAGACCAGTGAAGGTGTTCCGGCGGAATTGCTGTCGCAGTTTCCCATTCTTGAGGAAGCTCTGGAATCCATGGGAGTAAAAGTCTGGCCGGAAGTCTATTTTGAGGCTGACGACGCACTTGCTTCGGCCGCCGCGAAAGCAGCCAACGACGAGCGTGTTGGGCAAGTGCTGATCTGCACGCCGGATAAAGACCTCAGCCAATCCGTCGCCGGCAACAGAGTGGTGCAGCTCGATCGCCGGCGCGATATCCTGCGCGATGAAGCAGGAGTCATAGAAAAGTTTGGCGTGCGGCCGCAATCGATTCCGGACTACCTCGCCGTGGTTGGTGACAGCGCCGACGGCTATCCCGGTGTGGCGGGATGGGGGCTGAAAGGTGCAACTCTCGTTTTATCTCAATATCCGCACCTTGAAGACATTCCCAAAGACTGGCGGGAGTGGCACCCTTCGATCAAGAAGGCGCGGGCTTTATCCGAGGCGCTGCTCAGCGCATGGGACGATGCCCTTTTGTTTCGCACTCTGGCGACCTTGCGGCTGGACGTGCCGGTGTTTGATTCGGTCGAGGACCTTCGCTGGCAAGGCCCGCGACTGGACTTTGAGGAAACCTGCAAGCGAATCAAAGCTCCTGAACTGCTGCGCCGCGTAATGTCGGCGAAATCAGCGATTACTTCCTGAACATTGCATTAGTCGATCATAGATGCTTGCGAAAGAACTCAAGCGTTCGCTGGCGGGCCAAGCTGGCTGATTGCGGCTCAAAGTCTTTGCGCTGATCGCAATTGAACCCGTGGCCGGCGTCATAGAGGAAGAGTGGCAGATCAGGATGTGATTGCCGGATCTTTTCGATGTCTGCGGGGCCAATGTGCGGATCTTTGGCGCCGAAGTGCAGCATCACGGGGCAGCACGGAGTTTCGGCGGCATTTTGGGCAATGCGTCCGCCGTAATAACAGACAGCGGCAGCGGGATCGAATCTGGTGGCCGCGAGCCACGCGAGGCTTCCGCCGAAACAATATCCCAGCACTCCAACCTTCAGGCCCGGCCACTGGCTTCGGGCGTGGTTGATGGAGGCAGCCACGTCTTTCAACGCGTTGTCCATTCCAATCTGCATTGCCGTGCGCATGCCCTGAGCGGTGTCAGCCGCGTTATAGCCAAGCTCAAAGTTGCGCTGCACGCGGTCAAATAACGCGGGAGCGATAACGTGAAAGCCCTGGGCGGCGTAATCATCCGCCACGGAACGGATGTGGCTGTTCACGCCAAAGATCTCTTGGACCAGAACAATGGCGCCGCGCGCTGGGCTGTTGCCTTCGGCGTGCGGAGAGACCGCAGCCATCTCGTCTTTGTGCAGGGTGATTTCCGCCAGCAGCGGCTCCCGTATCTGGTCGCGATGGTGAAGCAGCAGGTCAAGCTTTTTCTGTCCGTCGGGGCTCAGGGCCGCGGCGGTCTTCAGCGCGTCCGGCTGCTCCCACAGCCATTGCCGCAACGCTTCGCGCGCAATGGGAACGTCCCGCGCGGAGAAAAAATCTTCAAGGTGGGAATAGGCCAACACCAGCACGCCGTACTCGTGGGCCTGGAACGGAGTTTCAATTCCGTCAGGCCTGGCGATCACGTTGGCGGCGAAGAACCGCGCCACGCGGCCCATGTCATCGTGCGCGCCAATGGCCACAACGTAACCAATTTTGTCGCGGAACTCGCTGCGGTTCGCCGCCAGCAGAGCGAGTCCGCCGGCAAAGCTCAGTCCGATCACGCCGACTGTCCGGTCCATGCGCTTGCTCAGCACCACGGCGGAATCGCCAATCACGTCGATGGTCCGGACGGTCACGCGATAGTCGGTCAGGTCCTGCAATTCCGGAGTCATCACCAACACGCCGGCGCCCGCTAGCGCGCGCGCCAGGTTCCACATGCGCGGGTCTTCAATTCCCAGATGATGAACACCGTGCAGCAGCACAATGCCGCCGGGAGACTTGACGTCCAGCGGCGCATACATGCGATAGCGCAGCGGGCCGTGCGGAGCCTGCGCCACTCCATCTTCTTCCGTGAACGGGTGGCTGGCGAAATGGGTAGCCACTCCATGCCCCTGCGGATTGGAAAACCGCAACATCAAGGACAGCGAACGCAGATGAGGGCCCACGGGGTGCAGCAGCACCGTGCCGGTCAGGACTACCGAGGCGAACACGACAAAGAGAAAAATAAATACTTTTTGCCTGCGCGTGAACTTTGCCACCTAGATCTCCAGGATGACCGGCATGATGAGCGGACGGCGGGCTGTCGTCTTCACGATAAACCGCTTGAGGTCAGCGCGGATTTTTTCCTTGATCACGCCGTAGTCGGCCTTCTCTTCCGCTGTTGAGCCATCGAGCGTGGCGGAGACGATGCGCCGCGCCTCGCGGACGAAACCATCTTCCGATCCCGCGGCAAATCCCCGCATCACGATTTCAGGAATCGATTCCACCGTGCCCTTGAGCTTGTTGATGGCGATGATGGGCAGCACAAAACCGTCTTCGCTGAGGTGGCGGCGGTCTTTGATGACCAGGTCTTCCACCACGTCCGTGCGGGAGCCGGAATCAATGCAGATGCGGCCCACAGTGACTTTATCGAGCTTGCGCGCGCCCAGCTCGTCGAACTCCAGCACGTCACCACTTTCCATCATCAGCACCTGGCCCACCGAGCCGTGCATGGACCGCGCCATATCGGCCTGAATCCGCAGCTGCCGGTATTCGCCATGGATAGGAATGAAAAATTTCGGCTTCACCAGGTTCATAATCAGCTTCTGCTCTTCCTGGCTGGCGTGTCCGCTCACGTGTACCGGCGGATTGGAGCCATCGTCATAGATCACGTCGGCTTCGCGGCGGAAGAGATGATCGATCATCCGGTAGATGCCTTTTTCATTGCCGGGAATGATGCGCGACGAAAGCACCACGGTGTCTCCGCGTTCGATGCGGGCGTGCTTGTGATTGTCGACGGCGGCGCGCGAGAGCGCGGACATGGGCTCGCCCTGCGTGCCGCTGATCATCACGCAGACCTGCTGCGGAGCATAGTCCTTGATCTGTCCGGCGTGGATCAGCAGGCCTTCGGGCACCTCAAAGTAACCGAGGTCCATGGCGATCTCCGCCGCTTCATTCATCGACCGCCCGACGAGCGCAACCTTGCGTTTGTATTCCCGCGCCATCTCCATGGCCAGCTTGATGCGATGGATGGACGAGGAAAAACAGGAGATAAACAACCGGCGCTCCGCGCGGGCAAAGATTTCGTCAAACTTGCCGCGCACCGCGCGCTCGCTGGGCGTGTAGCCGTGGCGCTCGGCGTTGGTTGAATCCTGCAAGAGCGCCAGCACGTTGCCTTCTTTCCCGTATTCGGCAAACGTGTGCAGGTCAAACAGGCGATTGTCGGTGGGCGTGGGATCAACTTTGAAATCGCCGGTGTGGATGACGACGCCCAGCGGCGTATGAATGGCCAGGGCCACGCAATCCACCAGGCTGTGCGTGACCTGAATGGGATTGATGGTGAATGGCCCCAGGTTAAAACGCGAACCGGCGCGGATCTCGCGCAGGTCAGAGTCATCGAGCAGGCCGTGCTCTTCCAGCTTGTTTTCCACCAGCGCCAGCGTGAACTCGGTGCCAAAGACCGGCACTCGCAGTTCCGTAAGCACCCAGGGCAGAGCCCCGATGTGGTCTTCATGCCCATGGGTCAAAACGATGCCACGGACTTTATCCCGGTTTTGCACCAAATAAGTGATGTCCGGAACAACGATATCCACTCCGAGCAATTCGGATTCGGGGAACATAAGGCCGGCGTCGATGACGATAATGTCGTCGCCATAGCGGACGGCCATGCAGTTCATTCCGAATTCGCCAAGACCGCCAAGGGGCACAAGATGGAGTTTTTGAGAGGGCATGGTCAACAGATGATGCTATCAGCAGACAGGCGCATGCGGGAAATTAGGAAGCCGCGGGCTTGGCCTTCATGCGATCCCTCGCCAGTCGCTCCTGTTTACCCAGAACCGAGCCGGCGATCCATCCCCAGACTCCATTCAAAGTGAACAGCAGGCCTGCCAGACCGGCGTATTGCTCCGGAACCGAAAGAGCAACGCCGGCCACAATGAGCGCTATTCCCGCGAATCCAATGTGGTGAATGATGGAATTCCGTGTGGACAGCGCTTCATATTCGTTGAGTTCCAATTCCTTGCGCAACCGGTAGGCATAGCGGTACAGTAGCGCGAATAAAACAAATACGGACATGGCTCCAATGCTGTAGATCACCATCAGCACGGGAACCTGGTGTTGCGAGGTGACCATGCGATTCAGTTGTTCTGGCGGGACTGTGCGCCCGGAGATCCCGCCCACCACCAGGGTGAAGAGAAACTTCAACGGATAGACGTAAAACAACACCACGAACAGAAGCATTGCATTCAGGACGATCGTGTAAGTCGTCTGCAAACCATAGCGGCGCGAGAAAATGTAGTGGTAATACCAGACCTGCACCAACGTGGCAAAGCAGATGGCGAAGGCGAAAAATCCTTTCATCGCTACCATGAGTTCTTCAAACGTGTGTGGCACTTCCAGAGAAACCACCAGCAGGGTCACGGCGAAGGCAAAGACGGCGTCGGTGAAGCCTTCCAGTCGCGTGATCTCGCCGCCGCGCCAGCGGAAGTGCGGCTCGGGTGGGACCAGGTACGCGCCTGTGCGTTCGTGAAACATGGGGATTATTGTGCCACAGCATCAATTACGGTGGGCGATGGAGTCTCAGTCCCCAGCTCGCCTTCCCAGCGCGCAATCACGGCGCTGGCCAGGCAGTTGCCCAGGACGTTGGTGGCTGTGCGCGCCATGTCCATGAACTGGTCAATGCCAAGAATCAGCAACACGGGCCACGCAGGCAGATGGAAGGAATCCAGCGTGCCCAGCAGGATCACCAGCATCGCGCGCGGAACCCCGGCTACGCCTTTGCTGGTGAGCATGAGCGTAAAGACCATGATCAACTGCTGGCCAACTGTTAGATGGACGCCGGCGGCCTGGGCAACAAAGATGGAAGCCAGCGAAAGATACAGCGTGCTGCCGTCGAGGTTGAAGCTGTAGCCGGTGGGCAGGACAAAGGCGACCACCTGCCGTGGCACGCCGAAGGCTTCCATACATTCCATTGCCCGCGGCAAGGCCGACTCCGAACTGGCGGTGGCAAAAGCGATAGTGACTGGCTCAGCCACAGCTTTGATAAAGCGCTTGATTGGCAGCCGCGCAATCAGCGCCACCGGCAGCAGCACGCAAAGCAGAAACACGATCAGCGCGGCATAGAGCGTTACCACAAGCTTGGCCAGATTCGCCATCACGCCAAAGCCCATCGTCCCAACCGTATACGCCATGGCGCCGGCTACGCCAATGGGCGCAAACATCATTACGATGTTGGTGAACTTGAACATCGTTTCAGAAAGGCCTTCACAGAAAGCCAGCATCGGCCGGCGTTTCTCTTGGGCGATCAACGCCAGCGCAATGCCGAAAATAATGCTGAACACCACCACCTGTAATACCTGGCCTTCAGCCACGGACTTGGCGATATTTTCCGGAAAGATATGGAGGACCACGTCAGTCCACTTTTGGGCTGGCGCTCCGGAAACCGTGGCCGTGGCAGCGTTTGGCGGCGGCGTAAGTCCCACGCCGGCCTGGGAGATATGGATTGCGCCCAAGCCAATAAATAGCGCCAAGGTGGTGACAATTTCAAAATACAAAAGCGCTTTGATACCCATCCGTCCAACCTGCTTCAAGTTGGAGTGCCCGGCAATGCCTACCACCAGCGTGCTGAAGATGAGCGGAGCGATGATGGTTTTGATCAGCCGCAGGAAGATCGTGCTCAATATCTGGAGATTGGTGGCGGTGCGCAGGCGCGTGGCTTCGGTGACGAACGTGAGGTCGTAACCGATTTCAGCGCCCACCAGCATGCCGGCAAAAATCCACCCCGTAAGCGAGCGGCGAAAAAACGAGTAACCGCACAGCGCCGCAATCGCCGCCCAGCGGAATCCCGCCAGCAGATAAGGATGGATTGCCACTCCGCCATAGTGCGTAATGGCCCACAAGATGGACGCGATGCCGGCAAAAGCCAGGAATGCAATCAGGAATTTGCTCTGCAAAGTTTTCATTGAAACGCCTTTGTGCTATCTGCTTGTGCGTCCGGCCATTTCAGTGGCGCTCAAGCCCTTGACCTGTAAAAACCCAGTGCTGCGCATCGCTGTCGGGCCTGAATAGACGCCAATGCTCACCAACTAAAGAATCGTTGGGAAATACTTGCAATGCAAGGCCGCCTTCCAGCAGCAAGGCAACCTCTCCGGCATGTCCCGCTTCAACCCGCAGCACAACAAACTGGTTTGCTCCGCCTGCGAACAACTCGGCCAGCACTTCATCGCACCGGTTGGCTCCCTGCACATCCCAATTGAACCCCTTGGGGATCTCGTCTTTTGGGTACCGATATCCGCGTGGATAGTACAAGTCGCGATTGCCTACCAGGACCTTTTCGTCCTGCACAAAGCGCCACGCACATTGCACGTGCCAGGCAAATTCTCCAACCTCCCTCGGCTCCCCGCGAAAATCCTGAATGGTCTGGCGCTGACCGAAAGCAAGCCACAACAGGTCGGCGGCCCTTCCTGCGTCCCACAGCGGCATTCCGACAAGCGGGGTCATTACGCTCTCAACCTGCTGCTGGGCTGAGAGAGGTTCATTCATGCAAAGGACCCGCTCGTTTGAGTCACCGTCTCTTCTTCAGGGTCTCCGTCTTCGTGGTGGAATTTGTTTTGTGTGGAGATCACCTCAGCAGATCCTCCAACTCAATCGAGCCCTGGGTCTTCTCGTCGCGATATTTCACGATGATCGGCGTATAGAGTGAAAGCCCCCACTCCGCTGCTTTTCCCTTGGCGATGGCGCGCGATCCCGGCACAACGACGGCGTTCTCAGGAATCACCAGAGGCGAATCGGACGAGGAGCGATAGACCTCGTCGCGCACGATGTCATAAACCGGCGTGGCGCGGGTGAGAATCACGCCTGCTCCCAGCACCGCGCCGCTCAGAACTTGTGTGCCTTCATAAACGCCGCAGTTGCCGCCCAGCAGCACGTCGTCTTCGATGATCACCGGCAGCGCGCCCACCGGCTCCAGCACGCCGCCAATCTGCGCCGCCGCGCTCAGGTGCACGCGTTTCCCGATCTGCGCGCAGGAGCCGACCAGAGCATGCGAATCGATCAGCGTGCCTTCGTCCACGTATGCGCCCACGTTGACGTACATCGGCGGCATGCATATTACGCCGGGAGCGATATAAGCGCCGCTGCGGACCGAAGATCCACCGGGCACGACACGAACACGGTCCGACACACCGAAGCGGCGAGCAGGAAAGGTGTCCTTGTCCACAAAGGTGAAAGCGCCGCTCGAGATCTCTTCCAGATCGCCCAGGCGGAAGCCCAGCAGGATTCCCTGCTTCACCCATGCATTCACGCGCCAGTGGTCATCGTGCTTTTCCGCGGCGCGGACCTGGCCGTGCGTGAGGGCATGGTGAAATTCCTGGAATACCTGGCGTGCCTGCCCCGCCACCTCCACCGGCAGCGAGCCCTTGGCATAAAGCCGTTCGATCTCAGCGCGTAGTTTGTGCATGCAAGTGCGGAGTATAAATGCGCCAAGTTCCGCCAGCAAACCTTTCCTTTGCATCTGATATGGAGTGGCGATGGTTCGCATCCTTTATGTCGCGTATCCGCTGTTGACGGTGTCGGACGAGTCGGCAGGCGGCGCGGAGCAGATTTTATGGACGCTGGAGCGTGAAATGGCGCGCAGGGGCGCGCTTACCACGGTTGCGGCGTCGGCGAGCTCGCACGTGAGCGGAGAGCTTTTCTCCACCGGCGATCCCTGCACGCAGCCCGACGATTACGACAGGCGGCGCGTTGAGCATGAAGACCGCGTGGTGGATCTTGTGCGCCGTCGGGCGCGTGAAGGCAAGGCGTTTGATCTGGTTCATGACCAGTCCGGCAGTTTCTGGCGACGAGCAGCGGAGATCGATATCCCGGTGCTGGCCACGCTGCACCTGCCGCGCAGCTTCTATCCTGCGGGAATCTTTGACGGAATTCCGGAGAACGTGAGCTTCAACTGCGTTTCTGGTTCGCAGGCCCGCAGCTTTGCCGGTCTTAAAGGGCTGATCGGCGTGGCGCCGAACGGGATCGCGCTGGCTTGTTTTGCCGACGACAATGGCGCGGCGGCAAACAATCGCATTCATGTTCGAAAAGGCCTGCTCTGGTTGGGACGCATCTGTGAAGAGAAAGCGCCGCACCTGGCGCTGGAGATCGCAGCCTGTGCGGGATTGCCCATCACAATTGCCGGGCAGGTTTATCCTTTTTCTTATCACCAGCAATATTTTGAGAGAGAAGTGAAGCCGCGGCTGCGAGAGATCCCGGATGCCGAGTTCGTTTCTGCTCCGGCGGCGGAATTGAAACGCCGGCTGCTGCGCGAGGCAAAAGCTTTGCTGATTACCAGCCGGGCCGATGAGACCAGCTCTCTGGTGGCCATGGAAGCAGCGGCTTCAGGCACGCCGGTGATTGCCTTCCGCCGGGGGGCTCTGCCGGAGGTGGTAAAAAACGGAACGAGCGGCTTCCTGGTGGAAGGTGTAGCACAGGCTCTCCTAGCCCTGCAAAAGATTTCCGGCATCAGCCCGAAAGCCTGCGTGCAGCACGCTCAGGAAAACTTCAGCGCTACCAAGATGGCTGAGAGATATGCTGCTCTCTATGAGCGGCTTACTTGCGCTGAGAAGGTCTTACGGTTCGCCTGACGTAGGCGTGCGCTTCGTCCCAGCGAGCGCTACCCGGTGGCGCAAACGAACAAAAAATCATTGCAAGAAACTTTGCCTGTCGCGATCTCTAAAAGAGGGATGTTCTCCTAGGTGGGTACCTTGGAACACGGCCGCTGCCAGAAACCTGAACTCCTTCCGTCGGCGGCCGCGTTCGGAGGTGGTGCATGAGCGGCTGCGCTAACCGGCGTGGTCGCTCAATTTTTTTGTGCCAGCCGCGGGCGCTTCCACGCGAGCAGATGTATCTGTTCACAGCCGAGGGCGGCTGTGGTCCACAAGTCTTGTAGATACTTATCTAGAGGTCTGACACTGAGGCGTGTACCTGGAGCAAGCCGACTTCGGCGGCGATCTTTTCCAGCTTGGCGCGGGTCTCAGCTTTGACCGGCAGCATGGGCAGACGCAGGACTTCTTCAACGCGGCCCATCATGGCCAGCACGGCCTTGACTGGCATAGGATTCGATTCCATGAAGTTGGCCTGCATCAGGCGCAGGAACTGGCGCTGGAGCAGCCGGGCTTTGTCCCAATCGTTGTTCAAGGCGGCCGCCGTGAGGTCCGACATCTCTTTGGGGATTTCATTCGAACAAACGGAAATGATGCCAACGCCGCCCAGGGCGATCACGGGAATCGTGATGGCGTCGTCACCGGAGAAGACTAGGAAAGTTTCCGGTACGTGGTTGAAGACTTCGGCGATCTGCGAGATGTTGCCGCTGGCTTCTTTCACGGCGATGATGTTGGGAATTTTCGCCAGGCGGCCGAGCGTTGCCGGTTCGATATTGGCGGCGGTGCGGCCCGGAACGTTATAGAGCACCAGCGATTTGTCCACGGCTTCCGCAATGGACTTGAAGTGCTGGTACTGGCCTTCCTGCGTGGGCTTGTTGTAATACGGTGACGCGGTCAGGATGGCGTCCACGCCCTTGCGGCGGTTGAGCTCACGCGCCTTCTCTACGGCGTCGGCGGTGCAGTTTGACGTGGCCCCGGCGACGATGGGCACACGTCCGCCATTCACCTCAATGGTAATGTCGATCACGCGCAGCCATTCGTCTTTGTTTAGAGTTGCCGCCTCGCCCGTACTTCCGCACGGGACAAGGAAATGGATGCCGGAGGTGATCTGCCACTCGACCAGGGAGCGAAGGGCTTTCTCGTCGATGCTCTGGTCCTGCTTGAAGGGGGTGATGAGCGCGGTGCCGCAGCCTTGGAGATTCATAGAATGTAAGAATAAACGACGACAGGCGCTAAGTCAGCCCCAAATTGGCCCAAGATGTAGCACCTTGTAAATTCATGCCGTCAAACGGTTGGGGCGCGTTTGTGGATGAGGTACCATACTTTTCGGCGCGCGACCAATGAGTGCGTAATGAGAAAGGAATTCCGATGGATACTGCAACGCCATCCTGGGTAAAGACAATATGGGATCTTTTAAAAATGGTAGCTCCTTGGCTTACGGGAGGACTTGCTGGCGCTGTGCTTACTTACACTTTGAATCAGAGAAGTGCTCGGAAGAAACAGCCCCGGCTCTTAGTGCGAACAAATCGCGTGGACTACTCAATTTCCTCCGACGACGCAGCTCTGAAAACTCTGCGAGTATCCTACGCAGGGAAAGTCTTCGAAAGGCTACTGTTGTTTGAAATGGAAGTAGAGAATGTTTCAAGCCGGTCGGTAAAAGTGACGCCATTTTTGCTGCAAATGCAAGCAGATATCCAGATAATAGACCAAAGCTCATTGATTCGACCTCTGCACCGGGACGCCGTGTGGCAGTTGCAGCAGAATCAGCAGGGTGCATACATTTGGGACCCAGGTGAATGTAAACCTGGCGATTCAGCTCGTCTTAGATTATTGATTACTCCATCTGGCACAGTAGACTGGTCATTCAGAGGTGATGATGAGGTCGACGTTCTTTCTTCGGATCGTGGTTCAACGCGGACTTTTGAAAGCGACATCAGGACTATTTTGACATGGATGGCAGGTTATCTGGTAGTCGGATCTGTTCCGCTCTTGTCCGGCACTCTGCAGGGTCTATATTTAATAGCATCCGTGCCCTATCTTGTTAAGCTAGCAGTTGGCTGGCGTGCGATCTTCCGCACTTCCCGCAGAGTAATTAACGCGGCCCCTGTCGTTGTGGGTGATAAGAACGCTAATGTATCGGTAGTTTATGATGCGTACAAGGGACAAAGCGTAATTGAAATCAAGAAGGAGTAACCCTGTTCGCCAAGTCTATTAAAGTCCCGCATTTAAGCGCTAATGTTCATAACGATTCCTAGAGCTGATCCACGATTTCCGGGAACTCATAAAACCCGGTCTTGCCCCTGATCCATTCGGCGGCGCGGACTGCGCCCTCGGCAAAGCCGACGCGCGACTTGGCGTCGTGGGTAAAGAGGATCGTGTCATTTGCGGAGTCGAGCATGACCAGGTGCATGCCTACGGTCTCACCTTCGCGCACGGAGGCGACTTCAACTTTTTCCCCCGAGCCAGACTCAAGAAGTTTCTGGATGGTTACCGCCGATCCGGAAGGCTTGTCTTTTTTGTGGACGTGATGGCGTTCCACGATGCTGCCGCGATAGTCGTGCTTCAGGACGGGAGCAATGGCCTGCACGGCCTTGAAGAAGAAATTCATTCCGATGGAAAAATTGGAGCCGTAAAGCAGCGCGCCTTTGCGCTCAGCCACCAGCTCGCGGACTTTTTCCATGTGCTGGTACCAGCCGGTAGTGCCCACCACGATAGGAATTCCGGCTTCCACGCAGCGGATGATGTTGGCGATGACAGCGTGTGGAGTGGTGAAGTCGATCACGGCGTCGATGCCTTGCAAGGTGGCGGACGTGAGAGCGCGGCCATCCTGGTTTTCCTGGCTGGCTAGCGAGCGGACATCATGCCCGCGCTCCTGCGCTATTTCGGCCACCAGAGCGCCGGTCTTGCCGCGTCCGAGGACTAAGATTTTCACACAAACACCTCAGGATCGACCTGCGAAAAGAACGTGCGATGCAGGCGCGAGACTACATCAGGCACGGCGTCCTCATCAATCACAAAACTGATATTAATCTCTGAAGCGCCCTGGGAGATCATGTGAACGTTGGCGTCAGGAATGGCGCTGAAAACTTTGGCGGCGATGCCCGGCGTGCTCTTGATGTTTTCACCCACCAGGCAGACGATGGCCTTGCGGCCACTATATTTCACGTCGGCCAGCTTGGCCAGATCGGCGGCGATGGCCGCGATGGATTCGTTGGAATCCACCGTGACCGAGACGCTGACCTCAGAGGTGGAAACCATGTCCACGGGGCAGCGATGGTTGGCGAAGACTTCAAAAATGCTTTTGAGGAAGCCGTGGGCCATGAGCATGCGCGTGGCCACCACGTCCACCACGGTAATGCGCTTCTTGGCGGCGATGGCCTTGAAAATATTTTTGCTCTTGGGCGCCGTGGCCGTAATGCGCGTACCTTCACATTTGGGATTGCGCGAATTCAAGATCAGCACCGGAATATTTTTCTGGATGGCCGGCAGCAGCGTGGCCGGATGCAGGACTTTCGCGCCGAAATAGGCCAACTCGGCAGCCTCTTCAAAGCTGATGTTCTTGATGCGCCGCGCTTCAGGGCAGAGACTGGGATCGGTGGTCATCATGCCGTCAACGTCTGTCCATATCTCAATGCGCGTAGCGTTCAAGCCCGCGCCCACGATGGCCGCGCTAAAGTCGGAGCCACCGCGGCCCAGCGTGGTAGGAATGCCTTCCCGAGTTGAAGCGATAAATCCGCCCATCACCGGCACGAGTTGCTGGTCGAGCAAGGGCTTGAGCGTCTCCTTAAGGCGCTCATCTGTCTCTTCAAATTGCGGGATGGCCTTGCCGAAGGTTGAATCGGTGACGATGCACTGGCGGGAGTCAACGTGTGCGGCTGCGATGTTGCGCTGGGAAAAAGCTGCGGCGGCGATCTTCGACGACACACGCTCGCCGAAGCCGGAGATGGTGTCGGTGGTCCGCGGCGTGAGTTCGCCCACGGCGACAACGCCGCGCAGAAGTTCGTCCAGGCCGTTGAAGTCGGCTTCCAGTTCAGGCGCGATCTGCTCGAAGGCGTGCGTGCCCAGCAGGTCACAGGCGCAGTTGTAATGGCGCGCGCGCGCGGCGCGGGAAAGCTCCAGAGCTTTTTCACGTT
>WNGG01006721.1_pt1 | contig 17808 bp, 15 predicted proteins | sample 5400661 | NCBI WGS metagenome assembly WNGG01 (sample SAMN13153372, study PRJNA577476) | soil metagenome | isolation source: 100 cm soil or saprolite under Garry oak tree replicate 1 | place: USA:California | collected 2016-06-15
AGAGGTAGCCTGCCCGGTAGTCGGCCTTCATGGCCGAATCTTCCCCCACCGCTTCTCAATCTCTCGCTCCCGTTTCTCCTGAACCTCCCGAACCTCGCGCTCCCGTTCGGCTTCGGCTTTAAGCAACGGGTCCAGAAAATTCGCCAGCACCGTCAGGTTGTGGATGCGGTGACGCAAGTACTTCACCAGGAGCTCCCCGAACGCGGGGGGCGTGCCGCGTTCCATCGCGGCATACGACTGGAGCGTGCGATAGTTGACCTTCAGCTCGTCAGCGATTTCGCGGAGTGTCGGGGTCAAATGTTGAAGGGACTGTCGAATCGCGTTCGCATAGTCCGCGTTCATGACCAAGACGGCGTCCGAGGTGTTCTTCGGCCAAACTTTACTCCTGCGTATAAAGGGATGTTCTGCGTCGGCCATGTGTGAAACCTCCCCAGGGCGTGGGAAAGATTACTGCACCTGTGGGAATGTACCACACACTCCAGCATGGTCAAGTCCGAGGCTTCGCTCACCCTATCGGCAGAAGGCCAGACGCGACGATTCTGTTGTGGACCTTCTCTGCAAGGTCCTCGGGAGACTCCCAAATAATGAAGTTGTAGTGGTTGGCATCGAAATGAACCTTGTCGAACCAATCGTTTTTACAACTCCAAATAACTGGGATTCCCAACCCCTTGGCGAAGCCTGCCTCGAAATAGACGCCACCTCTATCGCCAGTAAGATCCGCCACTACGAGACCGCTTCTTCGGATCTCGGCAACAATCCGATCATCGATCCGATCGTTGTGCTCTAGCGACAACATCCGCATTGCCGAGTAGTACCCACTCTTCTCGATCCCCGCCTTGAGGCCCTGCTCGAATGCGTCCTCCATCTGTGGGTCGAACCACATTGCTACGAATGCTTGGCGTGAGTTCGGTTGGGTTTTACGCAGCTCTTCAACTCTTTCCCACCCGCGCACCGTCAGCACGTGCGCATCAATTCTAGGATCCATGTACCCGAGACCTCGGGCTTGAACCAGAAATCCATTGGCATCGTTCGCGCTCTTCACGAACAGAAGCGGGTAGTCCTTTTCCTTGTCGAAGGGGATGGGCTGAAAGTACCCAAGGCCCTCTGCCTTGCTCGCCAATGCCACCAGCAAACGATTCATCGTGTCGGTCATCCCACGGTCAGTCGGAGCAGCATCTACGAGTTTCCGAACGTCCTCTTCTCCGCGTATCTCCGGCGGGGCTTGTCCGGCGTCCGTCCGAGCGCGTATCACACCTGACACGAGGTGTAGGTTTGGCGGGCCCTTCTGTTGGATAGCTGCTATCCCACTCAACTGATCGACGAGATAGTGTCCGCATCGGGCGCACTCGACCTCCCACATTTCGTGCCCACGGTCGGGACGATTCTGAACGACGACACCGTGATTCGAGGTCGCACAGATTGCGCAGTAGGCGTTCATGGGTTGGTCATTCGTCGCGGCACCACCATCTAAGACCCGGGGCTAGCTCCGCTGCGGCAAACTCGATGTGGATCACGCGCCGATGCCGCGGCGTCCGGGCTTGCGACGAGGCGTGCAGTAGCAGCGGCCGCATTGCCACGAGCCCACCTGCAGGAACGATGCAACTGACTTCGGCGATCCTCCGTCGCCACGCTTCGATGTCACCTTCCTGGATCAAACCGGCGCGGTGGGAACCGGGCAGTACGCGGACGGGACCGTTGTCCGCACCACAGTCGTCGAGGTGCACCCGGACTGCGACCATGCGCTCCAAGACGCGGACCGGCGGCTGCACGTGAGGAATGCCTGATTTGGAGCTCCAGGGGCCATAGCCCTCGACATCGCGGCGAGCACGGACTGCGATCGTGAGATCTTGATGCCAAGCGACCTTCCAATTGGCTGCAGGCGTCTTGTCGAACAAGAGGGCTCGCACCGGGATGCACTTGTGGCCGAGAGCCGCGATGGCAGCTCCCCGAACAGATTGATGACGGGCGAGGGTGCGAATCTCTGGGACACGCTCGAGGAGCGCACGGGCTCCGCCTCGACGTACCTCGGTGCGATCGCCAAACACGTGTTTGAGAGCAGTTAGAATACTGTCTACCTCCGTCGAGACGAGTGCTTGAGGAATGACCACGAAGCCCTGGGCCTCAAGAGCCGTATCTGGTCCTGAAGAGGTCAAGGAATGCGATTCGTCGGCGAGCAGGTCGGGAACGGTACCTGCTTCTTGCATCACGGGAATCTCAGTTTCGCCAATGTTGACGGCAGTGGCGCACCGACGGCGATTCCCTCTCCGCTGATCGCGATGCCAACGCCGGAACCAACGAACGTACTCCCCGAAAACACGTTCGATCCAACCCGGATCTCGGTTGATCCGATCTGACAGTCTGGAAGGCCGAGGGACGACGACGCCGAGAGTCGCCGATCAGATCTATCGTAGGTATACACGGGGTCATTCCCGTGCATGACTTGAAACCCTTCCTCTGTGGGCACGAAGGCGATCCCGGGCGCAGGCTTGTCTCCAAGAACTTCTAGAGTTGGTTTCTCCCCACCCAAGTCGATGACAGACACACGCCCGGCAGGGTCCTGCAGAACAGCGCGAGATCCCCATAGGACGGGGATCTCTACGTTCACAAAATCCTGGCCACCCATCCGCAGGTTGATCGTCATACCACCATCCCTCTGAGCGCCGCAAGCCGCTCTTGATAGTCGTCGGCCCAGCCAGGAAGCGGTTTCTTCACCACTACGCCCATGCTTCCGTCACGCCACCGTTCCTCGTCGACCCGAACGTCGGATAGACCGACTCGCGACACTACTCCATCTTCGATCTCAACACCCACCTTGGCTCCAAAGTCACCGCCCTTGTCGGATCGCGCCTTTACGCTAAACATCGCTGACCTGGGGCCGTTCTGCCCATGAACGAACCTGACGCCCGAGATGCCCGTTACGCTTGGCCCCACAGGAAGCGGAAGGCCTGCGCCGACCAGCTCCGGCCAGACTAGGGCCATGATCGCGGTGGCCATTTCGCCCGCCGGGGTCTTTACCTGAAAGAATTCCAGAGCTTCCTCGCACGAACGTACCCTGACGAGATGCACGCCCGCGGCTTCAGTGTCGCCCAGAACTCCAGAATGGACATCGTCGCGGCTTAGGAGGACAGCGCCATGCGCTCCTGCCGCCACTCGGAGCGCAATTGCCCATATGACGAGGTCTCTCATTTCATCTGACTTCGACTGTGCTGGGTGTGGGGCCTGGTGCAGGCACGCGCGACGGTGTGCGTCCCCGTAGTCCGCAAGCGTGGGAATCTCTGTTGCGACCCTGACGCCGCGCGCCACCAAGAGGGCCATCAGGTCCGGCTCACGAATGAGCGCGTCGGGTTCCTGCCGCTGGAAGACAACACCCAAGTCGGTGAGGGTCCGATAGGCATTCTGCAGTTTACTCCGCTGCCCCGCAGCGAACTCTGCCTGCGACCGGCGGAATTCAAGTAGGGCAGTTTCTGGTATAAGCACTTCATGCCCACCTTGAGCGCATGCGTCCAAGAGCCTTTCAAACGATGGCGAGAACCTCTCGGAAATGAGGTACTGGTGGTAGAGAATGTCGGAGTTGATGATCACGATCATCGCAGGAATTCCTTGGCGGCGTCGGACATAGCGTGCACCTACAACCTCGGATCCACTGGCTCACTCTCCAACGCCAACACTCCGAACACACACTCGTGCACCCGGCGCAATGGTTCACTACGCACAAACCGCTCTAGCCCTTCAATACCCAAGGCGAATTCTCGCAGGGCGAGCGAGCGCTTCACGGAAAGGCCACGCTGCCGCAGGCGTTCGAGGTTCTCGGGCTGCGTGTACTCAGGACCGTAAATAATGCGTAGGTACTCGCGCCCGCGGACCTTTACGGCCGGTTGAACGAGCCCGCGACGCCCCTTCGCGACAAAAGAGAGGGGCTTGACGACCATTCCTTCCCCGCCCCGCTCTGTGAGCTGCTCCCACCACGTCGTCGCCTCTGCCTCGCTCGCCGGGTCAGTCAGGTCAACGCCCCGGTGCGGGGTAGCGATGAGCACCCCACAATCCGCGGCCGCCACCTCAGCCAACGTCTGCATGTGCCAGACGTGATCCTTGTCAGCGTGGACCGTGCCCTCGGTGGCAAGGACGTGGAAGGGCGCAAGCTTCAGGTCCTTCACCGATTCGACTGGCCAGCAATAGTGCCGATACGACTCGACGAACCGCGTGACGAGGTCGCGTCGCTGCTGGTATCGCTCGAGGAGCGGCGCAACATCGATATCCCGACGCGCGGCCTCCTGAAGAGCTTCCACAGCCTCCGGCAATGAAGCATTGGCGGCCGCCCCAACTGCCGCGTACTGCTGCCGGATGAGGTCCTGCGCTTTCGCAGACCACGGCATCAGCTCGCAGTCGAGGCAGACCCAGTCGGTGTTGAGCTTCTCCCAGAACCCTGCCTGGTCCAGAGCACCACGCACCACGCCGAGGAGCTCCCGCTCTACCGTGAGGTCGTCGAAGAAACGGCGACCCGTCCGAGTGTAGCAGATCCCGATGCCCTCGCCGACAATGCCGAACCGTCGACGGGCGCCTTCTTCATCCCGACAAACAATCACGACGGCCCGCGAGCCCATATGCTTTTCTTCGCACACGACCTTGGGCACACCCGTGTGCCGGAAGTACGCGAACGCCTCAGCGGGGTGCTCGAGCAGACCAGGCTGCTTCGTCGTTTCCGACGGCGACATCGTCGGCGGCAGATAGATCAGCCACTTCGGGTTCGCAGCGAATCGGCTGAGCACCTCGAGCGCGGCGATCCCATTCTCCTCGCGGATCGTGACCGTGTGGTGCAGCCGAGTCGTGATCAGCCGCTTGCCAGTAACGTCGGCGATGTCGAGCAGGTCGTCGTGGACCTGTTGTGCGGATAATCCCGGCTGCACCGTCTGAGCGCCGGCGAGAGGCCGAACAGGAACAGCGTAGGCGCGACGGGCGGGCACCGACACGAGCTCGCGCTCGGGATAGCGCAACGCCGTCAGCTTTCCGCCGAACACGCACCCCGTATCGATGTTGATAGTTCGATTCAACCACTCGGGCTCGGGCACGGGCGTGTGGCCGTAGACAACCATCGCCTGGCCACGATACTCAGCCGCCCAGTTGTAGCGAATTGGGAGTCCGAATTCGTCAGACTCGCCCGTAGTCTCGCCGTACTGCGCGAAGGCCCTGACTTTGCCAGAACCGCGGCCCTGCATCTCCTCCTTCATGCCTGCATGCGCCACCACCAGCTTGCCGTCATCGAAGACGTAGTGGCTCACGAGGTCATCGAGAAAGTCGCCTACCTTCTTTTTCAAGTCAGCAGACTCGCCCTAGCTGCGCGACGGAGTCGGCGAGGCCGTGAGTGAGCTGGACGTCCTTCCCGCGAAGCTGGCGCACCAGTTTCATGTCGTGGTTGCCAGGAACGCAGTAGCCTGTTTCCGCCTCGACCATGGCCATCACGATCTTCAGGACGTCGGGGATCCGCGGGCCGCGGTCCACCAGGTCGCCGAGGAACACCGCTTTCCGGCCAGCCGGGTGCCGCCAGACACCGCCCTCGTCCGCGGCGTACCCGATCTGCGCGAGCAGCTCCTCGAGTTCGTCGCCACAACCGTGCACGTCGCCGATGATATCGAACGGCCCGTGGTCGGCCTTCCGGTTGTTCCAGAGGAGTTGGCGCTCGATCTCGACCGATTCGACATCCTCGGGCGACTTGAGAATGAAGACGTGCCGGAACCCTTCCTTCTGAAGGTTTCGCAGCGAGCGCTTCATCTGACTCGTCTGCTGACGGATGACGTGAGGGCCGAAGGTTCGCTCCGGCCGATCGCGATTCCGGTCCTCGCACAGCCGCTCGGGCAGGTCGAAGACGATCGCGACCGGCAGGACGTGGTACTCCCGGGCGAGCGCGACGAGTGGCTTGCGCGCCTCCGCCTGCACGTTGGTCGCGTCCACGACCGTCAGCTTTCCGCGGGCGAGCCGCCGCCCGGCGATGAAGTGCAGAGCGGCAAACGCGTCGGTGGTCGCAGTCTGGTCGTTCTCGTCATCCGAGACCAGGCCCCGGCAATAATCCGACGACAACACTTCGGTAGACTTGAAGTGCTTCCGGGCAAACGTGGACTTCCCGCACCCGGACGCTCCGACCAAGACAACGAGCGACAGCTCGGGCATGACGAGCTTCACCGTGTGAACACTCCCATCTGCGTCGGTGCGCCGACTTCCGGATCCCCGTCGCCGATCGGGAGAAACCGCACCGAATACCCAAAACGCTCCGCAATTCCGCTGGCCCACGCCTGAAACTGCTCGCGCGTCCACTCGAAGCGGTGGTCGCGGTGGCGGAACCGCCCCGCCGGCAAGGTCTCCCACTTCACGTTGTACTCAGCGTTGGGCGTCGTGATGACGACCGTACTCGGCCGGGCGAACTCGAACACCACCCGCTCGAAGGCCGCGAGGCGCGGCGGATCTAGATGCTCGATGACCTCGACCACCGCGGCCGCGTCGTAGCCAGCGAGCCTAGTGTCCCGGTACATCAGGGAGCCGTGGGTCACCCGGACGCGCTCGCGCCGCATCGGGGCGAGACGATCGAGCTTCAAGCGCTCCGTGGCGATCTCGAGCGCACGCCAGGACACGTCCATGCCGACGATCTCTTCAAACTGTCGATCGGCGAGAAGCAGGCGAACGAGCTTCCCCTCCCCACAGCCCAGATCCAGCACGCGCTTCGCGCCGCTCCCCTTCAGCACGCTGAGGACGGCCCCGAGGCGCTGCTCATTGAGACTGAGATTGCGTTCAAGGGCCGCCTCTTCGGCCTCGCGCGACTCGTCGGCCTCCTCCGGTTCGGGTTCCTCTTCCACAACCAGTCGCGCGAGCGCTTCAGCAATGAGGCCGCGCTGGTGCTTCAGGTACCGGGCCGCGATCAGCTCGCGCTCGGGATGAGCGGACAGCCACCCCTCCCCATAGCGCAGCAGTTTCTCCACCTCATCCTGTGTGACCCAGTAGTGCTTCTCGTCGTCCAACACCGGCACCAACACATACAGGTGGCCGAGTAGCTCACTGAGTCGCTTCGTGGCACTAAGTGTGACGCTGAAGTAGCGGCTCTGACCCCACTCCGGAAACTTGGGGTCGAGCGGCTGCGGCTCGGCCACAACGGCGTAACCGAGGGGCTCGAAGAGCCGGCGCAGGAATCCTTCGCCACCGCGGCACGACAGCACCGCCAGACGGGCCTCGAGCGGAATCGGCGCGGCGACAAGGTCAGGGCGCTCTTTGCTCTCGCCCTTCAGCGCGCTCCCGAACACGCGCGCGATCGCGACGCTCAGGAATGACGAGGCGACGTAGGGACGATCGTTGACGTACTGCTGAAGCAAGCCACCCTCGCCTTCGGGGCCATGCTTGCCACGCACGAGTCCCACCGAGTCGACGTCGAGCAACAGCGCCGCGGTGCAGCGCTCCGCTGAGGCCTCGGGATAGAAGACGTGCACGCGCCCGAAACCCAAGGCGAAGGACTGCGCCCGGGCCGGGTTCTTGTGCAACAGGAACCCAAGGTCCGTGGCGGGGCGCTGCGTCGTCGTCAGCTCTAGCAGCATTTCACTCGTCCTCGTCCCAATCCTAGCGTAGCCACATACCGTGACTGAGCCATCCCAGGACCAACCCCAACCCCACCGCGATCACGGCGGCAGTCATCGTGTGCCCCTTGACCCATCGCCGCAAATTCTTGCCACGGTTACGGGTTGGCATCGTGAACACGCCTCCACGCCTCAACCACTCGATGATGGCTGCCTGCGTGATGTCCGTCAAAACCCGATGAGCTGTGTCGAACGTCGGGTCATGGAAACTCGACATCATCAAGTGCTGGACAAACTCGGAGCCGCGGAACTCGCCCCTGTGGAGATGGGCGTTGCGCACGTCCTGCGGGCGGAAACCCTCCTTCCGCAGCACTGCCGCGACTCGCTTGCCCAGCAGCCCCTCGACCACGTCGTAGATGTTGTGATCTCTAAACAGCGGTTCCGGCGGTTTGAGGGCCTCCGTCGCAACTACCATCCATGCAAACGCGGTCGTCTGATAGTCGTAGCCGAGCGACAGTGCCAGGTGCCACATGCTGGCAACCTGGAGGAACTGTCGACGCCGATCAGCATCGAGCACCAAGAACGCCTTCCAGAGGTCCGCAATGTCGGCGGGCGGCTCCATCTCTCTATCATCCGGCCACAAACCATGGATAGAGAAATCCGGTCGCCGAACCGGCTCCAGCGGGATCGGCCGCACTTGTCCCTTGTCCGGCATGTCCGTTGGCGACGAGGCTTCGAGGTAACCAAGCCATCGGATCTCAGACTGCTCCGGCTTTAGAACATCCACGAACGTCCAGGCTCGCCCTGACCTCGGCAGTGTGACGTTGCGTCTCAAAACCACGCTGAGGAAGGTCGACAGTTCACGACACAGAACACCCAGGGCCGCGCCAGCATCCATTTTGTCGATGCCATCCACTACCGCGTCGACCATGATGATTCTGGGCCCGATCAATGCCGTCTCGTCGCATTTGGACGGCGGGCCGAGGCGCAGGTTGTCGCTGAGCCACAACTCGCCCCGCCAGGCGAGCCCCTCGTAATGCAACTGCGACCGAAGGTAGAAGCGCTCTTTTTCACCTGCGCGGCATCGCTCAGTGACGCGGTCGATCAGTTCCTGCGCCAGTGCCAGCGGGAATTCTCCTACGGTACGCCCGCGCAGCGAAAGGGGGCCATTGCGCTCTCGCTCCCAGATCATGATTAGCTGGGACTCTCCCGCAGCAGCTCCGTTGGTGACCGTACAGGTCCCGCTGTTTTCCCTCGCGTCCAACTGAGCCATGACGCCGGAACTCCACCCGCGCGCCGTACACTCGGACGACAGGTACTTGAACCAGGTGTCCGCTTGCTTCTGCTCTTCGATGACAAGACGGATCGGCCACTCAGCCTTCTCGAACCGCCGGTCAGGCATCTGCGTCATGCCACCGGCACCGTTGCTCGCCATGAGCACTACTTTGGACTTGGTTCTCCGCATTGTTTGAAACTCCTCTGAGTCAGCTTCCAAAAAAGACATCGCCCCGTCCGGATGATGCGCGGACGGGGCGACCAAGAAAGCGGAGTCACGTTCCGCTTAGGTCGAGCCCGTCCGCGCCAAATACTTAGGCGAAAAAGCGTATGGCAACCCCAGGCGGGGTCGCCTGAGGGCGGCTCGCACGGCACGTAGGGTCGGATTCTGATCATTCAACAAAGCGAGCATTGTCTTCATCTCGATTCAACAGGATTTAGAGCAGCATTGATGTGCGATTCAATACTAACGGTCTAGAGGCATAGACTCAACGGCAGGGCTCTCAACCAGACCTGCACCGTTGAATTCGATTCGATGGAACCGCATCAGGCGAGTACAAGACGGTCGCGTGACAGTGCGGACAGGGAACGACAGAAGAACCCCCCCAGCTATTCGGAGCGAAGTTAAACTGGTCCGCGGCCATCGATCAGTCCGAGTCGCCGAAGCAACAGGAAATCGGCGAGGAACGGTTCGCTCCAAGCCCAACTTCCATCTTTCGTGAGGCTCCGCGCGTTTTCGTCCATCCAATCGAAGCGCCACCAGATCCACGACAGAGCGTGCTCAAGGCTCACAAGAACACCGTTTGCTTGGACGGAGACGCCACCGGCTTCACCAGTGAAACCTGCGCGCACTACGCGCGTTTCTCCGCCCACAACGTGCTGCACGTATTGAAGGTGTGCGTCTGGCGGGTACTCGGCCCTCCCAGCTTTGACTTGCGCGGCCATTGCTATCCAACGGCCGCCCACGAGAGGTAGGGCTTTTGTGAGCAGAGGGTCAAATGGAAGGGCGATGTCGCCGATCCTCTCTGCCGCGTCAGGCGCTCTTACTCCAACCAGATCGATGTCAGTATGATGCTCACCATCGAACACAGTGAAGTTCGGTAGAAGGAGGAAACCATTCAGCCGGAGGTAAGTAGATGCCACCTTCTCGGGAGAATTCATCGAGCCGGCTCCTTGGATGTCCTTCTAACCAACGAGATACCGTGCTGGTGGGGAGTGTGACCACGTACCGCGACCTATCGTCCAGAGCGAGGCGTCTCCCTGGCTGGTCCGCGTGACCTGTCTTTCACGGCGAAAGCCTTCGAGAGCTCCTCTCCCCTGCGCACGTTTCGCCAGACATCGGCACCCTGGCGACTTGCCTCCGTGAGCCAATCGGGAGAATGATGAAGGAGATAAGGGTACAACTCCCGTTCTCCCCAGATGAACCAGAGCAAGCGTCGATTCCCGGCATAGCGACGTAGTAGATCTTCGCGAAGGTACAGGAGGTGCCCTCCAAAACCCTTGGGTGCGCTCAACGACAGGGCCGCTGCAGTGCCGACGGGCAGAGCCTGCGTGAATGATTGTGGCATCGCTCGAAGATCGAATCTCTTTGAGACAGGCCACGATGGCACAAGTGCGCCCCCTGCCTCGTTCACTGAACTGTGATAGCTCTCCCATGCGTATCGGTGGGCGAGAATCTCGACTTCGATTCGTCCACCAACCTGTCCGTCTACCGTACGACGATAAAGTCGCGCCACCTCGCCATCAGCGTACCTGCTGCCGAACTCTGAGCTCCAAGGGATTTCTCCAGCGAATGTGTAGTAGTCTTCGGGCACCTCTTGCAGCCGCAAGACGCCTGGGTGTTTCCGCTCGAATAAAGCGCGCGCGAGTTTGTCGGCATCTCGCCTAGCGACGAGAAGGGCGCTCAGATAGCCAAAGACTCGTCTCCCTGGTGCTTGTCCCTCCGAGTACAAATGGCCGTGCACGGCTAGCCAAGGGCCTGGGTTGGTGTCAATCGCCGAGCGGTACAAAAGTTCATCCGGTACTGTGACGACTCCCCGACTGATCCAGCGTCGATCATCCGAAGGCTTCGCGCGGGCCCAAACGGGCAGCTCGAAGGGCGCGGTTAATGGTCGCTCGGGGAATGAGGGATCGAGCTGAAGATCCGACAGACGCTCCGCCGGCAACCTGCCATCGTCCTCCAGCATTCCGGCGAACGTGTAGAACCCAATCCACCCGTATTTCTTGCCGTAACGCTCGGTCCGCGCCTGCTCGTTCCGAGAAAAACCAGAGACCAGGTCCTTATCGATGGTACCAAGGCCACTCTCGCGCCAACCCAGTTCCCAGACGGTGCCACGGACATGAGCTACAGCGTCTTGGTGGCCCGAATGCTCCATGTCGTAGTTGCGACGATCATCGAATAGACTGCCGATAGTGTAGTTCTCGAAGTCCATACCAAACGTCAGGTCAACCTCGCGGGCACGTGAGTCACCCTTCGCGATTGGCTGCACCTTCGGGCCAGGAGACAATGGAACCCGTCCATTCGCCTGAAGCCCCTTAGGAACGGCAGCGGGATGGTAGCTGAGCGCAAGGTTAACGCTCCCCTGCACGTACAGGCGAGCAAGCCAGTGACTAGTCGGATGCGTGGCGCGGGACCCGGTGAGAGCAGCAAGGAGCCGGGTGAGATAAGGCCGGACCCTTTGTTCGAATAGAGGGTCGGGCAGTTGGTGGGCCATGCAGACCCCATAACTCACGCCAAGAAGCCGCTCAGAAATGTATGGGTCATTGATCGCGAGAGCGTCGATGGTCAGGTCGAACAGAGCAGCAGGGTCACGACGACCGAACCAATAGAGAGTCCGGCTCGCATGATCTCTGATCTGGCGAACTGTGCTAGTGAGCAACCACAAGACCCAACGAGCGCGGAGCTCATCGCCCGATACGCGACCGTCCTTGCCCTGCCACCGCTTTTCAAGGCGCACGAGGTCTGCGAGAATATCGTCCCGATGCCTTCGGACCCATTCAGTCCACCGAAAATCGCGGTCGGCAACGGACATGGGGCGCAGAACGGCATCCAGGAACTCAGCGTTGAGCGGGTGATCTGACGAGCCCCGAGTCTGCGTTAGACGGTCTAAGATGTCGCGGCGAGTGCTTGGCGGATCGGCGGTCCGAATTGCCAATTGCCGAACAGTTTCGCCATCCAAGAACTGACCCTCCAAATCAGCCGCACCAACCAATGCGACAGATCGTAGAGGCTCGTCGATCAGAGGCCACAATTGCTGACCGTAGAGTCTCCGCGGCATGAGCCCGATGAGCGCTCGAAGCGTATCACCCCCCAAGGGGTGCTGGTCGTGTGAAGATTCATTCAGCGCGGTTAGGGTCGCCTTATCGTTTAATTGTTGCGCCATGCCCGTACGCCCGTGCTCGGCAAGGAGTGCGTCCGCGATGAGGTGGCCGGCCAAAGCATCGTAGAGGCCCCCAACAGTCGGCGCGCTCCCCGGGATCCTCAGCAGGATTCCTTCATGCTCGAGGGCGCGCACGATGCTCTCGTTCCACGGGCGCGCCTCATCACCCAGGCGTCGGCGAAGAGTACTCACTTCGATGCCACGAGCCTTCCCTTCCCACAGCACTGTCCCGATGACTTCGAGTGCGGCCTGCACTTCTGGTGCATAGTACCGATGACTATGAGGGGAGAGGTCCGCGATGCGCTCGGCCGCTTGCGCAAGGTACCTATCGAACAGAGCGGTAAGGGATCCCGGCATCGACTCGATTCCGACTACGCGTTCGCGTTTCGGGTTCGTCACTTCACAGAATAGCCGGAGTGTGAGCGGGTGGCTAAGCAGTCCGACGGGCAACTCGGCATCAGCAGCGTTGATTCGATAGTAGTCGAAGTACTTGCGAATGGCGTCGACGGTATCACGACCGAAGCCAGGGATCTCCAATCTCTCGGCGCTTGGGGGAAGAGCCTCCTCCACAAACGCTGTCCGTACAGTGCACACCAACAGAACGTAGGGGTATTGCTGGAGCACGACGTCAAGCGCTCCAAGTGGACTCCTCCAGTCCCGTGGGTCCTCCGCTTCGTTGAGGGCGTCAATCACGATCGGGATTCGGCGGTGTGCACGTTGCCCGGCAGCATCCACGGCCGCGACCAGCGCCTCGATACTCTGAATCGGTGTACCCTGCACGACAACTTGGCGAGCGAGGTCGTTGAGGTTGTGACCCGCGTGGAGGTCCCTACCGTGAAGCAGGATACCGGCGGGCCGATCCCCCATGGCTGCTGTCAGCTGCGCGGCTAGTTCAGTCTTTCCAAACCCCGCGTCTGCTATAACACCCACCAAGCGCGTAGTTGAGTCCTTTTCGACTTTCTCTAGGAGCGTGTCAGCAAGCCGGACGTCGGCCAAGGAATTCGCCGTGGACAAAGCTGCGCGATGGCGCTTGGCTCGCAGTTGGCGAGGTAGCGCACCAAGCTTGGCGCTTGGAAGAAGCGTTCGACGGGCTAGATGCTGTCGTAGGAGGTCAAGGTCGCCTTCTCCGAGAACAGTATGCACATCGGAGAGAAAGGCGGCCGTTTGCCGCGCGAGATCGGCAAGTTCCGCCGTACCCTCGGCGATGGGCCCGACGAGATCAGCGAGATCGGCGTCGACGAGGGTCGCTTCCACCTCAAGCCGGCCGGCGAGCTTCCTTAGGTTGTCCCACCTAGTGGCCTCGCCGAGCTTGCGCAGAAGCATACGCTCGGCCTCGGTGGCCTGGTGTACAGCAGGCTGCCATCGCCGCTGAATGGGCGCCATGGAACGCGCCTGCAACTCGGCAAGTGCATCCGCTGTGAGTACCAGTTCACCGAAATACGTGTGCCGTAGGATTTCCGCATCGCCGCTAAGGAGGTCCTCGACTTCAACCGCGGTCCATAACTGCAAACGCATGCGCGTCTTCAGCCGCAGGAACCACTCTTGATCGCCTTTTGTGAGGGACCGACGGGTCCACAGAATCCAGTCTGTGATTCCGGGGACCTCTCTCTCAGTAGTCGCAATCGCCTTTGCGATCTTGGTGCGCCGTGCCGTGCCGATTGCTCGACCTCCGGGGAGATCGAACCAACGGCACTGCCAGCCATACCATCGTCCGGGGTCCCCGAGAGTACAACTCGAATGCAGCTTGAGATGAAACTCCACGCCCGGTTGGGCTGCGAGTGCGACAAAATCCCCGTGCCGTGCATAGTGCCGACGAATGAGCCCCCGGCACAGCATTTCGAAGTTGGACTGCACAGCACCGGGTAACCCTTCGAAGATCCCCCAGTTCACGGAGGGCATGGCGTCTCCTGCAACACTAACTCAAGTACCTCGGCCATGACCTGTTCCGGGATGCGCATGCGCGGAGTACACTTCAACCCTCGCACCCTTGTCTAGCAGTACCTTCAGGAACGCCGACACATCGACCTCGTCGGTGGTCACAACAACCTGATCCCCCTTGAGCTCCACTTGAACGTCGTATGCAAACTGCTCCAACTCGGGCGAGCCTAACGTGTAAACGTTTGCCTTCATCAGAGCGTCAAGCATTGGTTTGCTGAAGCGGGGCGTCCCCTCACCAACTTTCACGAGCCCGGCATCGATGTCCGCGCTGACCTGCTCCGTGAGCCACTCGATAACTTGGTGTGCTTTGGCCGCGTCGGCCGCGTCCTTGAACCGACCGATCATCACTAGATTCATTGAGTGCTCAGAGCCGTAGCCGTACCAGACTTTCATTCGCGTTCCTCCTCGTAGCACGCCGAGAGCTCATCCAAGGCTCGCATTACGCCTCGGTCCGTGATGTCGATGCCTTCGTTGTCATACGAAGACCGCTTGAGGGCGCCTGATGCATCGATGTGCGCGTAAGCGCGAAGTCCCCCTTCGCGCGAGAGCGGGTCGCATGTTGGCAAACCATCTGCGCCTGCGCGGCTAACCGTGAGGGGTACACTGCCTCGATAGAGGCCGACCCAGCGGCGGAGCGCCAAGGCCGTGGATCGGTCGATCCCGCCCGCCCCTCGAACAGGTTGTTCAGGCAGCAGTAGGAACTCGGCGGCGCCCGCCTGGGCGGCCAACGCCGTCGCCGCGTCTAGATCGGGCAGTGTTCGAGCGTTTACAACGAAGTTGATCCCAAAGGACGCCAGTTTCCGCACGCCTTCCAAACGACTACGAAGTCCTGAGAATGGTCGACCACGCAACGCTTCGTAGGTAGCGCCAACACCGTCCATGCTGATCCGTACGAAGTGCACATTGCCGGCGAGGGAGCTGAGGAGCGCATCGTTGAGATGGTGCGCATGGGTTGTGAAGGTCACTGCTAGTTCGGTCATCCTAGCTACGTGTTGACAGAGCTCTACGAACCGACGGTAGAGCGTGGGCTCCCCACCTCCGAAGCCGACGCCAAGGCAGCCGTTCTTGTCGAGCTCACGCAACCACGTGAAGACTCGTTCGAAATTGAGGACTGCGCGGTTCTTCGGAGCGTAGCAGTAAGGGCAAGCGAGGTCACACGCGTTGGTCAGGGCAACCGAGACCTGCCGAGGAGCGCGGGACCAGAGATGCGGAGGCACCCGGATCTCCTCAAGCAACACGTTCAGGCCGGTCATTCGATCGAAGAGCTGAATCCCATGGGGTCCCGTCCGGACCTTCGCCCGAGATCGCCCCTTCCCGCATCCTGCTACTTGGGGTGTTGTCAACGTGCTTCCTTCCCGGATCTGACGTAGCAATTGAGTGCGGTAGTGTTCATGCTTGGTCTACGTTGCTCACCAGGTGTGAGGCGCGATTGGGGGGTCCGAGCCAAGGCCCCGTTTGAACTACTGGTAGAAAAGCCCGGTGGAAACTTGCCAGTCACGCTGCCAGTCCCGCAACCACATGGCCGGGCTCATAGAAAGGGACGATCGGTCGAGCCCCAACGGGCCACCCTGCCAAGGCCCCTAGCTTTATGTTATTATCAACTTTATATTTTTCTCAACTATGGCTTACGCACCAGCCCCGCCCCAAATCGTCTGGGACCGCCCCGGCCTCTTCCAAGGCGTCACGATCCGCCGCTCCATCGAAGGCGAACGGTACGCCTGGAAGATTCCCTACAACGGTCTCGTCTCCCAAGCGATGGCTGCCGATCTACTCGGGGTCAGCGTCACCGCTGTTAACAATTGGATCAACGCCGGGAAGATGAAACACATCAAGATCGCAGGGCACCCGTCAGCGGTGCCCCTCGCCGAGATTAAACGGATCAAGAAGGCCATGACGCCGCGCGGCCGGCTAGGTGCGTAACAGGCCGCGCCGCAATCTCGAGATGGCAAGCCGCGCTTCCCGCGCGGCTTCGTGCTTCAGGGAAGTCCGTACGTGACTAGCAGGGTTTTACCGGCGTTCTAGCACCGTTCTACCGGGTGTTCTAGCAGGGTTTCCAGCGGATTTGACCAGCAGCATGGAGCGCAGAATGAAGACGAAAAGCACCAAAACGAAGCCGCCTCGGCCATTCAGGAACTTCCCGGATGAGCTCGACGTGATCCTCCACGGGTACGGACCGCGTGCACGGGTCGTCCAACTGTGGCGTCAACTGGACGGCAAACCCGACGTCTGGACCTACCTTGGCCGTCTCGATCCAGCCGAATGCGAGGACGTGATGATCGGTCATCGTTTCGGCGGAGGCTCATACCGCGCCAAGATCCTCGGCGCCTGGGACCGCGAGCGCCGCCGCGAGGAATACTTCGAGCAGGTCTCGCTCGCGTTCGATCAACAGTTTTTCCCGATGACCGCTGAGACTCGCGACCGCATCAGGAAGCAGCACGGCATGTAACATGGCAGACCTGCGGCCCGTTCTCGATCTGCCAGACGGCCTCCCGCCTTGGCTCGCTGCCTTCGTTCTCGAAGCGCAGCGCGAGACCGACACGCTCCGCGACAACGGCGCCGAGCAGGCCGCCGCAGCTCGCACGGCCTTACTCAAGAAGCTCGTCGCGGCCGCGCAGTCCTACTTCGACACTGAGCTCGATACTGAGGAAGCCGCATCGGAAATGGGCAGGTGCGAAGAGACTATTCGCCGCGCCGTCCGCGACGGCACCATCCCCGACCGCCGCCCCAATCCGAAGGGCCGCCACCGTGTGCGCCGTGGTGACCTCCAGAAGCTTGCCGCCCCTCCCACCGGCCCGTATGATCCCGGTGCCGATGCCCAGGACATCGCCAGACTCCGGAGGAAGGTATGAAACACCGGAAATGCTGGTCGAAGTCTATCGGCGAACGCGGGGCGAGAGTGCGGTTGTACGAAGACCGCGCGGGCGGCCCGCTCTCTCGGTCGGTCTACATCAAAGGAAAGGAGAAGCGGAAGTCGCTGGGGCACCGCGACAAAGAGCTGGCGATCACGCAAGCCTACGAGCTGCTCCACTCCCTGCGAACCAACCAGCAGGCGTTGGACCAGGAGACGCTCACCATCGGCATGGCAGCCCAGCTCTACCTGGAGAGCCCCCAGCACCTGAGCAAGAAGCCGCTCACGCAACGCTGCGATAAGCGCGAACTGGAACGAGTGGTCGCGTTTCTTGGCGCGAGTCGCGATGTGGCATCGCTGTCCGAGTCGGATGTCCGACGCTTCTCGATGGCGCGACGTCAGGGCGACCCGAATCTCAAGTACGTCGTACCGGGCAAGCCAGTCCGGGACCGGACGATCGAGATGGACCTCGTGACGCTGATGACGGCGCTCAATTGGGCCGCGCGCGAGCGAGCCAGCACGGGTCGGCGACTGCTCAAGGAAAACCCGCTCACGGGGATTCGGCTACCGAAGGAGAAGAACCCGGAGCGGCCGGTGATGTCGCACGACGTGTATCTCAAGTTGCTCGAGGTCGCGCCGCGCGTGCATCCAATGCTCCCGCTGGCGCTCATCGTGGCTGAAGGAACCGGCCGGCGGATCTCGGCGTGGCGCAACCTGGTCTGGGACGATGTCGACTTCGAGGCCGGGACGATTCACTGGCGCGCCGAGCACGACAAGAAGGGGTTCGAGCAGGTCGTGGTGATGAGCGATGCGGTGC
>WNGG01004318.1_pt1 | contig 17807 bp, 20 predicted proteins | sample 5400661 | NCBI WGS metagenome assembly WNGG01 (sample SAMN13153372, study PRJNA577476) | soil metagenome | isolation source: 100 cm soil or saprolite under Garry oak tree replicate 1 | place: USA:California | collected 2016-06-15
CGCGATCGCTCCGTTCATCTACACGCTGTTTTAAGATGCCTCCCCGTCCGACGAGCGCGCCAATCGCGGCCCGGGCCGCGATCCGGCTCGGCCTCGTCGTCATGGCGATTCTCGTCGTGCTCGGCGTCCTCGAGGTCGTCTTGCGACTCCGGCCGGCGCTGCTCGGTGACGCGTACGCCAACGGCGCGCTCAGCCGGTACACGGTCCGCGCCGGCGGGATCTACTATCGCGATCGCAACCTCCGCATGAACTTCATGATCCCGAATTTCGAGACCACGATGTACGCCAACGGCTACGTGTGGCGTCACCAGACGGACGCGCTCGGCTTCCGGAACGCGCCGTTGCACATCCCCGCCGATGTCGTCCTCCTCGGCGACTCGCTCGTGTACGGTCAGGGCGTGGATTTCGAGGACACGCTGGGCAACCGGCTCGAAGAGCGCTCGGGGCTGCGCGTCGTCAACCTCGGCCTTCAGGGCGACTGCGCGTTCCAGGAGGCCTATCGACTGACCGCGTACGTCGGCGTGTTCCGGCCGCGGTTCGTCGTCTACGTGTTCACGCCGAACGACATCGAGGATCTCTACGTGTACCTGAGCGACGCCGCCATGGAAGCCTTCATCGCCCAGCCGGTGGACGCGGTCCGCTATCCCGAGCGCATCCCGCCGGACGTCGCGCTGCGCGAGCGCGACGAGAGGATCCGCCACCGCCCGTTCTGGAAGCGCGTGGAGGAAGAGTCCTACGTCTTCAAGATGGGCCGCTTCATCCAATACCTGTGGCGCGGGGCGGGGCTGCCGGCCGGCGTCCCGATCGCGGCCGCCGCACCATCAGCCGGCCGCAGGGTGGATCGCAACCAGGTGAGCGTCGATCCGGCGTCGCTCGGCTGGCGCTACACCGACCACGCCATCGCCTACATGACCTCCCTGAGTCGCCGTCACGATGCGCGCCTCTTCGTCGTGCCGATCACGGGCGGGCGACAGTTCGAGATCCTCCAGGAGATCGCCCGGCATCACGGCGCGACTTTCGTGGACACGACGGAGTTCATGCAGGGCCCCGTCTTCCTGCCCCGCGACGGACATTTCTCGCCGGAGGGTGCTCGTCGGCTGGCGGCGACGATCGCGCACGCTCTCGAGCGCTGAGCGCGTCCGTCCGTGACGCGAGAGGTCTTGCGCTCGGATCGATCTGCCTCTATCTTCCCCGCTAACAGCTCCTCCATGGCGACCCAGGTCCTGTGTGCGTGGTGCGAAGCCGAGCGGCGCGCCGTCCCCAGTGACGAGCTCGAGCGCCTGAACCATCGCAGCGCCCTCGGTGGCATGTGCTGGACGCACGCGCTCACGCAGCTCCTCCGCACCCGCTCGACGCCGGGAGCCTCGCTCGACGGCCGGCGCTTCCTGGTCGTCGTCGAGCGAAAGTCCGACGCGTTGTTCGTCCGGCTGAGCGAGCTGCTCCTCGACGAGCCGCGCATCCAGGTGATCGTCGATCGCCGCCAGCGCGAGCGCCGGCAGCGTGACCTGTCGCCCCTGGCGGACCGCCGCCAGGGCGACCGCCGGGCGCTGCCCGACTACTGGGGCGACCTGCGCTTTCACCCCGTGATCATCCGGCCGACCTCAACGGCTCCCGATCTGACGCTCGTACCCCACAGGGGACCCGACACCATGGAAATCATGGAAGCGCTCACTCAGCCCCGCCAGCGACTGGACGATTGGATGCGACAGGGCACGCAGCTCTTCGGAAAGCTCGTCGAGGAAAACGAAGCGCTGCAGCAGCGGGTGAGATCGGCGGAGGCCCATTCCCTGCAGGTCACCGAGATGGTCCACGAGCTCGAGCGCGAGATCACCCGGCTCCGTGGCGAGCTCGACGACTTCAAGATCCAGCGCGGCCAGGTCGTCGAGGCCGTGCAGAGCTGGGTCGGCGAGATGGGGCGCTTGACGAACGAGCTGCTGGCGAGGACGAAGCGCCACTAGCGAGCTGCTGGCGAGGACGAAGCGCCACTAGCCTCCGAGCGTCGCCGCGCCGAGGCCCCGGGGCACGTTCGGTGGTGTCTGCCAGAAGTCTCCGGCCCGCACGTGATGCTCCACACCGTCCTGGACGCGGATCCACTCGCCCTCGAGGCACAGCATCGCGTTGACGCCGGGAAACACGCGCGCGGTCACGCCGGCCGCCAGCTCGCGCACGATGCCGCCCTCGCGCAGGTTCGAGATTCCTCCGAGTTGAAGCGTCGCGCGGACGCGATTAGACTAGGCCCTCTGTTCGACCGGCCCGCCCAAGGATAGGAGAGTCACGATGCCGTCGTCCACCTTCGGAGCCGCCGACTTCAAGGTCTTCGACGTCAAGGGATTCCAGGCACGGATGCAGGAGATCCGCGGGCGCATTCGTCCCAAGCTGGAGACGCTGGGCGGCCGCCTCGCGCCCGAGCTCCAGCGCACGACTGGAGAGTCCACGTTCGCGCACGTCGCCAAGCACGCGCGGCGGACGGTGAACCCGCCCGACGACACCTGGGTCGCCTTCGCCGGTGACGCGCGCGGCTACAAGAAGCACTGCCACTTCAAATTCGCCGTCTCGCGCTCCGGCGTGCGGTTCCTCTTCGAGGTCGGGCCCGAGCACGCCGACAAGAAGAAGTGGGCCTCGGCCTGGAAGAAGAACGCGCCCAAGCTGGCGCCCGTGCTCCGACGCATGAAGGGCCTGGCCTGGTTCAAGAACGAGCACGACGACGATCCGGCCGCGCCGCTCGGCGATCTCACGGCCGAGCAACTGGCCGAGCTCGCCGACGAGCTCATCCGCACCCGCGACGGCCAGCTCGTGTTCGGGCGCGCCGTGCTGGCGGCGGAAGCCGAGCACTGGACCGAGGCACAGTACCGCACGGCCGCCCTGGAGACGTTCCGCGCGCTCGCTCCGCTGTATCGATTGCACTAGGAGCCGGCCCGTCTGACGACGTCCGCGGTGATTTTCGACATGGACGGCGTCCTCGTCGACTCGGGCGCGCACCACCGGGCGGCCTGGACGGCGCTGCTCGGCGAGCTGGGCGTCGCGGTGCCGGCCGAGTTCTGGCGGCTGACGATCGGCCGGCCCGCCGACGAGGCGGTGGAACACTTGCTCGGCCGGCCGCTGTCGGCCACCGAGGCGCGGCGGCTCTCGCGGCGCAAGCACGAGCACTACGCGAAGCTCTCGCAGGCCGGCCTTGCCGCCGTCACCGGTGTTCCGGCGTTCGTGAGCGCGCTGGCCACGCTGGGCGTTCCGAAGGCCGTGGCCACCTCGGCACGGCGCGCGGACGCCACGCGCCTGCTCCGTGAGCTCGGTCTGCTCGCGCAGTTCGCGGTGATCGTGACCGCCGAGGACGTCCGCCGCGGCAAGCCCGCGCCCGACGTGTTCGTCACCGCCGCCGAGCGGCTCGGCGTCCGCCCCGAACGCTGCCTCGTCTTCGAGGATTCCGTGGTCGGCGTCCACGCCGGACGCGCCGCCGGCATGCGCGTGATCGGAGTCACGACGGCCCACACGGCGGCCGAGCTGACGGAAGCCGGCGCCGAGCAGTGCATCACCGACTTCGAGGGATGTCGATGGCCGATGTGAGCGCGCCCACGTTCTGGGAGGACCGCTACGCCGAGCACGCCGACGGCTGGGAGATGGGAATCCCGCATCCCTCGCTCGTCCATCTCCTCGAGACGACGGCGCCGCCGCGGGGACGCGTCGCCGTGCCCGGCTGCGGGCGCGGCCACGACGCGCGGCTGCTGGCCCGTCACGGCTACGACGTCGTCGGGTTCGATTTCGCGCCGGCCGCCCTCGAGGCCGCGCGGGCTCTGGCCAAACGCGACGGCGTCGACGTGACCTTCGAGCAGCGCGATGTGTTCACGCTCGGCCGCGACCAGGTCAACGCGTTCGACGGGCTGTGGGAGTACACGTGCTATTGCGCGATCGATCCGCGCCGGCGCCGGGAGTACGTGGACACGGTCGCGACGATCCTGAAGCCGGGCGGCTGGTTCCTGGCCTGCTTCTTTCCGGTCCGCCGCGGTGGCGCCGGCCCGCCGTTCCCGGTGGCGAAGGCCGAGGTGCGTCGCCTTCTCGCGCCGCGCTTCCGCATCGAGTGGGCGGTGCCGCCGCCGCGCCCGGTCGTGCGCCGGGCGGGCCAGGAGTGGATGGTTCTGGCCCGGAAGACGTGCTAACGTGAGCGCCACTTTCCGCCCAGGAGGCCTCTCGGCATGACATCGTTGCGCGTGCTGCTGGCGCTGGTCCTCGTTGCTCTCGTCGCCACCGCCACCTCGCTGCGCCAGCCGGCGGACGCTCAGGGCCAGACGATCAAGATCGGCGTGCTCTTCGATCACACCGGGCCGTTCTCGGCGGCCGGATCGCTCAACTGCTACCGCGGCGCCAAGATGATCATCGACTACATCAACGAGAAGGGCGGCGTCCTCGGCAAGTACAAGATCGTGCAGGTCGACGGCGACAGTCAGTCGAAGGCCGAGGCTGCCATCAACGAGGCCGAGCGGCTGCTCAACGTCGAGAAGGTCGACATCCTGGCCGGCGTGTACTCGAGCGCCCACGCGGTCCCGCTCGCCGAGAAGGTGGACAAGCAGCAGAAGTTCCTGTGGATCACGACGGCGATTGCCGATGCCGTCCTGAAGGATCGCAACCTGCAGTACACCTTCCGGCCCCAGCCCAACGGCAGCCTCTTCGGCGAAGCGACCGTGCAGTACGTCGCGGCCAATGCGCAGAGCAAGCTCAAGAAGGGAATCAAGGACGTGCGCGCCGCCATCATCTACGAGGACGGCCCGTACGGCGCCGGCGTCGCCGCCTCCAACGAGTCGGAAGCGCGGAAGCAGGGCATGAACGTCGTGCTCAAGGAAGGCTTCTCGGCGCAGGCGCCCGACCTCTCGTCGCTGGTGACGAAGCTGCGCGCCGCTCGCCCCGACGTGATCTTCCACACCGGCTACAACCCCGACATCGCGCTCTTCCTCCGCCAGGCGAAGGAGCAGGGGCTGAGGATGAAGATCTACGTCGGTCACGGGGCCGGTCACAGCCAGCTCGCCAAACTGCGAGAGGCCTTCGGCAACGACGTGGAGGGCTTCCACACGACCGATCCGCCGGCGTCGCAGCTCATCGACCCGAAGAAGGTCAAACCTGGCGTGGCCGAGCTGACCAAGGAGATGCTCAAGCGCTACAAGGCGTTCGAGCCGACCATTCCCCCGGGGCAGATCGCGCCGCACGTCTCGATGGGCTTCAACAACATCTGGATCCTTCTGAACGACGTGGTGCCCCGCGCCATCCAGAAGCACGGCGGCTTCGGGCCGGAAGCGCTCGCCAACGCCGCGCGCGAGACGGACATCCCCGAGGGCGGGACGATGCAAGGGTACGGCGTCAAGTTCCACCCGGCGGGACACCCGATGGCGGGCCAGAACATGCGCGCCTTCGCCGCCGTCTTCCAGGTCGTGGACGGCGAGTTCAAGCACGTGTATCCGCCGGTGATCGCGAGCCTGGCCAATCCCCCGGTGCTGCTGCCGACGTCCTCGCCGTTTCTGTCACGCTGACGGGGGGCGCGCGCCCCCCGTCACGGCTCCCCTCCCCTGCTCACGGTCAACGCGCTCACCAAGAAGTTCGGAGGCTTCACGGCTCTGAACTCCGTGTCCTTCGACGTCAGGGAGGGCGAGATCCTCGGTCTCATCGGCCCCAACGGCTCGGGGAAGACCACCTGCTTCAACTGCATCTCGGGCGCGTTGACGCCGACGGCCGGCAGCATCCGCTTCGATGACGTCGAGATGCGCGGCCTCACGCCGGACGCGGTCTGTCACCGCGGGATCGCGCGAACGTTCCAGATCCCGCGGCCCTTTCGCAAGCTCTCGATCGTCGACAACGTCGCCGTCGCCGCCCACTACGGCGGCCGCACCGCGGAGGCGGGCGCGCGAGCCCGCGCGCGTGACGTGCTGGCGCTCGTGGGACTGCCGGCCGAAGCCGACGCCATGCCCACGCTGCTCGGCGCCGGCGGGCTGAAGAAGCTCGAGCTGGCCCGCGCGCTGGCCACCGCGCCGCGGCTGCTCCTGGCCGACGAGAGCCTCGGCGGCCTCGATCCAACGGAGATGGCGAGCGCCGCCGACATGCTGCGCCGCGTCCGCGGCGAGCTCGGCGTCACGATCGTCTGGGTCGAGCACATCATGGCCACGCTCATGCGCGTGGTGGATCGCGTCGTCGTGCTGGACCACGGCGAGAAGATCGCCGAGGGGCGGCCGCGCGAGGTCGCCAACGATCCGCGCGTCGTCGAGGCGTACCTCGGCGAGAAGATCGCGCTGGAATGAATCCCCGGGCACCTCGGCCAGGCCACCTGCGGTTCAAGCCGTGCATACCTCCTCGGCCAGGCCACCTGCGGTTCGAGCCGGGCACGCGGGTCCTACAATGACCATGCTCGCGCTCCGCCACGTCACCGCCGGCTACGGCCACTTCACGGCGCTCTGGGACGTGAGCCTGGAGGTCGCGGCCGGCGAGGCGGTGGCCGTGGTCGGGCCGAACGGCGCCGGCAAGACGACGCTGCTCCGCGTGATCTCGGGCGTGATCGCGCCGCGCAGCGGCGAGCTGATCTTCGAAGGCGCTGTGCTGACCGGACGGCCCGCGCACGAGATCGTCGCCCACGGCATCGCCCACGTGCCGGAGGGCCGCCGCCTGTTCCCCGCGCTCACCGTCGCCGAGAACCTCAAGATGGGCGCGTTCCTCCCCGCCGCCCGAGGCAGCTATCGTCAGAGCCTCGAGCGAGTCTTCGAGCTCTTTCCCGTCCTCGCCGAGCGACGGGGCCAGCGCGCGGGCAGTCTCTCCGGGGGCGAGCAACAGATGCTCGCGCTGGGCCGGGCGCTCATGTCCACGCCCCGTCTCATCCTGCTCGACGAGCCGTCCATGGGCCTGGCGCCGGTCATGGTGCTGAGGCTCTTCGACCTGATCCGTCGCATCCGCGCCGAGGGCTACACGATCCTGGTCGTGGAGCAGAACGTCCGGCAGGTGCTGAAGCTCGTCGATCGCGCGTACCTGCTCGAGGTCGGCCGGATCCGCATGGAAGGCCGCGCCCACGAGCTGGCCGAGCAGGACTTCGTCAGAAAGGCGTATGTCGGCCTGTGATCGATCCGATCTTCCTGCTCGAGGCGGCCATCAACGGCGTGCTGCTGGGCGGCGTGCTGGCGCTCCTCGCCCTCGGCCTCAACCTGATCTTCGGCGTGCTCGACGTCGTGTGGATCGCCTACGTGGACCTGGTGATGGTCTGCATGTACCTGGTCTACTTCCTGGTCATGGGCTACGGCTGGCCCGTGTGGTTGGGCGGCCTCGCTGGCATCGGCCTCGGCGTTCTGCTCGGCCTGGCCGTCCACGTGCTCATCATCACGCCCATCCTGAGCTCGCCGCCCGTCAATCAGCTCCTGGCCACCGGCGGCCTGCTCTTCTTCATCCAGTCGTTCGCGACGTTCCTGTGGACCACCGATCATCGGTCGATACGGATCAACCTGCCCGTGGTCGAGGTCGGCGGCCTCTTCCTGTCGTTCGCGCGCCTGATCGCCTTCGCATTGTCGATCGTGGCCATGCTCGGCCTCTGGGTCTTCCTGCGCCGCACGTTTATCGGCACGGCCATCCGGGCCGTCGCCCAGGACCGCGGCGCGATGGCGCTGATGGGCGCCGACCCGCAGCGCATCTACCTCGTGACGTCGGGGGTCGGCGGCGCCATGGCCGGGCTCGCCGCCGCGCTGCTCTCCATCCAGTACTCGGTGCATCCCTACTTCGGCGCCGCGTTCGGTCCGATCACGTTCATGGTGTGCGTGCTGGGCGGCCTCGGCAACATGCTGGGCGCCTTCATTGCATCGTTCGTGATGAGTGAGATCATCTCGCTGGGTGGCGTCCTCTGGTCCACCGAGATGGGATACGTGATCGCGTTTGCCCTCTTCATCGTGATGATGTTCATCCGGCCCGGCGGCATCCTGGCCCGGCGCGAGCGATGATCGGCCGCGCCGCCGCCGTCGCCGTCCTGCTCGCGCTCGTGGTCGCGCCCTTCGTTCCGATGGGCGGCATGCGGCAGTACGTGCTGCACGTCGTCATCCAGATCTTCATCTGGTCGTTCATCGGCGGCGCCTGGTCGTTGATGGGCCGCTTCGGCCTCGTCTCGCTCGGCCACGGCGCCTTCCTCGGCGTCGGCGCCTACACGACGACGCTGCTCTGGAATTTCTACGGCCTGACCCCCTGGATCGGCACGCTGGTGGCGATGGCGGCGGCCATCGCGCTCGCGCTGATCGTCGCCTATCCGTGCTCGCGCTTCGGGATCATCGGCCACTACTTCGGCCTGGTGACGCTGGCGGTCGGCGAGGTCGTCCGGCTGCTCATCATCGCCGAGCGCGACTGGACGGGCGGCTCGCTCGGCCTCACGCTGAAGACGGCCGGCGCCGGCGGAAGCCTCCTGGCCGCGCAATCCGCGGACAAGCGCGTCTTCTACTACGCCGCGCTGATCGTCTGGCTGATCGGGCTCTGGGTGTGGGTGCGGCTCGACCGATCGATGGCACGGGCCGCGATGGAGGCGATCGGCGAGGACGAGGTGGCCGCCGCCTCCGTCGGCGTCCACGTCGCGCGCTTCAAGCTGGCGATCACCGCGCTCTCGGCCGCGCTCACCGCGTTCGGCGGTGTCGTCTACGCGCAGTACATCACCTACGTGAACCCGGAGACGCTGGCCGGCATCGGCGTGTCACTGCGCATCGTGTTCGCCGTGGTCCTCGGTGGCATGTATTCATGGCTGGGGCCGACCGTCGGCACCGCGCTGACCATCACGCTCCAGGAGTACCTGCGCGTGAAGTTCGGGCTGAGGCTCATCGGCATGGCGGAGACGATCTACGGCCTGCTCCTCGTGGTCTTCATCATCTTCCTGCCGGCCGGGATCTACGGTAGCGTGCGAGGCCTGCTGGCCCGGCGCCGCGCGCCGGCGCCGGCGACCGCATAGAGGAGGTTCGGCATGGCGCGCTGGGTGACCTATCCCGAGACGGAGCCGCCGCGTGCGGCGCGCGAGCTCGCCGAGCAGGTGGAGCGCGACGGTGGGCACGTGCTCGCGCTCTACCAGGAGCCCGTCGGCGACCACTGGCAGATCTTCTGCCTGCTGCCCGGCGACAAGGTCGAGGCGAGCCCCTACCAGCGCGATCTCTCTCCCACGCACGTCAAGCGCCTGACCGAGGGCGTGAAGAAGCTCGACCGGTTCATCGATCCCGTGGTCGCGCTGTCGCCGCAGCCCGGCGTGTACTGGACGCCGAACGGGAATCATCGCCGCACCGTGCTGGCCAAGCTCAAGGCCGCTCACATTCCGGCGATCCTCGTCGTGGAGCCCGACGTGGGCTACCAGATCCTCCCGCTCAACATCGAGAAGGCCCACAACCTCAAGGAGAAGTCGCTCGAGGTCATCCGCATGTACCGGAGCCTCGCCGAGAGTCAACCGTCGAGCACCGAGGAGGAGTGGGCGTTCCAGTTCGAGTCGGCGCACTTCATCACGCTCGGCCTGCTCTACGAGCAGAACAAGCGCTTCGCCGGCGGCGCCTTCGCGCCGATCCTCCGGCGCGTCGACAAGTTCCTCAAGACGACGCTGAAGAAAGGCGTCGGCGAGCGCGAGGAGCGCGCGGGCCTCGTCAGAGAGGCCGACGAGGCGCTGGCCGTCGTCGTGGCCCGGATCAAGAAGCGCGGGATCAACCATCCCTACGTGAAGAACTTCGTCCTCGCGCGCACCACGCCGCTCACGCGACAGCGCAAGACGCTGCCGTCCTTCGAGCAGACGTTCAAGAAGCTGCGGGAGAGCATGGCCGACTTCGACGTCGGCAAGGTGCGGTACGAGGACATCCAGCGCTCGGCCATCATGGCGATTCCCGCAGGTGAATGAGGCCGCGAAGAACATGACCAATCGGGGCAGAATGCGACCGCGAAAAATATGATCAATCGGAGAGACGTACGCAGCCACTCAGCACCCAGACCACGCCACCCACGGCTCAAGCGGCTCGTCGAGCCTCCGATACAATGACGCTCACCGGCCGCGTCGCGCTCGTGACCGGGGGGACTGGCGCGCTGGGCCAGGCGGTGACCCGCCGCCTGCTCGCCGAAGGCGCCACCGTCGCGGCGCCGTTCATCGTGGATGCCGAGCGCGATCGGCTCCAGGCGGGCGTCGACGCCACCGCGAAAGACCGGCTGCTCCTCGTGCGGGCCGACGTCACCGACGAGCGAGCCGTCGGCGATCTCGTCAACACGCTCCAGGCGCGCCATCGCCGGCTCGACGTCCTGGTCACGCTGGTCGGCGGCTTCGCCGGCGGCGGCCTCCTCGAGACCGACCGCGCCACGTGGGATCGCATGCTCGCGCTCAATCTCACCGCGACGTTCACGGCGGCGCGCGCCGCGGTGCCCCTGATGACGGCCGCCGGCCGGGGCCGCGTCGTCACCATCGGCTCGCGCGCCGTGATGCCACCCGCCGGCGGCTTCATCGCCTACACCGCGTCCAAGTCCGGCGTCATCGCGTTCACCCAGGCCCTCGCCCAGGAGCTCCGTGGCACCGGCGTCACCGCCAACTGCGTGCTGCCCAGCACCATGGACACGCCGGCCAACCGGGCCGCCATGCCCGACGCCGACCGCAAGGACTGGGTGCCGGTCGACGCCGTCGCCGCCGTCATCGCATTTCTCGCCTCCGACGATTCGGCGCACCTCAACGGCGCGCTGCTCACCGTGTAACGCGCTGCCGGCCCTCGAAGAGGAGAGTGCTGCGTGTATCCGCACCAGATCGAGCGACTGACCGAGGTTCTCGAGCGTGAAGGCCTCCAGGCCCTCGTGGCCACGTCGGCGGCGAACGTGCGCTACGTCACCGGCTTCGGCAGCATGGTCCACGCGCTCTTCCAGACGACGCAGCTCGCGGTGTGGAGCCGCCGCGGCACGGCGCTCGTCGTCCCCTCGATCGACGTGCCGGCGATCGTCAGCGAGGGCATCGGTGTCGACCACGTCGTGCCCTTCGGCGATTTCGTCGCCGCTCGCGGCAAGGGAGCCGAAGCCGACCGGATCGGCGCGCTCTCCGAGCGACGCGCGGCCAGCCCGACGGAGGCGCTGGCCACCGCGCTCGACGCGGTGGGTGCCGGCACGGGACGCATCGGCCTCGACGAGGGAAGTCTGACCGCGCAGGCGTGGGAGCTCGTGGTGGCGAAGCTCGGTCCGGGCCGCGTGGTGCCGGCGGCCGCGCTCTTCCGCGTGGCCCGGCGTGTGAAGAGCCCGTACGAGATCGAGTGCCTCGAGCGCGCGCTTCACATCGCCGAGGAGGCGCTGAACGCCGTCATCCAGATGCTCAAGCCCGGGGTGACCGAGCGCGAGGCCGCCGCGGTGTTCGAGAGCGAGGTCCTCAAGCGCGACGGCACGACCTACCCGTCCATCATCGCCATGGGCGAGCACGCGGCGATCCCGGCGCCGTGGCCCAGCGATCGCGCGTTGCGTCCCGGCGATCTGGTGCGCTTCGACGTCGGCTGCGTCTACAAAGGGTTCTGCTCGAATGTCGGCCGCACCGGGGTGATGGGCGAGCCCGACCTGCGACAGCAGGCCGTCTTCGACGCCGTTCAGGCCGGCCTCGAAGCCGCGCTCGGGGCCATCGCGCCCGGCGTTCCCGCGGCACGCGTCTTCGACGCCGCCATCGCGGCGACGCGAGCGGGGGGTCTGCCCGAGTTCCAGCGTCATCACGTGGGCCACGGCATCGGGCTCGAGCACGAGGAGCCGCCGAGGCTCGCCTCGGGCGTCGCGACGCCGCTCGAGATGGGCGAAGTGGTGCGCGTCGAGGTGCCGTACTACCAGCACGGGTGGGCCGGGGTGAATGTGAAAGACACCGTGCTCGTCACTCGTCGCGAGGGTCACGTGATGAACCGCTCGCTGCGGGGCCTCGTCGTCCTGGACTGAGCGGACCGTCCCCTTCCTTATATATGGGGCTGGAGCGAGAGGGAGTACTCAACAGGAGATGAGTATCGACTGGCGTGTAAACACCCCACCCGGAGCCCGCGTCCAACCGTTCAGATGTCCATCACGCAGCAACGGAGGACACGGCATGAAGACGTGGACGACGGCATTGCTGAGTGGGGCAGTGATGGTCGCACTGGTGGCGCCCGCGGGCGCCCAGGAAATTCGGCACGACGTGAAGGAGCTGCGGGAGGATCGCCGGGAGATCCGGAACGACCGGCGCGACATTCGCGAAGATCGCAAGGAGCTGAAGGACGCGGTCAAGAGCGGCGACAAGGACGAGATCAAGGGCGCGCGGAAGGACCTCCGGGCCGACCGCAAGGACCTGCGCGGCGACCGGCGCGATCGGCGCCAGGATCGGCGGGAGCTCAAGCGGGATATCAAGGATCAGAAGCAAGCTCAGTAGACTCGGAGAGTGGAGCCATCCGATGAGGTGCTGTGTCGGCGCGTGGCCGGGGGAGAGGAAGCCGCCTTCGATCTCCTGGTCACGCGCTACCAGAAGCGAGCGTGTCGGCTGGCCTGGAACGTCCTGCGTGACGCCGAGGAGGCGCGCGACGCCAGTCAGGAGGCGTTCGTCCGCCTGTACCGTGCCGCGGGCCAGTTCGGCGGCCGCGCCAAGTTCTCCACGTGGTTCTATCGAGTGCTCGTCAACGTGTGCCTGGAACACCGCCGCAAGCACCGCTGGTGGCGCCACATCTTCACGTCGGCGGCCGCTGATGCCTCCGCCGCCAGTGACGATCACGAGGGGTCGTCGGTCGAGCGCCACCCGTCGCCAGCCGTCGACGTGCTCGGCGTGATCGGCCGAGAGCAGACCCTGACACGCGTGCAGGCGGCCATGGACCGGCTCTCCCCGCAGCAGCGGGCCGCGCTCACGCTGCAGCTCGACGACGTGCCCACGGCCGAGATCGCCGAAGCGCTGCGCTGCTCCGAGGCGACCGTGCGCGTGCACCTGCATCGCGCGTTGACGACCCTGCGCAAAATCGCGGAGAACGCCTGAGATGGCGGGGACGCATCCCGAGATCGAGCTGATCGGCCACCTGCGGGACGAGCTGGCGCCGGCCGAGCGCGCGCGGATCGAGACTCACCTCGCGGCCTGCGCCGAGTGCCGGCGCACGACCACCGCGTTCCAGGCCATTCTCACCGACCTCCGGGCGAGCGAGCCTCCGGCGATCCACTGGGGCAAGTGGATGGCCGAGCTGCGCGGGCGCCTCGAGTCCGTGCGGTCGCGCCCGCCGTGGTGGCGCCAGCATCCGGCCGCGATCACGCTGGCGAGCGCCGCCGCAGTGGCGCTGATCGCCCTCGCGCTCCCCTTTGGCCGTGCGCTCTTCGAGCCCTCCGCGTCTCCCGAGCTCGTGGCGTTCGAGGAGGTCACGATCGGCAGCCGGCTCGATCTCCTGCAGCAATATCAGGTCGTCGAGCACCTCGATCTGCTGGAGGACCTGGACGTGATCTCGCACCTCGAGCGCCTCGAGCGCGGACGGGAGAGCTAGGTGCACGGCCGGCGCTGGCTCCTTGCCGTGGGGATGACGTTGCTGGCTCAGGCCGCGACGCCGCCGACCGGAGCGCCGGCGACACCGCCGCCGACTGCGGACATGCTCCTCGATCTCGATCTCCTCCGCGAGATGAGCGTCGCGCGCGATCGCGAGCTGCTCGGGCGCATGCGGCTGCTCGAGCGGATGAGGATGCTGGAGAACTGGCGAATCCTCGACTCGGCGGCGCCGATCGGGCCCGCCGACAGGGAGACGAAGTGATGACCCGCGTCGTGCCGCGGGTGCTGCTGCTCGTCGCGGTGCTCGTGCTGGCCGTGCTGGACGTGGCCTGGGGCCAGAGCCCCGAGGGCATGGACCGTCTCGGGGCCGAAGAGCGCGCGATCGTCCAGCGCAACCTCGAGCGGTGGCAGAAGCTCGCGCCCGACGAGCGCCAGCGCGTGCTCGAGAACTACCGGCAGTGGAAGAGCATGTCGCCACAGGACCGCCAGTCTGCCCGCGACAACTTCAAGCGGTTCCGCCAGATGACGCCGGCGGAGCGTGCCCGCATCGTCCAGGACTTCCAGCGCTGGAACGAGCTGCCGCAAGCGCGCCGGCAGGAGCTGCAGAGCGCCTACGAGCGTTTTCAGCGGCTGCCGCCCGAGCGACAGCGGCGGATCCAGGAGCGCCTCGGCCACTATGAGGCGATGACGCCGGAGCAGCGCGAACGCGTCAACCAGAACTTCGCGCGCTGGCAGCAGATGACGCCCGAGCAGCGGCAGCAGCTCCGCGAGCGCTGGCAGCAGCTTCCCCCCGAGGAGCGCCAGCGCTTGCGCCAGCAGCTCCGGCAGCAGCAGCGACCGGCGCCGTGAGGACACGCGGGCTGGCGGCCGTTCTCCTGCTCGTCGCCCTCGGCGTCGGCTTCGTCGCTGGCGATGCTCCCATCGCCGGCGCCGCTTCCATCGCTGGCGCCACCGAGGACGACGCCCGGATCCTTCACGTGCTGAGCCGGGTGACGTACGGCCCGCGACCCGGCGATGTCGAGCGCGTCCGCATCCTGGGCCTTCAGGCCTATCTCGAGCAGCAGCTCGTGCCGAGCCGCATCGACGACACCGCGGCCGACGCCGCGCTGAAGGACCTCGCGACCCTTCGCATGTCGATCCCCGACCTGCTCCGCGGGTATCCGCGGCCGGATGCGCGCACGCGCGAGAAGGTGCAGTCCGGCGAGATGAGCCGCCGCGATCTGATGGACATGTACCCCCTCGAGAAGCGGCCGGTCCGCATCGTGTCCGAGCTGCAGGCGGCCAAGGCCGTGCGCGCCGTGATGAGCGAGCGACAGCTCCAGGAGGTGATGACCGACTTCTGGTTCAATCACTTCAACGTCTTCGCGGCCAAGGGCGAGGGCCGCTGGTACGTGGGGCCGTACGAGCGCGACGTCATCCGTCCCCACGCGCTGGGCCGGTTTCCCGATCTGCTGCGCGCGACGGCGCGCCATCCGGCGATGCTCTTCTATCTCGACAACTGGCTGAGCGCGCGTCCCGGCTTCGTCATCCCGGGCGGCCCCCAGAAGGGCCGTCAGGCCGGGCTCAACGAGAACTACGCACGCGAGCTGATGGAGCTCCATACGCTGGGCGTGGACGGCGGCTACACGCAGCAGGACGTGCGCGAGGTCGCCCGCGCCTTCACCGGCTGGTCCATCGACCGGCCCCAGGTGTACGGCCGCTTCGTCTTCCGGCCGCGCGTCCACGACACCGGCTCCAAGACCGTCCTCGGCCAGAAGATCGCCGCTGGCGGGGAGCAGGACGGCGAGCGAGTCCTCGATCTCCTCGCCCGTCACCCGGCCACCGCGCGCTTCATCGCCACCAAGCTGGTCCGCCGCTTCGTCGCCGACGATCCCCCGGGTGCGCTCGTCGAGCGCGTCGCCCTCGTCTATCGCCAGACCGACGGCGACGTCCGCGCGATGCTACGGGCCATCTTCGCGGCGCCCGAGTTCTACGCCGACGACGTCAGGCAGGGAAAGATCAAGCGGCCGTTCGAGTTCGTGGCCAGTGCCGTGCGCGCCGTCGGCGCGATCATCGACGCCCAGGCCGGTTTCGCGCTCGCGCGCGCGGCGGCGAGGATCGGTGAGCCGCTGTACGAGTGCGAGCCGCCGACGGGCTACGCCGATCGCGCCGAGGCCTGGGTGAATCCTGGCGCGCTGCTTGCGCGCATGAACTTCGGGCTCGCGCTCGCGCATCAGCGCGTTCCCGGTGTCCGCGTCGACCTTGCGGCCCTCGCCGCCGGCGCCGACCGCAGCCGGCCGGCCACGGTGCTCGAGCCGTTGCTCGCCGCGGTCCTCCACGGCAACGTCACCCCCGAGACTCACTCGGTCCTCACGTCGCAGCTCGACGCCCCCGAAATCACGCGGCTCACCGGCGACGACCGTGGGCCGGCCAACACCGACGTCGAGAAGCTGCTGTCGCTCGTTCTCGGCTCGCCGGAATTCCAGAGGCGGTGATGGCAGTGCGAGCCGAGACGCGCCGCGCGGCGAGGCGAGCGGTGAAATGGCTCGATGACGTGCGAGCCGCAGGCCGTTCGACGGCCGAGGCGAGCGGTGAGATGGATCGGAGAATAAGCGAATGATCACCCGGCGAACGTTCGTGAAGTCGGGGGCCTGCGCTCTGGTGGCGCTGGCGGCGCCGCCGCGCTTCCTGTTACGCGCAGTGGAAGCGGCGGCCGGCCGGCGCAAGGTCCTGGTCGCCATCTTCCAGCGCGGCGCGGTCGATGGCCTCAGCATGGTGCCGCCCTACGGTGACGTGGCCTATGCGGCGGTCCGGCCGGGCATCGCCATCCAGCCGCCGAGTCACGGCGAGAGTGAACGCGCCGTCGACCTCGACGGCTTCTTCGCGCTTCATCCGTCGCTGGCGCCGCTGCTCCCGCTCTGGCGCAATCGCGCCCTCGCCGTCGTCCACGCCTGCGGCTCGCCCGACACGACGCGCTCCCACTTCGACGCCCAGGACTACATGGAGACCGGCACGCCCGGCGTGAAGAGCACGCCCGATGGCTGGCTGGCCCGCGCGGCCAACGCGCTGCCCGAGCCCGCGTCGCCGTTGCGTGCCGTCGCGCTGGGTCCGGCCCTGCCCCGCATCCTCCGCGGCGACGCCAGCGCCGTGGCGATGCAGAGCCTGGCCGACTTCGACGTGCGACGAACCGGGGACCAGATCCAGACCCGGCGCGGCTTCGAGTCACTCTACGCACAAGGCGTCAGCGATCTCCTCCACGGCGCCGGGCGCGAGACGTTCGAGGCCGTCACGCTGCTCAAGAAGGCGGATGCCGAGCGCCTGGCACCGGCCAACGGCGCCAGCTATCCAGCGGGACGGTTCGGGCAATCGCTGCGCCAGATCGCACAACTGATTCGCGCCGACGTCGGGCTCGAGATCGCCTTCGCGGACGTCGGCGGCTGGGACACCCACGTGGGCCAGGGCAACGAGCGAGGCCAGCTCGCCAACCGTCTCCGCGAGCTCGCGGCGGCGTTGGCCGCGTTCACGCAGGATCTCGGCGATCGCATGGCCGACGTCGCCGTCCTGACGATGTCGGAGTTCGGCCGGACGGTGGCCGAGAACGGCAACCGCGGAACGGATCACGGCCACGCGACGGCCATGCTCGTGATCGGCGGCGGCGTTCGCGGTGGCAAGGTGTACGGACGCTGGCCCGGGCTCGCTCAGGAGCGACTCCACGAGGGACGCGACCTGGCCGTCACGACCGATTTTCGGGCGCTCTTCACCGAGGTCGCGGCGCGTCACCTCGGCGTCCCGGCCGGGCTCTTTCCCGGCTGGGCGCAACCGGCATCGCTCATCGGCCTGTTCGGCTAGCTGCGCAGCCGCAGAACGTTGAACGCGGTCACCGGGCGGACGAAGCCCTTGAGGCTCAGCTCGCCGACCGCCTCGGCCTCCACCAGAGCCTCGACGGTCGTCAGGAGCCGCTGAGAGACGAGGATCTGCCCGGGCCGCGCTTCCCCACACAGGCGTGCGGCGAGATTGGTCACGGTGCCGATGGCGCCGTAGTCGACGCGGCCTTCGAAGCCGATGGCGCCGATCGTGGCGTAGCCCTGGGCGAGCCCGGCGCCGAAGTCGAGCGCGAAGCCGCGCTTCCGCCACGTCGCCAGCAGGTCGCTCACGCTTTCGCGCATGGCGAGGGTCATGCGGATCGCGCGCTCGGCCGGATTGGGCACCGGCACCGGATCGTTGAAGAAGACCATGATGCCGTCGCCGGCAAAGCGCTCGAGCGTGCCCTCGTGGGCCAGAATCAATCGGCCCATCTCGGCGTGGTACTCGCGGAGCACGCCCATCACCTCTTCCGGCTCGGCCGTCTCGGCGAAGGCGGTGAACCCGCGCAGGTCGAGGAACACCACGG
>WNGG01008945.1_pt1 | contig 17802 bp, 15 predicted proteins | sample 5400661 | NCBI WGS metagenome assembly WNGG01 (sample SAMN13153372, study PRJNA577476) | soil metagenome | isolation source: 100 cm soil or saprolite under Garry oak tree replicate 1 | place: USA:California | collected 2016-06-15
TTCCGGGTGGCGCCGAACTTGAAAACATTGATCTAAAGCCGTTCGTTCTTGTAGGGGCGCACCTGAGTGTCCGCCCTTCCGGCGATGGCAAATCGGGCGGACACGCAGGTCCGCCCCTGCGAGAATTCACTGTCTTTTCAAATACTTCTCCGGCAGTGGATTCTTCTCGTCCTCGCCTTGCCAAAAGATCGTCACGATCAACCAGCGCTGGCCGTCGTTCATCAACTGAATGCTATTTATGCCGCGTTGAAAGGCACGCGCATCGTCGGGGCTGTGGCGCGATTCGTAGGTGCTGAAGACGTGCGCGATCTGGCCGAATATTTCAACCTTGCGCGCCGCCTCGCGTTCGTAGAATCCCTGCTTTTCAAAAGCTGCGCTTGCCCTTTCAATGTATTCATCAACTGTAAGCACGCGCGAGCCATAGCCGCCCGTTTGTCTGGGGCCAGTGGGAATCAATCGCGCGCCCGGAACAAACAACGAGCGCATGCGATCCCAGTCGCGCTTCTTTCCCGCCGGTCCGGAAATGACATCATAAACAGCGGCGATGATCGCATCCATTGAACCAACATCCGCAGGATTCACGGGCGGTGTCGTTGAGGGTGTCGTTTGTGGTTTCTGCATTGGCGGCGGCGATGGGGTTGGTTGGGTATTGCTCTGACCGAAAGCCGAAGCGTAAGTCAGGGAGCAGATGATTACCGTCGGAACAACAGAAATGACAAACCGTCTTACAGAGATTGGTCGTAAGTTCACCTTTATTTCTCCTTTTGCGGAAGTCGATAGCGAGGAGTGATTACAACATGAGTCCGGTGAGACACGCAAAAGCTAATTGGAGTTTGAAAACTAATTCCCTGCGGCTCCGCCGCCGCAGCAGTGCGGTAAGGCTCTGCCTTACCGTGACAGATTCTTTTGAATTTCAAGAGGCTATGCCTCCGATCGATGTTCGAGGCGTAGCCTCTCACATTTCAAGACGTGACTCATACGGTAAGGCACAGCCTTACCGCACTGGTTGGGCGGCAGAGCCGCGGCGCATTCACCCGAAGCTTGGACCCCAAGGTTCCGTTGCAATGCGTCACCAAGCCTTGGTGCTTTCCGTGATGCGATGGTAAGAACTATTGAGCATGCTGACCGAAGCTACTGAAGTTAATGCGGTGAAACCAACCACCAACCGCCGGCGAGAAATGTTTCGCTCGCTCTCGCACCGCAACTACCGTCTGTTTTGGAGCGGCGCGTTTCTTTCAAACATCGGCACGTGGATGCAGGCGGTGGCGCAAGGGTGGCTCGTGCTGCAGCTCACTGACTCGCCCTTCTGGTTGGGACTCGATGGATTCATGGCTCTGGCGCCTGGTTTGGTGCTTACGCTTGCCGGAGGGGTGTTCGCCGACCTGGTTGACCGCAGACGCTTGCTCTTGTACACGCAGGTCGTCGCGGGCGCGGCCGCGTTTGGGCTTGCAGTGCTCATAAGCACAGGCGTGATCCACAAAGCCGGCGATGTCTGGAGCAGCAATGTCTGGATGATTCTGATGTTCTCGTTTGTGACTGGATGTTGTATGTCACTCGCTGGTCCGTCGTATCAGGCGATGACTTTCGATCTGGTCGGGCGCGAAGATCTGGCGAACGCCATCGCGCTCAATTCGACGCAGTTTCAACTCTCGCGCGTTATCGGGCCGGTGTTTGCCGGCGTCGGTTTCAGATTGTTCACGCTCGCGGGCTGTTTCTATGCTAATGGGCTGTCGTTCATTGCGGTGGTGGTGGCGCTCGCAATGGTCCGGTTCGATCAACCAGGTAGATCCGCGGCTGCCGAAAAAGTACGCCCGGTTCGCGACCGACGGGCGCTCTGGCACGAGCTGATTGAGGGCTTCCGCTACGTGCGAAATCGCCCACGGGTCTCGACGCTGCTTTCGATCTCGGCAGTCAACAGTTTGTTCGGTGCGCCTTATTTGACGTTTGTGCCCATCTTTGCTCGCGACATTTTTCATCTTGGCGCGACGGGTCTGGCGTGGATGATGGGAACGGCAGGTGCGGGCGCATTCTTTGGCGCGCTGGTGTTGGCCTACCTGGGCGACTTCAAGAGAAAGGGTTGGTCGGTCCTTGGCGGCGCGCTTGCGTTCGGAGTGTGTTTGATCGCGTTCTCCTTGTCAACGCGTCTGACCGTTTCCTTCATTTTCCTCTTCGGAGTCGGCTTTTCCATTGTTACTTCAGTGGCGGTCACGAACACTCTGTTGCAACAGTTGGTGACTGATCGAATGCGCGGCCGGGTGATGAGCATGTTCATACTTTCATTCATCGGTTCGATGCCCATCGGCAATTTGATGGCCGGGATAGCTTCGCATCGCTTCGGCGCGCCGCACACGCTGGCGGCGGGCGGGCTGGCGGTTGTTCTGTACGCGACTTTCGTGACGATCAAGAACAAACGTTTGCGAGCGCTTCACTAGGCCCAAAAAGCTTCCTCGAGACGTCGCAAGAAAACCTCGCCGGGACCGTTCTACTAACCGAAGTCAGCGGGCCAGCTCCCGCCAATATTGCGTTAGGAGTCGAAAAGGAAATGCGAATCAAAACCTCTGTCTTAGCTCTAGCTCTCCTGTTTTCAGCGGCGCTCACTACTCACGCTCAAGGCGTAATCGTGCCCGGGCCGTGCGAGCGCTGCCCACGACCGCCTCGTCCCATCACGCTCCCGCGTTCCTTGCCAATCAAATCGATCAAGATAGATACAAAGATTATTTCGCAGGTGGCGACCACGCACGTCGAACAAATCTTTCGTAACGATACTGACGCCGTGCTTGAAGGCACTTACTTCTTTCCGCTGCCTGAAGCGGCGTCGATCAGTGAGTTTGCAATTTGGGATGGTGATCGGCGTCTGGTCGGCGAAGTTCGTTCGCGCGAAGAGGCGCGACGCATTTACGACGAGATCGTGAAACGCCAACGCGATCCGGGCCTGTTGGAATACGCCGGCAAGGATCTGTTTCAGGCCAGCATCTTTCCCATCCCGGCGCACTCCGACAAAAAGCTCGAGTTGACTTACACCCAAGTCCTCCAGGCGCAATCAGAAACCGTCGCGTATCGTTACCCACTCGGCGTGGGCCGGCAGGTGACGCAGATCGGATCTGTTTCAGGTCGCATTGAATTGGAAAGCAAAGATACAGTGCGCAACATTTATTCGCCCAGCCACGCGATCGATGTCAAACACAGCGGCGACCATCGGGCGATGATTTCCTTCGAATCAGGCAGCGGCAAGGAGCCCCAGGACTTCCAACTTTTCTACGCGATCTCCAGTCAGGATTTCGGCGTGTCGCTCCTGACAGACCGCGAAGCAGGGAAGGACGGTTACTTTCTCCTGATGATTTCGCCGAAGGACGATTGGTCCGAGCAGGAATACACCGCGAAAGACATCGTATTTGTGCTGGACACTTCGGGCTCGATGGCGGAAGAAGGAAAGATGGTCAAGGCGCGCGCCGCGCTGCTTTACGGCATCAGAATTCTGCGTCCGCAGGATCGCTTCAACGTGATTTCGTTTGCCGGCGAAGAGCATCTGATGGAAACGGGGTTGGTCGGCGCCGACGATCAAGGACGCAAGCGCGGCGAATCATTTGTCCAGGCGTTGCAGCCGGTTGGCGGCACGAATATCAATCAGGCATTGTCCACAGCTCTGCGCCAATTTGATTCCAGCAGCCGCCCGAAGATTCTGGTCTTTCTAACCGACGGTTTGCCCACCGTGGGCGAGACCAATACGACTCGCATTATCGACAACGCACGGCAAGCGCGCCCGCCTAGTGTGCGGCTGTTCACGTTTGGCGTTGGATATGACGTCAACACTGCGCTGCTTGATAAACTCGCAAACGAAAATGGAGGCGTCGCGGACTACGTCGAGCCAAAGGAAGATCTGGAGGTCAAGGTTTCCAACTTCTTCGCGAAAATTAACTATCCCGTTCTTACCGACCTGAAACTCGATATGGCCGGCGTCGAAACCGATCTGGTTTATCCGCGCAGCCTCCCCGACGTATTTCGCGGTTCGCAGGTTACACTCATTGGCCGCTACCGGAATCCGATCGACATGGATTACGTGCGACTGACGCTGACAGGTGCGAGCAGCGGCAAGGCCCGAACTTTCTATTACAACAACTTGCATTTCCCAATGCGCGAAGAGAACAACGATTTTCTGCCGCGCCTGTGGGCCACCCGCCGCGTCGGCTGGTTGATGGAACAGATCCGCACGAACGGCGAGCAGAAAGAGTTGCGCGATGAGGTGGTCGATCTCGGAACGCGCTATGGCATTGTGACGCCGTACACCTCGTATCTCGCGCTGGAGCAAAACGCGCAGCCGCAGGATGTCACCGGCTTTGCAGGTGGCCGAGCGCTCAACAGATTGCCAGCCAACGCACCTTCGCCCAAAGCAAAGATGGATCCGGGGGCAATCACCGGTATGGCGGGCGTGCAGCAAAGCAAGCGCGCGCGTGCGCAACAAGAAACAGTGCGCGTTGAAAAAGACGAGGAACTGTCGTCTGCCGTGAAGACCGTAGGCGGCAAAACCTTCTACCTGCGAGATTCAGTTTGGACTGATGCGGAGTTCAACGCGGAAGCTCGTTTGCCCGAAACCGCAGTAACATTTGGCAGCAATGAGTATTTCGCATTGCTGAAACAGAAAGCCCGTCTGGCGCAGTTTTTCTCATTGGGTGAACGAGTAATCGTTGTCTTTGAAGGCCGCGTTTATCGCGTGACGACAACGAAGCCATGAGGAAGTAAACACACTCAAAATGCTCCGCTTGAGCCACGCGTCGGGAAATCCTGATGCGTGGCTCTTGTCTTAATGGATAAACTTAGGGTACAAGGTTCGTTAACCGCGGAAGCCAAATCACTTGGCCTCTTTGGCGGTTTCATTCGGTTTCGTTTCAAGAGCAAATGGCCACTCAACACACCAGAACTCGCAAACACTACATCGCAATTCCAATGGTGCTTTTGCTAAGCGCTCTGTCAGCTCTCGCACAGCAGGGGTGGAGGCCGTCGCGCATCGGACCAGCAGGCAAAGATCTGAACACAGTCTATTTTCTCGACAGCAAGCGTGGGTGGGTGGCCGGCGATAATGGATTCCTGAGCCGCACCGACGATGGCGGGCGCACGTGGGTCCAGCAAGCGGTGGGCACTACGGATGCGATCAACGACATCTACTTTCGCAGCAAGGAAGATGGCTTTCTGCTGGCGGGTAATGTGATTTTCATTTCGCGCGACAGCGGCACGCGCTGGACTGAGGCGCGGCGTTTTCGGCCCGCGGAATTCAACGGCGCCACGGCAGAGCTTTACAGCGTGCGCTTTTCGAGCAAGAAGAAAGGCTGGGTCGTTGGCTCAGTCAGCAAGAACGATCGCGTCACCGACAGCATTCTTGTTTATACGGATGACGGCGGAAACACCTGGCAGCGACAGCGCGCCCCCAGTCGCACCGAACTGATTCACATAGATTTTGTGGACGAGAAGCGAGGCTGGATCGTGGGTGCGCAGGGAGTGATTCTGCATACCATTGATGGCGGACAAAACTGGATGTTGCAGCGCTCGGGCACGACGGCGACGATCTATCATGTCGATTTTCGCGACGAACGACGAGGTTGGGCTGTGGGCGAGCGCGGCACGATTATTAGAACCATCGACGGTGGCGAAACATGGACTCCAGTCGAATCGCCAGTGCACGCGACGCTCTTGAGCGTGCAATTCGTGAACGAAGATCAGGGCTGGGTTGTGGGCCGTGGCGGTGTGATTCTGCGCTCAGACGATGGCGGCCGCGCGTGGATTCAACAAGAGAACTCGACGAAACAAAACCTTTATGGGCTGTACTTCAGCAAAAAGATCGGCTGGGCAGTTGGGGGCGACGGCATGGTGCTGCGCTACGAACGGTGACGTTTATTCCGCTCGGTTGCCGGTAAATGGCAGTGGCGGTGAGTCTTGCAGGCTGATGCTGCCGTCTATTTGTTGGCGATCTACAGCTCCCGTGATCTGCGCTTCGATGGGATGTCCCTCCAAGTCGAAAGACAAGCTTGCCTGAAACTGGTTGCCTTCCAGGCTCACATTAACGAGTTCGCCCTCACCCATCTCCGACTCAACTTTGCCGCGGAAGCCGTTTGACTCCTGCTCGAGCCTGAGGGTGGCGGGAATGTTTTGGCCAAAAGGTGTTTGAATCTCAAGAGCCCACGTTCCGGCAAAAGCAGCGGGACCGACTTTCGTGCCGGCTGATGAAGAACTCCCGTTGGTTGCTTCTTTCCGTTTGCCCGCAGTGTTGTAGATCTCGATCGCCCCCGAGTAAGGTTTGAGCTGTTCTATAACCTGGGCGCCGTCGCCAACCACAACTATCGCCGCCTCGTCCGGCTTCACATACTTTTGCGCGACAACCCGAATCTGCTCGATTGTTACTGCTTGCACGCGGTCGCGGTACGTCTCAAGGTAATCGTCCGGCAGGCCCAACATTCTTATTTGAACCAATTGATCGATCAAGCCTTCTTGCGTCTCCAGTCGGATCGGAAACACTCCGGTCAGGTAGGACTTGGCGTCGGCGATCTCTTTTTCAGAGACCGGTTCGGTTCGGATTCTTTTCAGCTCGTAGAAAAACTCTCTTAGTGAGTCGCTCGTGACCGGGGTGCGCACCTCGGCAGAAGTGCGAAAGGTTCCTGCCGTGCGCCGCGCGTCCAGACTTGAATAAGCGCCGTAAGTGTAGCCTTTCACCTCGCGCAGATTCATGAACAGACGCGACGAAGCGTTGGCGCCCAGAACGGTGTGCATCAAGAGCATGGGGAAATAGTCGGGGCTGGTACGGGTTATCGCCGTGTTGGCAATGACGATGTTGGACTGGGCAGAACCGGGACGATCGACAAGATAGGCAGCGCGGCAGGCTCGTGCCGGTGGAGAGGGGAACTCGTCCTGTTTGGCTTCAGCACTCTGCCAACTCCCAAAAAGCTTTTCGATACATTCTACGATCGCAGGGCGCTCAACATCGCCGGCAACAATAAATACTGCATTGTTTGGCACGAAAGCTGATTGGTGAAACTCAACCAGCCGATCGCGTGTCGTCGCATCAATTGCCATCAGTTCGAGGATCTTGTCGCCGAACACTGAGAGCGCCGAGGCGGAGACGGTTGTATAGTCAGAACTCGCGCCGGCATGCAGCGTCGCGCCCATACGCTCGACCTCTTCCGCGATCTGCCGACTAGTGCGCGACTGAGTCCCCTCGGTCAGCAGTCCGGACATCATGTCAGTCAGACCCGGAAGCCCTTTCGGATCGTGCGCATCACCAGTGCGAAATGCCAGCCGATAACTTACCAGGGGCAGTCGTTTGTCTTCGACAATGACGAGCGTGAGTCCGTTAGACAGCGTCGTCTCGTGGGCGGTCGGAATATGCATCGGACGAGCCGGCAGCGGCGCTGGCGCCTGACGGCGAAAGTCTTCCGGTTGGTTCATCTTCCCTCGCTTGCTTCCGTCTCGGTTGTCGCCGGCACGATGTCGAGCACAACTCGATTGTCGACGTCGAGAAATGATTTCGTGACTGCTTTGATCTGATCGGAGGTCACTTTTAGGTAGAAATCCAGTTCGTGGTCGAACAGGTGCGGGTCACCGTCGTAAAGCGTGAACTCGGCAATCCTCTGCGCGCGATAAAGAGTTGATTGCCGGCCCCGCACGGAATCATTGGACAAAGTGTTGCGCAGTTTTTCCATCTCTTCGTCGGTCGGACCGTTGGAAGCCAGTTGCCCGATCTCGTTGACGATTTGCTCTCGTATTGTGGCCACGCCCTTCCCAGGCTTGGGCAGCGCGAAGATGTACAAGGCAGACGGACCACGTCGATCGTCGACTTCACCCTGAATGGAGACAACCGACTCGTCCCCCTTAACCAGCTTCTGGTATAGCCTGGAGCTTTCGCCCACGAACAGCAGATCGCCGGCCAACGAGAGGGCGTAATACTCCGGCGTCCGGCGCGGGGGAATCTTCCAGCCAAGAATGAACGCGGGCGCCGGAGCGAGTTTGTCGTGGTAGGTTTCTCGCGGTTGGGCAACCTCTTCAGGCTCGCTTACGTCGACCGCCGGCGGATCCGGCTGGCGTGGGATTCCGGCAAAGTATTTCTCGACCAGCTCGCGCGCTTCCGCTACCTCTAAATCACCCACAATTGTCAGCACGGCGTTGTTCGGCGCGTAATAGATCCGAAAAAACTCGCGCACGTCGTCGATGGTTGCGGCGTCGAGATCTTCCATCGATCCGATTGTGGAATGAGCGTTGGCCGGGTTCTTGAAGATCAACTCGTTGATGCGGAGGAAGGCGTTGATGTAAGGCTGATTGTCATAACGGAGGCGCTTCTCTTCCTGCACCGCTTGTCGCTGGTTGTCCAGATTCTCCTGGGTCACCTTCAGCGAACACATGCGGTCGCTTTCCAGCCAGAGGGCGAGCGGAAGTTGATTCGCCGGCAATGATTCAAAGTAATTAGTGCGCTCGGTGGACGTCGTTCCGTTCATCGTGCCGCCGGCGTTGAAGATGTATTGGAAATGGGCGGCCTTCGGCACGTTTTCAGAACCCTGGAACATCATGTGCTCGAAGAGATGGGCAAATCCGGTGCGGCCGACGCGCTCATTGCGCGACCCGACGTCGTAATAGACCGCAACCGACACGGCCGGCACGGATTGGTCCCTGCTCAGTACGACGCGGAGTCCGTTAGAGAGTGCAAATTGCTCGATTGGTGTTTGTGGGAGTCGGAATGTCTCTGGCACGTTTCCTCTCGCTTCGCTCGCGCTATGATCTGGACGCGCTTACCCGTGGGGCGAGGATAAGGCGTTCTTTGAAGGGGAAAACTTAAGAGAGGTTGAAAGTCGCAAGCAAAACTGCGCCGCTCAACTTGGCCTCTCGTTGATTAAGCCACGCAACTCTGCTCGTAGTCGCTCAATCTCGGCAAGCTTCTGCTCAACGCGCTCAAACAGGGCCGACTGAGTCTTGATGCCTTCATCGATCAGGAAACCGGCGGCCTCGGCGCGGCTCCGGAACACGCCGGCCTGCACCAGTTGCTCCAACTTTTCCTGCGCTTCGGGCGATACCTTGACGGCGACGACGTAATCGTCCTTCGCCGAGATGGCCCGCTCGATGGTTCTGCTGATGTCACGACCGATGGCGCTCAGCGATTCGGGTATCCGCGACGCGATATCACGAACCGAAGACGCCGCGCGCGATCGCTCGGAGTTTCCTTCCGGTTCATCTTCCCGCAGCATGAGATCGTCCACTGTCTCGGGCGTTTGCTCTTCCTGGCTCTGATAAGGACTGCTCATTTTTCCAACTCCTTTGATTCACACCCGATCGAAGACTCTTCTCAACCTCAAATCGTGATGCGTGCCGAATTAATAACAACTCATTCTACGGATGCCCTCAAACAATCGTCAAGCTGAGCCAACGACGACTGGACACCGAGCAACTAAAACAGTTACGAACAAAACTCATGTGGAGTTGCGACAGTCTTTGTGGCTTTGTTTGTGGTAGGTTGGGTTGATGCCTGAACCTCGGATGAGAAATAGCGCGCGCCCGCTTGCGCAACCTTGCCCGGTCGAGCGGCATCCGTTAGTATTGACATTGCCACGCCGGCTGTCGATTCTGGTGCTCGCGTCTGCGTGAGTTCGTTTGCTGGAAAGAAACCGAGAGGCCTTCAGTAGTGAAAAAAAGATTCTCGTACGCCGTCGTCACGCTATTCATCCTGGCCCTCGTGGTGCCAGGCTTCATTTTCGCGCAACAAAAGCAGAAACAATCTCCAGTTGGCAGCACTTCCGCCGGAAAGCCTGGTCCGGGCGCACCAACAACGGGGCGCCGCGTCGGGCGCCCTCGTACTAATCCGGACGTTGTCGCCCCGGTTACGGAGGATTTCGAGGAAGCTTTGAAGCTAGTGCAGGATAATTACGTCGATGGCCGCAAGCTCGATTACAACTCAGTATTCAAGTCGTCGATCCAGGGTATGCTCCGTTCACTTGATCCGCATTCGAATTACTTCGACAGAGAGGAGTTTGACGAGCTCAAGACCGACCAGCGATCGGAGTATTTCGGTATTGGCGCATCAATTCAAAACTATGCTGTTGGCGATGAAGTAGAAACATTCATCACCGCGACGTTCGAAAGTTCGCCGGCATCGCGCGCCGCGTTGCGCTTCGGCGATCGCATCGTCGAGGTCGATGGCGTGAAGATGACCGGGAAGGCTGCCGCTGAGGTGCGCGACAAGATTCGCGGGCCCCGCGGTTCAGTCGTCAAGATCACGCTCGAGCGAGCCGCCGACAAACGCATCCAAGTTGTTCAGATCACGCGCGACGCAGTGCCGCAGCCGTCGATTCCCGATTACTACCTGCTCAAGCCCGGTGTCGGCTATATCGATCTGAGGCGTGGCTTCACCTACACTACGAGCGAAGAATTGCAGGCGGCGCTCGAAGATCTGCACGCAAAAGGCATGACTTCGCTGGTGCTTGACCTGCGCGACAATCCCGGCGGTTTCCTGGATCAGGCGATTCAGGTTGCTGAGATGTTCCTGCCGCGGGGCCAGGTGATCTTGACGCAAAAGGGCCGCGATGGATTGAGGGACGGCACGCGCAAATCAAAAAACACCGCCCCCGATCTCACACCGTTGGTGATACTCATCAACGAGAACACCGCGTCGGCTTCGGAGATCGTGGCGGGCGCGATGCAGGACCACGACCGGGCCTTGATTGTCGGCACGACCAGTTTTGGGAAAGGGCTCGTACAGACCATAATCCCCCTCGAGTATGGCGCGGGTCTGACGCTCACTTCGGCCAAATACTACACGCCGTCGGGCCGTTTGATTCAGCGCGACTATTCGAATGGCGACTTTTACGACTATTACACGCACGGTGGTTCGACCCGTCTTGATCAGAAGAATGAGCCGGCGAAACCGACGGGACCTGAGAAGCGAACTGATACGGGGCGCACGGTCTTTGGCGGCGGCGGCATTGCGCCGGATGAAAATGTCGATTCGCGCAGCGTGACGCTGCTTCAACGACGGCTGCTAAGTCCGCTCTTTGCGTTCTCCGTCGCGTTGGTAAACCGCCGCCTTCCCGGATTTGAGTCGTACAACGTGCAACGGGCAATCGACTTCAGTCACGGTTTACAACCGTCAGATTTCCCCGTCACTGACGCTCTCTTTAAGGCTTTGAAAGACTACGTTGCCGGCCAGCCTTCATTGAAGACGACGGCGGCCCAACTCGATCACAATCGCGCGTTCGTCGCTCCCCAGTTGCGTTTCGACATCGCGATGGCGGCCTATGGGCGAGTCATGGCCGAGCGCGTTTTCATTACCACCGACGACCAACAAGTCGCGAAAGCTGTCGAAGTAGTGCCGCGTGCCCGCGACCTGGCGATGGGCGCGATGCGCGGACATGCCCAACCGTAGTCCAGGAGAGGAGGGCGGACACAGAGATCCGCCCCTACTCTTCACGACGGCTGCAGGGGCGCACCTGCGTGTGCGCCCTTTTCGGTAACGTCAACGTTTCAGCGATAAAACAGAGTCTTGCGACTAAAACCCCGGCTGTGTTATCGTGCAGACGAATGGTTGAGGGTTCTCAAACACAATTGAGGTAAAGCTAGTGGCTCGATCGACAAAGACATTGGTCAACACAGAAGAGTTGGGACGAGCGATACGCCGGCGTCGCCAGGAGTTGGGCCTGAGTCTGCGTGACGTTGCAGACAAGACCGGCGTCTCTGCATCGACTTTGTCGCGAATCGAAAACGGTACCGGCAAACCGGACGCTGACAACATCGCGCGCCTCACATCGTGGCTCAACATGCCGATGGAACGTGTGCTCAGCGGCCGCCACCCGGACAGCGACGAGGCGCCCGCGGTCATTTACTATCCGCACGAGTCCACTCCGGAGATCGTCGAAGCCCACCTGCGCGCCGATCGCAATCTCACCCCAGAAACCGCAAACGCACTCTCCGAACTCTTCCGCGTCGCTTACACGCAATTCAGTCGCTCAAGCCAGGACAAGCCTGCGCGCAAGCGTCGCTAGCGTATGGCTCCACCGTATCCACCCATGCCACCGGCTGGAGTGATGGCTTACGTTGGCAGTTGACCGGCGACTCGGCAGGATTTTCAGAATGCAAGCCGTCATTCGCCACCGCTAATCGCTCCTCCTTGTGTATTCGCTATTTACTATTTACTATTTACGCGCCGATGAAATATTGTTCCAGATGCCAGCGCTCTTATCCGGACGAGACGCTCAACTTCTGCCGCCATGATGGCGCGGTCCTTGTCAGCGAGCTGTCCGCTGATGATGAGTCGTCGCCGACCGCGAATCTTCCTTCTTCACCTGCGCACAAGCGTGGAAGGGAGACAGAACCCATACCAATTCGTCACACCAGCGCAGTGCAATCAGAAGATCCGACTATAGCGGAGGACGTAAATTCATCGGCTCCGACGAAGTTGCTAAGCAGAACGCATACGTCAGCGAGGGCGGCCCGCGTGGGAGGTGGAAGCAAGCGCCGCAACGAGTAAGAGCGGATTGCAGGCGCCGCCTGAAACAATAATGGGGCAATCCGCAATCCTTCCGCTCACAATCATCAGCAGCAAAATACTTCTTGACTACAGAACCCTATCGTTTTCCTAGTGGCACGTTAGGCGTTCTCTCATCACGACTCCCGCTTGTGATTTTAGCCAATTCCTGGCAGCAACACCGGACCAGCTAACGCAGGTGCCTCTGATATAGCGCTGGTATAATCGTCCCATGAACACGCACGCATTACCGCCGGGCGAGAAATGGCGACAGTATGAATTGCGGGCGTTGGGGCTGCGAGACTTTGCCGGTGCGCGCGAAGACGCGGCGCTCGATCCATTTGCGCTCGCACGTTATGCGAATCTCCTGGTGGTGGATTTCGATCAGGTCAAAGGTCTTAGTCGGCAGGCGCGAGAACATCTGCTGGGCGACGCGTCCGAGCAGTGGTCGGGCGGAGCTTCTTCACGGCCACTGCCAAATGGCAAGAGAATCGTAATTCTGAATCCAAACCATGGGCCTCAACGAACGAAGGCGACGCTAATGGAAGAAATTTGCCATGTCTTTCTCGGTCACCAGCCAAATCGGCTTTCTATCATTGGAACAGACAAACGCGGACGCAGAGTCGCTCGCGATTACCAGAAAACGGACGAAGAGTCGGCTTATGCTATTGGCGCCGCAGCGCTCGTTCCTTTCAGCTCGCTGCGCCGGCGCGTGCTTCAAGGCAAATCATCGAGCGATGTTGCTAAACACTTTCGCGTCAGCCGCCAGTTGGTAGAATACCGTCTAAAGGTGACTCATCTCTGGAGTATCTACAAATCCGCTCATCCAGAAGAACAGGGTACCGACGCTAAGCCAAGCGATAAACCCTCACCGCAGAGACACAGAGTGCGCAGAGATAGCACGGAGAATTGATCGATTGGGCCAACGCCTTCAAATGGTGCTGATTTCAATCTTTGTCGCGAACAACTATATAATGAGTTTAGGGAATTGAGTCGACTTATGAGTGAACAAACAAAGGAAGCTGTGGCGCCCGCCGTCGGACTAAGCACCGTCGATAAGCTGCGCATGTTGCTTGATATCACGAGCAAGATCAGTCGCTCGCTCGATCTCCAAGAGGTGCTCAACCTGGTCATGGATACGCTCGACTCGCTGATTCCTTACGATGCGGCAGGCATCTTTGTAGTTGATTGCGACGAGGGCGGACCGGTAGGTGATAAGGACAAACCCTGCGTCTTTAAGTCTCAGGCAGTGCGAGGTTATGACATAAATGAACTCCTGGAGCTGAATCTAAAACTCGGCGAGGGGATCATTGGGCACGTCGCGCTGACCAGCAAGCCCTTCATCTCACCGGACGTTCGCAAGGAGCCGTTGTATATCAACGCCCGTGAGGAAACGCGATCAGAAATGGTCGCTCCCATTATTTCGAACGACGAGGTCATCGGTGTTTTTGATCTGGAAAGCGATGAGCTAAACGCTTATTCAAAAGACGATCTGGACGTGTTGATGCTGCTTGCATCGCAGGTCGCGATCATCATCGAAAAAGTGATGCTCCACGAGCAGTTGATTGAGAAGAAGCGTCTCGAAGGTCAGCTTGAAGTCGCGCGCCAGGTGCAACTGGAACTACTGCCCGCGAGCGATCCCAAGCTGGCGGGTTATGACATCAGCGCCTACAACTTTCCTACCGAAGAGGTTTCCGGGGACTACTACGATTGGGTGCGCATTTACGATGACAATATTGGCATCATGATCGCGGACGTGGCCGGAAAGGGCGTGCCGGCCGCGCTTTTGATGGCCTTCCTGCGAGCCAGCCTGCGCGCGGCTTCGCATATCGGTTACGCGCCGCACATCTCGATGGCCAAGGTGAATTATTTGCTTTGGGAATCGATCGAGCGGAATCAATTTGTCACTGCCTTTTACGGCATCCTCGACGCGACCAACGGTACCTTGGCATACGCGAACGCAGGACATAATCCCCCCTTGTTGGTCGATGCCGATGGCAATGCGCGTTTCATTGAGCAAGGTGGTTTGCCGCTCGGGATGTTCCGCGATACGCGCTATTACGAACACTACTTAACGCTTGAGCCGGGACAGTTGCTGGTGCTTTACACCGACGGCGCTACGGAAGCGTTCAACGCTCAGAATGAAGAGTTTGGCCCAGAGCGATTGGTACGATCTGTCAAAGCCGCGCGCGACCGGAGTGCGCGAGAATTGATCGATGCTGTGCAGCGGGACGTCGTCGATTGGACGGATGGTCGCGGCGCGCATGATGATGTCACGTTTTTCGTCATCAAGGCTCTCTGAATGGCTGAGTACGTCCGTGGCTTTGCCACCTGATGTGCGAATGGTCTCTTACCTTCCGCAAAGGCGGGCGCACGAACTTCAGGGCTCTTCCGCACATCAGGCGCCGGCGCAGCGAGCGAAGTGAGGAACGGTGGGATTAAACTAGTGTGCGGTCAGTGAACTATGTGCGTGGTCGCCGCCCGGCGCGAGCGGCGCGCGGTAATCTCCGAAGTGGAATACCGCTTCCGCCTCGGAAAAGGCGTAGACGTCAAAACCAAATGCATCGAGGTAAGCCGCCAGGTAATCAGGTGAAAGGAGATAGACGGCGGGCGCGTAACCCGCTTCAGCGCGAATTTCCAACAGGCGCTCGATCACTTCCAGCGGAGCAAAACAGCGAACAGGATCTCTGTAGGTTGCCATGATTTCCAGCGCCCCCCTTTTGCAAATTCTCGAATGTCTCCCCTGGGAAGACACTCGAACGATCGACCCATTTGATGTACGCGTGTCGTGTCGCGTTTGTTCGCGCGAAAGAATTCTTTTTGGCCACGAGCGCATTTCGTAAGATCATTTGACGCAGCAGAGGATGAAAAAGTTCCAATAACAATGAGCACTCCAGAACAACCCACTGCGCCTACGACCAGCGCTCAAGCGGATGGTCCGGCCCCGCTAAACTTCATGATCGTGCTGAGACAGATGCTGAAGGCTTCGGACAGGGTCAGCGATCTGATTTTCTCGCCGGGACGGCCGCCACAGGTTGAATTAACCGGCAAGTTGCAGCCTGTCAGCGTGCCGGGCCTTGAAAAACTAACGCCGGCTCACACGACCGGCATCGCAAAAGTGATTCTGGGAAATCATCAGACGGCCATCGAAAGTTTGGAGAAGACAGGTTCGGCAGACCTGTCCTTTAGCGCTCCAGGTGAAGCTCGCTTTCGCGTGAATATTTTCAAGCAGCGGGGCACGCACGCCATCGTGATGCGTGTGATTCCCATGCAGCCCCCGAAGTTCGAGGACCTTGGCCTGCCGGAACAACTGAAGGAGATCGTGGACATAAAGAACGGGATTGTGCTGGTGACCGGACCGACCGGCAGTGGCAAGAGTTCAACTTTGGCCGCGGTCATCGATTTGATTAACGAAGCCCATTATTATCACATTGTCACTATCGAGGATCCGATTGAGTTTCTGTACTCGCACAAGAATTCGACCGTACATCAGCGCGAGTTGCATTCGGATACGCCCAGCTTTGCTGTGGCATTGCGCGCAGCCTTGCGTCAGGCTCCAAAGGTCATCCTCGTCGGCGAAATGCGCGATCGCGAGACCATCGAAGTCGCGCTTGAAGCCGCAGAGACTGGGCACCTGGTACTGTCAACTCTCCATACGATTGACGCGTCCAAGACGGTGGATCGAATCATCGGTGTATTTCCAAAGAATGAGGAGAGGGTGATCCGCACTCGCATTGCCCAATCGTTTCGTTACATGATTTCTCAACGCCTGATCCCGCGCGCTGATGGCAAAGGCCGCATCGCGGCGGTCGAGATTCTTAAGTCAACGTTGCGCACCCGAGAGTACATCGAAAAGGGTGAGACAGAAGGCAAGTCGCTGATTGATGCGATGGAGCAGGGTGATCAGGAAGGCATGCAGACCTTCGATGGAGTGATCGAGGAGTTGGTCCGAAGCGGCGCGGTTACCATGGAAGAGGCGATGCTCTACGCCACAAATCAAAATAACTTACTCCTGCGTTTGGGAGATTTAGGCGGGGGGAAGCCAACTCCTCCCGAGTCCAAAGCTCCAGCTAAAGACAAAGGTTCGATGCTGGACATGATCGAGCGCTAGAAGCCCTGACCGGTTGTTTATGCAGTCATTGGGCCGTTTAGAAATTGCGTTACCGGCGCTCTCTCAGCCAGTCTCGCCGTGCCCTAGTGTGGTGCTCGCATTTGGTGAACGCCAGCGCTTTGCTTCATTGTTTTCGCAATGCATTACTGTCTTACTATTTCCCCTCATTCTGTTTGGTTCCGCAGTTGTTGTAGCAGGAGCCTCAAGCTCGACGACAAATGAAGGAATACGCTTTGACTTGCCGGCGAGCGGGCAACTGCGGGTCGAAAACCATTTCGGCAACGTCACGGTCGAGCTGTGGAAGGAAAGGGATGTCTCGGTTGCTGCGTTAATTGACGGCAGGACTTCAAACCGTTCACCCGTAGTCATTGAAAGACGGAATGACTCCCTGTCCATTTCTGTCGTACGTACACCAATCGATCCGCCGGTGGGCGTGAATCTAACGCTGAGGGTTCCTGAAAGAGCACGAGTGGAGATCAGTACTGGCGACGGAATAATAACCTGCCACGGTTTGTCTGCATCAATGTCGCTCAATACCAGGTCAGGTAACATTCGTGCCGAGTTGGAGAGTCCCGTTGATGCCGACATCATCGCGAAGTCAGTCAACGGCATGGTCCATTCGGAACTGGGAGCGACGGCAAGCGGAGACGGCCACCTCCTTCAGTCGCGCCTCGGAACAGGGAAGCGGGCGCTACGCGCTAGCACGCAACGGGGTGAGATTACCCTGGCACTGCTCGCCGCGACCCGCCAGCAAGCGCAAGCCGACCAAAGACCTCCCGAATTGCTGGGATCAAGCAATAGTTCAAAGGGCGCGGGTACGCCCGCAAACCAATCGACCGCGGAGGAAGTTGGCGAAGGTGATGTCATTCGCGTCGATGCGCAACTCACAACGCTCAACCTAAGCGTGATTGATCGGGGCACTAATCGGGGATTGGCAGGCTTGATTCAATCCGATTTCAAACTCTTTGAAGACGGCGTAGAGCAGCGGATTCTACAGTTCGACTCTTCTGCCGCGCCTTTTGACCTCGTGTTGCTAATCGATCTATCCGGCTCGACGCGTGATGTCGTGAAGTTGATTCGCGCGGCGGCACGGCGCTTCGTCGATGCGGCCCGGCCTTCGGATCGGATTGCCATCATAAGTTTTGCCGGCCAGCCAACCCGGGTCGCGCCGTTGACGCTTGATCGCGAAGTGCTACGCCAAAGG